>Ga0068872_10000409_pt1 | contig 36461 bp, 36 predicted proteins | sample NOAtaG_7_FD_66441 | JGI IMG/M metagenome (GOLD analysis project Ga0068872, IMG submission 66441) | Freshwater lake microbial communities from Lake Erie, under a cyanobacterial bloom - NOAA_Erie_Diel1S_2200h metaG | ecosystem: Environmental > Aquatic > Freshwater > Lake | place: USA: Ohio, Lake...
GGTTGTGCCATCGCATCAGATCGGAGCTACAAACCCAGATGATAACGATATGTTGTTCGACCCTTCAAATGATAAGGTATATCGCCACCCAACTTTTTATGTAATGCCTGAAGGCGCAAAAAATATTTAATTATGGAAACAAATAAAGCTCTTTTTAATTATTGCTTACGATTGGCCGATGATTCATTGATACTTGGACATAGGCTATCTGAAATGTGCAGTAAGGCTCCTGTTATTGAGGAGGACCTTGCCCTAACTAATATTGCACTCGATCATATTGGTAGAGCGCAGGCAATTTTGAATTATGCAGGCGTTGTGGAAGGAAAAGGAAGAACAGAAGATGATATTGCATACCGCAGAGAAGAACGTGAATATCAAAATCACTTAATAACCGAACAGGAGAATGGCGATTTTGCCCATGTGATCGCAAGGCAATTGTATATTTCATTGTTTGAGTCACTGCTGTATGCAGAACTAGAAAAGAGTAAAGACCAAACAATAGCAGCCATTGCATCAAAAACAATTAAAGAGATCAAGTATCATTTGATTCATGCAACGGATTGGACGATCCGATTGGGTGACGGTACCGAGGAAAGTCATACCCGTATGCAGAAAGCACTTAATGATCTGTGGATGTATACAGGTGAATTATTTGAGATGGATGAAATGGACCTGTTAATGGCTAAATTAGGAATTGGTGCTGACCTTACTCCAATGAAAATTCAATGGGAGCAACAATTGGCCAACATCTTGAGTGAAGCAACTCTAAAAGTTCCTGCTGATTCATATATGCAAACAGGCGGTAGAAGCGGCATGCATACTGAGAGTTTAGGACATATTTTAAGTGAAATGCAATATTTACAAAGAACATTCCCTGATGCTAAGTGGTGAAGATCCAAATAAGCACAAAGAATATGATGACATGCTCAATAAGGCTCATGAGCTGCATGAGAAAGGCAAGTCATTTGAAGCCATTGAAAAGGAGTTAAGAACTTTGCATCCAAGCGAAGCCTTAACTCAAGTCATCATTAAAAAAATAAAATTCGAGCAGCATAAAAAAGACCTTAAAGAAGGACGAGTGTATGTGCTCATTGGTTGCATCTCCATGGTTGTAGGTTTTATTTTAACCTGCATGAAATTTCATTCTAATGAATCAGTTACTTTAGTGATGTATGGATTTACCACTCTAGGGATCTTGATCTTGTTCTTCGGTTTATACAAGATCTTCGGCTGATCAGTTTTCCTGATCTTAATCATTTTTATTTTAATTGTTACTAGCGTTATTTGTTATATAAAATTATTAGTATGCCTATATATCAAAAGCAAGGAATTATTCCTCATAAAAGACACATCGTTTTTCGTAATAAAAAAGGCGAGCTTTATCACGAAGAACTTTTTGGAACCGAAGGTTTTTCAAGTACATCTTCGTTGGTGTATCATTTAAATCCTCCTACCATGGTAAAAGAATTAGGTAAGCCTCATTGGGCAAGACCTGAAGCTGCCATTGAAGATAATTTAAAGGCATTAAGCTTTATGGCTTATGATGTGGAACCGGAAAAGGATTATTTACAAAGTCGTAAAGTGTTTTTCTTTAACGATGATATACAAATTGGAATGGCAGCTCCAACACACAGTATGAATGAATATTTTTTCAAGAATGCAGATTCAGATGAAATGTTATTCATTCATAAAGGAAGCGGTCGTTGCAAAACCATGTATGGTACAGTTGATTTTGAGTATGGAGATTATGTCATTATTCCAAGAGGAACAGTGTATAAGCTGGAATTTGATACCGAAGAGAATAAAATATTATTTATTGAATCACATAGCCCTATTCGTACGCCAAAGCGTTACCGTAATGAATTCGGTCAGTTGTTAGAGCATTCTCCTTTTTGCGAACGTGATTTTAAATTGCCTTACAATTTTGAAACACATGATGAGCATGGTGATTTTAAGATCATGATCAAGAAGCGTGGATTGATCTATCCTTATATTTATGAAACACATCCTTTTGATCTTGTAGGTTGGGATGGTTATAGTTACCCATACTCATTCTCGATCTTTAATTTCGAGCCTATAACAGGACGCATTCACATGCCTCCTCCAATCCATCAACAGTTTGAAGGAAGGAATTTTGTGATCTGTTCATTTGTTCCGCGCATGTATGATTATCATCCGGAAGCAATTCCTGCCCCGTACCATCATAGTAATATTGATGCTGATGAATTGTTGTATTATGTTGACGGTGATTTTATGAGCAGAAATAATATCAAACAAGGTCAATTTACCTTACATCCCGGTGGAATCCCTCATGGCCCACACCCTGGTGCTATTGAAAGAAGTATAGGTCAAAAGGAAACTAAAGAATTAGCCGTTATGATCGATCCATTCAATCCTTTAAAGATAACTACGGATGCGATGAAGTATGAGGTGAAAGATTATTATAAATCTTGGATGACAAAACCATTATTAACTTATTAAAAACAAGAAATCATGTTAACAAAAGATCTTACTAGTGTAAAGAACTACGATTATTCAGGAGAAAAGGTTTTTGAAAAGGCTCAAGACTTTTTACCAATCAATGGAACGGATTATGTAGAATTATATGTTGGAAACGCAAAGCAAGCTGCGCATTATTATAAAACAGCATTTGGTTTTCAAGAATTAGCTTATGCAGGATTGGAAACAGGTTCGCGCGATCGCGTGTCTTATGTTTTGGTTCAAGATAAGATACGTTTAGTGCTTACAAGTCCTTTTGATCCAAATAGCGAAATTTCACATCACTTAAGAATGCATGGTGATGGAGTAAAGGTAATTGCGCTTTGGGTAGATGATGCTCGAAAAGCGTTTGAAGAAACAACAAAGCGTGGCGCAGTTCCCTATATGTTACCAACAGTAACAAAAGATGAACATGGAGAGATCGTTCGTTCAGGTATTCAAACCTATGGCGAAACCGTTCACGTATTCGTTGAACGAAAGAATTACAAAGGTGTTTTCATGCCTGGATACACAAAATGGGAAACTGAATATCATCCAACACCTACAGGATTAAAATACGTTGATCACATGGTGGGTAATGTTGAATTAGGTGCGATGAATAAATGGTCGAAGTTCTATGAGGATGTGATGGGTTTTGCAAATTTAGTGACCTTCGATGATAAAGATATCTCTACAGAGTATACCGCTTTAATGAGTAAGGTAATGACCAATGGTAACGGTAGAATAAAATTCCCGATCAACGAGCCTGCAAAGGGAAAGAAGAAATCACAAGTGGAGGAGTATTTGGACTTTTATAATGGTCCGGGTTGTCAGCATATTGCAGTTGCAACGGATGATATTGTATTTACAATTTCTGAAATGCGTAAGCGTGGGGTGGAATTTTTGTATGTTCCCGGAACGTATTATGATACTGTAAAAGATCGTGTTGGAATTATTGAAGAAGATATGGAAGTTCTTAAAAAGTGGGGCATCATGGTAGATAGAGACGAAGATGGATACCTACTTCAAATATTTACCAAACCGGTTGAGGATCGTCCAACTTTATTCTTTGAGATCATTCAACGTAAAGGCGCAAAATCATTCGGGAAAGGAAATTTCCAAGCCTTGTTTGAATCGATAGAGGCGGAGCAAGCGCGCAGAGGCACACTTTAATTATATATACATAACTTGGAAAAACATGATGAATATCATGTTTTTCCCTTTCTTTGATCAGTTTTTAAGATACCATAGAAGCCTAGATTTGTGCCGGTATGATCAAAGAACCCCAACAAAAAACAACTTGCTATCATTGTGGTGAGAATTGTGAGGAAGAAACCCTTCACATAGCCGAAAAGAGTTTTTGTTGTCAAGGTTGCAAAACTGTTTATGAGATCCTCAATAAAGTAGAGCTGTGTGATTATTATACCATTTCAAACGCGCCGGGTCTAAATCAAAAGAATAAGGTAAGACCTGAAAAGTTCGCGTTTTTGGAAGATGTGCAATTGCAGCAAAAGCTTATTCATTTCAAGAATGAAAAGCAAAGCCATGTCACATTCTATCTCCCGCAAATGCATTGTAGTTCTTGCATTTGGTTACTTGAAAATCTTCCAAAGCTTGATCATGCTATCATTCGCTCAGAAGTTAATTTTCTGAAGAAGGAAGTAAGTGTGGTTTTTGATCATACGCGCACTTCTTTAAGAAGTGTAGCAGATCTTTTATCATCTATTGGATATGAACCGCATTTTAGTTTAAATGATCTGGGTAATAAAACAAAAGTAAAGTATGATAAAAGTAGGATATACAAAATTGGCATAACAGGTTTTTGCTTTGGTAATATCATGCTTCTGAGTTTTCCGGAATACTTTTCTTTAGGTGAGATCGAGGAGAAGGGGCTCAAAGATTTATTCTCTTATTTGATCTTATTTCTTTCACTTCCGGTATTCTTTTATGGCGCTTCTGAATTTTTCACTTCAGCCATTAAAAGTTTAAAGCAGCGATATTTGAATATTGATGCGCCCATAGCCTTAGCGGTGTTGATCACATTTGGCAGGAGTGTTTACGAAATAATTAGTGGTAATGGCGCCGGTTATATGGATTCCATGTCGGGCATTGTTTTCTTTATGCTCATTGGTAGGTTTTTTCAAGACAAAACGTATAATACCATGGCGTTCACACGAGATTATACTTCTTATTTTCCCTTAGGTGTTACTGTTGTATATAGTGCTGGTGTAGAAAAGCAGGTGCCAGTTTCAAATATTAAAGTTGGTGATCGCATCAAGATCCATAGCAACGAGATCATTCCGGCAGATTCTATTTTGTTCTATGGCAATGCCAATATTGATCAAAGTTTTGTGACCGGTGAGTCCTTACCTATTGAAAAAAGCATTGGAGAGATCATTTATGCCGGTGGAAAACAATTAGGAGGTGCGCTTGAATTAGAAGTTGTGAAAGATGTTTCGCAAAGTTATTTAACTAGTTTATGGAACAATGATGCGTTTAAGAAGAACGAACAAAAAGGGGTGTCGTATATCCACACCGTTAGTAGATATTTTACCGTTGTATTATTCGCCATTGCCATTGGTTCTGCCATATATTGGCAATTGCACAACCCATCAAAGGTTTGGAATGCTGTAACGTCTATTCTCATTGTTGCTTGCCCATGTGCACTGCTTTTATCTGCAACATTTACTAATGGAAATATGTTAAGAGTTTTGCAAGGATTTGGTTTTTTTGCACGTAACGCAGGTGTGATCGAGCAAGTAGCCAATGCAGATTCAATTGTGTTTGATAAAACCGGTACAATTACTGAACAAACAAATTCCGGAATTACTTACGAAGGCGCACAAATGGATGAAAAGATAATATCTTATGTGCGTTCTTTAGCCGCTCAATCTAGCCACCCTCTAAGCAAAGCAATAGTTAAATATTTGCCAGGTGGAGCCAAATTGAAAGTTAAAAATTTTATAGAGAAGCCCGGAGCAGGTGTAATGGGGATCATTGAAGATAAAAAAGTTGCAATTGGCTCACTCAAATTCTTTGATCAAAAAGCACATTCGAGCGATGGCGGAACGAGAGTTTATGTGCAAATTGAAGATAGAATGTATGGTAGCTTTATCATACAAGCTCATTATCGAGAAGGTTTAACGCAAGTGTTAGAGGATCTAAAAAGGCGATTTAAATTATCACTTATTTCCGGCGATAATGATTCAGAATTTAGTAGGTTGAAACATTTTTTTGACGCCAATCAATACTTCAATAGATCACCACAGGATAAGTTAGAATACATTGATTCCTTGCAGAAGGAAAATAAAAAAGTGATCATGATCGGCGACGGACTGAATGATGCCGGTGCCTTAAGACAAAGTAATGTGGGTATTGCCATTACAGATAATGTAAATAATTTTTCTCCGGCTTGTGATGTCATCCTCGACGGAACAAAATTCGCTCATTTAAACGATCTTTTAAGGTATTGCAGCAACAATAAGCTGATCATCAATATCAGTTTTATAGTTTCTATTCTCTATAATTTCATTGGTTTGTATTTTGCCGCCCAAGGCAGTTTACAGCCTGTTATTGCCGCTATTTTAATGCCCATCAGCTCAATCAGTATAGTGCTGTTAACCACCGGGTTAAGTTCAATTTTAGCCATCCAGATCAAAAGAAAATATGCATGTAGTAAAACTCAAAATCTAAAAACTGACATTAATCATATGAGCATATGAGTGTACTCAGCCTTATATTTTAACCATAAAAATAACTTTGACACCGAAATTATGAGCGTAATATTTATACTGATCATCGCAAGTCTTACCATAGCAATTGGCTTTTTAATAGCTTTTTTATGGTCGGTAAAAACAAACCAATACGACGATGATTACACGCCTTCAGTGAGGATCCTTTTTGATAACGAATTAAGTGCAACTCAATCAACAAACGCAAAAGAAAAAAACAAGTAATATGGAACTACAAAAATTTCAGTACGACAATAAAATTGTAAAATGGTTTGCTTATGCAACCATGTTTTGGGGCCTTGTAGGTATGTTAGTAGGTGTAATAGCCGCTTTACAACTTTTTATACCTGCCTTAAATATGAATTTGGCTTATACAACATTTGGCAGGTTGCGTCCGGTACACACTAATGCTGTGATTTTCGCTTTTGTTGGAAATGGAATTTTTATGGGTGTTTACTATTCGCTCCAACGTTTATTAAAAGCCCGCATGTTCAGCGATTTTTTAAGTAAGATCCATTTTTATGGTTGGCAATTGATCATTGTACTTGCTGCTGTTTCACTTTTCTTAGGTAAAACTACAGGTAAAGAGTATGCTGAATTAGAGTGGCCAATTGATATTTTGATCACACTGATCTGGGTTGTTTTTGGATGGAATATGTTCGGTACCATCATTAGAAGAAGAGAGAGACATTTATATGTTGCCATTTGGTTTTACATAGGCACGCTTGTTACAGTAGCCATGTTACATATTGTGAACTCCATTGAGATCCCTGTTTCATTTTGGAAATCATATTCATGGTACGCCGGTGTGCAAGACGCTTTAGTGCAATGGTGGTATGGACATAACGCTGTAGCATTTTTCTTAACTACGCCATATTTAGGTTTGATGTATTACTTTTTACCAAAAGCGGCTAATCGCCCAGTATATTCTTATCGCTTATCTATTATTCACTTTTGGGCTTTGATCTTCATTTACATTTGGGCTGGACCTCACCACTTATTATACACTGCAGTTCCTGATTGGGCTCAATCTTTAGGCGTTGTATTTTCAGTAATGTTGATCGCGCCATCGTGGGGTGGAATGATCAATGGATTATTAACGCTTCGCGGTGCATGGGATAAAGTACGTGAAGATGTTGTTTTAAAATTTATGGTGGTGGCTGTAACTGCTTATGGTATGGCAACTTTTGAAGGCCCTATGCTTTCATTAAAAAGTGTAAGCGCAATTTCACATTATACAGATTGGATCGTAGCGCACGTACACGTTGGAGCTCTTGGTTGGAACGGGTTTTTAACTTTCGGTATTTTATACTGGTTGCTTCCAAGAATGTTCCGTACAGAATTATATTCAAAGAAATTAGCGAACATGCATTTTTGGATCGGTACTTTAGGTATTGTTCTTTACGCTGTTCCAATGTACTGGAGTGGTATCATGCAAAGTTTGATGTGGAAAGAGTTTACACCGGAAGGTCAATTGAAATGGCAATTCATGGATACTGTAACTAAAATGATCCCATTCTATGCAATGAGAGCAATTGGTGGAACGCTTTATCTTGTTGGTGCGATCATGATGGTTTACAATTTGATCAAAACAGTTAAAGCAGGTAATTTCCTTGCTAACGAAGATGCAGAAGCTGCAGCTTTAGAAAAAACCTATACTTCACATGGCAATGAACACTGGCACCGTTGGATCGAGCGTAAGCCTGTTCAGTTGATGATCGTAAGTTTAGTTGTTGTTACTATTGGTGGTATCATTGAATTTGTTCCAACCTTTTTGGTGAAATCAAACATTCCAACAATTTCAAGTGTAAAACCATATACACCACTTGAATTACAAGGTAGAGATATTTATGTGCGCGAAGGATGTTATACTTGTCACTCACAGATGATCCGTCCATTCAGAAGTGAAACGGCACGTTACGGTGAATATTCAAAGGCAGGGGAATTTGTGTATGATCATCCATTTCAATGGGGAAGTAAACGCACAGGCCCGGATCTAGCGAGATTAGGAAATAAATATCCAGATAGCTGGCATTACAATCACATGCTTGATCCGACTTCTATGTCACCGGGATCAATTATGCCTCCTTATCCATGGTTGTTCGATGATAAAGTAGATGTATCATCAACAGTTGCAAAAATTAAAGCAATGCAGCGTCTTGGTGTACCTTATCCTGCAGGATATGAAAATATCGCTGCAAAAGATATGGAAAAGCAAGCAATTACGATCTCAGAAAATCTTAAAAAGGATGGAATTGAAACGATGCCTGATAAGGAGATCGTTGCATTGATAGCGTACCTGCAAAGATTAGGTACGGATATTAAGAACGAACCAAAGGAACTTGTAAAAAAATAAACTAAGAATTATGAAATTTATAAACTATTTAGAAAGCATTACCGGTATAGGTGTATATCCTTTGGTATCGCTGCTCATCTTCTTTCTTTTTTTTATTGGAGTAACATTCTATGTTGTACTTGCAAGGAAGGAGTATTTTGATATACTTTCTATTTTACCATTAAGGTCTTCAGAGACAGAAACATTAATTTCTAACACTCCAGGTTATGATGAAGCAACTAAATAAAAATAAACTCTCGGTACTGGCAACATTATTCTTGCCATTGATGAATTTTGCGCAAGGAGCACAAGGTTCCCAGCAAAGTTATTTCTCAAATCCATTGTTTAACACCCTGTTGATCCTCATCATTGTATTGATGCTCGTGATCGTGGTGTTGGGGCAGTCTCTAAAAAATCTTTCAGAGGGGGATTTTTTAAGCAATAAATTAATAGAAAAGAAAAAGGAAGATAACGCAGGAGCCGGCAAGATCACTTCTTTGATCTTACTTCTGTTTTTTGGTAACGAACTAAAAGCTGGAAACGGTTCTCAAAATGATTGGCTCATTGGTGGCATTGATATGTCAACCTTCTATTTTATGTTGGGTGTTATTGCGCTTGAGTTAATAATTATCGTGTCACTATATTATACGTTCATGAATTTGTTAAGAACGGATAAAAAAGTTGTGGAGACCGCAGCTGTTAAAGTGAAAACTAAGACTATACTTGAGAAGATCAATGCCTCAGTAGATATTGAAGATGAGAAGGATATTTTGATGGATCATGATTACGATGGTATCAAAGAGTTGGATAATGATCTACCACCATGGTGGAAGTACGGTTTTTACGTTACAATTATCATTGGTGTTATATACATGATCAATTTCCACGTGGCCGGAACTGGAGATCTACAAGATGTGGAATATGTGAAGGCTGTTGCAAAGGCTAAGTTAGAAGTAGAAGAATACATGAGAACGGCTGCAAGTAATGTTGATGAAACAACCATTAAACAATTAACTGGTGCCGATATTGAGGAAGGACAGAAGTTATTTGTACTGAATTGCGCAACGTGTCACGGCAAGGAAGGTCAGGGTTCAGTTGGACCAAATTTAGTAGATAAATATTGGTTGCATGGTGGAAGTTTAGTTGATGTTTTTAAATCAGTTAAGTACGGTTGGGTAGATAAAGGTATGAAGTCGTGGAAAGAGGATCTTTCTCCTATGCAAATAGCTCAAATTTCTAGTTACATTAGAACTATTGCCGGAACAAATCCTCCAGGTGCTAAAGCCCCTCAAGGTGAACTTTACCAAGATGAAACGGTTCCTGCTAACGATTCAACTTTAGTTGTAAGCGATAGTTTAGTAGTGAAGAAGGATACTTTAAAATAAAATGGACCCTATAGAAGATAATTCAGAATCGTTTCGTGATCATATAGCAACAATAGGTGAAGATGGTAAACGAAAGTGGATCTATCCTAACAAACCCTCAGGAAAGTTCTATAATTACCGAAAATTATTAAGCTACGTATATCTTCTTGTTTTTTTTGGATTACCTTTTATCAAAGTAAATGGTGATCCTCTTTTTCTCATCAATGTACTTGAGCGTAAGTTCATTTTATTTGGAATGATCTTTTGGCCACAAGATCTTTTCATCTTTGGTTTAGGAATGCTCATCTTTATTGTATTCATTGCCTTATTCACAGTCATCTTTGGTAGAGTATTTTGTGGCTGGGCCTGTCCGCAAACTATCTTCATGGAAATGTTATTTCGCCGAATTGAATATTGGATCGAAGGTGATGCAACACATCAAAAGGCATTAAATAAAGCTCCGCTTGATGGAACAAAGATCTTTAAACGAACAGCAAAATATACGCTATTCTTTCTGTTATCTTTTTTGATCTCAAATACGTTTCTCGCATACTTGATCGGTGTTGATGAACTTTATAGTATAATAAACGAGCCAATTAATAAACATATAGGTAGTTTTACTTCGATCTTATTGATTACAGGCGTTTATTTTTTCATTTACTCATGGTTCCGCGAACAGGTTTGTCTTATCGTTTGTCCTTATGGAAGAATGCAAGGAGTTCTTTTAGATAAAAATTCCGTGATCGTGGCATACGATTATGTTAGAGGAGAAAATAGACATCATTACAAAAAGAATGAGGAAAGAACCGGTGGAGATTGCATAGATTGTGGTTTATGTGTTAAAGTTTGCCCTACTGGAATAGACATAAGAAACGGAACTCAATTAGAGTGTACCAATTGTACAGCTTGTATTGATGCTTGTGATCATATCATGGAAAGTGTTGGGTTTGAAAAAGGATTGATCCGTTACGATTCTGAAAATGGCATAAAGAATAAAGTAAAATTGGCATTTACAACTCGTATGAAGGCATACTCTGTTGTGCTTGCTGTTTTGATATCGGTTGAAGTGTTCTTGTTAGTTACAAGATCTGATTATGATGCCACTATTATTAGAGCAAAAGGAATGTTGTATCAGTCACAACCAAATGATCAGGTAAGTAATTTATTTACTATAAAGTTAGTGAACAAAACTCGTAAAACTTTGCCGGTAGAGATAAAAGTAGAGAATAGTCCTTCTGCAAAGATCGAGATCGTTGGTAAGGATCTGGAAGTGAAAAGCGAGGATATGACGCAAGGGAGTTTCTTTTTATTTTTAGATAGAAAGGATATTAAACAACGAAAGACAGAACTTAAGATCGGGATCTATAGTAATGGGAAATTGATAAAAACGGTGAAAACAAACTTTTTTGGACCAGTATCGGTATAAACTTGAAATTGAATGACTATGAATTGGGGAAAAAAAATAGCAGTTGTCTACGTAGCCTTTATGGCACTTATTGTAACCATGGTGGTTGTGAGCAGTAGCAGCAAGGCAGAGCTAGTTGCAAAAGATTATTATGCACAAGAGCTAAATTACCAAGAGCGGATCAATGCTATTAATAATGAGAGAGCGTTAAACGAAAGTATTAGTCATGAATTAAAAGATGGCCAATTTGTTTTGAGCATTCCTAGTTCAAGTAAAGGCGATGATTTTGCCGGCGAATTATTTTTCTTCAGGCCGTCTGATTCATCAAAGGATGTAAAGTTGAAATTGAATTTTGATACAAGTGGAAAACAATTTATAGATACACGTAGTTACACAAAAGGTATTTATAAGGTTTGTATCTCATGGCGCAATGAGGGTAAGGAATTTTATAAGGAAGAGGTGATCAATTTATAGTATGGAATATTTTCTGGCGGCCATAACCTTAGGTTTGTTAAGTGGATTCCACTGCATTGGCATGTGTGGTCCAATAGCTATGGCATTGCCGGTACATCAAAAGTCTGCGTTTTTAAAGGTCGTTTCTATTTTAACTTATAACTTTGGACGAATCATCACGTATTCGTTATTTGGTATGGTGTTTGGGATGATAGGTCAGAGTTTTTCTTTTTTTGGTTTGCAGCAAAAATTATCCATCATTCTTGGGCTAGGTATTCTAGTGGCACTGATATTACCTTATTTGAATTTTAAACCAACTTCAATACAGTTTAAATACATTCAAAAATTAAAATCAAAACTTTCCTCTCTGTTCCAAAAAAAAGATCTTGGTTCTTTATTAGGAATTGGTTTACTAAACGGTCTTTTGCCCTGCGGCATGGTTTACATTGCAGTTGCAGGCGCTTTGGTTGGAGAAACCGCTATTCATTCAACTTTATTTATGGCGGCCTTTGGATTAGGTACTATTCCCTTCATGTTTAGTATAAGTTATATTAGTCAGTTCATCTCATTAAAGGTTAGAAATACTATTAAAAAAGTTCAGCCATTTATTATTGCTTTTATGGCCTTATTGCTAATTGTAAGAGGTTTGAATTTAGGTATTGATCATTTAAGTCCAAAATTAATTAATGATAATGGAACACAGCATGTTTGTAAACAACAAATAAAGTGTTGCCCGAAAAAATAATGTATGTCAACTGACCTAGTTTCAAAATATAATATTCCCGCACCACGATATACAAGTTATCCAACAGTTCCATACTGGGATGATAATGTAACGCAAAATTCTTGGATGGAGCACGTTAAAGGTGCCTTTAAGAAATTCAATAAGGATGGGATTAGCATTTATATCCATTTACCTTATTGTGAAAGCCTGTGTACCTATTGCGCATGCAATACACGTATAACAGTGAATCATAATGTTGAAGTGCCCTACATTAATGCTTTATTAAAAGAGTGGCAATTGTATCTTGCCCAATTTGATAGTAGACCAAAGATCAAAGAGATCCATTTAGGTGGAGGTACACCAACTTTTTTTTCAGCTCAGAATTTAAATCATCTTATTTCTTCCATACTTAGTACCTGCGATCTTCATCCTCAGCACGATCTTAGTTTTGAAGGTCATCCATCCAATACAACTCCCTTGCACTTACAAACTCTGTATGATCTCGGTTTTAGAAGAGTAAGTTTTGGGGTTCAGGATTTTGACGAGAAAGTACAAGATACTATTAATCGCTATCAAACTTTTGAAGAGGTTAGTTCTGTGATTAATACAGCACGAGAAATAGGGTATTCTTCAGTTAATATCGACCTCGTTTATGGTCTGCCTTATCAAACACTAGATTCTGTTAGAACCACAGTTAAAAAGATCATCGAATTAAAACCTGAGCGAATTGCTTTTTATAGTTATGCGCATGTGCCTTGGTTAAAACCGGGACAAAGAAAATACACAGAGAAGGAATTGCCTGTTGATTCAGTTAAACGAGAATTGTATACCGTAGGAAAAGAACTTTTTATAAATGCTTCCTACGTTGATATTGGCATGGATCATTTTTCACTGCCCGGTGATGAGCTTTTAAATGCGTATAATAATGGAAGTCTACATCGCAATTTTATGGGATATACTACCAATAGCACTAAACTACTCATTGGATTAGGTTGCTCTTCTATTAGCGATACTTGGGATGCCTTTTCTCAGAATATTAAAACAGTTGAAGAGTATAGACAGGTGGTAGATGAGGGTAAATTTCCGCTACACAAGGGTCATATTTTAACCACTGAAGATCTTAATCTGCGCCAGCATATTTTGAATTTGATGTGTAAACACGAAAGTGATTTCAGTACAAACTCAATTGATCAAACTATATTTAACCAAAATATTCCGCGTTTAACTGAATTTGTAAATGATGGATTGATAGTATTAGATGGTCAAAAAATAACTTTAACGGATTTAGGCAAACTTTTTATTCGAAATATCTGCTTGGCTTTTGATGCTCGTTATTGGAGCCAGGCTAAAATGGAAAATGTATTTAGCACAACCGCTTAAAAAAATCAGATCAATTCATCCATTTCTTTTTTAAGATCGTATTGAAGATCTTCGTGCATTTTTGAAATAAGTGTGCCTAGCTTTTTCATTTGGGTATTAAATAAATTTACTAAGACTTTATTTTTTTCGTAAGGAATACCCGAATGCTTCATCTTCTTGAGAAAGTAAATGATCAGTTCTGCTTCTTTTTCTTTAGATCCAGTGTATTTGGCATATCGTCCTATGATGCGAAGAATCTTTCTTAAACTTTTCTTAACTAGATATAAATTGGTTTGAGTGATCTCTTCAAAAAAATCATCCACTTCTTTTTTGGCAACTGCAATAAACGTTTCCGGATCGTGAGCCTCAAACAAAAGATAATCCATGTACGCTTTATTGTCCCTTTTGTATTTGCCAAGTGCTAAACATAATTCGGCCAGTTCCTCTTTCGACAGTTCTTTTAATTCTTTTTTAATATCACTTAGCGACCGTACTTGCATTAATGTCTTTTTAAAGGCGTTAATAGGTCTTCTAATCCATTTAATTTGATCTCATACATGGTTTCTAAAAGAATACCAATTTTCCCCTTAGGAAATCCGTTGCGATTGAACCACTCTAGATAACTCACAGGAAGATCACACAGCAACTTTCCTTCGTATTTACCAAATGGCATTTCCTTTCTTACCAGATCTAATAGGTATGTTGGCTCTATGCCTTTCATAATAGTTTGATTTTATATTTTTCGGCCATATTTTGCACTTGCTCATTGCTTACCTTGTGAATGTTCTCTGATCCATGATAATTTTCAACGGTAACCACGTGTAATTGATAATTGTATTTTTTAGCCATTTTGAAATACGGTTCAATTTCCCAATCTAAGGTAAAGGTATTGTCTACAAACACCTTAGAATTATTTTGCTTAAGGGCTTCTTCTGTTTGTTGTTCACATGCTTTATAGGCCTTATGATTTTCATCAAACTTAAAATCATACTCACCTTTTTCATTGGTAAAATAACTGTCTATTGAAAAAACTTGATATTTACCACTCTCACTTAAATGTTTGGCAAGTGTACTTTTTCCTGCTCCAGGCAAGCCCCTTAATAATATGAGTACATTTTCGATGCTTTTAAATTACAAATAATTTTTAGCTTAAAACATTATTAGTACATTTAATTATGATTAGGATTTTAATTTTCTTGCTGGTTTTACCTTTATGTTTTGCCGCACAGAATTACCCAAGCTCCCCGGTTAATTATGTAACCGACGATGCTGGGGTGCTTAGTGATCAAGAGGAGTTTTCTCTCAATTCTATTTTAAGATCTTTTGAAGATAGTTCTTCTATTCAGGTGTTTGTTTATACTTCTAAAAGTTTAAATGGTGCGGTAATGGCTGATCTTTGCCAAGAGATCTTCCATAACTGGAAAATTGGAAATAAGAAAACAAATAATGGAGTTCTTATTGGCGTTTTTGTTGATGATCATAAATTTAGGATACATACAGGTTATGGAATGGAGGGCGTGTTACCGGATCTTCTTACAAAAAGGATCCAAGACAAGTATATGGCACCTCATTTTAAACAGAATGAATTTTATGATGGTATTAACGAAGGCATAGCTCAATTGATCTATTTTAGTAAGCATGAATACAAAGCAGCTAAAGAAGAAATAGCTGTCAATTGGGAAAGCATTTTGTATGGTTATCTTTTCAATATATTCATATATAGTATTTTTCTTTATTTTTTATTGAGAAAGAAGCAGGAAAAGAAAAGGTCGCAAGCCACAAAGATCATATTAATGATCGTTGCTTCTATTTTACTGTTGATACCTTGTATAGGGTCTATTATACTTGGCTTTATGCTGGTTTTCTTAACGAAGGTAAAAGGAGGCTCAGGTTCCTACTCATCATCTGGTGATTCAACATGGTTTGGTTCTTCCTCTTCGTCAGATTCTTCTTACGATTCGGGCTCTAGTTTTGATGGAGGTGGAGGAGGAGATTCAGGTGGTGGAGGTAGCGATAGTAGTTGGTAATGTATTCAAAAAAAAACCCTCTCGAGTTGAGAGGGTTTTTAGTTTTATGAGTTTATTTCTCCGTTACACCTTCCGGTTTAGGTAACAAAGCTTTTCTGCTTAATTTTATTTTTTTGGTCTTAGGATCATCACCAACATATTTCACTTGGATAACATCTCCTTCTTTAATTACACCTTCTAAAGTATCAATGCGTTTCCAATCATACTCGCTGATGTGTAACAAACCGTCTTTACCTGGCATTATTTCAACAAATGCTCCATAAGGCATGATCGTTTTTACTTTTGCGTCGTAGATCTCTCCAACTTCCGGTACAGCAACAATTTGTTTGATCCTTGTTTTTGCTGCTTCAACACTTTCTTTGTTCTCACCAAAGATCTCAACCACACCGGTCTTGTCAACTTCAGTAATTACAATTGTTGCGCCTGTTGCACGTTGCATTTCTTGGATCACTTTTCCGCTTGGCCCTATTACCGCGCCAATGAATTCTCCTGGTATAACGATCTTCTCGAAACGAGGTGCGTGTGGTTTGTAATCTTCACGCGGCTTATCAATCGCCTTCAACATTTCGTTCATGATATGTAAACGTCCATCACGTGCTTGTTTCATAGCTTGTGCCATTACTTCAAATGGTAAACCGTTTACTTTTAGGTCCATTTGCACAGCAGTGATTCCATCTTTTGTACCACACACTTTAAAGTCCATATCTCCTAAATGATCTTCATCACCTAAGATATCCGAAAGAATTGCATAATTTCCTTTTTCATCTGTGATCAAACCCATAGCAATACCCGCAACCGGTTTAGCGATCTTAATACCTGCATCCATTAACGCTAATGTTCCTGCGCAAACAGTTGCCATACTTGATGAACCGTTACTTTCTAAAATATCACTTACAATTCTAATGGTGTAACCAGAATCTGTAGGTACTACTTTTTTAAGCGCGCGTAAAGCTAAGTTACCATGACCAACTTCGCGGCGACCAACACCACGATTAGGTTTTGCTTCACCAGTACTAAATCCAGGGAAGTTATAATGTAACATAAATGTTTCTTCACCTTGATTAAACGCACCGTCTATTCTTAATTTATCTAACGGTGTTCCTAATGTTACAGTAGTTAACGATTGAGTTTCTCCACGTGTAAATACTGCGCTTCCGTGTGGAGAAGGCAAATAACCAACTTCTGCCCAAATAGGACGGATATCCGTTGTTTTTCTTCCATCCAAACGTACTTTTTCATCAACAGCTAAACGACGAACAGCAACGTATTCTACTTCGTGATAATATTTATTGATCAACGCTTCTTTTTCCTTTAACTCTTCTTCCGAATATTGTTTTTTGAATTCATCCAAAGGTGCTTTGAAGTTAACCTTACGATTATTTTTATTTGGATCTAATTTCTTAGCGGCCGCATAAACTGCATCGTAAGTTTCTTTCATCACTTTTTCTCTCAACTCAGCATCGTTTGTTTCGTGATTGTACTCGCGCTTTGGTTTTAAACCTGCTTTTACAGCAAAGGCACTGATCTCTTTTATTTGGATCTTAATGGCTTCGTGTGCAAATTTAATAGCTTCCAACATTTCGTCTTCGCTTACTTCTTTCATTTCACCTTCTACCATCGCAATGTCGTGTGCATTTCCTGCAACGATCATTTCTAAAGTAGTATTGCCTGCCAATTGTGTTTTTGTTGGATTGATCATTAATTTACCATCGATCTTCGCCACACGAACTTCACTGATCGGTCCGTTAAAAGGAATATCACTTACTGCAATCGCTGCAGAAGCTGCTAATCCCACTAAGGCATCAGGCATATTTTCTCTGTCCGTTGATATCAATGATAACATCAATTGTGTGTCGGCATGATAATCATCCGGAAATTGTGGACGCAATGCACGGTCAACAATACGAGATATTAAAACTTCATAATCAGATAATTTTGCTTCGCGTTTAAAAAAGCCTCCAGGAAAACGTCCTGCTGAAGCGAATTTTTCTTGATAATCTACTGTTAAAGGCAAAAAGTCAACGCCTGCTTTTGCTTCTTTATTACTAACGATCGTTGCTAAGATCATGGTATTACCCAATCTTACAACTACAGCGCCATCAGCTTGTTTAGCTAATTTTCCTGTTTCTAAAGTTACCATCCGGCCATCGCCAAGATCGAAACTGTGTGTGATTCCTGTTTGTGACATTTGTTTTTTTTTGTTTATGGCGAACCCTTTGTTCGCCGGGTTTATATTTGTTTTTTAATTCTCTTAATAAAAAGGGCAACCCGATTGTGTCGAATTGCCCCCTTTTAATAAATCAGCCGTAAATTATTTACGGATGTCTAATGTTTTAATAATAGCACGATAACGTGTTAGATCATTCTTTTTCAAATAATCTAGTAACGCTCTACGCTTACCAACTAAATTCAATAAAGCACGTTGTGTACCAAAGTCTTTCTTGTTATTCTTTAAATGACCAGTTAAATGGTCAATACGATGAGTGAATAAAGCAACTTGCGCTTCAGCACTTCCTGTGTTTTTTTCAGTCCCTGCGTACTTTTTAAAAATGTCTTTTTTTACTTGCGATGTCAAATACATGTTCTATCTTTTTTATAATGAAGCGAGCTATGCTTTGCTTCATTGGTTTTAATTTCGGACAACAAATATAATGAATTTTAGCTATTGCCACAATAAAAAAGCCCGCCTCGGCGGGAAAAATAACCCTGTTTTTGAGGGTTTTAGGGCTAATCGCCTAAATTATTTACTTTTGGGGCATGATATTAAAGGGTATCCTATATATAATACTCATCATTATTAGTGCTGTTTTCTTGATCTTGTCGCTCATAATGACGGCCTTAAAGTTCAATAGCAACGGTAAACAAGCTGCTAAATGGCTTGTTGGTTTTGGCCTAAGCGTGGCAGTGCTTATCTTTTCTATTGTAATGCTTGTAAGAGGGGTTGTTGGCAAGGCAAAAGAGTTTGCCGGTGATCTGGAAGAGTTCGGTCAAGAGCAGGTTGAACGAATGGATTCTTTAAATAGTTTGTATACAAATTCAAAGGATTCTCTGCTTGAATCTAAAACGGTAACCTACTTAATGAGTTTGGAGCCTGATAGCATCAAAGGTAAAGTGCCCGTTCAATTCTATGCTTATTTAGGATTTAGGGATTATTATCGTTTGCCCCTTGTTTGGCCATACTCTTTACATTGCATGGATTCATTAGGCGATGGCAGCTTATATAATGAAGTTAATGTTCAGCAATTTGATGTGAATGAGAATGGCGAATTATCGTGCGACGTAAATGGTATTATGGATTTTGCTTTTACAAAAGATCATTTAATTGGGATGAGAGTAAAGATAGAGAACAAGCCCAAAAAGGTTTATTTTGCTTACGACTTTAAAAATAAGACCGAAAAGGTTTTTGCAACTAAGCAGGAGCTTATGAAATACGCTGCGTTAAAGGGGTTTGATAGCGGATCTGAACTTAAAAGTTGTAAAGAGTATTACAACGAATTTTGATCCGGAATTATTCTTCCTCCACCATCTTTAGTGTAGATCAAGGTGTCTGCATTATTACGCTGTCTGATGTAATCCTTATAAAGTTCAGTGTGATCTGTACGTTGTTTTAATACTTCATCAAAGTTTCCATTCACAGTCATCAACATTTCGCACGATTCACGAACGCCATGTTCGCCACCATGATGAGAACTGATATAATCTACCAGATCATTTTTAATGCAATATTCGGTGAATAAAGTAGTGGCTTGTTTTCCTATCATGATGCGTAAGCCGCATACTTTTGCAATAGAAAGATCCAATACATCATCAAAAAAATACACTACTTCTTCGGGTTTGATGCCTTTGTGATCGCAGATATAATTCAACGCATCAATCTTATGCGCGATCTTATAGAAGGATAAATTAAAATGTTCGCGCGTTGCAAAAAATTGAGCGCTTTCGTTTTTTTCGCCACTAATAATGGCTGTAAGGGGAAGATGTTTTGTTTTTAGAAAATGCGAGAAACGTAAAAGGTTTGTGCCCATGCTGTCCACTTCGCTAAAACCACTTCCTGATTGACCAGTTTTAAATCCATTATTGAACACGCCATCCCAATCAAAAATAAAGGCTTTGGCTTTGCTCAGGCGTTTTTCAATGTCAGATACACCGTTAACAAATTTGCCTATGAATTTATCTTTACTCATTTAGATTTTTAATGATCTTTATAGAAACATACTTCGACTTCGCTCAGTATGACATTCTAGTTGTCACTCTGAGCGGAGTCGAAGAGTGGCTTTGACATTTAACCCTCGATGTTACATGGCGCAGCATTAATCAGTCATTTGGAGCGCGACAGATCTGTTTTACGATTTCAGATCCTGAATATCAAGCATACCAACAGGCTTTCCGCCATTAGTAACTACAATCGTATCCACGTTTGTTTTTTTGAATAAGGTGTTGGCCTCGTTCAATAATACATCTCCATCAATAGTAATTGGATCGCGGAATTCAAGATCGCTTAATTTTTTTCCTAATACATCGCGGCCTTTATCTTGTATCAATTTACGTAGTGAACCGTCAGTAAACACACCTTTAATACTTCCGTCAGCTTTTGTAACTGTTATTGCACCGTAACCGAACTCCGTCATTTTCACGATAGCATCAGTGATATTTGTGCTTTCAGGAACTAAAGGATTAATACCTTTAATAGCTTCTTTTACCTTCACCATCATCAAACGTGTATCGGTAATGAATTGATCAGTTCCAACAGTGGTGAAATTATTTTCGGTAAGTTGTTTCATTACTTTTAAAGGAACAGTAATGGTGTGAACTCCAATATTAATTGCATTACGCACATGTTCAACATTACGAACCGATGAGAACATGATCTTTGTGTCGTAACCATATATGTCAACCGCATCAACACATTGCTGTACTAACGCTAATGCTTCATGCCCTTGATCTTGCAATCTTCCTACAAGCGGACAAACATACGTTGCGCCTGCTTGCATTGCCATATACGCCTGTTGTAAAGTGTATACTAAGTGTACATTTACTAAAAAACCTTTATCGCGAAGCATTTTACAAGCACGAACACCTTCTAATGATACAGGAATTTTAAAAACGGTTTTATTTTTATCTAAGCCCAATGCTAATTGACGTTCTGCTTCCGCAAGAACTTCTTCAGCTGTATTGCCTAAAGCTTCGATCTGAAGCACTGGCACCATTTTGCTAAGTTTTACAATTGTACCATCAATATCTGTGATACCTTCTTTTTGCATGAAGGTAGGGGTAGTTGTTAAACCATTTAAAAAGCCAAGCTTAAAGCCTTCTTCAATTTCTTTAAGATTTGCTGAGTCTAGATATAATTCCATAGTGGTGTTTTATTAAAGTGTAAAGAAACGAAATATCCTAAAACAAAACAAGCAGGCTATTTAGGCCTGCTTGTTATAATTCCTTTGATTTATATTATTCAATAATGATCACTAGGTATTTAGAAACACTCCAAAATTCTTCAGCATTGGTGATCTCTATTTTCTCAACTGTTTTTTCGCCAATTAACTTGTAAGAACCACTTGGGTGAGTAGTAATGATCTTGGCTTTTTTAGCGCCAATATTGATGCTACTTACTTCGTCGATATTTACCTTTGTAAAGTATTCCTTATTAAAATCTTCTTTTAATTTGTTTGTTTTACCAAGTCCAATAAAACCACCTTCTTTAGTGATGATATTCTTTGTTTTTAATTCTTTACTTGTACCAAAAGCGTAATAAGCTGTTTTGATCACAACAGTTTTTGCTTCACTTTCGTCAAGGATCTCTTTGTAATCTGTATTTAATGTAGATAGTTCAATGTTCAAGCTCTCGATCTTGTTCTTAAGATCAGTGATCTCTTCATCCTTTAAAGCCATTGAAGCTTGTAGATTTTCGATCATGGTTTGCATACCTTCTAATTTTAAGTTGCTTGCCTTTAATTTTCTACTCAATGAGTTAATGCGAGACTTGTTTCTTCCCATTAAGTCGTAAATAGCCTGAATGTCTTCTTTGATCTGACCCTCTTTGCTTTTAACGTCGCCGGTACCTGAACTCTGTGTGACGATCTTTTCCTTCTCTTTTATGGTGTTTAAATTGTCTTGTATCTCATTGAATGTGGAGATGAATTCTTGAAGCGCTAATTCTTTTTCGTTTAATTTTCCGCTTAAGCCGTTATTTACCTCTTTTAAGCTATCCGCTAGTGGGTTTAATTCTTTTTCACCATCATTACCGCATGAAGTAAAGAATGCAGAGCTTCCTACTAAAACGATCGCAATGATCAATAATCCTATCTTTTTCATAAAAGTGTATTTTTTGTTTATTCGTTTCAGGTACAAAAGTAACCCATTTTAAAATAAAAAAAGCGCAAAAATATGCGCTTTTTAATGTGAGGCTAAATTACTTAGCAAAACTCATCATAAACCATTTTTAAATGCTCAGCTATCATGGCTGCTGTGCGGCCTTCAATATTATGACGTTCAACCATATGCACTAGTTCACCGTTCTTAAAAAGTGCTATACATGGGCTGCTTGGAGGGTATGGTGCAAAATGTTCGCGAGCCTTATTTACAGCATCTACATCAAATCCGGCAAATACAGTGGTTAGTTTTGTTGGCAGCTTAGCGTTGGTTAAACTCATTTTTACACCTGGTCTTGCAGCACCTGCCGCACACCCGCATACCGAATTTACCACCATTAAAACGGTTCCTTGTTGTTTGATCGCGTTCTCAACTGATGAGGGAGTTAATAATTCTTCAAAACCAGAGCTCGTTAGTTCGGCTTTCATTGGTTTTACTATAGTTTCTGGATACATATTCTAATTTTTTTATCAAAGTTACATATAAAACCATCAAATGCTTGGCTTTTTTATAAAAGGAATGTTAATTTATCACGATAATTTACCGCACAAAATATTATTCATTTTTAGGTAAGCGTGAATTATTATATTTACCGAACCCGAAAATAATTTGGGATAAAAATTAAAAGACATGAGATCTATTAAAATTAAGGCTATTGCAGCCATTTGCTTGGTCAATTTGGCCTTTGCGCAAAAAAAGAATCTACCAAACGACATGGTTACGAATTCGAAACCTAAGTTTATAGAAGAAGTAAAGAAAGTAGGTAACCAGATCGTTATTCCATATAAGCGCTATGAATTGCCCAATGGAATGCAGATCGTTATTCACGAGGATCATAGTGATCCAATTGTTTACGTTGACGTAACTTATCACGTTGGAAGTGCACGCGAGCAACAAGGACGAAGCGGCTTCGCACATTTTTTTGAGCATATGATGTTCCAGGGTTCAAAGAACGTAGGTGATGAGCAACATTTTAAAATTATTACCGAAGCAGGTGGTACGCTAAATGGTACTACTAATACAGATAGAACTAATTATTTTGAAGTGGTTCCAAGCAATCAATTCGAAAAAATGCTGTGGTTGGAATCTGACCGTATGGGCTTTTTATTGGATTCAGTAACACAAAAGAAATTTGAAGTACAACGCGCTACTGTAAAAAACGAGCGTGGTCAACGTTATGATAACGCTCCTTATGGTTTAGTGAACGAAAAAATTGGTGAAGCATTGTATCCAAAAGGTCATCCTTATAGCTGGTCAACTATTGGATATCTCGATGATCTTGATCGTGTTGATGTTGGAGATCTTAAGCGTTTTTATATGCGCTGGTATGGTCCAAATAATGCGGTATTAACCGTTGCCGGCGATGTTACCGTTGAAAAAGTATTGGAATTGGCTACAAAGTATTTTGGAAGCATTCCGCGCGGCCCCGCAGTAAAACCTCAAACAGTTGCTCCGGTTGTTCTTACCGAGAATCGTTATATCTCTTATGAAGACAATGTAAAATTGCCAATGTTACGCATCGCATATCCTTCGGTAAAAACAAACACAAAGGAAGATATTGCTTTAGACGCTTTAGCAAATATTTTATCAGGATCACAAGGGTCGCCATTTTATAAAGCATTCATAGAAACAAAAAAAGCGGTAGGTGCAAATGCATTTCCTATATCACGTGAGTTAACAGGTCAGTTTGAATTTATGATCCGTGCAAATCCAGGTACAGCTTTAGCTGATATGGAAAAGGAAGTTTACAATGTATTAAAGGAGTGGGAAAAGAAAGGTGTAACCGACGATGATATGAGTAAATACAAAGTTGGCTACAAGTCAAGTATCATTGGTCAAATTACTACTGTGCAAGGTAAAGGTGCACAATTAGCAGCTAATCATACCTTGGCTGGAAACACAAACTTTATAGTGAAGGAAATGGCTATGGTGAACGCGCTTACAAAAGCGGATGTGATAGCTGCCTATAACAAATACATCAAAGGAAAGAAAGCAGTTATTTTAAGCTGTGTTCCTAAAGGAAAACCTGAATTAGCTGCGGCAAAAGATAATTGGAAAATGTATGATAGAACAGTGGAGCCTGAAAGTGCCGAGTATAAGAATTTAAGTTATACTGAGCCGAAAGATGCTTTTAATCGTGCGATAATGCCAAAAGCAACACAAGCAATGCCTGTACCGGTTCCTGATTTTTACACAGGACAATTTACAAATGGCATAAAACTAATTGGTATTCAAAACAGCGAGATCCCAAAAGTGAACATACTTATCAGTATTCAAAACGGGCATCGCTACGAACCAATTGAAAAAGCAGGATTAGCGCAGTTACTTACGTCGGTGTGGGGACAAAGCACGATGAAAACGTCGGCTGAAGAAGTAGAGAACAAATTAGACCGTTTAGCGAGTAGGATCAGTATTAATGCCGGAGAAGACGAGATCAATTGTTCGGTGGAGTGTTTTAAGGAAAATGTAGCAGCCACCATGGCTATTTTAAAAGAAAGTTTGTTCGAACCTAAGTTTGATAAAACTGAATTTGACTTGGAAAAGAAAAGACAAGGCGATGGAATTATCCAAGCGCAAATGTCGGCTGCAGGTTTGGCGGATAATCTTTACAAGAAATTATTATTTGGTAAGAACAATGCTATAGGTGTGCCTGTAAATGGAACAACTAACAGTTTGAACGGCATTAGCCTTGAAGATGTAAAAGCGTTTTACGATCAGAGCATGAATAGTAGTTTGATATCTGTTTCTATTTCGGGAGATATTACAAAAGAAGAAATGATGAAGCAAATGGCCTTTATGAATGATATTAAAGATAAAGGTGCACGAAAATATGAAGAGCCTGCCCGACCTGCCATTGAAAAAACAAAGATCTATTTCTGTGATAAGAAAGGCGCTGCGCAAAGCGAGATCAGAGCAGGATATGTGGCGTTTCCTTACGATCCATATGGAGAATATTACAAAAGCCAGATCATGAATTATTCGTTTGGATCGGCATTTAATAGTCGTTTGAATTATTTTATGCGTGAAGTAAAAGGTTGGACCTACGGATGTAGAACAGGATTTAGCGGTTCAAAATTTGCCGGACCATTTACTTTTTCGGGCGGATTTAAAGCCAATACTACCGATAGTACACTTACCGAATTCATGAAGGCTACGGTTGATTTCCGTAATGGAGGCATTAATGATGAAGAGTTGAGCTTTACTAAAAATGCACTTACTCAATCGGATGCTTTACGTTATGAGGCGCCAATGCAAAAATTATTCTTTGTGAAGCGCATCATGGATTATAACTTAGAAAAAGATTATGTGAGCAAGCAAATGAATATTTTAAATTCCATCACAAAAGAAGAAATAAACGGCCTGGCCAAGAAAAATTTGCCTGCCGACAAGCTAGTTATTTTCGTTTTAGGCGATAAAGCCACAAATCTTGAAAAAGTTAAAAAACTGGGCTACGATGTGATTGAAATTGATAATGAGGGAAATGAGGTAAGATAAGCCCTAAAACCCCTTTAAACCCCCTAAAAACCCTGAAAACTAGATTTTCAGGGTTTTTTGTTAATTTCTTTAGACAATAAGCTCCGTTTTTGTCAAAAAAGTTTGTTGGGGTAAAAAAAACTCGTTACATTTGCAGCCCTTATTTTTGGGAAAAACGCTTAAAAATTGAATTAAAGTGGACGCATTAAGTTATAAAACAAAGTATCAAACCAAATCAACTGCTAAAAAGGAGTGGGTTTTGGTTGACGCAGAGAATGAAGTAGTTGGACGTTTAGCTACCAAGATCGCTATGATCATCCGTGGTAAACACAAAACAAACTTTACACCCCATATGGATGGTGGTGATAACGTTATCATTATCAATGCAGAAAAGGTAAGATTTACCGGTAAAAAAACTACTGATAAAGAATACAAACGTTATACTGGATATCCAGGTGGTCAGCGTATCGCTAGTCCTAAAACATTATTAATAAAGAATCCAACCGAGATCTTGGCTCATGCTATTCATGGTATGTTACCAAAAGGCCGTTTGGGTCGTAATTTAAATACCAACGTTCGTATTTTTGTAGGAACTGAGCATGGTATGGAAGCACAACAACCAAAAAAGATCGATCTAAGTAAAATCAAATAAGAATGGAAGTAATCAATACATCAGGACGTAGAAAGACATCAGTTGCCCGTATCTATATGACCAAGGGCAGTGGAAACATTGAGGTAAATGGCAGAGACTATAAAACCTATTTTTCTACCCCAACATTACAATATTATGTAACACAATCATTTAATGTGTCAAAAACAGCAAATGAGTATGATGTTACAGTGAACGTTGCTGGCGGTGGTATCACTGGTCAGGCACAAGCCATTCGTTTAGCAATTGCAAAAGCGTTGGTTGAAATAAACCCGGAATACAAAAAGGATCTTCGTGCAGAAGGATTAGTTACTCGCGACCCACGTATGGTTGAGCGTAAGAAATTCGGTCAGAAGAAAGCACGTGCTCGCTTCCAATTCAGTAAACGTTAATCATTAATCATAGAGGAAAATTACAGATGTCAACAAGAACAACATTTAACGCGTTATTAGAAGCAGGTGCACATTTTGGTCACTTAAAACGTAAATGGAACCCGGCAATGGCTCCTTATATTTATGCCGAAAAAAATGGTATCCACATTATTGATCTTAACAAAACCGTTGCAAAAGTTGATGAAGCTGCAAATGCTTTGAAACAAATTGCTCGTTCAGGTAAAAAAATATTATTTGTTGCTACAAAGAAACAAGCTAAGGATATCGTAGCAGCTAAAGTGAAAGAAGTAAATATGCCTTATGTTACTGAGCGTTGGCCAGGTGGTATGTTAACTAACTTCAGTACTATTCGTAAATCAGTTCGTCGTATGGCGCAAATTGATAAAATGAGTACTGATGGAACTTACACTAACATTTCAAAGCGTGAGCGTTTACAGTTTTCTCGTGAGAGAGCTAAATTGGAGATCCAATTCGGTTCTATCACTGATCTTTCTCGTTTACCTGCTGCATTGTTCATTGTAGACATCACTAAAGAGCACATTGCAGTTGCAGAAGCAAAACGTTTGAACATCCCAACGTTTGCAATCGTTGATACAAACTCAAACCCTAATCAGGTTGATTATGCTATCCCTGCAAATGATGATGCTTCTACTTCTATCTCTTTCATCATTGATTTGATGTGTGAGGCAGTTAAAGAAGGATTATCTGATCGTAAGGCTGATAAAGAAGCAAACGCTGAAGAAAAAGATACTAAAGAGTTAAGCGCTTTAGAAGCTGAAGAATTAGCACAAGGTTCTCGCATCAAAGGTTTCGAAAAAACTGAAGATGACGAAAAGAGCGGCGGTGCTAAAAAACCTCGTAAGAGAGTGAGCGCAAAGAAGTAATTAAATAATTAATCATATAAAGCGGTCATTCTGGAAACAGTTTGACCGTTTTTTTTAAAAAAACAAAAAACATAAATGAATATGGCAATTACAGCAGCAGATGTAAATAAATTACGTCAACAAACAGGAGCAGGAATGATGGATTGCAAAAAAGCTTTAGAAGAAACCAATGGCGATTTTGAAGCAGCAGTAGATTTTCTTCGTAAAAAAGGCGCAAAGGTTGCAGCCAATCGTGCCGACCGTGATGCAAAAGAAGGTGTGGTATTAGCAAAAACAACTGCCGATAACAAGCGTGGTGTTGTGGTGAGTGTGAATTGCGAAACAGATTTCGTTGCAAAGAACTCTGATTTTATTGCATTTGCTGATCAAATAACAAAAATTGCTTTAGAAAAAAATCCGGCAGATATTGATGCGTTAAAAGCATTGCCTTTTGATAACAACATCACTATAGGTGACAAGTTCATGGAGCAAGTTGGTAAAATTGGTGAGAAGATCGACGTTGGTTATTACCAATCAGGTTCAGCTGAATTTGTAACAGCTTACATTCATCCGGGTAACCGTTTATCGGTTATTGTTGGATTCAATAAAGTTGTACCGGCTGAGGTTGCAAAAAATATTGCAATGCAAGCTGCTGCGATGGCACCGGTTGCTATCGACAAAGGTGATGTTGATCAAAAAACATTAGACAGAGAATTAGATATCGCTCGCGAACAAATTCGTGCAGAAGGTAAACCTGAAGATATGGTAGAGAAAATTGCTCAAGGTAAATTGAACAAGTTCTACAAAGACAGCACTCTGTTGAATCAAGAATATTTTATCGACAACAAAGTAACGGTTCGTCAGTTCCTTCAAAGTGTTGACAAAGACCTTACTATTTCAGCATTTAAGCGTTATTCATTAGCTTAATTTAATTTGATCCCGACCATTGAGTCGGGATTTTTTTTGAATAAGTTTTTTGAGAACACTCAAAAAAAAGTAATATTATTAAAGTTCTAAATCAAACTATGAAGTACAAAAGAATTCTCTTAAAACTTAGCGGCGAGGCCTTGATGGGCAATAAAGGTTTTGGTATTGATCAACAGCGTTTGCAAGAATATGCCAAAGAGATCAAGTCGGTAGCTGAGACCGGATGCCAAGTTGCAATTGTGATTGGAGGAGGTAACATTTTTAGAGGAATTCAAGCCGAAAAAGGCGGTATGGATCGTGTGCATGGCGATTATATGGGAATGCTTGCAACGGTTATTAATAGCATGGCCATTCAAAGTGCATTGGAAGTTATAGGAGTTGAAACACGCTTGCAAAGCGCCATTAAAATGGAGCAAATTTGCGAACCATTTATTCGCCGTAAAGCTGTTCGTCATTTAGAAAAAGGACGCGTTGTTATTTTTGGTGCCGGTACCGGTAACCCATATTTTACAACAGATACTGCGGCTACATTACGTGCCATTGAAATTGAGGCGGATGTAATTTTAAAAGGAACTCGTGTGGATGGAATTTACACGGCCGACCCGGAGAAAGATAAAACGGCAACAAAATACGAAACCATTAAGTTCGACGAAGTTTACAGCAAAGGATTAGAAGTAATGGATATGACGGCATTTACGCTTTGCAAAGAGAATAATTTACCGATCATAGTATTTGATATGAACAAGCTTGGTAATTTAAAGAAATTGGTAGAAGGCAATAAAGTAGGAACTTTAGTTGAAATGTAATTTGAAATGATCTTTAGAAAGGCATTACGATAATTCGTGATGCCTTTTTTTATTATCTTTAATACACTGAAATTTCTGAGAACATATTTAATAGGTTTAATTTTACCATTAACTTTTTACGCGCAAACGCTTGATGCGGATTATAAGAAATTATATGCGAGGCTCGAAAAAGGAGAGGATCTAAAGGTTGCAGATTTTCAGAAACTGCTAGACCAGTATAAAAATCAATTGCAAAATTTTCCGGATGAAAGTGCTGAGCTTTATTACTATCGAGGAAATTATTTGTATGCAGAAGGAAAAACAGACGAAGCGGTTCGAAGTTTTAATGGGGCTTATACGTTTGCTATGCAGGCAAAAGACACCACGTTTAAGTATTATGTGATCCTTGCTTTTGCACGTATTAGTTACAATAATAAAATTTATGCAAAATCGGAAGAGTATTACTCCTATGCCTTACCGGGATTAGCGGTTGTTTATGGACAAAGTAGTAAAGAATACACAAAGATCTATTTTGAATACGTACGCTTATTAGTACAGTTGGATCGTTTAAAAGAAGCAAAGCCATTATTAGAAGCTTTGCAATATTATTACGAAACCATGAAGATGTTTGATGACCCTACATATCTTGCGGTAGTTGGGAATTTAGGATATGTGTTGCAAGAAATGGGTAGTTATAATGAAGCCCTTGTAAAATATAGATCCGTAATTGAGAATGACAAATTATTGAAGGCGGGTGATACATTGGAGCATGTAGTAATGTTATCTAACATCGGAGAAACTTATCGGGAGATGGGCTATTATAACGAAGCGCTAAGTAATTTGCAAAGTGCAAAACGTTTTATTCAAAAATATAAATTGCCCGATGTTGCGCAAGCTGCATCAATTGAGAATAATTTGGGATTACTATACAAGGGTTTGAATGATTTCAAGAACTCGGAAAAGAGTTTCGACAATGCCTTAAAGATATATAAGGATTCGGAGTTGGAAGATACTGAACCCTATTGCTCTACCTTAAGTAATAAATCGGATCTGTTGCGCATGCTTGGGCGTAAAGATGAAGGATTAAAGCTATTGGACCTCGCTTTAAAAACGCGCGAGAAGTATTTTGGAAAGAATTCTGAGAACTACGCCAATGCTTTAAGTAATTATGGTTTGATCTTATTCGAAGCGGGCGATGTGGATCGTGCACTTGATTATTTTAAGGAGGCTTATGATATTTACAAAACAACAATTTCTAACACGCATCAAAGTTATGCTAATTGTTTAAATAATTTGTCGAGCTGTTATTATTATAAGGGTGATTACAAAAAAGCCGAGCAGTATAAGTTTGAAGCTATTGATATCGTTGAGAAAACTCTAGGTAAAGAACATTATAAATACATCTCGTTCGAATTAGGCACATTTGAAATTCTTACTGCCACCGGTCAGTACCAACGAGCAATTAATTTAATTACAGAAGCCTCGGTTTTAGCAAAAAAGAAATTTGGTGTAAATCATGATCTTTATATAAGAGCCCTTATCAATTTGGCTTCTGCAAAGCTATTCGTGCGCAAATATGATGAAAGTGTAAAACTATTTGAAGAAGCCATAGAAAGAAAGATGAACGGACTTAATACGTTTTTTTATGTGATGAGTCGCGAAAATCAAGTGCTCTATTTGGAGGAATTGCAGAATGAGTTTTCTTGGTACAGTACCGTGCTTTTTAATTACAGTTATGTAAATCCTGAAGCGGATCTAAAAGCAAATTATGAGAAATATTTTAATTTTCATATCAGTTTAAAGTCGTTGCTGAATAAGAATAGTATGGAATGGCAGAAAAAAGTGAGCGAAAGCAAGGACCCTGCTGTTATTGCAACATATCAAAAGTGGAAGGATCTTAAGGGTGAATTGAACGACTTGTATAAAGGCGATTTTGCCATGGAGTTAGAATCAGGACTAATAGAGAAAATTAATCAGCTGGAATCTAATTTAAAGAGTGGTACAGATCTTAAGCCTCAAGTGGCCTTTACATTTAAGTCGTTAAAAGAACAATTAAGCGAAGGGGAAGCTGTTGTTGATATTTCAAAGTATACCGAAATGATCGATACTACAAGAATGGATAGATATGCGGCCTTGGTAGTGCAAAAAAATTCAACAGCGCCAAAATGTGTTTTTCTTTCGAAAGAAAGATTTAACGATGAGAATGCTGTGAACTATTACAATGATAAAATGGATGAGCTGATCATCGATTCTATTTCGTACGGCCGTTTTTACAAAGAATTGGATAAGGCTTTAGGAGATGCAGCAAAGATCTACGTGTCGGCCAAGGGTATTTATAATCGTATTAATTTGCAAACCTTGTACAAACCCGAAACAAAAAAATATTTAATAGAAACCAAAGAGATAGTGAGTGTGCCTGATCTGAATGCTATCGCTTCGCTAAATGCTAAGGGTAATGAAAATAATACTGCCGAACTTTATGGTAATCCCGATTTTAATTATGATTTTAGGAAAAGTATAAGTGTAAAAACTAAGCCAAAAACCGAATTAATTGCAAAGCGATTTGGCTTAACTAACATTTCGGACCTGCCTGGAACTGAAACGGAATTAAACGAAATGACCAAATCATTAATGGCAAATAAATGGAAAGTTAAAAGCTATAAACGCATAGAGGCTAGTGAAACGAACTTGCGAAAAGTAAAGGCTCCTAAATTATTACATATTGCAACACATGGTTATTATTTAAAGGCTATTGAGAGTACCGACAAAAAATTCCTTGGATTCAATACTGAAAAATTTAAGCAATTAGCGGATGTGAGGTCTGGCTTGATATTGGCCGGTGCTGCCATTAATACGAGTGATTCGGTAAATGTAAGTTCAGATAAAGATGGAATTTTAACCTCGCGTGAAGCATCCGTTCTCAATTTAAATGGTACAGATCTGGTGGTTCTTTCTGCTTGTCAAACCGGGCTTGGTGAGGAAACATTAAATAACGGAGTGATAGGATTACAACAAGCCTTTAGTAATGCTGGCGCAAGAAATTTAATTTTAAGTCTGTGGCCGGTAGATGATAACGCCACGCAATTATTGATGGTGAAATTTTATGAGTACTGGTTAAAAGATGCAAGCAATCAAAATATTTCTTCCGCATTTAAAAAAGCACAATTAGATGTAAAACAAAAATTTCCGCATCCGTATTATTGGGGTGCTTTTGTGTTGTTGAAGAATTAGTTTGGTCCTTTTGGGCACCATCCCCCTCAACGAGGGGGTGGCATTTGCGGAGCAAATGACGGGGGAGGAAGAATTTAATTTAATTTTCTCCCTGTATTTTCCTCCTCCGTCACGGCTTACGCCGTGCCACCTCCTCAAAGAGGAGGATGGGGCCACACTAGGAGGAAAATCACCGCCTCCCAAAGACTACCTGAATCCCGTCTTCCTTCAAAACCTACGATACATCGTAGGTTTTCATTCAGAAAAAGCGGAAAAAACGTATATTTGATTATGTTAGAGAGTGAAACACAGGTTCGATTCCCGTACGGGCTACCAAACCTTAACAGGTTAACCACTAAACCCCCAGTAAAATGGGGGTTTTTTGTTTTCTTACTTGTTGTTACTTGTTGTTACTTTGCCTTGTTTTAGCCCTTTTTGTTACCTAATTGTTACTTTAATTAGGCAAATCATTAATTAGTTTATCTTTATCTAAACTAAAAAGTATAGCTATGAAAAAACTAATTGTATTAACTTCTACTTTAATAATGATTGCTTGCTCTAATAAACCAAGTGCAACTGGAGAGGTTGAGGTTGAAAATGGAGAGGGTAAAAAGGTTTCTATAAAATATTCAATTCCTGAAAAGAATTATTCAAAATTCTCATCAGTAATCACAAAAGATGATTTAAAAAAAATAGTAGAAAAGTGTTCCTCAGAGGCCAAAATGAGTTGCAAGCATACCCCAACTTATGAGCCAAAAGAAATTGATCTAATTGTAAAAGGTGAATCTGATACCATATTAACATATTTAACCTTTTACGCTCAGAATAGTTTTGGAGTAAAGGGTAGTGAGATAAAGATGTCGACGTTTAAGGGCTCCAAATTTATAAGCAATACTAATTAAATTAACCTGAAAATAAATTCCATGAGAAAACTACTTATTCTTCTTTTCTTACTTTCATTTAAGATCAACGCCCAAAATGATACTTGTGATATTTTTGATGTACAAACAGATAAGTTTAAAGGCTCTACACGATTCTACTCTGATACATATAGTGGCATTGACTTTGTCAAATACATTAGTAAAGAAAAAGTAACAACACATTATATTGCATTAGAAGTCATTGGAAGCACGTTAAACGTAGGAGAGAAAGGAGTAATTATACTACTTAATGATGGTAAAATTAATAAACCTCTTGAAAAAATAGATGTAGACTACAAAGATGAAGGCTATAGGTACTCAGTTCTTATACCTCTAACAAAACAAGATATTGAAAAATTAAAAAAATCGAGAATAACAGATTTTCAGCTTTATATCTATGAGAAAAATGTTTTAGAAGGCGATCAATTAAAATTACTCAAAACATTCAATTGCCTACTACAGGCTAAAATTAAATAAGTTATCTTTAATTAAAATTAAACCAATGAACAAGTTACTTACATTAACCATTGCACTATTCACATTACAAATTAGTGCACAAGAATTAGATGAACTTTATAAACCTGATTGGAAAATTGATGAGGCTAAAGAAATCTATTCAAATAAAATATATAGGAGATTAGGAGATAATGATAAGTACAAGACTACAAATATTTCTTATCAAACTTATGAGCAAGTTAAACAAGGCATGCTTAAATCTGCAGATGATCAAATGTGGAGTGAGGACAAAAAAAACACATTAATTGGTTCAATAGATAGGTTAGCTAAAGGTGGCAAGGTGGGCTTATATATTGAAAGGTTAACCATTGAGTCGGCCAATGCTGAATTTTTCACTTTGATTATTCATAATGCTGATAATAAAGAAATATATAGATTTCAAATTAAATCTAAAATTGCCGATACCCCATACGATGCAGGTGGACTTTGGCACAATTATGTAACAGTACCCATACCAGTAGAGTTGAAAGGGACTAATTACATTTACATTATAGATGCAATTAGCAAAGAAGTGCCAAAGTATAAATTTGAGATAACACTCAAATAATTACATATAACCTAAATTGTTAGGAATTGTTAGCTATAATGGCCTTTGAGATAAACCCTTTCAAACCATTTCATGAACTCTTCACTCTTTAGTTCATCTAAATAAGCCCTTTTGTCAATTAGCCTTATCAATCTTTTATGCCTTTTAGTTACTATGCCTTTATACTCTTTGGCTTTTCTAAGCCCATACAGCTCATCAATCTGTTTATCTACTAAATTATACCTTGTTACTGCCCTTTGTTCTTTAGAGCTTATTTGAGTAATGTAATAAAGCCTATTTACATAAGCCTGCCTGCTCTTAAATATCTCAGAGCCATAACTGCAAAAGATAGTCTTACACTTCTTGCCTGTTATCGGGCAAACAAAGTAAAGATTAACCCCCTTACCCAAATTACTTTTAACCTCAACAATCTCTATGCTGTGATCAACTGGCTTCTGCTTATAGTGATACTTTAAGGTTAGTACCTTTCTTTCATCGGTATAATCTATTTTGGCACTAACTGAAGCCCCAGTAGTCCATGTTGTTTTAAAGCTAGTTGAGGTACCAAACTTTATACAGTTGGTCTTTCTTAAATTATCTATGTTAAGCCTTACAGCTTCTTTAACTGTTATTGAGCTACTGTTACCCCTACCTTTACCCATATTGACAAAATTTGTATTGAACTACTGCTTACTATAAAAGATTAGTATTTGGCACAATACACGCGCGCGCGCGTACTGTAAACTTAATTACCTATAATACTCTTTTACCTGCCTAACCTTCTTATTTAGCTCTGTGATTAAGTCATTGGTGCATTCAGGCTCATAAGTCTTGCAAAGCCTTCTAATATCGGCCTTAACCCTGCTATAATACTCTTTATGCTCAAAGCAGTTCTTTGCCTTTAGTTGGTCAACAAGCTTTAAGGCTTCACTCTGCCCAATCTCATTAATCATTAATAGAGCCATTTGATTTAAAAAGTCTTTTGGTTTATTCATCTTGTTATAGTTTAAATTAATCTCATTTAACTTGTTTATTGCTTCATACTCTTTTAGCCATCTATCTATTATATCAATATAAAAGCCCTCTTCATAAAGGCTTTTTGCTTGTACCTTGTTACAATTAAACTGCTGAGGTAACCTGCTTGTAAATCTTAGTTCATATCTAAGCACATTTTTGCCCTTCCAAATTTCAGGTACAATCACTCTCTTATGCTTAACCTCAGCCACCTTGTTATAGAAGAGTTTTACCCTAAGTGAATTGTTGTAATAAATACTCTGTGGGTTTGGTAATCTTTTATAACGGGTGCTTTCACCTAACAAGGGGTAATATAACTCAGGCTCATAGTTCATTACAAAGTTCTGTGATACATCTGCCCTGCTTACTATTGCTTCATTCATTGGCAAGTTGAGATCATCTGAAAGCATTTCAATTGCTCTTTGTGTATCTTGCCTTGTTAAGGTCTTGATATTATCATTCAGATAGTACTTTGCCAAACTACCCAATAATCCTATGCCATTGATTGAAAGACTTGTTTTAAGCCCTTCAAAATTGCCAGTGATATATTCTGCATCTGCTTTTGTATGCTGGGTTAAGTTATCTAATAGAGGTGGTATTCTATTTAAATAATCTAACCCAACAATACTTTGAGCAGGTAACCATAACTTTAATGTATCATACATAATTGATGTTTTTTGTAGTTAGATACAGGTTACTATAAACCTTGGTAGTTAAAAAATGGTTTTGCTATTGCTCTCAATCCACTCAACTCAGTATCAAAAAAGCCATCAATTAAATGCTGGTAGTAGTAGCTTATCAAGTTTCTACCATCTGCAATAACCAGAACTTCTATCTCTGTATAATCTCTGTTAATGATAAACAGATAACCATCATTACAATATGGGTAAACTGGGTTAGGCTTCTTATCAATTCCAATGAACGGGTTCTTATTAGGGTA
>Ga0068872_10000411_pt1 | contig 36409 bp, 29 predicted proteins | sample NOAtaG_7_FD_66441 | JGI IMG/M metagenome (GOLD analysis project Ga0068872, IMG submission 66441) | Freshwater lake microbial communities from Lake Erie, under a cyanobacterial bloom - NOAA_Erie_Diel1S_2200h metaG | ecosystem: Environmental > Aquatic > Freshwater > Lake | place: USA: Ohio, Lake...
ATCAACAGGGCCGAAGTTTTGCATTATTATTTGCATTATTTGTTGGAAGACGGACGCAGTGAGGATGAAAGAAATGCCCACATGATGCAGGTCTTGTCCGACCCCAATCCCGTCAAGGCTTTGTTTGAAATCATGCCTCCCGACTTCAAATCCCTGCGATTCCGATTGGACCAATTGCCGTTGTATGAACTCATCGAGGAAACAGTGAGGATATTTGGCCTGCAAGCGAAGGCGCCGGCTTACATCCAACAGTTTTTGGACAGTGCATTGGATTATGCGGAGAGATCCAAACCAGACCTTCCCGGATTTTTGGCTTTTTGGGAGCTGAAAAAGGACAGCCTTGCCATCAGCATGCCCTCGGGGTTGAATGCGGTGGAAATCATGACCATCCACAAATCAAAAGGGCTCCAATTTCCGGTGGTGTTCCTGCCATTTGCCGATTGGTCCACCATCCCCAAAAACGACAGCTTCATGTGGGCCACGGCAGAGGGGGAATTTGATGATTACCCAAGCTCATTTTTGGTGAGAACCAGTCCCAAATTGGTATTTTCCAAATTCCAAGCAGACTATGACGAAGAATGCAGGCGTTGTTTGTTGGACAACCTCAACCTCCTGTATGTGGCATTCACACGGCCCGAGGAGCGGCTCTACATTTACCTTCCCAATGAAAGGGCCAAATCGGGTTCCAACGATAATGCAGCCTTCTCGAAAGTTTCCCAACTGGTCAACGCCGTCTGTGACGAATTGGGCTACATCCCACCCGACGGAAAAACCTTTGAGTTGGGCATGGCAACCCCACCCCCACCCCGGAAATTGAAACATGATTCCAATGTCATGGAGGAGTTGATTTCCGAACCTTGGCGGGAACGAATCCGAATCGAGCGAAAAGTAAAACGCTATTGGGAGGGGCAAAATCAATCCTCCAATCCCAACATGAGCTTGGGAACCCTGATGCGGGAAGCCCTATGCCGCTTGGTGGACAGCAACGGACAGGAAGAGGCCTTGAATTACTTGTTGGAATCCGGACTGATGGCAAACGAACAGGCGACAGAAGTAGCGACAAAGCTGACAGAAATCCTGTCCAAAACGCCGATGAAAGAGTGGTTCGCCCCCGGAACACGCCAATCCATTCCCTTGGAAATCGCTTCTCCCAAAGGCATGGTGGCTGCACCCGACAAACTCATCTTGAAGGGCAAAAGCGCCAAGGCTTTGTATTTCTTCGACGAGGACCGGCCTTCAATGCTGGAATCCAAAAACTGGAAGGACTACGCGGACGGATTGAAACAAATGGGTTTCGCTGAGACGGAAAGTTGGGTAATCGGGCTACCTTCCGGTCATGCAGAACCCAAATAGCCTTGTCCCCATCACCACCCAGACCTCGAGCAACCCGGATTCCAGAGCAGGACAACGCGGATTTCATTTTAAGCCCCATAAGGTGTAAATTTCAAACCGATGATGACTTCGGAATCCACCCACATCCTGTCGGTACAAGGCCTGGAAACGACTTTCGCGCATGCGGGGGGAGCCTCTGCCGCTGTGAAAGGGGTCAGTTTTGATTTGAAGCGTGGGGAAACTTTGGGAATCGTGGGCGAAAGCGGAAGTGGGAAATCCGTGACGGCCCTGAGCATCATGCGCCTCATCAGACCTCCAGGAAAAATTTCAGCAGGCCAAGCATGGTTCCAATCCTCGCAACATGGGCCAGTTGACCTGTTGAAGGCGGATGCGAAACAACTCCAATCCATCCGTGGAAAAGAAATGGCCATGGTCTTCCAAGAGCCCATGACGTCGTTGAATCCTGTGATGACTTGCGGGCAACAAGTAGCTGAAGTCATCATTTTGCATGAAAAATCGGATCGGAAATCGGCACGGGAAAAGACCATCGCATTGTTTGAAAGGGTCAAATTGCCCAGACCAGCCCAAATCTGCGATTCCTACCCCCATCAAATCAGCGGAGGCCAAAAACAACGGGTGATGATTGCCATGGCCATGGCCTGTAACCCTGCACTTCTCATCGCAGATGAACCCACCACAGCGTTGGATGTAACGGTCCAAAAAGCCATCCTCGACCTAATCCGCGAATTGCAGGAAGAATCCGGGATGTCTACCTTGTTCATCACGCACGACTTGGGAGTCGTAGCTGAACTTTGCGACAAGGTGTTGGTGATGCACAAAGGAATCGTGGTGGAGGCCGGGACCGTGGAGGACATCTTCAATTCGCCTCGACATCCCTACACACGAGGCCTTTGGGCATGCAGACCCCGGATGGACCTCCGCCTTAAAATCCTGCCTACCGTTTCCGACTTCCTGGATGCTTCCAACCCTCCAGAAAATGTGCAGGCGGCTTTGGAGTCCAAGGCCATCAGCCCAGAAGAGCACCGCGAACGGCAAAAAACATTGCAAAGCCAGTCCCCTATACTGGAGGTAAAAGGCCTCTGCACATGGTATCCCATCAGAAAAGGCCTATTTGGAAGGTTGCAAGGGCATGTGAAAGCTGTTGACGATGTATCCTTTCAGGTTTTTCCGGGGGAGACTTTGGGCTTGGTGGGTGAATCCGGATGCGGAAAAACCACACTAGGAAGAAGTATCCTCCGCCTTCAAGAACCCACTTCGGGACAGGTATTTTTCAACGGTAGGTGCCTCACGGACTTGAACTCAGCCGAGCTCCGTCGCATCCGAAAAGACATCCAAATCATCTTCCAAGACCCTTATGCTTCGCTCAATCCCCGCATGAAAATCGGAGAAGCCATCATGGAACCCATGCGTGTGCATGGCCTGCACGGCAACGACCGGGATAGGAAACGCATGACAACCGAACTTTTGGAACGTGTAGGACTGCTTCCCGAGCATTTCGACAGGTACCCTCATGCCTTTTCCGGCGGCCAAAGACAAAGGATTTGCATTGCTCGGGCTTTGGCGGTCCAACCGAAATTCATCATCTGCGACGAGTCGGTCTCAGCCTTGGATGTGTCGGTTCAGGCACAAGTTCTCAACCTTTTGATGGATTTGAGACGCGATTTCGGATTGACCTACATCTTCATCTCCCACGACCTGTCGGTGGTGAAATTCATGAGCGACCGAATGGCCGTGATGAACCAAGGGAAAATAGTGGAATTGGGAGTTGCCGATGACATTTACGCCGCCCCTAAGGAAGAATACACCCGCAAATTGATTGCTGCCATCCCCAAGGTTGACCTCTCCAAAAGACAAAGCAGCTAACCGCCAGACCTAACCGTCACAACAAAGCATGAATTACCTAGGATTGTTGTTGGGATACATGGTTTTGAGGCCGTTGCTGACCTTGGCGGAAGAACTTCCCCGTGCGATTGCCATGACCCGCTGGCAAGGCCGATTCCCGGTCACATTTTTCTGGGGCTCGTGGGGGCATCAAGGTGGTTGGTCGGCGCGGTTGGGAAGCATCATCCTACGGTTCCATCCCATGGGCTTGCTGTTGCGGGGAGGATTGAGCGACACGCTTTCCAAACCCAATTCAGCTGAATTTGATTGGTGGTGCAGGATTCCGATCGGGGTCAGCGCGTTGGCGGCAACACTTTCGGCCTGGTTGGCAGTGGGTTCCATCCTTCCTTGGACGGAAGGACGATTGTTGGCAGGGATGGCCTTGCTGTTGTCACTTTCCGATTTCATTTCACACGCTTGGATCCGACAAGAACCCATGCCGTTGAATTGCGGAATGTGTTGGATGGGGAACGGGGCCACGCTGGCGAAAAAAAGACAATATGCACCTTTCGGTCACGACTACCTGTTGGGATTGCACGCTTATTTGAGGGATGACTACCAAACCGCCCTCCAACATTGGGATGAATTGGCAAAAAGCCATTCCAAAGACCCGGAAGTGCTAGAAGAGGCCGCCTATGCCTCCTGGGTAAGTGGCAACACGCCGAAACCATTTGAATTTTTTAGGAGTTTGGGAAGCGAGTTCCGGGCATCACCCACATTCCGGTGCATCATGTCCATGGCCCTCGCCCAAAATGGCCAGATGGATGAGGCGTTCGGTGAGGTGAACATGGCCTTGAAAATGGCTCCTGGGAACCCCATGGCACGGAACTTGCGAGGTTGGTTGTACATGCAACAAAAAGATTTCACCTCTGCCGAGCCAGACTTCCGCGAAGCGAGCAAATCGTCCGAATATGCCACGGCTTGGGCCAACCTGGCCCAATGCAGAATGGAAATGGGCCAATGGGGCCAAGCTCAAATGGACCTCCAACGGGCCATGGAATTACAACCTTTCGACCTGGGAAGCATGGAAACCCTTCAAGAAATCCAAAAAAGAACGGGAAAGGAAGAACAAGCCAGCCGAACCCAACAGATGCTGGAGCTCCTTCACAAGAATTCCCCAAACACTTGATCCATGAGGCTGAACCTGACCATCTGCATGCTTTGGGCCACCGCGGTGGCCGCCGTCGGGCAAAATCCCCTGAAATGGAACGAAATCCAATGCCTAGGTAGTCACAACAGCTACCGAACGAACACCGATACCCGGATTGAAAATTTCGTTTGCAACATCAGTGACCTGCTACCCAAAGAATATGACCCTGCCGGTTGGGCCTATAGCAATGCCCCTTTCCACCAACAACTCGGTTTGCACGGGTTGAGAAGCTTTGAGTTGGACATCCACCACGACCCCGCAGGAGGAAGGTTTGCCAAGCCGGCCGGTAGACTCATCACGCTCCGTGGAAGAAAATTGAAAAATCCTGATTGGCAAGAGTCCGGCATGAAATTGTTTCACATCGCCGATTTTGATTACAATACCCACCACATACTTTTCTCCAAAGCATTGACTGAAATCCGGGATTGGTCCCTGCAAAACCCTGACCACCTCCCCTTGGCATTGATGGTGGAATTGAAAGATTTCGGCGTGAGCAATGTAGCCCCTTGTTGGCCGTTCACCCCCATCTTGCCCTTCGATGCCCAGGCCATTGAAGATTTGGAACAAGAAATCCATGCCGTTTTCGGTGCATTTCCCAACCTGATTTTCACCCCTGATGATTTCAAAAGAGGCCAACCTACTCTTGAGGCGGCAAGGAACAACTTAGGATGGCCCTACCTCGACGAAATGAGAGGTAAAATCATATTCATTGCCATGATGGGAGAAGTTGAAAAACAACATTACAAACAAGGTCATACCAACCTGATAGGGCGCAACATGTTCGTGTTCGAAGATGAAGGAGGACCTGATGCATTGTTCGTAAAAGTAGATGACCCACAGGATGAAATAGTCCGGATCCAAAATTTGGTGAGGCGAGGATACATCGTTCGGACCCGCGCAGATGCCGACACGGAAGAAGCCCGATCAGGAAATTTCGACAGGCTGAACGCTGCAATGGAGTCAGGCGCCCAAATGATTTCAACTGATTTTTACCGACCCTCACCTCTGGCTGGCAAACCAGGTTGGTCCCATTACAAGGCCATTTTTCCCAATGGAAAATCTGTCATCCACAACCCGGTTTTAAGACCCGATTGGTCTGCTACCATCGCACCATGAGCTGAGCCCTATTGAGCTTTTCCCCTGCAAGTCCAATGAAAATTTTAATTCATTTAAAGGTTTATTTGAAATGATTCAATTTTCTGATTTTGATGTTATTAATCATACATTGTAATATATTTTATTACGCTAAAAACTGGCCATTTTACCATTGAAATCCAGTGCATCGGGGGGAAGGGAATTTGGAATCGCCAGCATGCTTGTCTATCTTTTCGGTCCAATATCTATGCCCATGAAACACCCCTACCTCCTACCCTTGTTGGAGAAATTTGAATCGAACACGGTCCGTACCAAGGAGCTTTTTTCCCTTCTCAACATCGATCAACTGAACTGGAAACCTTCACCCAAATCATGGAGCATCGCGCAGTGCCTAGACCACTTGATTGTGAGCAACACCACCTATTTCCCCACATTCAAAGCGTTGGCTTCCCAATCTTACAAACCCGGAATATGGGCAAGGATTTCACCATTCTCGAATTACTTGGGTCAATACCTTCTCGACTACACAACAGCCGAAGGACTAAACAAAGGCAAGGCTCCCTCGGCATTCAAGCCCTCCAACAGTACCCTGTCATCCGATATTTTGAACCGCTTCGCCCAGCACCAAAAAGAGCTGCGCGAATTGGTGGAACGGTTGGACATGTGGTCGGATCATGAGGTGGTGATTCCAAGTCCGGCGGCGGGTATTTTGACCTACAAACTCAATGTCTGCATCCAGATTTTAGCCCAACACGAGGCGAGGCACATACGACAAGCGGAGCGTGTCTTGTCGCATCCCGATTTCCCGTCATTGGATGTTTGAGTAACCGCAGTTACGTAAAGCCTCCGCGCAAGAACCTTTTTCTAAATTTGCAGTTGAAAAACGAGCCAATGCCGCATGGACCATCGGCTTCATAAAACATCCAAGATTTAGCATGGAAGCATTTGATTTCGAAAAGCAAGTAGTCGAAAGAAGCCGGGAAGTTCCCGTTTTGGTGGATTTTTGGTCGCCAACCTGCGGTCCTTGCAGGGTCTTGGGTCCAGTATTGGAGCGATTGGCCTCCAAAGCTGAAGGCAAGTGGGAACTGTTGAAGATCAACACCATGGAGCACCAACAGGTGGCCATCGACCAAGATATCCAAGCCATTCCCCACGTCAAATTGTACGCAAGGGGAAAAATGGTGAACGAATTCGTGGGGGCCCTACCCGAAGCAACCTTGGCGAAGTGGTTGGAGGAGTTTATTCCCGACGAACGCAAAGACCGATTGAATGCAATCCGCGAGCGTCTCCATGCCGATGACCCCACAGCACTGGCGGACCTGCGTGGATTCGTGGACCAAAACCCCGACATGCACATGGCTAGATTGGTATTGGCTTCCGAAACGATTCTGGATGATGCTGCTTCGGCCGTGGAGCTGGTTGCCCCCATCCAAATGGGAAGTTTGTTTTTCGAGAACGCTGAGAATATTCGGGTTTTGGCTGAAATATTGACCTTCGAAGACGCGCAGGGTTCTCCTGTGGCCACCAAAATAGCTGCCGCAAGGGAAGCAATCCAAGCCCGTGATTTTGATGCTGCCTTCTCCCTGATGGTCGATGCGGTGGAAATTGACAAGGCATTCCAAAAGGAACTTCCACGACGCGGCACGATTGCCCTCTTCCGCCTTCTCGGTCCGCAGCATCCGATTTCGATGAAATACCGCAGGCGGTTTGAAATGGCGCTATTCAGGTGATTTTCGATCGGAAAATCACAATCGTTAATTCCCAATCCAAATCAAGGCAACCGTTGGTGACCTTGTTGTGACCGTTTAACCCATTTGCGACAAAATGTCTCTTCATTGCCTTGGATATTCGTTCATCAATTGCGAATTTCCCAAAGCATCATAAAAACATCACTTCCATGAAGCAACTGTTACGATTTGCCTTACTGTTGGCCATCATGCCTTCCTACGTTTGGGCACAAGATTATTTTTTCATTTTCGAAACCGGCACCTTGCCGCCATACGAGTACAATGAAACAGAAGATGCCTACGACATCATGGGTGGCGGGACTCCCGACAACCAACTGTCTACTTGGCAGACCTTGCCCTTCAGTTGGGACTTCTACGGAACTCCCGTGAATGGATATTTTGCCTCCGACAACGGCTACATCACGTTTGACGCCAACGCCACCACCTCTGATCCCAACAACGCCAACATTCCCTCCGCATCCGGCCCCAACATGGCTATTTACGCATTTTGGGATGATTTGGTCTACGGTGCAGCAGGCAAAGTGAGGGCATTCGACTATGGCGTATCTCCCAACCGTATCCACGTAGTGCAATGGTACGGCATGGAACGCAATGGCACGGGAGCGCGTATCTACTCAAGCTTGCGTTTGCATGAGGATGGCCGTTTCGACATTGTTTTTGACCTTTCACAAGGAGGATCAGCAGCTGTGACAGACGGCACCGTTGGTGTGGAATCCGCAGGAGGAACACAAGGAAAAGCACTCCAAAGCCAACCTTCCACCCAGTTTCCAGACCTCGTGGCCGACAATCAAGACGATTTCGTGTACCAATGGCAGTTTGGAAACCAACGTCAATACGACTTATCGGTAGCGGATGTGGCGTTGAAACCATCCCTCCCTGCCGGCAATTATCCCCTCCAAGGCACAATCAAAAATTACGGGTTCTCGTCCGTGACTTCTTTCCGCCTGAACTACCAACTCAACAACGACCCGGTGGTGCAGCAAAACCTGAACACTTTGCAGCTGACTGCCAATGGTGGCGAGTTTTTCTTCTTCGCTTCCAACAACATCAACCTCCCTTCTGCAGGTCAGTTTTACACCCTCAAAATGTGGTGCGACAACCTGAATGGCAACACCGACCAAAACAACGAAAACGACACGCTAACAATGCAAATCGTGACTGTTTTGGGTGTAAATGCGCCCAAAAAAGTGGTAGTTGAAGAGTTCACTGCATCATGGTGCGGCGCTTGTCCCACCGGACTCGCCTACATGGACACCCTGTACAACAACTTCCCGGGACAAGTGATCGGTGTGGCCAACCATGCCAGCGATGGATTTTCATTCACCAACCAGATGTTCGATTTCTACGGTGTAGGTGGCATTCCGGATGGCATGGTGGACCGTGTGGGACCGGCATTCGGTCAAGAGCCATTGGTATACCCAACCCAATGGCCCACCAGGATGGCTGCCCGCCTGAACGACCCCGTGCCTGTACAAGTGGAGGTTTACAATACCTACAATGCTGCCACAAGAGAAGTTACCGGACAAATCGTGAGCCGTTTCGTCGACTATGCCGTAGGCGACCTCAGGATGATGCTATTTGTGACGGAAGACAGCCTTCCAGGCAACCAAACGGGAATAGGTCCTTATGTTTACGATCACATTTTGAGGGCCATGCCCTTGGGTGAATGGGGTGTCTCGGGCACCATTCCGGCAACGGCCACCCCAGGCAATGATTACGTGGAAGATTTCACCCTCACCCTTGACCCTAGCTGGAACATTCAAAAGTTGAATTTCATCGGAGCAGTGGTTCGTTACGACATCAACAAGCGGAAACATGAAATCGTGAACGCCGGCCTTTCCGGGATTGACAACGGAGTTTCGGCCACCCAGCCAGTTGAAGGAATCCGTTCGGCCATCGTTTCACCCAATCCATCCCATGGCATGACTGCCGTTGAGGTGACCTTCGACAAAGCCACCGAGGCCTCCTTCATCCTTAAAGACGCCTATGGCCGTACTGTCCAACGTGTGAAGGAGGGCAAGTTCAGCATCGGCACCCACCATGTTTGGTTTGATTCCAGCCGCTTTCCAGCAGGGATTTACTATTTGCAGGTGGAATCCTCAGGTGGCCGCCTTGTCCAGAAGGTGGTAGTTGCACACTGATTTTAGTCACCTTTCCCGAAAAGGATTATTTTTGGCCCGGCTTGTCCCTGACAGGTCGGGCCGTTTGTTTCATGCGCACACTTGTACTCGGAGATATCCACGGTTGTCACAAGGCTCTTCAGCAGGTCTTGGAGCGGAGTTTATTTGACTATTACAATGACCGGCTCATCACGCTCGGCGACATTTGCGACGGGTGGCCCGAAACTCCCGAATGTGTAGACACCCTGTTGAAGGTTCGCTACCATGTGGCGGTGCGGGGCAATCGGGATGTTTACCTGCACCAATACCTGAAAAAGAAGGACACCCCTGATTTTTGGAAAAAGCGAATGGGAAAGGAAACCATCAAGGCCTACCAACGCACCAATAAATTGGATGATCCCCGTCACTTGGCCTTATTTGAATCCCAAGTATCCTATTTCATCGATGGAGAAAAGCGGCTTTACGTACATGCAGGATTCGACCCGGGCAGGAAGATTACCAAACAGAAACCTGTCGATTTGAATCAAAGCCGTTCATTGTGGTTCACCCTTTTGGAAGCACAGGCATTCAGCGAACCCTTCCCATCCGATGTAAATGAATTCACGGAAGTTTTCATCGGCCATACCCAAACCACCAAGTATTTCCCCCATGACCAACCGGTGCACATCCATCGTGTTTGGAACTTGGACCAAGGGGTGAAATCAGGAGGTCGACTCACCATCATGGATGTTGACAGCAAAGAGTATTGGCAAAGCGATCCGGCTTCCACACTCTACCCTCAGACTTGATCAGGCCAATTTGCGGCGTTTCATTTCAGCCTTCAAGAGTTGCAATTCCCTGCTGGATTGGCCCGCAATCGATGTGTTTTCCGCTGCCCGCCTGAAGAGATATGGCAAAACAGCTTTAACCGGTCCGTAGGGCAAATATTTCGCTACCCGATAACCATGATGGCCCAAGTTGAAGGAGATGTTGTCGCTCATTCCCAGCAACTGTGCGAACACAACATGGGGATGATTGTTCGGAATACCGAGTTGGTGCATCAAAGCGGCCAATTTCAGGCTGCTTTCCGCGTTGTGGGTACCTGCACAGACCGCCACACGCTCGATATTAGCCATACAAAATGCGATCGCCAAATCATAATCACGGTCGGTGCTACCTTTGTCGGGTTGCATGGGCGTCGGATATCCCATTGATTTTGCGCGTTCGTTCTCCTTTTCCAAATAGGCCCCACGCACCACCTTCACACCTACCATGAAACCCTTATTTTTTCCTTTGGCCACCAAAGCTTTCAAATATTCCAAGCGGTCATGGCGATACATTTGGGTTGTGGTGTAGACCAAAGGAGCCTCATGGTTGTAGGTAGCCATCATTTCCTCCGTCCAATGGTCGATGGTGGGTTGTATCCAAGATTCTTCTGCATCCACAAACACAGGCTCTCTCAATTCATGAGCACGTTTACAAATGGCATTGAATCGTTCAAAAGCACGGTTTGAAGCTGCTTTTTCCCCTTCACTCAGGGTTTCTCCCGACGAAATTTTGGCCAATAAATCAAAATCCGCAATGCCTGAAACCTTCATGGCGGAAAATGCCACCGGTTCGTTTTTTTGGTTGTATTCGATGGTACGGATGATTTCGGCAGCGGTTTCTTCAAAACCTTTCTCGGACTTCTCTCCCTCCACACTGTAATCGAGGATGGTGCTGACCCCAAATCGATACAACTCCTCGGATTTACGTTGTGTGTCCGGCAAACTCGTACCACCGCAAAACACGTCGAAGATGGTTTTTCGGATAATTCCTTGAACTGGCAATCCGATTTTGAGGCAAAAGGAAACGAACGGCGGGCCCAGTCTGCTCAAAAACGGGGAATCCATCATCCTGAAAAGCCGATGAGTACGTTTCAGGTCGCGATCCGACTGATAAGAGAAGGCGAACTCCGTGTTGGAGAAATCGAGCCGGGAAGGATTGGGTTGAGCCTCCATTCAATGTCAATGATAGGATGCAATTTAAGGAAATTCCGCAGTGAAGGGCAATGAGCATGCCTATCTTAAACCCACCAAGGACAAGTAAAAAGCCACCATTCCTGCGAATTCTTCATCAAACCAAATGTCAATGATTGCAATGGCAAGTTGGACACTTTCCCATGCCTAAGCCATGGTAGTCTCGGCCGTTGTCGGGGTCATCAAAAAAAGGCTTGAGGAAGGACAATCAGCGTACCCTGAATTCAACCACCTCGGAATTCCCCAAAGCGTTCATGTACTTGTTGCCAATGAATTGGACCGTGTAATTGCCCACAGCCTTGATGGGATATGCAACCAACAAATCAAACTGCACGGACTCGCTCTCCCCGGATTCCAGATGAATGTAATTATCCGGCCCAGGTTCAGATCGTTTCCGCATCACGCCCACGTATTGCACCGGCTTGCCCTCTTGGTCTAGAACTTTCAGGATAGGACCATTGAAGCCCTCGAATGGCGTCATGTACTCGCAAAAAGACACCGCCTTCTTGTGATTGTTTTTGACAGAAAAAGTCAAAACCACAGCGGAGCCTAGCTCGAAATCGCTGGATTCCGAAACCAAGGATACGGCGAGGTGTTTGGTGTTTTTTTGTGCGTTCATTTCCATGGGAAGTACGGAAATCAAAAATGTAATCATCCCGAGCAGGATGGTTTTGGTGGCACCCGACCTGAAATCAGGCTCCCTCAGCGAGGAATTCATAATTGTCCGCATTCGTTACTGCAAGTTGTGGATCGTCCTTGGCCAATGCTTTGGCATCTTTCATCCCATATACATGGTCTTCGGTGGAATGCACGCGATGTGAGAGTTCATGGATAATGGTGCCTGCTTTGGAGTTGTATCCACTCGTGTTAGCATCCCAAAATGCCCCGCCCAAGTAAATGTTGTGCGCAACTTCATCCGGGTAAACGTAGGCAAAGGTTTCTTCTTCTTCCCCGTCTGCCAATCCATATTTCCGCAGGGTGATTTCTTCTTCCCTCAGAACCTCCTCAATTTTGTTCACGCCATCCTTCACATGTTCCACACGTTTGTCACGGTTGCCGATGTCTGCCTTGCCCGCATCCATCCATCGCTTGTATTTTGGATGGTCTTTGTCCACATGGCCCTTCGCCTTGCTGATCATCCTGTAGGCGGAATTCATGGCGGCTTTGATCTTTTTCTTTTTAGATTTCCCTTTGAATTCGTCGGAATTGTGTTTGGGCTCGACTGCTTTTTTGTCTTTGTTGGAGGCTTGGGTCTGTCCGCCCGTAGAGGCGGTAAGTGGGGCGGCATTTTTGCTTGAGGCCCCTTTTTGGAGTTGTACCAGTTGCTGAACCTGGGGGCTATTGTTGGCTGCTTCCTGAAGCTGGCTTGTATGCTTCATTTGGGTCGCAGGCCCTGTTGTTGGCATGGGATTGACAGATTGCCTCTGTTTGGCGTCTTCTTTCCTGAGTTGGGTTAGCATGGTTGATTGGCTGACTTTAGACTGATTCCTACCAAATTTACAGCTTTTTCGACTTCGGGCCAAGCTGAGGCGAACCCGAAACAAAGCTTGAACACCGCTTGCAGGAAACCATCACCCACCCTATTTTCACGGAATGCAATCCACCTTCATCGGCAAACTTACCCAAACCATTTTGGCTGACCATGGCCATAATCTATCCGAGGTATGCATTGTTTTCCCTTCCCGGAGGGCGAGCGTGTTTTTCAAAGACTCTCTTCTAGGGGCCATTTCCGGCACCTCGTTTTGTCCGTCGCTGCTTACCATTGAAGAGTTTGTGCATCAGCTTCACCCTGTTACGGTATTGGACAACACTTCCTTGATTTTTGAACTGTTCCCTATATACCGCGATTTTTTTCCCGAGGAGAGTTTCGAGAGTTACTTCTCGTGGGCAGGGACCCTCATTCAGGATTTCGATGAAATCGACCGCTCGCTCGTGGATGCCGACAAGGTGTATCAAAACCTGTTTGACCTGCGGGAAATTGATGCGACCATTGGAGGCTGGTGGGTTGCGGAAGGGAAAACATCAGACTACCAAGCGCGTTATCTGAATTTTTGGCAACAAATGCCCCACCTATATCACAGGCTGAAAACGCGCCTTAAAGCCCAAGGATTTGCCATGCCCGGACAAGCTTTGAGAGACCTGACCGAAAAAATGGAAACAGAAATACCGCCATTACCCTGGGAAAGGGTGGTTTTCGCAGGTTTCAATGCCCTGTCCAAGGCGGAGGAGTCCCTCATCGGCAAACTGTTATCTGTGGGCAAGGCCAAAGTTTATTGGGATTTCGACCGATGGGAAGTGGACAACCCCTTGCAGGAAGCCGGCAGGCATTTTCGAAAGTTGAGGGATTCTTGGGAACAGCAAGGTATTTGCAAACGTGCTGATTGGACTTGGATTGAGGACCGTTTGACGAAAGAGCCCAAAAAAATCGTCATTACAGGTGTGCCCAAGCGGGTGGGCCAAGCCAAGGCGGCGGGATTGAAATTGCGCGAGATATTGGCACAAACCTCCAGGCCGGAGAAAATTGCCGTGGTATTGCCTGACGAAAATCTTCTTTTCCCATTGTTGCACGCCTTGCCTCCCGAACTCAAGGAAGTGAACGTGACCATGGGTTTCCCCCTCCGGCACACCCCGTTGTTTGGATTGGTGGAATCCTTGGTGGAAATGCATGAGAATGCCGAACGACTTCAGCCCGGCCGAGTCACTCCCAAACTCTATTTCCGGGATGTGAGGGTGATCTTGAGACATCCTTATGTGCAACAACTAGCTTTTGAAGAGGTAAGGAGAACCTTGTCTGACATGAACAAGGACAGCATGAACTATCTCCCGGAACATTACTTCTTGGAAACATTCGGCGAGGACCACTTTTTGACCTTCCTTTTCGGACCTTGGTCAGACGTTCCGCAGGTAATTGGTTATTTCCTCGAACTGTTTTCGCACGTCAGGAAATGCCTCGAACGTCCCGATGGAAGTTTGTCTGCCTTTGAAGGGGAATACCTTTTCCAGTTCCATACCCTCACCCAGAAGCTTCGCGACAAATTAGAGCACTACTCCGTGACCCTGGACCAAAGGATGTTCCGGCGCATTTACCGCGATTTGGTGCGGCAGGCTTCGATTCCGTTTGCGGGTGAGCCATTGCAAGGGGTCCAAGTGATGGGCATGTTGGAGACCCGGGCATTGGATTTCGAAAAAATCGTGGTGCTGTCAGTCAACGAAGGGATTTTGCCAACCAAACCCAAAAGCAATTCCTTCATTCCCTATTCCCTGCGTAAGGCGTTCGGATTGGCCGTGCAGGAAGACAAAGATGCCGTCTATGCCTACCACTTCTACCGTTTGCTGCATTGTCCCGATGTGGTCTATCTCCTCCACAACACCGAACAAGACAGCATGGGTTCGGGTGAAAAAAGCAGGTTCATATCACAGGTTTTGATGGAATTGGCCCCTTCAAACCCCCTGTTGCAAATCAAAAACGAAACCCTGACCTTCCCAACACACAAAGAAATAGCGAAGGCCATCCAAGTCGTCAAAACGGAGGCCATGCTTGCCGCGCTCCGTGATTCCATGAACCGCGTCTATCCCGACCGTAAAAGTGGATTTTCACCATCGGCATTGTCGACCTACATCAGCTGTTCCCTGAAGTTTTACTTCCGTTACGTGCTTCATCTCCGCGAAAAGGACGATATGGAACACAGCATGGCACCGCACACGTTCGGAAAGGTCCTGCACAAGGTGATGGAAAACTTCTATGCTCCCTTCAAAGGGCGGCCCGTGACGGAGTCGGATGTGGCAGAGATGCGAAACAGGTCGAGGGAGGCCGTTTTGGAAGCCTTTGTGCAAGAAACCAAAACCACGCAATACAGCCAAGGTAAAAACTACCTTTTGGTTCGGGTGATAGGTGATTTGGTCAATCAAATGTTGGAGTTGGATGCCAAACAAACGCCCTTTGAAATCGTGGACTTGGAGCATGAGATCACCGGCAAAATCGTGACAGAACGTAACCCCGATGGGTTTGCCCTCAGGGGCTTCATCGACAGGATGGACCGAAAACAGGGCGTGTTGAGAATTGTTGACTACAAAACGGGCAAGGTGGAGTTGCGCTCGCTCGAATCATTTGCGGATTTGGTTGAGAGCAACAACCATGCAGAGGCTTTTCAATTGGCCTTGTACGCTTGGATGTGTTTGAAATCCGGAACTAGCGGCCCAACTGTCAAAGCTGGAATTTACCCCATGCGTACACTCAGCAGGGGGTTTCAACCCTTGGCTCTCAAAAAATCGGAGACAGAATTCGACGAGGTAAGCATGCGTGAATTCGAAGACACCCTCTCAGGGTTGGTGGATGAAATCTTCGACGAACAGATTCCGTTTATCCAGACCGAAGACCCCAAACGCTGTGAATTTTGCGCCTACAAAAACATGTGCGTGAGGCAATGACCTCAGCTGCCTCCAAAGCCCATCCATTCGTCCGCCACATCATAGTCGGCATCCGGATCAGCACCCTTCCAGTCGGAGGGATGTAGTTCCTCGCCATCTTTGGGCAACCATCCGATGTGGATCAAAGCATCCCCAGCATGGACGATGGGGTGGTTGTTGAGTCCGATCACATATCCTGAACGGGGAGCCAAGACCTCTTCCACCATGTCACCGTACGGATCACCGATGTGTGCGATGATTTCTCCCTTCTTTACCTCAGCGCCTGAGTGGACGGTTGGCACAAAGACACCTGCGATTTTAGCCCGTACCCAACTTGAATCGGCCAAAACGGTGGTACTGCGGGTAGAAACTGAATGTCCGGTCATGTCAAGGTGGTTCATCACACGTAAAATTCCGTCCATTCCTTCCAAAATAGAAAGTTCGTCGATGCGCTGGGACTCACCTCCTTCGAAAACGATGATGGTTTTGCCTTCATCGCAAGCCGCCTTGCGAAATGACCCGTCAATTTCAGTTGAGTTCAACGTGAAGGGCGCACCGAAAGCATGGGCCATCCTTACACTTTCTTCCCTTGAAAAATCGCACCGGATTTGGGGGAAGTTGGTCCTTCGTGCACCACCCGTATGCAGGTCGATTCCGTAGGTTACGTGGGGAATGACTTCGTTCATCAGGGTGTAGGCCAATCTCCGAGCCAAAGAACCCGCCTTCGATCCGGGGAATGAGCGGTTGAGGTCTTTGCCGTCTGGCAAAGCGCGGGATTGGTGGATGAAGCCAAATACATTCACAATGGGCATGGCTATCACGGTGCCCCTGTCTGGAGTCAGCAGGTTTTTCCGAATCATCCTTCGAAGCGTTTCGGTGCCGTTGACCTCATCTCCGTGCATGCTTGCCGTCAACAAAAGACTGGGGCCGGGCTCCTTCCCACGAAAAACATAAACCGGCATGTCGATTTCGGTATGGGTAGGCAAACGGGCGATTTTCACCAATACTTCAGCTGATTCCCCCAATCCGATTTCGCGGTCCTGAATGATGATTTTCTCCTGCATCACACCCCCACTTGGTCTCGATTGTGATTTGCCGGCATTTCGCTCCACAAATTGAATGATGGCATCGGCGATGTCCACTCCGGTAGCTCTTTCGATGCCCTCCAGCCCTGGGGATGAGTTCACCTCCATCACCAAGGGGCCACGCTTGCTTTGGAGCATGTCAACCCCCGCAATCGAAAGCCCCAATGCCTTGGCCGAACGAAGGGCCGTATCAATTTCTTCCTCAGACAATTGAAGTGCCCTCGCGGTCCCACCCCGGTGGAGGTTGGATCTGAACTCCCCTTCCGGACCTTGTCTTTCCATGGCGCCCACCACCTTTCCGTCAACCACGAATGCCCGAATGTCCCTGCCTTTGGCTTCACCAATGAATTCTTGAACCAAAATATTGGCCTCGATGGCGTGAAATGCCTCAATCACGGATTTGGCGGCCTTCTTTGTCTCGCACAAGACCACACCCAAGCCTTGGGTACCTTCCAGCAACTTGACCACCAAAGGGGCTCCTCCCACATATTGGATCATCTCGTCCACGTTCACACTCTCCCTCGCAAAGGCCGTGCGTGGCATCCCGATACCCGATTGCATCAAGATTTGGGAGGCTCGGAGTTTGTCACGCGACCGGGTGATGGCTTGGGAGTGGGTTGCCGTGAACACATCCATCATTTCAAACTGCCTCACGATGGCACTTCCGTAAAAGGTGACCGATGCCCCGATCCTGGGTATTACTGCATCAAAATTGTCCAGGTTTCTTCCTTCAAATGAAACCATGGGTTTGCCGGTTTCGAGCAAAACGGAGCACTTCAGGTGGTCGATTACCTGCACTTCATGTCCCCTCAAGTCGGCGGCCTCGACCAACCTTCTTGTGGAGTGGATGAGATTGGACCGGGAAAGAATGGCGATTCTCATGGGGTGGGGATATCGTTGGTTTTATGTTTGAGGGTCTCCTTGTGCGAAAGATCAATCAAGCTTACATCCACTAGAAAACGACGGTAAAGCAATTTACGGCCTAACAAGACAGGCGTGTCCATCTTGGACCGGTCGGCCAAGGAAAATTCGGTGAGATAAGTCTTGCCGAACAATACAACATGGGCCTTAATGATATAGCGCATTTCCTCGATGCCGAAGGAGTTCCGGATGAGCTTTTGGTTGTGGATGGGGAGCGTGATGGTTTTTTTCGTGTAGCCTGGATGTGAATGATGCAGGAGCTTGAATTGAACGTGAGGCTCTCCCCCTTTGTGTACGGGCTTGACCTTGGCCACATGGAGTGCGGAAGTGTAAGCACCGGTGTCCACCTTGGCGTCAACTGCATACAATTCGAGTTCGGGAATGTCCACGAGGTCTCGACGTCCAATCACACGTAAAGGAGCTTTTTTCTTTTTGGCCACGGAGCAAAAATAAGGGTTTTCAAGTCGGGTCAAAAAGCATGAGCTGTCAGCCACTTCCTTAATTTTTCATTTCATGTTATGAGAAGCAACCGAAAGAAGTTACCACCTTAAAATGACGGACTGTTTGGGTTCGCACCGGGCAGGGCTTATCTTTGTCTCATGGACCGCAAAAAGCGTTTTCTGAACCGTATTCTGTTGGTGTGTGGAACCTCAGCCGTGTTGTTGTTGGCGGGCTATGTTTGGTATTTGAAACGGCCATCCTATCGCTTTTATTTCCCGGAAGGGTTTCGGGGCTGGGTCACGGTGAAATTTGAAAAACCAGGCACCAAGGCACTAACTGAGGAAAATGGAGCCCTTAGGTTCGACGTGCCCCCGGATGGTATCTTGGAGACCTCCTCGAGTTACAAGGAAGGTTGGGGCAAGGATTTCTTCTTCCAGGCACAATCCAACGGCAAATGGAAGGAAATGGCCAAAAACGAGGAAATCAACCACGCCACCCTGACACGGATTCAAGGTTGGAAATCATCTGCCATGCGGTACGACAGTTTGGTTTTGAAGCTTCCCAATCCCTCGGATACGGTCCTGTGGGATGGCGGCAGAATTTCCAGAAACGGGGATGCGGTGGAAATCCGGCCGGGAAGACCTGTTTTGCTGCATTTTTATTACAGCCCTGAACCCATCCCTTACTTTAGCTTGGACGACAGCCTGCCTGTTGTCAGGACATTTTGGTGATGAAACGATTCGAGGTCCTTTTTTGAAAAATATAATTGTAAATCTCTGAAGCGGCTGTATCTTTGCAATCCGTTTTAAATTAATCTATCAGATTTACACTGAAAATTACTTATGCCGGTTAAACTGAGACTGAGAAGGCAAGGACGCAAAGGGTCGCCGTACTACCACATCGTGGCGGCAGACTCCCGCACTACACGTGACGGAAAGTTCCTCGAGCGCCTGGGATCCTACAACCCCACGGCCAACCCCGCCGAGATTGAAGTGAATCAAGACGCTGCGATCAAGTGGCTGCGCAATGGTGCGCAACCTACGAAGACCGTACGCGCCATCCTTCGCTACACCGGCACCACGATGAAATACGCTTTGATGGTTCAAGGCAAAAGCGAAGAAGAAATCGAACGTATCTACGGAAAATGGTGGGCTGAGCGCCAAGCCAAAGTGGATGCCAAGAAAAACCGCTTGAGCACGGATGCCAAAGCTGATGCTGAAAAGCGCATGGCTGCTGAATCCAAAGTACGTGAAGAGCGTGCTGCCGCCATCATCGCCAAAAACACCCCTGCACCAATGGCCGAGCCGGTTGCTGAAAACGAAGAGGAAACTCCGGTTGTTGAAGCACAGGTTGACGAAACACCTTCCGCAGAAGCACAAGAGGAAGCTCCAGCAGCTGAAAACAACGCTGAAGAGAGCACCGAAGCCTGAAATTAATCCATGCAGGTCGAAGATTGCTACTTGGTAGGGCAAGTCCTGAAGCCGCACGGGATACATGGTGAGGTTAAAGTTTACTTCGATGTCGATGACATCGAAGCTTACGAAGACAAGGAGTCGATTTACATCCGTACAGGGTCTAAATTGACTCCTTTTCTCATTCGAACCTTCCGCATCATTTCACCGAACCAAGCGGTGGTGAAATTCCAAAATGTGGACACCCGCAACGATGCAGAATTGCTTTCGGGGATGGAAACCTACCTTCCCCTCTCGGAATTGCCCCCCCTGAAGGAAGGGCAATTCTACTACCATGACATCATAGGTTACCAAATCGTAGACTTACAACTCGGCCCATTGGGCAAGATCTCCAAGGTTCTGGAAATGCCGGGCAACGATTTGATTGAAATGGCTTTCAAGGGCAAACAAGTGCTCATCCCCATCAACGACGCCATCGTAAAAAAGGCAGACAGCTCAACCCAGACAGTGACGACAGAATTGCCGGAGGGTTTGTTGGACATTTATTTAGGCCTTCCCGAAAAAGAAGACCAAGAGTCCTGACCATCATTCCAACCTGACGTCGATCTCCTTGAGGAGATTTTCCAATTCTTCTACTTTTCCCTGATTCTCCATCAATCCGTAGTCATGGATTGCCGTGCGGATCAGGTTAAGAATGATGTAGATGTTGGATGTAGGCATGAAGTAGGCAGGTCTCTCTTCGAGGTTGATTTGCTTCAAATATCCTTGCAAGGCCTGTTTGCTGAATGCGTGCCCACCATTGTAAACGTCGATGTAAAACTCCTCGCGGTTGTCTTTGTAAAACAGGATGAAGTACCCGGGAAGGATCACGCCCCCCACGGGAAGTTTCAATTCTTTGGCGATGATGAGGTACAGGAGACCCAAACTGGCTGCATTTCCCTCCATGGCATCCAAAACATGATTCAAATAGATGGCGGAGGGGTGATGTGGATTGTCCTTGTTGTTGGTGAACTCCTCCACCTTGAAAAGCAAATGGCTGATGACCTTTACTTTTTCAGCCCCTGTCATCCGATCGTTCAATTGAAGCCACGTCTTATTAACCAAACGGCTGACGATGTTCCGGTAGGTTTGGAAATCCAACTCGGGGTATTTGGTCTTGGTGAAAATGAACCAACCCTTCAACAAATCCTGTCCGCCGTCCAAGCGCCAATCCCGCAGTTCCTTGGCCGTATCATCCAAACTGATTCGGTGCAGGATCTCCTCCAGCCTTTTTTGAATCGCCGGATCCGGCTCCAACTCCCATTGTGCTTCCAGCCGCTCCTTGCCTTCTGGTCCCAGTGCCATGAGTCTAGACCATACGTGCGCCGATACTTCCGGGTCATCGTCGTCAAGCAAATGAATCAGGGCTTTGAAATCCTGATCCGACATTGGGGTTTGTGGGCTGCTCATGGTTGCAAATTAAGTCCAAAGGTGCTGGAAAAAGTGTCCGGCCCGGGATGGGTTTTGCACATCCGTACTACAGAAACGACGAAAGGCAGCCCAAGGTTGTGGCTGCTGCCACGCCCGACCTGTCAAGTTTGGATCACGCCTACATTGTAAACAGGCATGCTGGGGTTCAAGGAGGCCATTTCGATGCCCGTGGAAATGATTTGACGAGTATGTCGGGGGTCGATTACCCCATCCACCCACAGGCGGGCTGCTGCATAATACGGGGAAATCTGACTGTTGTATCGGTCGGTGATTTCCTTGAGCAACCTGGCTTCCTCTTGGGCTTCGATTTTCAAACCCTTTTTTTCCAAGGCCGATACTTGAATCTGGAGCAGAGTTTTGGCCGCACTTGCACCGCTCATCACGGCCAATTCCGCGCTGGGCCATGCAAAAATCAACCGTGGGTCGTAAGCCTTGCCGCACATGGCATAATTACCCGCGCCATAACTGTTGCCCATGATGAAGGTAAATTTCGGGACGACGGAATTGGACATAGCGTTCACCATTTTGGCGCCGTCCTTGATGATGCCACCATGCTCGGATCTGGAACCCACCATGAACCCGGTAACATCCTGCAGGAAAACCAAAGGGATGCGTTTTTGATTGCAATTCATCACAAACCGTGCAGCCTTGTCCGCAGAATCGGAATAAATCACCCCGCCGATTTGCATTTCACCCTTTTTGGTTTTCACCACGGCACGTTGATTGGCCACGATTCCGACAGCCCAACCATCTACGTAGGCATACCCTGTCAACAGAGTCTTGCCGTAGCCTTCTTTGTATTCATCCCAAGAACCGGCATCGATGATGCGTTCGATGATGTTCTTCGTATCATAAGGTTTGGCACGGGATGCAGGCAACACGCCCAACAATTCATCGGGGTTGTATCGGGGCAGTTGGGGTTCCACTCGGGCAAACCGGATACCGGGTCCGCGACCCATTTTGGCCATCAGAGAACGGATGCGATCCAAAGCGGCCTTGTCATTGGGCATTTTGTAGTCCGTGACCCCGGAAATTTCGCTATGGGTGGAGGCTCCGCCCAAGGTTTCATTGTCGATGTCCTCTCCGATGGCAGACTTTACCAAGTAGGACCCGGCCAAGAAAACCGAGCCGGTGCCATCTACGATCATGGCTTCGTCGCTCATGATGGGCAAGTAAGCACCACCAGCGACACAAGGGCCCATGATGGCAGCAATTTGGGGAATCCCCATGCTTGAAATCACGGCATTGTTTCGGAAAATGCGTCCAAAATGTTCCTTGTCGGGGAAAATTTCATCTTGCATGGGCAAATAGACGCCAGCACTGTCCACGAGGTAAATCAAGGGCAAATGATTTTCCATTGCAATTTCTTGGGCCCGCAGGTTTTTCTTGCCGGTCATGGGGAACCAAGCACCCGCTTTCACGGTGGCATCGTTGGCCACGATCATGCAAAGGTGACCCGAAACCCGCCCAATGCCGGTGACCACTCCAGCCGAAGGGCAACCACCATGTTCGGCGTACATACCGTCTGCAGCCAATGCCCCCACTTCCAAAAAGTTGGATTTTGGATCAAGTAGGTATTGAATCCGTTCCCGGGCGGTCATTTTGCCTTTCTCCTTGTGCTTGTCGATGGCTTTGGCCCCACCACCCAAATGCACGGCCTTCAGTTTGCCGCCCAATAAGCGCAGTGACTCGGCATGATGGTCTTGGTTGAGGTTGAACTCCAAGTTGTCGTCTTGAAATACCTTGGGATATGTGGCGTTGCTCATGTTGGGAATTTGAGAGGCCAATTTACGACATAATCGACCTTGGGATGCAAAAAAACCACCAAAATTGGATGCCAAAACCCATCAATCATCCCGCCAAGAACCCAACCAATCGGTAATTAATGTTGAAAAAATAAGGTCCGCCTATTGCTAATTCGGCTGACTGCCCTACTTTTGCATTGCGGTCCAGTGCGACCATGTCCTGTTGAATCTGGTCAGGCCCGGAAGGGAGCAGCCATAGACGGTTGACGGGTGCGACACTGTGACCGCATTTTTTTGCCCTTTATTTTCAGCCTTAATAAGATACAATCCCTTGCTAACCAAGGCATTGAAATCAATCTAAGAATCGGGCTGGAGGCAAAAGCCGTCTATTTCGTATCGTGGAACCACAACATCAACCATTCCTGAAAAGATGCCTTGACCTGGCCATATTGGGTGGACCTGCCGTGGAACCGAATCCGTTGGTCGGCGCGGTCGTGGTGCATGAGGGTAAAATCATCGGTGAAGGATACCATCGTCGTTTCGGCGGCGCACATGCTGAAGTCCATGCGGTGGAGTCCGTTGAAAACAAGGCCTTGCTGAGCGAATCAACCCTATATGTGAGCTTGGAACCATGCAATCATCATGGCAAAACCCCACCATGTACCGAATTGATTTTGAAAAGCGGGATTACGAAGGTCGTGGTAGGCATGGTGGACCCCAATCCCAAAATGGCTGGAAAAAGTTTGGAGTTTTTGCGTTCGAAGGGCGTTGATGTTTTGTTGAATCCAGACCCTGGACCTTTCCGCCGACTGATCCGTCATTTCATCGTCAATCAAACCACTGGCCGCCCGTTCATCACCCTGAAATGGGCACAATCTGCCGACGGATACATCGCCAAATTGGCCTCGGACAGAACGCCACAAAGGACCCGTATTTCCGACACAGAAACTACCCGTTGGGTGCATGCCTTGCGACACGAACACCAATCCATCCTCGTCGGTTCCAAGACGGCCCTCATCGATCAGCCCGCTTTGGATTGCAGATTTTTTCCTGGCAGTGCACCGATTCCGATTGTGTTGGACGGTGACCATGAATTGAATACGGAGTTGCCTTTTTTTCGGAATTCCTTGAAAAGCTATTGGGTACAAGGCCGGGAAGAATCCATACAGGGAAACGTCCACAAGCTGAGACATGGTAACGGACTTCAAGATCTGATGGAAAAACTGTATCAAGAACACAAAATCGGAAGCATTTTGGTAGAAGGGGGCAGGCAGGTATTGGACCAATTCAAGGAACTCGGTTTGTGGGATGAAGCTTGGGTCATCACCTCCCCGGTCATGTTGGACGAGGGTGTCACTGCGCCGGTCCCGGGCCGGGATTGGGAAAAAATCGGGGAATGGAAATCAGGTGTGGATCTGGTTCAACGCTTTGAGCCTCCAATCACTACTCCTGTTTGAAAATTCCAAAGCAAGCGCTTCCACTCCCGCTCATGGATGCATAAACGGCTCCAGCCTTGTAAAGGGAATCCTTGACGGCCGCCACCTCGGGCAAGCGTGGGAACACGGACAATTCCAAATCATTCCGGACGGAGGCTTGCCACGTCTGCAAGGGCTTGGCAACCAACTCCTCCAAAGGTGCGGACTGATGTATTTGGGTCCAATCCAAAGATTTGAAAGCCAAAGGAGTGCTTGAAAAAACCGGAACAGGTTGGACGCGCAATTCAAATCCTTGGTTTTCAAAATCCAGTTCAATGGGATGGAATACCGTGCCGATGCCGGTGGCGTACAAAGGGCGGTTGTACACAAAAAACGGGACGTCTGCACCAAGCCCCTCCCCCATTTCTGCCAACTCCAAATCGGACAAGCGCAAGCCCCAAAGCTGGTTCAACCCTTTCAAAACCGTTGCGGCATTGCTGGACCCTCCGCCCAATCCTGCGCCTGCGGGTATCCTTTTCCGCAACACCACCCTGATTCCGGTTGGGCCATCAAGGACCCGTGATTTGAGTCTGCTCCAAGCCTTGAAAACCAAATTTTGCTCCACGGCCACCTCTTCATCCATTCCTGTCATTTTCAACTCAAAATCATCCGAAGGGAGTTGATGGATTTCGATGTCGTCGAACATCCGAAAAACAGGGTAATAAACGGTTTCCATCAGGTGGTACCCATCCGACCGTTTGCCGACGATGTGGAGGCCGATGTTGACCTTGGCATTGGATTTCAGCATCAAGGATTGCATGGTGTGAAACTAATGAAAATCCGTTGCAGCTGTAAACACATCCCCAGATATCGTTTGCCATGGAGCCAAAATGAATGAGAATCGGAGGAACTTTCTAAATTTGGCCACAAATCGAATTGAATGAGAGGAACAGACCGCTTAGAAAAACTTTCCGAATCTCAGACTTTGGCCTTGACCAAGCGCGTTCGGGAATTGCAGGCCGAGGGCAAAGACATCGTGGGTTTGACCCTTGGGGAACCTGACTTCGACACGCCTGACCACATCCGGGAGGCGGCCGTAGAGGCCATACGTCAGGGTTTCACCCACTATCCTCCTGTAGCGGGCATACCTGAATTGAGGAAGGCGGTCGCAGAGAAATTCAAGCGCGACTACGGCTGTGAATACGGTCCCCAAAACGTGGTCGTTTCTACAGGAGCCAAGCAGTCGGTCATCAATGTGGTGATGTCCGTGCTGAATCCCGGCGATTTGTGCGTGTTGATTGCCCCTTATTGGGTTTCTTATTTGGAAATGGTCAAAATGGCCGATGCGGAAGCGCATGTGGTGCACACCCACGTGGAAAACGGCTATAAAATAACACCGGAAGAGTTGGAACAGGCTTTGTCGCCGGAAACCAAACTCATCATATTCAACAGTCCCAACAATCCAACCGGAAGCACCTATTCCAAAGAAGAATTGGGTGCCTTGGCGGCTGTTTTGGCAAAATTTCCAAATCTCACCATCCTCAGTGATGAGATTTATGAGCATATCACCTACGATGTGGAGCCTGCCTGCATGGCCAGTTTCCCATCGATTGCCGACCGTTGCGTCATCGTGAACGGGGTTTCGAAAGGATTTGCCATGACGGGATGGAGGATTGGTTACATGGTCGGTCCGACATGGGTAGCACAGTTGTGTGAAAAATACCAAGGGCAAATCACATCTGGCGCTTGTTCAATCTCCCAAAAAGCTGCCGTGGCCGCCATTTCAGGACCGATGAAACCTACCCATGACATGCGTGATGCTTTCCGCGAGAGACGGGATTTCATGGGTGCTGAGCTTGACAAAATTCAAGGCTTGAAAAATTATTGTCCGGAGGGTGCCTTCTATTTTTATCCTGACATATCTGCATTTCTTGGCAAGAGGACGCCTTCGGGCCGGATTGTGAACGATGTGGATGATTTGTCGATGTACCTGCTCGACGAAGGCGGGGTGGCCGTGATTCCTGGAACCGCGTTCGGAACAACCCAGCATCTCAGGATTTCCTACGCCTACAACATGGACATGCTCAAAAAAGGTATTTTGAGAATCCAAAACTGTTTGAATGCCCTGAAATGACCCCTACTTTGGTTCAACTGTTTCAAGATGCGATTCCGGACCTAAAAATCCTGGTGGTTGGCGATTTGATGTTGGACCGTTACCTGTGGGGGAATGTCGGACGAATCTCCCCGGAGGCTCCAGTGCCCGTGGTGGAGGTCTCCCGTGTGGAAAGCAGGCCCGGAGGTGCGGCCAACGTAGCTTTGAACCTGGCAGCCATGGGTTGCAAGGTGGCCTTGTGCGGAGTAGTGGGCGACGATGAGCATGGGAAGACCCTCTTGGATTTACTGAAAAGGGACGGGTTTGACATCCAGGGGGTGAAAATAATTCCCGGAAGACCAACGACCGTGAAAACACGGGTAATCGGCAACAACCAACAGATGTTGAGGGTCGACCAAGAAGTTAGAGAAAGCTTGGAAAGCACTTTGGCCGATGAGCTGAAAAGGGAAGTATTGGACTTGATGGACCTGTGCGACGCAGTGATTTTCGAAGATTACGACAAGGGGCTTATCAACCCGGGACTGATTGCAGCTGTGGTGGAAGCGGCCCAAAACCTGGGTATCCCGACCGTGGTTGATCCGAAATACAAGAATTTCATGGCCTATCAAGGTGTGACCCTATTCAAGCCCAACCTGAAAGAACTGAATGAGGCGTTGGGTTTGAGGGTATCCAAAACCGATCATGAGGGAATGGTTGAGGCAGTGAAGTCATTGAGAAAGCGCATGCCCCACAACAACACGTTGATCACCCTCAGCGAGCAAGGAGTTTTGGCGGTAGACGAGGACCTAAATTACACGCACATTCCTGCACATTTCCGGAAAATCACGGATGTCAGCGGAGCCGGGGACACGGTGGTGGCCATTTTGGCGCTTTGTTTGGCTTCGGGTATGGATCTAGTCGATGCGGCTTCGGCAGCTAACTTGGCTGGAGGCTTGGTGTGCGAAGAAGTCGGGGTGGTTACCGTGCAGGCGGAACGGTTGTTTCAAGAAATGCTCAAGTTGCAGTCTGCCTGAAATCCAGCAAACTTACATGACCTTTTTCAGTCGATTCATCAATGAAACGAATGGAGCGGTGTTTTGCATCACGTAGAAGTGGACGCACTTTGCACCTTTTTCCATCAGGTCCAGGGTCTGCTGATAAGCCCATTCGACACCGACTTCCACCATTTTTTCTTTTGAATGGGAGGCTGCCATCATCCTGTCGGTCAATTCTTCGGGCAAATCCACATGAAATGCACTCGGGATGGTCGTAAGTTGTTGGGTGTTCGTGAGGATTTTGAGGCCAGGCACCAAAGGGATGTTGATTCCCAATTCACGGGCTTTTTCGCTGTATGAATAGTAGTGCTTGTTATCGAAAAACATCTGAGAAACGGCATAGGCCGCACCATTGTTTTGCTTTTGCTTGAGCACTTCCAAGTCGAAACGAAGATTGGGGGCCTCAAAGTGTTTCTCAGGATAAAACGACACACCCACACAAAAATCAGTTGGAGCGGCATCGATCAAATCTCCCAGAAAGACACCTTTGTTCATTTTGGAAACTTGTTCGACCAAATCGCCAGCATATATGTTCACGGTGCGGTCGGGAGCATGCTCCTTTTTGATTTTGGCATCTCCCCTGATGACTAGGAGGTTTTCAATCCCCAAATAGTTGAGTTCGATCAACGCATCTTCGGTTTCCTCCCGAGTGAAACCATTGCAAAGGATGTGGGGGACAGGGTCGATGTCGTATTTGTACTTGATGGCAGCACAAAGCCCGAAGGTTCCCGGGCTTTTCCGTTTCACCTTACGTTTGAAAGTACCGTCTTTCATTTCCTCCCAAATCACCTCGGCCGAGTGGCTGGTGACATCTATGAATGGCGGATTGAAAGGTTTCACAGACTCAATGGCCTGGTGGATTTTCTCAACGCTACCTCCCCGTTTGGGTGGAATGATTTCCACGGATATCAGGGGATTCAGTGCGCGGTCAAGATGTTCGGTGACTTTCATGTGGGTAAATGAGGCTGCAAAAATAGTCCGACTCAGTGAAAAATGAAATCATGATTTGAGGGTCCGCCTTGAGCAGGGTCACCTGCGCATGGATTCGACCGGATCCAATCTAGCTGCGTGTGCCGCCGGGATGAGTCCGGATACCAACCCGATGGTGGCAGAGAGGATGATACCCGTGATGATGTTGGCAGAGGAGACGACCACTTGGAAATCATTGCCCATGCTCGCCAAAACCTGTTGTATTGCGAATGTCACCAACCCGTTCAATGCCAATCCCAACATGCCCCCCACAATACAGAGCAGGACAGACTCCAACAAAAATTGATACATGACAAACCAACGGGTTGCACCCAAGGCTTTTTCCAATCCGATTTCGAATGTTCGCTCCTTAACCGTCGTGAACATGATGTTGCCGATGCCGAACCCTCCCACCACGATGGAGAAAAGGGAAATGATGACACCCCCGATCTGCAAATAGCGGGTAGCCGAACCGAATACATTCAACAACATCTCGGGCCTGTTCACCGCGAAATTGCTCTCTTCATCTGGCCTCAATCCACGGGTCCTTCGCATGATTCCGTTGATTTCATCTTCCACAACCCCCATTTTGCCCACCGAGGAAACTTTTACCGCAATGGATTTGTCCCGGACCCGGTCCTTGTTGAAATCAAACAATCGTGTGGCCAACCCATAAGGCAAGTAAAGGGTGGCATCGGGGTTGTTGCCAAACAAATTCATTCCCGAAGACCGAATCACACCCACGACTTTCAGTTTTTTACCCATCAATCGAAGTTGTTTGCCAACTGGGAACTCGTCCTCGAACAATTGCTTCGCAACCTCGCTGCCGATCACTACCACCGGGCGTCCCGACTCAACCTCCATGGGCGAAAAAGGCCTTCCCTCGTCAAAATCCAAGGCATTCAAATACATATAATCTTCACTCACCGCTTTGAGCATCACCGATGTCACCGCACGATTTTTGAACTTGACAGTCTGAGTGCCCAGATTGGCTTCAAAAGCAACAGCGTCGATGTATTTGAGGTCCCTGCGTAATGCCTCGTATTCTCGATGTGCCACCCGTGGTCTTCGAACGTATTGCTGCCAATCGGCCATCGATTCGTTGGACCAAGGAAAGTGATGCACCACCATCACGGTGTTACCCAGTCGGTCTACGCTTTGCTCGAAAGAGCGGTCCAAAGAGTTAACTAAGGTGAAAATGATGGTGATTGCAAAAATCCCGATGGCCACACCCAACATGGTCAAAAGGGTGCGCATACGATGGGCGAGCAGCGATTTCACGGCAATTTGCCAACCTTCCCATGCCAAGCGTAGGGTTTTCATTGCTTTAAAATTACAGTAATCCTGCACCTGTAGCCAAAAACATCGAACACAATGGCCCGTATGACTCAGTTTAATCAGTATTATAAATTGATAATCAGAGCAATAGCTCCTATTGCCGGAATTGCTTGCCAAAAGCTATTTGGGACTGTATCTTTGCGCTCGCTGGAACTACCTTCTACTATTTATCATGAAACTTTCTGAATTCTCGATCGAAATCCCTGATGAACTCATCGCCCTGCACCCTGCCGAGCCCCGGGATTCTTGCCGCCTGATGGTTTGCCACACGAAAGAAAAGCGAATCGAGCACAGAAGTTTCCGTGACATCATGGAATATTTCGATGAAGGTGATGTGATGATCCTCAACGATACCAAGGTTTTTCCTGCCCGCCTGCTGGGACGCAAAGAGAAAACCGGCGCCAACATCGAAGTCTTCTTGCTCCGCGAACTCAACAAAAAGGCCAAGTTGTGGGACGTTTTGGTGGACCCAGCACGCAAAATCCGCGTCGGAAACAAGCTCTTCTTCGGTGATGGGGATTTGGTAGCCGAAGTGGTCGACAACACCACTTCTCGCGGCCGTACCATCCGCTTCCTGTTTGACGGTGAAGACGATGAATTGCACCGCATGATCGATACGTTGGGCATGACTCCCATACCCCCCTACATCGACCGCGAAGTGACCGACCAAGACCGGGATGACTACCAAACCATCTATGCCAAACATGTAGGTGCTGTGGCCGCTCCGACCGCCGGTTTGCACTTCACCCGTGAACTTCTGAAAAGGATGGAACTCAAAGGCGTGGAGCAGGTCTACCTGACACTGCACACTGGCTTGGGAACTTTCCAGCCCGTGGAGGTGGAAGACCTCAGCAAGCACAGGATGGACTCCGAATACTACGAAATCACGGATAAAGTCGCCCAAATCGTGAATGAGGCGAAAACGAACCGCAAAAAGGTTTTGGCTGTCGGCACCACCACCATGCGTGCACTCGAATCCAGCGTTTCGGCCAGCAAAATGCTGAAGCCCCAATCCGGATGGACCGATCGCTTCATCTACCCCCCTTACGATTTCAGCATTGCCAACGCCATGCTTACGAATTTCCATAGGCCCAAATCCACCCTTCTGATGATGATCAGCGCCTTCATGGGCTACGATTTCATGATGAAGTGCTACGAAGAGGCCGTGAAAGAAAAATACCGCTTCTACAGCTACGGCGATGCCATGCTGATTCTCTGATCGAAGTGGAAGTTCCTGATTCATTGGCGGCATTGATTGTGGCCGGAGGCACGGGAACCCGTTTGGGTGCAGACCGTCCCAAGCAGTTGTTGCCCTTGGAGGGAAGGCCGGTTTTGGCCCACACCATCGACCGTTTTTTGGATTACCGACACGACCTTTACGTGATGGTGGTCTTGCACCCGAGCCTTTTGCAAGATTGGCCGTCTTTTGTCGCTGAACATTTCGCAGAAAAACAGCGTCCCCGGATCCAGGCATGCACGGGCGGGAAAGAGAGAACTGAAAGCGTTCAGTCCGGTCTTGATGCCTTGAAAGAATGGGGCCTACCACCCCATGCCTTGGTTGCCATCCATGATGCAGTCAGACCATTCATCGACGACAACTTCCTGGAAAGAGGCTTCAACATGGCCAAGGAGCTAGGAAATGCCACTGCCGGGGTGCCAGTCAAATCCTCCCTGCGCATGCGGACCAAAACAGGAAGCAAAGCCGTCGACAGGAGCTTGTTTTTTCATGTCCAAACACCGCAGATCTTTCGCCTTGCCGAAATCGCTGACTGTTACCGAAATCGTGATTTGAATGCGGTATTCACCGACGATGCAAGTTTGGCAGAGTCGCTTGGAATGGTCATCCACCTGTTTGAAGGCCACTACGACAACATTAAAATCACCACTCCGGATGATTTGTACGTGGCGCAGCAAATTCTCCTCAAAAACAAAAACCGGAAGGTAACTTCCTGAAAAAAGGTTTGAATGGGAATGAATGGGCGGCAGCAATTTCAGCCTTCTTTTTCAATGATGCACAGGGTAATTTTGTGATGTGTTGACTCCTTCGGAAATCCTGCAGAATCATTGGGGTTATGATTCCTTCAGACCCTTGCAAGCTGAAATCGTGGATTCGATTTTAGATAGGCAAGACACCATGGCCTTGATGCCCACGGGAGGTGGCAAATCGATTTGTTTTCAAGTCCCGGGAATTGTTTTACCCGGACTCACGTTGGTGATTTCACCGCTGATTGCGCTGATGCGAGACCAGGTGGATCAATTGAATCGACGCCAAATTCCCGCTACCTTCATCAACTCTAGCGATTCATTCAACGGGATAGACCGCAAGCTGCAGATGGCCATGGACGGTCGCTACAAGTTCTTGTATGTGGCACCCGAACGTTTGGGAACCGAGATTTTTCAAGCCCGCCTGCAGGCCTTGAATGTCTCCTTGGTGGCAATTGACGAGGCCCACTGCATCAGCCAATGGGGCTATGATTTCAGACCGGCCTACCTCAAAATCGCCGAGCTGCGCAAAAAACTTCCAAAGGTGCCTTTTGCGGCCTTCACCGCAACGGCAACACCGGAGGTCAAAAATGACATACTTCAGAAATTGGAGTTGAAAGCCCCTAAGGTGTTTCAGCAAAGCTTCAGAAGGTCGAATTTGTCTTACAAAGTTCGGAAATCTGAGCGGGTTGCGGATGAAATCGTGGATTACATCCAAAGAACTTCCGGCGCGGGCATCGTCTATGCAAGGACCCGAAAAGGCGTAAAATCCATGGCAGACCTGCTTAGAAAGGCTGGAATCACTGCCGCCGCATACCATGGTGGGATGTCAAACGATGAACGGAACCAGGTCCAAGGGGATTGGATTTCAAACAAAACCAGAGTGGTCACCGCCACCAACGCTTTCGGGATGGGCATCGACAAGCCCGACGTGAGGTTTGTGCTCCACCTTAACATGCCCGCCGATTTGGAAAGCTACTATCAGGAAGCAGGACGCGGTGGAAGGGATGGCAAACCGAGCGAGGCAATTTGTTTCCTCAACGAGCAGGATCTGAGCGAATTGGAAACCTGGGTGAATGATAAATATCCGGCTTGGGAAACCCTTCAAAACCATTTTGAATTGCTCTGCAACGCTTTTTCGATTTCCAACGACGCGCCACCCTCGACAGCATTTCCGCTGGATTTACAGTCGTTGGCCGCCGCTGGGAAAACTTCACCCATTGTGCTGCATCATTCCATCCGGCTGTTGGACCAAATGGGGGTATTGGAGCTGTTGGAAAAACCAGAGGATTTTGGATACCTGATGCTGTGCGTAGGCCCCGAAGATGTGTTGTCCTACAAAAAAAGATACCCGGACCTTGCCAACCTATTGGATTTCATGCTTCGCTCTTTGGGTGGTGAAGTGTATTCCAATGCTGTCCCATTCTTGCCCTCGACATGGCTCAAGCGCCTCCAAACAGACCTTAAAACCCTGAACAATCAATTTGACAACCTCCACCGCAAAGGCATCATCCAATACCAAGCTCCCGTTTCAGTACCCACCCTGCGTTTTCTGATCCCAAGACAACGGCTTCACAAACAAATCGTGGGCTGGGACAATATCGAGGTGCTCAAACAAAAAGGACTCGAGCGATACCAATCGATTTTGAATTACCTCCATGCACCCTCAAACCAATGCAGGAGCCAACTGTTGGAACAGTATTTCGGAGAATCGGCCTCCACCACCTGTGGCATGTGCGACCATTGTCTTGCCCGGCAATCATCGGTCTCGACTTCTGAATTGAAATCCCGCATCAAAAAGGAAATTTTGGGATGGAACCCGGGTGATGCCTTCAATATCGATGAATGGATTGGACTGAATGGCGAGGATCGTCCTGTCCGCCTCCAGGTGGTTCGTGAGATGATTGATGAGGGCCTGCTCATACGGGTGGGTGGCTTTCACGTGAAAAAAGCCTGAAAAAGGATGCCTGTTTTGAAAATATCACCTACTTTGATGGCCGATTCTTAAGCTCAGAATGTCCAGAACCATCATTTTGGCTGTCACCAATGACCTCAGCATGGACCAAAGGGTGCACCGAATCGCCATGACATTGGGAAAGGACGGATGGAATGTCAGCACCGTAGGAAGGGTACTGCCAACTTCCACACCGAAATTGGACCGCCCCTACCCGACCCATCGATTTCGGATGAGGGTCCAAAGGGGAAAGTGGTTTTACTTTTGGTACAATGTCCGCTTGTTTTTTTTCCTGTTTCGCAAAGCGCCATCGGTCGTGTATGCCAATGACCTCGACACCTTGCCTGGGGCATGGTTGGCGGCACGAATCCGGGGCAGGAAATTGGTCTATGACTCGCACGAGTGGTGGTTGGAAATTCCCGAACTGAATGACAGGCCGAAAATCAAAGCCGTTTGGGCATGGTTGGAAAAGAACTTGTTCAAACGCGCGGACCTGGTATTAACGGTGAACCAAGCGCTGGCAGACATTTACAGCTCGTTGTACAATGTCGAGGTTCTGCCTGTTCGCAATGTTCCTTTTCGGCGTCAGAATTTGCCCGGGCGGGAAACTCCGGGGAATTTGATTTGGTACCAAGGAGCGTTGAACGAAGGCAGGGGACTGGAATTGATGATTGAATCACTTCTTCACTTGCCAGAAAAATACAGCTTGGGGATTGCAGGAGATGGGCCGCTGCGAACAGAGCTCAAGGAATTATCCATCAAACTTGGTCTCCAATCCCGGATTGAGTTTCATGGTGCCATTCCTTTGGAAAAACTGGCGGAAACCACTCAGATTGCTGCCATTGGCCTTTCATTGGAAGATTCTTACAGCAAAAGCTACCAAGTGGCCACCCCCAATAAGGTTTTTGATTATGTCCAAAACCAAATCCCCGTTTTGGTTTCCAATTTGCCTCAGATGACCCTTTTGGTGGAGGAGTGGAAAATCGGGGAGGTCTTGCAAGATGAAGAAAGAACACCCCAAGGTTTGGCCAAACGCATTCAGGCCATTCTCGAGGACGACCAAAAATGGAGCGATTACAGAATGGGTTGCTACCGGGCCTCTGCGGTATTGTGTTGGGAAGAAGAGTCGGGACGCCTGTTAGAGGCGATGCGTAAGGTCAGCTGAATTGCGGTTTATGGTCCAAGATGCCACCATCTTTGACCTCCAAGGTCCGAGCAGGAAACCTACGGATAAGGTCATGTTCGTGGGTAGCCATGATGACCGAAGTACCTGACAGATTGATTCGGAAAAGGATGTCCATAATCATCTCGGTGGATTCTGGGTCGAGGTTTCCGGTCGGTTCATCAGCCAGCATCAGGAAAGGGTCGTTGATGAGTGCCCTTGCAATTGAAACGCGCTGTTGCTCTCCGCCCGAAAGCTGATGCGGCATAGAATTTACTTTGGCGGTGAGACCAACCTTGCCTAACACCTCTGCAACTCTGTTTTTCATTTTGGTTTTGTCTTTCCAACCGGTCGCTCGCATGGCAAAAATCAAATTGGCGAAAACGTCTCGATCGGGCAACAATTGGAAGTCTTGAAAAACTATTCCTAAGCGGCGTCTCAGGAAGGGAATTTCTTTGGTCTTGAGAAGGCTCACATCTTTCCCATTGACCCATACAGACCCTGCCCTGGGTTTCAAATCCGCATAGATAAGTTTCAGAATGGAGCTTTTCCCTGCACCGGTTTTTCCGATCAAATAGGCAAATTCCCCTTTGCCCATTGTGAATGACACGCCATTGAGAACATTTCCCTGCAAGTAGCCCGTGGAAACGTCTTTGAATTCCAAGATTTTGGAGCTGTAATCGTCATTCATGCCATTTAATACATTGAAAACAGGGGGCAAAGCGAGGATAACCATCCCACTAGTCGGCAAAGCTACAGGCTCTAAAGCCAACCCTCTTCGACCGATGAATGGTTTGGTAAAATTAACTCAGAAATATTTTCGGAAAATTGATTTTAGTTATAATTTTGCTCGCTATTTGGAGACAATAAGTCCAAAACTTCCAAAAATTTAAAATCATCATGAGGAGATTTTCTTACCTTTTTGCTTTTGTAGCGTTGATCACCGTTGGTTTTTCTTCCTGTAAGGTGTTCAAAGGCGCATCGGTAAATTGCACCCCAGACCCAATCGAAGTTCACGCCGACTCGATCCGTTTTCAACTGAAAGCCTCCGTGCCACCTAAATCGGGCATGAAAAAAGGTGGCACTTACTCCGGAGAAGGTAAAATCGGCGGTGTTTCCGTCGGAAAAATCGTGTTCTCTACAGAAAAATACCCCAACGTCAAAAAGACGGGTATCGACACGACCATCAAGTTTGCTCGCCCATACCAAGACAAGATGAATGGCAACAGCCTCCTCATCAACCAAGACTATGAGCGTAAAGGCAAAACTTTCGAGCTACCAGACGTCGAAAACCTTTGCGAGTGCTGCATCACCACTTCCCGCCTGGTCTACGAGGGCACCTACCTCCTATACTCCGAGCACAACTACGTGAAAGAAGTGAAGGCCGAGCGTCGCGCACAATTCGATTTCCCTAAAAACGTCTTCGAAATTCAGCCTGCCAACTACAGCAAGTCTGACATCGTGGCCATCGGTGATTTCCTGAAAAACAAATACATCACCAAGGAAATCGTAATCGAAGGTTTTGCTTCACCAGAAGGCCCCTACCAGCGCAACATCGAGCTCTCGACCAACCGTTCACAGGAAGTCAAAAAATGGTTGATCAAACAGCTTCAAGA
>Ga0068872_10000415_pt1 | contig 36349 bp, 35 predicted proteins | sample NOAtaG_7_FD_66441 | JGI IMG/M metagenome (GOLD analysis project Ga0068872, IMG submission 66441) | Freshwater lake microbial communities from Lake Erie, under a cyanobacterial bloom - NOAA_Erie_Diel1S_2200h metaG | ecosystem: Environmental > Aquatic > Freshwater > Lake | place: USA: Ohio, Lake...
AAGAAAAAGTCACCTTCTATACGGGCATTATCATCTGAATCAGAACCGTGAACGGCATTACGTTCAATGGATTCAGCATATACCTTACGAATGGTTCCTGCTTCGGCATTAGCAGGATTTGTAGCGCCTATGAGTTTTCTGAAATCTTCAACGGCATTATCTTTTTCCAGTATGGCCGCTACAATTGGACCGGAAGTCATGAACGAAACCAGGTCGTTATAAAACGGACGTTCTTTATGAACCGCATAAAACTGTGAAGCCTGCGCCTGAGTCAGACGGGTGTATTTCATCGCATTGATGCGGAATCCGGCTTCGTTAATCATTTTTAAAATACCGCCAATGTTATTGTTTTCAACAGCGTCCGGCTTGATCATGGTCAGTGTTTTGTTTCCTTTTGACATAGATTTATTTTTTTATTGTCGCGCAAAAGTAGTTCTTGCAATGAATGTTTTCAGTTTATTTAAGAAATAAATTCCTGCGCCTTACTTTTGACTGCTTAACTACTAAAACATACCCATTGCATGCATAATATAGAGTCGCTGAGACTTTTACTGAATAAACCACAGCATATCGTTATCACCACACATCATAAGCCGGATGGTGATGCATTGGGTTCGTCGCTGGCTTTGTATCACTATTTTACACGTAAAGGTCATAAAGCCACCGTTGTTTCACCAACCGATTATCCGGATTTTCTGCATTGGATGCCGGGCGAAAATACCGTTATCAATTATGAACTGGAGCCTCACAGGAGCACCAAATTAATTTCGGAAGCGGCTCTTATTGTTTGTCTCGATTTCAATAAGCTGTACCGCATTAACGAGCTGGGCTCCATTATTGATGCTGCTACAGCGCCTAAGTTATTAATTGACCATCATCCCGAGCCGGATTCATTTGCTGATTATAATCTGCATCGGATAACAGCCTGTTCTACCTGCGAACTGGTGTATGATTTTATTCTTCTGATGGATGATGAACAATATATCAATACAGAAATTGCCACGTGTCTTTATACCGGTATCTTAACCGATACGGATCGGTTTCGAGTGCCCACCACAACACCACATGTGCACCGTATTACTGCACGTTTGCTGGAATTTGGTGTAGATATGACGAATGTTTATCAGCGGATCTATGAAACGTATCCGGAATATAAACTTCGTTTTTTTGGATATTGTATTAACGAACGGATGGACATCATTCCCGAACTGCAAACAGGGATCATAGCAATTGATGCCGCCGATTTAAGGCAGTTTGGTATTAAGACCGGCGATACAGAGGGACTGGTAAATTTCCCACTGCAATTGAAAGACGTGCGGTTGGCCGCTATTATCATTGAGCGCCCCGATCAGGTTAAATTGTCCTTTCGATCCAAAGGTAATGTAGATGTAAATGCGCTGGCCCGAGATCATTTCGAAGGGGGTGGCCATAAGAATGCATCAGGGGGCAAATCAGCGCTCAATGTTCAGGAAACCAAACAGAATTTAATTGCTATTTTAGCACGCCAAAAAAAATATTTTTTTGACTGATGAAAACAATACTCATTTTATCCGGCCTGGCTCTTTCTGCACTTCTTTTTTCGTGCACCAATTCAGGAAACAACAATGCAAATTATACAACCTCTCCCAAAGGACTTAAATATCAAATTATTACCGGAAATAGTGCACAAAAAGCTCAGTTAGGTAATTTCATACAGTACTCCAGCACGCTAAGGACAACAAAAGGTGAACTTATTTTTGCATCAGCTGCGTCCGGTAATCTTTTATTGAGCAATGTTGTAGCCGCTGATCACGATGGCGATCCAAAAGAAATATTAACAATGCTTGGCGAGGGCGATAGCGTAAGTATGCTGATTCCTGAATCGGAATTTTTTAAAAACAACCCTTTACCGGCGCAGGTCAAGAAAGGCGATCAGGTTGTGCTTGATTTAAAAATATATAATGTGTACACGGCTGATCAGTATAATAACGACATATTGCCTACCATGAAAGCGGCACCTTATCTTAAGGAAGAGCAGACTATCAAGGATTATATTCAGAGCAAAGGCTGGGAATTCACTAAAACGCCAAGCGGGCTATTTATTGTAACCGATAAGCCTGGCAGCGGCAAGAAGCCTGCGGCAAACAATAAAGTTAAAGTTAATTACAGTGGATTTTTGCTTAATGGCACTCCATTTGATTCAAGCGTAGATCCACAGTTCAATCACGTACAACCATTTGAATTTACTATCGGTACCGGACAGGTTATTAAAGGCTGGGATGAGGGCATTCCTTATTTTGCTAAGGGTGGAAAAGGAAAACTTATTATTCCCGCCCGATTAGCATACGGTGAGCAGGGTAGTGGCGCCAACATTCCTCCAAACAGTCCGCTGATGTTTGAGATCGAACTACTAGACTTTCAATAAACTAAACACTATTTAAACAAAATCATGAATAAAACTAAAAAACGAGTACTAATCGGCACTTTTGTAATTGCTTTTTTTGCCATCACGATTCCTATGTTTTTTGTATTTGCCGGGGACGGGGGCGGGTACAAAAAAACACCCAATGGCCTTCAGTACAGGATTATCAAAGACAACAAAAATCCCAAAGCTAAAATTGGTGATTTTATCTCCATTCACATGACCTATAAGACGGATTTCGATTCTGTTTTATTTACCACGCGCCAGATGAATAATAATGAGCCCGTAGAAATTCCCGTAACACCGCCTCAATTTAAAGGAGATGCTACCGAGGGATTTACGCTCTTAGGTACAGGTGACAGTGCAGAATTTAAAATGCCTGTTGATTCTATTTTTAAAAATCAACCTATGCCGTCTTTTGCCAAACCCGGAGGTTATATTCATATGTTTGTAAATGTGGTGAAGGTGATGAGCAAAGAAGAAAAAGAAAAAGCACAAAAGGAGCAGGAAGCGGCACAAATCAGCATCGATGAAAAAGCCATAGAGGAATATATTAAAAATAATAATTACAAATCATCAGTAAAGAAAACGGAGAGTGGTTTGTATTACGTGGTTCAGTCACAGGGAAATGGACCTAAAGTTGAAGCCGGCAAGAAAGTTTCTGTGAATTATACCGGTAAACTACTCAACGGCAATGTGTTTGATTCAAATACTGATCCAAAGTTCAATCACGTTCAGCCTTTTGAATTCAACGTTGGTGAAGGTCAGGTTATCAGTGGTTGGGATGAAGGTCTCCAATTATTTAACGTGGGTGGTAAAGGCATTCTTATCATACCTTCCCGATTGGGATATGGTTCGAGAGGCGCAGGGGGCAGTATACCGGCAAACTCAGTACTCGTATTCGATGTTGAACTTCTTGATGCAAAATAAGTTAAGCGTAATAGCACATTATCAAAAGCCCCGCAAGGGGCTTTTTTTATTTTCTGAGAAAACAGATAGATGTTGTTGCATTCAACTTGCCTCATCCATAATTGCACGAATAAGAGTCATGGAGTAAACCAAATAAAACAAGTAGGAGAACAGGAATAGGAGCCAGGGCAGTGCGATAAATTGTACTATGTATGTTTTGATGAGTTCGCTGGTGTGCAGTAAATCCTTATAATGCGTAAAACTATACAGAATCGCAATAAGCATAAGCGGAATACCTATGATGTCAAGGAGGATATCTTTTACGAATGGATCATCCACGAGGTGGGATACCTTAACCATCATACCCAGATAGAGAATAATCAGAGTACAACAATTGAGGATGATCATGTATCTTAAATTAGGATTCAGGGTGTTGGCGTTTATTTTGAGGTTAGTAAAGGGTAGTATAAGTGAGAGCGCTACTCCTGCACTTGCCAGGCGGAACAAATTATCGCCACCGGGTATAAACCGGAATTTGGCAAGCCAGGCTACGAATAAAATACTGATACTTATCTTAAATAGTTTAAATGCCAGTCTGGTTAATCCGGTGTATGAATTCATTAATTATGAATATTTTATTGCGTTGAAAAATATCAGATGCAATGTGCTGATATTTTTATTTTTCGAATTAAGGATACCTCTTAAAGTCCTTTTATCCATAGCCATACGCTTTGATTCAAATCAAATGTATTGGTGAATTCAATACCATTGATTTGTTTGATTTGTAAAGAAGTTGTTGAGACATTACCCGATATACTGCCCCAAGGTGTGCACGAGAGAACTAATTTGTTAGATCCCACAACAGGATATAGCGCATAATTGCATGGTGTTTGTCCGGCATAGATATAGGTGTCGTTATCGAGGATGCTTAAAGTGTCGGAAATAGGTTGAGGAAAACCATTGGGAGTTGTTGCATACTGGTAGATCAACCACTTTCCTGTAAATAATGTATCTAAGGATTGTGAGCCCTGCCAAACCGGAAGATTGATTCCGGGTTGTGGTTTGAGTGGATCCTGTTTTTTGCATGACAGGAAAATAAGCAGACATAATATAGCGAGCAATTGCTTAATCATTCCTATCAAAGTATAAGGTGGAGAAATAGTAATAATTTGTATCCCCCAGTGATTCGTAGGTTTCTCTTCCCTTCAAAATCATACAATCCTCATCGATATAGTCAACAAAAAATACCCTCGCACTACCATTTGCCGTTGGAAAAATCCTTATGGTTTCATAGTTACGGGTTAACTCATAATTCTTTTTATTATTTACCCTAATGCTGTTATCATCAATTTCCCAGATGGTAGAGTCTCTATGTATAGAGTCAATGAGCTCATTACTGCCATCAATATCGAGTGAATTTAAGGTGATGGTATCGTTGAAATACGTAAAGGTTTGCCATCGGTCTGTATCCAAGTTTTCAAGATTTAATTCTGCATTGCGCAGTGTCCATTGACCAATAATATCGTTCACCACCTGCTCCCTGCAGGATGCAAACCATACACAGGTCAAACAAAATGCAATCCGAAAGATTTTCATATTAATTCACTACGGGCTTCATACCGCGCACACCCATATCCACAACAGTATCACCGGCATCTGGCTCATAGATATTGTCTCCGGCAGAATCGGTCCACTCAAAACTTTTGTTGGTGCTTAAGGATACGGTAATAACAACATCTTCTTTTTCATTTCCGCTTATGCTTAATGGAGTATCAAAAGCGGCAGTGACGACACAGGAACCTGCCGGAATGGGCGAGGTATTAAATATGGGATTTACGACAGTGGTTGAACCGGGTGGCGCTTGCCCTTGTGTTACAAAGCCTAATGCCTCAAATGCCCAGTAACCCTGCAGTTTGTTGGCATTCACATTGACCGAAGTGTTTTTTGGTTTAAAACTATTGATATAGGTATTAAAGCCGATAAAAGAGGCAATCGTTCCTGTAAAGTCGAGCCCGTTGTATCGCACCTTTACATCATAGTTCTGATAGGCCAGCGAAATACGCAACCATTCATAAGTTCCCACATTCACATCTCTTAAGGGTACGGAGTAAAAGGTTTCACCATTTTTGGCTATGATCGATTTACTGAAGTCGATGGCTAGATCACCGCCGACCGATGTTTCGGGTGCTTTATACAAAATATTGCCCGCACCAAGTGCTGTGTACATGTTGGGCGCCAATTCAATATAATGAGCGCTCATGCTATTAAATACCGGCGATTGTGCACCGTGACCCGCCGGTAGTGTGGCCGGCTGACCGATATTGTTGAGTCGTTGTTGTGTGCTGTCAAAACGAAATTTAAAGATGAGCTTAGGCTCTGGTGAGTCGGCTTTATCTTTTTTACAAGAGATACAAATCATCACCATAAGGCAAGAAAAGACTAATTGAATTGTTGATTTCATAGGTATGAAAAATTAATAAACTAAATTAACGAAAACTCTCCGGCAATCGTATCTGAGCTTTCGTGAAGTTCTGCTAATATTGTTAAATAAGTAGATCCATTGAGTACACAACCCGAAATAGAATTACTTAACGAGTATAACATATATTTCATTGCCGACAAGGCCATCGGTGAGGCTAGTGAAGATAAACTTCAGCGCGAATCAAATGTTAGTCTTTCCTTTGATTATCTGCGTAGTACCGATCAACAGGATTATTGTGTTCTTTACATCGATATTGAAATTTATGCTCCGGGATTTGCCTCCTCATTATATCGTTGTGAGTTTGGTGTATGGGGGCCCTTTTCGACGATAACCAATAATAATATTCTCTTTATTATTATTGATAAATCATTTGAGCAGGCAGAAGTTTGTTTTAATCAATTATGTAACGATAATGGGATAGAGGATATACCCACTTTTATTCTACAGGATGCAGACTATGAAAAAATTATTGAAGGTATTATCCAGGAGGTACCTATAAGGGAGAAGACCTGGGAGGGTAACAGAGAATTACATCTTACCGAAGGCGGATTTTTTACCATGGGTAAAAAGACAGCCCTATTTATACAGGGCACCTTTGTGGTTATGGATCAGTTATTTATGCTCAATTCAAATGTAAACCGGCTGCATAATCGCCATATGTTTTTTGAGCAAACCGGTTTAGATCTTAGTCGGTATAATACGCTCAGAATCTATTGTAACAGCATCAGTAAATCGGATATACGGCTTAGCTTTTATCAGATCATCTATTTGTTCCTCCTCGTAGATTGTGCTGCCCAAATTCTGTTAAGCCCCATGCTCAATACTCTGGAGCCCGAACTAAATCGTTACGGACTTAATGCGGAAAATGCACGGGAATATTTAAAGGTTGCGAGTGACATACGGGGACAATTGAATCACGAACTTACCGATGCAGAAACCATTATTGACTTATTGAATAAGTCATACGACTGGCCTGCCCTGATGCAGTGATCAGAAATTATATTGAATGCGCACAAAAATATTTCTCCCGGTTTCATCGCTGAAATACCTGAAGCGATTCATATAATTCCTGTAACGTGTATTTAAGAGATTGGTGCTGCCGGCTTGAATGAACCAGGTGCCTGATTTTGCAGTAATTAATTCATACTTCAGATGAAAATTCCAAAGCGTATAGGTTGGGGGAGGAGGCGCAAAATCACTTTCAGGCTCAACCAGATTTTGAACGAAGGCGGACTCCTGTTCTATGTTAAAATCAAGTTTTGCGTAAGTTTTACGCATAATATTTACAATTAAATCTTGTTTAAGGCGGTTGGGTACTATGCCCGGAATATATTTCCGGTTAGTTATATCTCTGGAATAGAGATAACTGAATTGATGTGAAGAGGACAATAGCTTACTCCAAGAAAACGAAACATCTATATCAGCACCGGTAAATATCATATCCGTTTGTTGATAGGCAAAAACAGGAAAGGCTCCCTGTATCAGTTGTATATTATAAAGCATCGGACGCAGGTAAATATAATTACTGATATACTGATGGTATATGGTGGTATGAACATGAAGAATATGATAGTCGTAATTCAAATCGATGGTAGCACTTAGTGCTTTCTCTGTATTCAAGGAGCTGTCACCCAGTTCATAGCTTGCCGCACCCTGGTGAATACCTCTGGCAAACAATTCAATAACCTGAGGTACACGCCAAGCCCTTCCCAAATTTGCTTTCAGGGTACAGTGATGGTTCGTCACCAGCTTGCTGCCAATATTAAAACTCCACGCATGAAATTCCATGTTACGCTCATCAATTTTCAAGCTAATCGGATTTCGTTGAAAGGTATTAATGGTTTTATAGTCATATCGGGCACCTGCATCTATCGTTAACTGCTTGATATGTATTGCTTGTATACTGTATGCACCGAGGTCATAACTGCGGAAGTTCGGAACCAGGCTTCGGTATCCGGTACCCCTGAATCCCTGCCCCTGAGTTCCTAATGCAAGCCCTATTTCTGAAGAGTGTTTTTCATGTTGCAAAATCCATCGGGATTGGAGTTGATCGGTGATTAAGAGAAAATTTAAATCAGCTACCGCTCCACGTTCGAGCGAGTCGCTGAATGGAGTTTGTGCATCGTACTCCTTACGATTATTATCCTGATGCGTGTACTGAAGTACTATGTGGCTTTTAGTTTTAAGTGCATAGGTTAACTTGCCCTGAAACGTTTGATGTATGATGTCCTGATAGGGACGTTTGATAGCATAGGTAAATGGATAGTTAACAGTAGGTTTATTATGATTTAAAGCTTCATTAAGATCATTGAGGTTACCGATATGAGAAGATGCAAGTATACCCGGTCTGCTGTTGAATCGGTTCCACGAGAGTTCGGCTTGCAGACCTTTACGGACAACCTGATAGTGTATGGATTGATTAAATTGACGAGAAGCCGTATTACCTAAAATATAGTCAGGTGCATTAAACGAACCATGGCGTGTATATGAGGATTGCAATCGAAGACTACTGCTTATTTTTTTTGTTTTTTTAAAGTAATCAAGTGATCCGGACCCGGAACCACCCATGCCATTGGTAAATCCGTGAAGTGCGATAAAACCGCTCCAGGTTTTAGTCGTATCAAAAGGGGCGGGCAGCACTTCAATAACACCGGCTATAGCGTCTGAGCCATATCGCAATGATGCGGCACCCTTGATCACTTCTATGGAACCGGCACTATTCAGATCGATTTCGGGAGCATGTTCATTTCCCCAGTTTTGTCCTTCAAGACGGGAGCCATTGTTAAGAAGTAGTAGGCGATTACTGTGCATTCCATGTAATACAGGTTTGGCAATATTCGGTCCCGATCGTAGTACCTGCACGCCGCTTAGTGTTTGCAAGGCGTCAGCAAAAGATAAGCCTCGCAGGGATTTGATTTCGTCGGCGCTCAAACCAATTTGCGATGCACTGCTCATATATTGATTTTTACTTTGCTTATCGGATATGATGACGGAACGTAACAGATGCGTGTTTGGATTTAATTCAATCAGCAACTGAATGTCTTTATCTATCCGAATGGTCGTATCAATTATCTGAAATCCTAAGCCGTGAATATGTAAATGATAAGCGCCGGCACAGATATTTTGAATATGAAAGTTGCCATTCTCATCGGTAAACGTTTGTTGATTCGTTTCTCGAATTAATATTTCGACACCTGATGTGGATGAGCAGTATTTATTATGGCAATGTAATGAACCGCTCAACTTGTAGGCACAGGGCTGAGCGGTTACATTACTCATGATTGCAGTGATGCAGAAAAGAACTACATATTTCACTATGGTTTAATTTGAACTCTGAAACGAGTGTCAGCATCAGTAGAACCCGGAGTGATGGTTCCATCTTTGCCATCGGGTTGGTGACGAAGAATCACATTCATAAACGCATTCATCGTGTTAGTCCCTGTGGTTAAGGTGGCATTCAGGCCTAAGGGCAGATTGTTAGCATCCACATCATTTCGAATAATAGTGATGTTTGAACTCAGAATGGCATCAGGAATATAAAAAACTCCATGTGATGTTGCCCGCTCCAGAATCTCTTCAGTAATATTTTCGGTCGGTGTTTTAGTTTCATCGAGAAACGAAGCCGATAATGCATACACACTGCCCGGTTTTAAATTAAGGAAGGCCGCACTGGTATCCGGCGGATTGGAGCCATCCGGTGTTAATTGTTTCCAGGTTGCTGTTTGAACATCACTACTGTCAGCAGTGTTGGTTACTACCAGTTTAACAGTAGTGATAAATTCATTTTCCGGTTCTTCAACATCTTCCTCAGGTTTTTTACAGGACGATGCAATGGTTAATGAAAAAAGTAAAATGTATAAATAAAAAGAAATGGATGTTTTCATGATGTAATTGATTGATTAAATGGGTTAAAAAAAAAGAAATTGCTAGCCGTGAGGCACGACGAGAATGAGAATAAATTATTGAACGATTAAACCGTGGGTGGCCCTCTTAAATAAGAGCTATTTATGGGTGATATAAAAATAAACTCCGACTGAGGATGTATTAATGCATAGTTAATTGAGCAGATAGGCGGGTCGTATACAGGATTATTGGTTATTCCAAAGCCTAATTGAAGAAGTAAAAACGAACAATGCTTGTGTATGGATTCAATGTGCGCTTTTTGCGAATCGGTGTGACATTCGGTGTCCGTGTGGTTATGTCCAAGGTGAATGAGCTCACGCGGCGTGATTCCGCTGATTAAAATAAACAGGAGCAGGTATGAAATAAATCGTTTCACGAACGATGTAAATATAAATACTTACTCACAAAAGAATAATTTCGTATGCAAATTGGTAAACTGCAATACGATGAACTTTAAAGTACCCCTCCTCCTTCTTGTTTTTTCCATACATTTTTTTTCTTGTACCAGGAAAAATCAGGTTGAATCCGAATTCACTGAAACAGAATTGGGCAACGGACTAACACCATCGGAACAATATTTTTTGCAAAGGCAGTATCCGGAATTTACTTTCGACGCAAAAGGATATGCTTCGGCATTGCAGATTCTAAAACAGACTGTAACCCGAAATATCGAATCCGGTTTTTCTCAGCTATGGCAGTTAGAGGGTCCAAATAATATCGGAGGGCGATTTAATACGCTCACTATTCATCCATCCAATTCAAATATTATGTATGCCGCTTGCGCAACGGGAGGTATTTTTAAAACGACAAATGACGGAGCCTCGTGGTTTCCTATTTTCGATGATCAACCATTTCTTTCTATTGGCGCAATAGCCATTGATCCTCAAAACCCGGAAATAATTTATGCCGGTACAGGCGACCCGAATATCAGCGGATATCCATTTATTGGTGACGGAATATACAAAAGCCTTAATGGTGGGCTCACCTGGTTTAATATAGGATTGTCTCAGCAACGCATCATATCTAAAATAATAATACATCCATCAAACAGTAATATCATATATGCATCTACGATGGGATTACCTTTTGAGCCAAATAATGATCGGGGATTATATAAAACTACCGACGGAGGTAATACCTGGGAACAAATACTTTTTCTATCTGACCAGGCTGGAGTTATCGACTTGCTTATGGATCATGAAAATCCGGAGGTGCTCTATGCCGCCGGTTGGAATCGGTTAAGAAATAATCAAGTATCCATCATTACGGGTACAGAATCCGGAATATATAAGTCAACAAATGGTGGCGCAACCTGGGATATGCTTTCAAATGGATTACCGCAAGGCGCATTTTGTCGTCCAAGTATTACGATGAGCGGGATTAACTCAGATATACTTTATGCCACTTATTCCGATAGCACGGCAGAACTATTTGGAGTATATAAAACAACAGATGCCGGAAACAGTTGGACACAGTTGAATACCACTGGTCTCGATAATCCATTTAACGGGCAAGGATGGTTTAGCGGGGGCATCAAGCTAGACCCGGCCAATGACAACGACCTTTGGCTGTGTGGCGTTGATCTTTGGCGCAGTAACGACGGTGGACTTACCTGGTATTTGGGAGCTCCAGAGTGGTGGCAATACATTGTTCACGCAGATCATCATGATGTGATATTCAGAGATAATGCTATATACACGTGTACCGATGGGGGAATCTATAAAACAACCGACAATGGGGCTAACTGGAGTGACATTGAACTAATACCCAATAATCAGTTTTACCGTATCGCCATTCATCCGCATCAGCAAGGTATCTATGCCGGAGGTGTTCAGGATAATGGTACCACATCGGGTAATTCGTTCTCCATAAATAATTGGTTGCGCCTATTTGGTGGTGATGGCTTTCAGCCTGTTTATGATAGTAATGATCCGAATCATTACTTCTATGAAGTTCAGAATGGGGTTATATATGAAACATTTGATGACGGAGGCAGTTTTGATGAAATCACGGCTCAGCTCAATCCGGATGATCGCAGAAACTGGGACATGCCTTATTTTATGAGTCGTTTTAACAGCGACCTTTATCTCGGTACCGATAAAGTATATCGCTACCAATCATTCAGTATGCAACAGCTGTCTGATGATATCACAGATGGTAATATTTATGGAGCCCGGTTTCACACCATATCAGCGGTGAGAGAGTCCAATACCCAACAAGGTGTCTTGTTTGCCGGAACAAGTGATGCAAACGTATGGCGTTCACTCAATGATGGCGTGTCGTGGGAAAATATTACCGGGTCACTGCCTGAACGCTATGTTTCTTCATTTGCCACGTCGCATATTACTCCGGGACTTGTTTATGTTGCGCATACCGGATTTAAGAGTAACGACTTTACACCACATCTGCATAAGTCTTTAAATAACGGAACAAGCTGGACACCCATTGCTTCCAATCTTCCTAATTTCTCAATTAATGATATTGCCACCTATCCTGATAACGATTCGATACTATTTGTAGCAACCGATGTTGGCGTTTATGCAACCATAAACAGCGGAGCCGAATGGTATCGTCTTGGAACCAATATGCCCTATGTGCATGCATTTGATATTGAAATTGATACGTCTAAAAAAAGACTGATAGCAGGCACCTACGGAAGAAGTATAATGAGTTATCCACTTGATTCGTTGATTCGTAAGCCTGTGATTTATAATGCGATTCAGCAGTTAGCATTCAAACAAGCAGGTGCCTTTCCAAATCCATACAACAGCCAAATCACAATTCAATGTGGATCTGCCAATCCCTGTGAAATTAGCATTCGCGCTACAGATGGTCGAATGATGCTCTTTACATCAAATGTCATGCAATCACTGAAGGTTTATACAGCTGATTGGGTAAATGGAATTTACTATGTAATGGTACGCGATACGATTACACAAAAGTCTGATGTATTCAAGATAATAAAACAATAAGCGGATCAACTGAGTTGTTCTTCGGGAACTTCTGCGAGCCACTTCTTAACTTGTCCTGCTATGGTCTTAATCGTATTGGGATCGAACGGAGAGTTTAGTTTAGCCACCTTTACCAGTTCGAGAAATGATTTACTTCCTCCCTGATCGCACAATACTATGTAGTCATTAAGGGCTTCTTCACGATTGGACTGTGAGCGATACCAAAATTGGAAAGCACATAATTGAGCCAGTGTATAGTCTATATAGTAAAATGGAGAACGATAGATATGTGATTGTCTTTGCCAGAAGCCACCCGATTCCATATAGTTGTTCTCTGCATAATCGCGGTGAGGTAAATATTTTTTTTCTATGGTTCGGAATGCGTTATGGCGTTCATCTGGTGTGCAATGCGGATTTTCATAAATCCAATGCTGAAATTCATCAACTGCACAGCCATAAGGAATAAATATAAGTGCTCTGCTCAGGTGTGAGAATTTGTACTTATCGGTATGCTCATTAAAAAATAAATGCATCCATGGCCAGGTCAGAAACTCCATACTCATGCTATGAATTTCACAGGCTTCGAGTGTAGGAAAATAATATTCCTCGATGCCGAGATATCTACTACGGTAACACTGAAAGGCATGACCGGCTTCGTGCGTGAGCACATCGATATCGTGTGAGGTGCCGTTGAAGTTAGAAAAGATAAAGGGTGCCTGATAGCCACTCAGGAAGGTGCAGTAGCCACCGCCGGCTTTATCCGGTTTATTGATTAAATCCATCAATTCATTTTGTTGCATAAATTGAAAGAATTCATCTGTAGCAGGAGATAATTCCTTATACATCGTAGCGGCGTGTTGTACAATCCACTCCGGCGAACCCTGAGGCTGGGGGTTTCCGCCGGGATAGTCCAGAGGCTCATCATAATATTTAAAATCGCCGAGGCCTAATCGCTCCTGTTGTCTGGCTTTAAGTTCTTGCGAAATGGGAACTAATTGTTCATGAACGGCATCTCTGAAACGTTTAACATCAGCCGCGGTATAGTCTGTACGAGACATACGGGCATAGCCCAGCTCAATGAAATTGTTAAAGCCAAGTTTAATCGCCATTTGATGGCGTAGTTTAACCATTTCATCAAAAATGCGATCTAACGCTACTTTGTTGGCTGCAAAAAAAGCATCATATTTCTCGCTGGCCTTTATTCTGATCTCCCGATCGGGGGATAATTTAAATGGAGCAAGCCCTGATAAATTATAGATCTGACCATCGAACTCAATTTTTGCAGAGGCGATCAACTTAGTATACTCGGTGCTCAGTGTATTTTCTTTTTGCAAATCTTCAATAATGCAATCATCAAATGTTTTTAAACTAAGTGCGGCAAGTTGGAATAATAAGTTGCCATATCGTGCCTCCAGGGCATTTCTGAATGGTGCCTGAAGTAGTACCCTGTAAAAAGAAGTAACCAGTTTTTTGTAGTGAGGTTCGTTTTCATCAAAAAAGTTCTGCTCGGCCTCATAAAAGGAGTCTGATGTGTTTAATGAATTACGTATGGATGCAAGCGTCATCATCGTTTCAAACTCTCTGCGTAACGCATAAATTTTATCAAAGGCTGATAACTGTTCCTGCTCGCTGGCGGCCTGCATAAACTGATGAAGCGTGGTATTAAATTCTGCCTGATAATTAACAAAGTCAGGACGTCGGTATGGCATTTCTGAGAATCGCATCGTGGGTATTTTAGGGAGCCAAAATATTTTATAAGCGATTAATGGCTACGGATATTATCATGCGAATATTAACATCGCTTGCTAAAAGTGAATAGTTGATTTGTTCTTTTTAAGATTTATGCAAAAAATCGTTCACACAATCAGATAAATACTTCATCAATAAAATCGTTGGTGTACCGGTATGGAATAAAGGATAGATTGTCCAAAGGCTTAGTAAGGACCAGATTCGCTTTTTTACCAATACTGATTGAGCCCAGTTCGTGTTCCACGCCCATAGCATAGGCACTGTTTAGGGTAGCGGCATTGAGGGCCTCTTCCGGAGTCATTTTCATTTGTATGCAGGCCAGTGAAAGAATAAAACTCATACGGCCACCCGGAGATGTACCCGGATTATAGTCGGAGGCCAAAGCAATTGGCAGACCGCGTTGAATCATGTTGCGTGCCGGAGGATAATGTAATCCCAGAAAAAAAGCAGTAGATGGTAATAGGGTAGGCATGGTATTGCTGTGAAGCAGGGTTTCCATTTCATCATCTCCTATACATTCCAGGTGATCGACACTCCTTGCCTGATATCTTACACCAACCTGAACACCTCCGCTAAAATCGAGCTCATTGGCATGAATTTTTGGCTGTAATCCATACTTACTTGCCGCCTCAAGAATTTTAGCGGTTTCATCAACACTGAAGAATCCACGATCACAAAAAACATCAATATAATCGGCAAGTTGTTCATTGTTGATGGCGGGCAACATATAGTCAATCAACTCCCTGATATAACCTTCATGGTTATTTCGAAAAGCCTCAGGATAAGTATGTGCACCTAAAAAAGTGGATTTGATCGTAAGCGATGTCGTTTCTTTTAATCGTTTAATCACTCTCAACATTTTTAACTCGGACTCTGTATTTAGTCCATATCCACTTTTTATTTCAACGGCTCCGGTCCCGAATTTTTTGATTTCTTCTATGCGCACCAAGGCACTCTCGTATAATTCTTGTTCCGAAGTATTTTGTAAACGCCTGGCACTATTTAAAATACCGCCTCCCTTTTGTGCAATCTGTTCATAGGTTAACCCTTGTATTTTATCAACAAATTCAGTTTCACGCCAGGCGGCGAAAACCAGATGGGTATGCGAATCGCAAAAAGCAGGTAAGAGGTATTTATTTTGTGCATCAATTATTCGAACAGTTGATGATTCCGGTATGTCAGCAGGGTAGGTGTTCATGCTTCCGAAGGAATGTATTCGTCCCTCCCGAATGCAGATATATGCATTATCTAATGATGGCAGTGTTGCCATATCGGCACCTTTGACCATTGCGATGTCGGTAGTGCGTATCTGACAAAGCTTTTTTATATTTTTGAACACCAAGTCCATAAGTAATGTTATTGAGACCACAAATCAATAGAAAAAAACAGAACTGACTTAATAAAAATGGCTAATACATTTGGTTGCATATTTCGAATAACGACTTTCGGTGAAAGCCATGGTAAGGCCATAGGTGGTATTATTGATGGTTGTCCGGCCGGCGTTAAACTGAACCTGGATGCCATTCAGGAAGCATTGGCAAATAGAAAGCCCGGTCAGTCTGTATATACAAGCTCACGTAAAGAGGGCGATAATGTTGAATTATTGAGTGGTGTATTTGATGGTATAACCCTCGGCACACCGATAGGTTTCACGATACCAAACGAAGATGCACGCAGTGATGATTACACTCAACTAAAAGACCTGTACAGACCATCGCATGCCGATTATACTTATGAGGTAAAGTATGGACATCGTGATCACCGGGGCGGCGGTCGTTCATCGGCAAGAACAACGGCATCGGTTGTGGTTGCCGGTGCCATTGCTAAACAATTTATTGCTCAGTATTATACCAACAGAATACTGCCTGAAGTACTCGTATACGTAAGTCAGATAGGTGAAATTCCATCGAAGTGTACCACAGAGAAAGTAATACAAACCCAAATTTATACGAACCCTCTGCGCTGCCCTGATGAGAAGGCCGCTAAGCAAATGGCCGACTTGATTACGGCAATCAAACAACAGGGTGATAGTATTGGAGGCATTATCAGCGGTGAGATCCGGAATGCGGAGGCCGGACTTGGTGAACCACTATTTAATAAATTTCAGTCTGCACTTGCGGCGGCCATGTTTTCTATAAATGCCGTTCACGGATTTGAATTTGGTTCCGGCTTTCAGGGCACACAAATTCCCGGATCCATCAGCAACGATGAATTTATCATTCAGGATGGTCAAATCCGAACAATGACAAATTATTCCGGCGGCATCCTTGGAGGTATCACCAATAGCATGCCAATCACTTTTCGGGTAGCATTTAAATCAACTTCAACCATAGCATCACTACAATCAACGATAAACAGGGATAGAGAACCTGTTGAGTTAGAGGCCGGTGGCCGTCACGATCCCTGTGTATTGCCTCGTGCCGTGAGCATTGTTGAAGCTTTTTGTTGGATAATACTGGCTGATATGATCTTGTTAAATAAATCGGCCAAACTTGATCAGTAAATCATCAGGTTGCAACCTCGTATGTCACTGTTATCCGATCGTCCACTAATAGTAAACTGACCTTCATCATTAACAAAACCTAAATCATCTGTTGCAATGAATGCACAGGAGTATTGATTAGCGAGATCAATTATGTTGATTGCTCCGTATTTATTCTTAGCATAAACCGCAGCCGGATCATATGGATCACGAACCAGAATACGCATCCAGGGAGGCGTATCGAATAATCCCTTACCGTGAGAATAGGCCTGCGATAATAATTCTGTCATGCCATATTCACTATGAATATTTTCGATACCTAATTTTTGACTGATTATTCCATGAACTTCGTAACGTAGCATTTCTTTACGTTGACCTTTCATGCCTCCGGTTTCTATCACGGTGGTGTGTTGCAGGATAGTACCGGGCCATTGTTGCACCCAGTCTAAAAGAGCATAGGTTACACCTAAGATTATCGTCTTTTGGGCTTTCAGTTCATTATCAATGATAATTTGATTGATGGTATCGAATTGATTGATAAAAAAACCACTTTTGGGATGTTTCGTTTCTTTTATCAGCTGTTGCATCATATAAATTAATGATGAGCCACTCCGTTCCAGATAAGAGGGTAGCAAGGCGATGATACAATAAGAATCAGGGTGGCCATATCTTCGATAAAATCCGTTTGTAAATGAAGCGTGATAATGCAAGGTTTCAGCCACATAATGAGAGCTTACTGTTCCTCCCGTTCCACTCGAAGTAAAGGTAATCTCCGGACTCATATTTTCCGCAATAACTTGATGAGTCTTGAAGAACTGTATTGGTAAGAATGGAATGTTTTCGTATTGGGTAACCGAAAGGGATTTCTTATACATTTTATTTACAAAATCACGATATACAGGTACATGGGTCAACTGCCACTGGTAAAGTTTTATAGCGAAATCATTGAAACAGTCTGGTGAAACCGTTGTAATATCAAACACAGCGTGAATTTACCGCGATATAAATTTCTAAAAAGAATAATTGATGAAGATTCGACGAATCGGATTTGGATTTACATCCATCTTGTTTGAGGTCATCTGATAAGACCCCGGTTCCGGACGAGTCACTTCTATGTATGATTGGCGGTGAATATAGGTAATGTCGAAACTGACATCAAATCCAATATTTACCTTCCTTGATATATGATATTGGATTCCGGCAAATGGGCTAAGACCGGTAGTGGAGTAAACGGCATTGTCGATATGTTTGTAAAGTCCCTGATTATTTTCAATGATTCCGCGATAGAAATACTGACTGAACTGAGCATCTATACCGGTATTCATAGATAGTCGATCGGTCATTTGCCAGCGTCGTTCTATACCAACTGCTAGTTTGTTTCCATTATAATTTCCGGCAACGTTAAAGGAATCCGCCACTTCATAATACTGCCTGCCTTCGTGGTTAATCACGAATCGTTCGTTTTCAAGCATTACACGTAACCATAATTTTTGATTGATGGCACGCTTAAAAATTAAACCTCTGTTCTGTGTGAAAAGAAATCTGTTGAGGTATGTTTCAGGCATGATATTAATAAAGTGATAACCCATACCGGTTAAGCCCAACTCATAGGTATGTTCATTGGAGCCTACAGGTAAGGAATGTTCATTGGTTTCGTGCTGAGCAATGGTTGAATTACTGCACAGAACGAGTACCATAAATAGGCTATAAACTAATCCTTTTTTCATTTTCGGTCGGCAAAAGTAGTATTAATTGCTTAAAAACCATTCTTGTAACAATAATATTGTGTTACCTAATAGATCAGTTATGTTTTTTTGTCGGTAAATTAAAGATTTCGATATATACGATGGAATAATCAACTACCAGTTGATCCCGAATACTTTTTTCAAAATATCGGTTGTTCGTGCAACCGGGTCCTTTCGAATAGCTAATTCCTCATCGGCAATCATTTTAAATAGTCCTTCCAGCGCTCTTTGCGTAACATATTTTGATAAATCAGGATTTATCTTCTGAACGCCGGGTATTTTATTATAGTTGGTAAACACATCACTCCAGTATTTGGTTGCCTGTGTGTTTTCTAAAGCCTTATCAATAATGGGTGTGAATTTTTCGGTAAGTTGAACACTGGTATTATTTCTGAGATACGTTGTAGCGGCATTATCCGAACCTTTAAGTATGCTAACGGCATCCGTAATGGTCATGTTTTTAATCGCATTAATGAAGATAGGTTTGGATTCCTTTGCGGCTTGTTCGGCGGCACGGTTCATACTCAGAATAGCCTTATCCACCATACTGCCCATACCTAGTTGTCTGAGTTTAGATTCCACATTCTTAACGTCATCAGGCATTAGTATTTTAATTGCTGTATTTTTAAAATAACCGTCAGTCTTAGATACCTTGTCGGCACCGTTGTTTATACCCTGCGACAGCGCATCACGAAGGGCGCTTACCATTTCTGTATTGCTGACGTTGGATGCATTATTGTTAGTTGATCCACTGCCCGGAATTGTAGGTTTTTTAAGTTTGATAACCTGACAGCTTCCTACTTGCTGAATGCTGAGTAACAATACTGCGAACAAGATGACTTTTTTCATGTTTATTTTGTTTGTAATGGCATGTTTGTCAAATTACCTGCCAAATTTTTAAATTATAAAATAATGAGCAATTGTGTCATTTTAACTATTGGTGATGAACTATTGATTGGTCAGGTTATTGATACCAATTCATCCTGGATCGGTTCAGAGTTAAGTAAAATCGGTATTCCTGTATTACGCCGGGTCGCTGTAAGTGATCGTGCCGATGAAATTGTAAAAGCAGTGGACGATTCCCTGCAATTTGCCGATATCATTTTGATTACCGGAGGTCTTGGTCCAACAAAAGATGATATTACCAAACATACGTTGAGTCAATATTTCAATAGCCGTTTGGTAACCAATGCCGATGTACTTAATGATGTGACATCTTTTTTTAAAAAGGTGAACAGACCTATGATTGAATCCAATTATAAACAAGCTGAGGTGCCCGAGCATTGTATTCCTATAAGGAATAAACTTGGCACAGCACCCGGAATGTTATTTGAAAAAAATCAAAAGGTGATTGTCAGCATGCCCGGTGTACCTTTTGAAATGAAGGAAATGATGACGTCTTATGTTTTGCCCGAACTCAAAAAACGATTTTCCAGAGAACATATCGAGCATATCACCATTATGACTGCAGGCGTTGGGGAATCCTTTCTGGCCGAAAAAATAAGACACTGGGAGCAGGCGCTTCCCCATCATATCAAACTTGCTTATTTGCCTAATCTTAGTCAGGTTAGGCTGCGTTTATCTGGGCGAGGAAGTGATTTACAAGTACTAAAAAAGGAAATGCAACAAGCAGTTGAGCATCTCATCCCAATCATCGATCAAAATATATTTTCCCTCCTCGATGAAGGCATCGAAGTTGCAGTAGGTAAACTATTGCAAACTAATCATATGACCGTAGCAACTGCCGAAAGTTGTACGGGCGGTTATATGGCGCACAAGATTACTTCGGTACCCGGATCGTCAGACTGGTACAGAGGAAGTATAGTTGCATACCAAAACGACCTTAAAGAACAACTATTACAGGTTAATCATGAAACCTTGCTACAACACGGTGCGGTGAGTGAAGAAACCGTTAAACAAATGGCTAATCAGGTTAGACTTCTGTTAAAAAGTGATTATGGTATTGCCATTTCGGGCATAGCCGGCCCGGATGGCGGATCCGACGAAAAACCTTTAGGCACGGTATGGGTTGCTATTGCTGATCACGACACGGTTTACACAAAAAAGTTCCTATTTACCCGATCACGGCTACAGAATATTGAGATGTCGGCACTTAACGCTCTGTTCATGCTTTATCGGGTTATAAAAGGTAATTTCACGCAATCCTGACGAACAACTAAAGGGTACTTCCATTAAAAATCCTATTTTTGAGCACCATCATAAACGAATAAAATTTACACATGGCTGTAGTAGAATTGATTATGCCCAAAATGGGTGAGAGCATTACCGAGGCGACCATTTTGAAATGGTTAAAAAAAGAAGGTGACCGTGTTTCCTTGGATGAGCCGATACTTGAAATAGCAACCGATAAAGTGGATTCTGAAGTGCCCTCGCCATTTGCGGGAACAATCAGTAAGATCCTTTTTAATATAAATGATATCGTTCAGGTAGGAAAAGCAATTGCCCTTATTGAAACTGAGGCCGGTACCGCAACAAGACCATCTCCTGCCACTCTTGTAACTCAACCCCAATCGGTCCCTACTCAGGTTATTCAACCGCCGGTTACTAAGAACATAATTCAAACCAATCAAGCGGTATCTAATGGCTCAAGATTTTATTCTCCGCTTGTGCTGAACATAGCTCGTGAAGAGGGTATTGGTCTTGCCGAACTAGAAAATATACCCGGCACCGGAGCCGAGAATCGGGTAACAAAAAAAGATATACTGAATTATATCAGCAACCGAAATGCCGCACCGGTTCAATCGGTTAATACAGCAGTTGCACCGGTGGCACAGGCAATTGAATCATCACCTGTTATTTCTGCTCAAAACAATCCTGCTGTCAGTTACAGTGGTAATGTCGAAATTATCGAGATGGATCGTATGAGGAGACTTATTGCTGACCATATGGTTCGGAGTAAACATACCTCACCTCATGTTACGTCCTTTGTTGAGACCGACGTTACCAATATGGTGCTTTGGCGTGAGAAGGTTAAGAAAATGTTTGAAAAAAGAGAAGGTGAAAAAATTACATTTACCCCATTATTTATCGAAGCTATTGTAAAAGCCATAAAAGATTTTCCAATGGTAAACGCTTCTGTTGATGGTTATAACATCATTCGTAAAAAAGATATTAATATCGGTATGGCCGCGGCTACTCCCAGCGGTAATCTGATTGTGCCGGTAATTAAAAATGCCGACATGAAAAATCTGCTTGGCATTACCAAAGAAGTAAATGACCTGGCAGAGCGTGCCAGAAATAATCAGCTTAAGCCCAGCGAAATTGACGGTGGAACCTTTACCTTAACTAATGTGGGAACATTTGGTAATGTTATGGGTACACCAATCATCAATCAACCTCAGGTAGCCATTATGGCAACCGGTGCTATTAAGAAAAAGCCTGCTGTACTTGAGACTGCTCATGGTGATGTTATTGCTATTCGTCATATGATGTTCCTCTCGCTCAGTTACGACCATCGCACTGTTGATGGGGCCTTGGGCGGATCTTTCCTTCGTCGTGTTGCCGATTATCTTGAACAATTTGACATCAACAGAGAAATCTGATTCAACCATTAAAAAATAAAAAATTATTATGTATTCGGGATTACTGCACACGCACAACCTACTCAGATGGTTTGTACTGATTTTCGCCCTGGTGGCCATCTATCGCTATGTTACCGGTTTAACCGGTAAAAAGACCTTTACCTCGTCGGATAACATGTGGGGCGCACTTTATGTAGGCTCTCTGCATTTACAGTTGGTGATTGGTCTGATACTCTATTTTTTTCTCAGTCCGATTACTGAATTTGCTATGAAGGATATGGGTCGGACTATGAAAGATCCGGTATTACGTTTCTGGGGTGTTGAACACATTTCTATGATGATAATAGCTGTAATTATTGCTCAGGTTGGACGCATAATCAGCAAGAAAAAACAAACCGATGAGCAAAAGTTCAGAATAGGTGCTGTGTATTTTACTATATCGCTTTTGCTCATTCTGATGTCTATTCCATGGCCCTTTCGTGGGTTAGTTGGCAGGAGTCTCTTTCCGGGTATGTAATTTAAACGATATTTACTTCTTTATTGATGCTCGCATTGGCTCACTGTCCCAGGCGGTATCGGCTTCACTCATATTGGCATTAAGATCAGCAGACAACAAGCGTTCTTGTTGTTCAATCTGCTCTCTCACATTAAAGACGTATGATTTCATATCCTTTCTGTGTTTGGCCAGTTTATGTAATGCCTGTTCGTCGTATCGTATAAAATCCATTCCTTTTCTTGTAGAGGTGTAGTTGCGTAAACCGGACTCTTTAAGAACATCAATAGCCAGAAATATGGACGTATAAAGGGTTTCACGATAGATATGCTTTACACCCATCTCGAGCAGTTCATAGGCATCCATTCTGTTTCGGGCACGAGCCATTATCTGTATGTGTGGAAAATGCTTCTTTACGGTTTGGATGAGTTGCTGATTGGTAGCTATGTCATCGATAGCCGCAATGAGGATCTTTGCTTTTTCAGCGCCTGCAGACTGCAATAAATCAAGTCGGGTAGCATCGCCATAATACACTTCAAATCCCATTTTACGCAAGAGCTCAACCCGTTCACTATCATTATCCAGAATCGTAGCATAGATCTTATTGGCTCTCAGAAATCGCCCAATAGTACTTCCAAAATGTCCGAAGCCTGCGATAATGACTTCGTGATGATGATTTATTGTGTCTGCCTGTTCATCCTTTTCTTTTTCTTTGGTACCCGTAAAACGGATCAGCACCATATCATTGAATAACAGGAGGAGGGGGGTAAGCAACATACTCAATGCGGTGGCCGACATCAACATATCAAACCAGTAGGCATTCAGAATATTTAGTTGACGGCTAAAGGCATAGATGACGAAAGAGAATTCGCCTACCTGTGAAAGAATTAAGCTGAAAACAATATTTTGATCGTTTTTAATTTTAAATATTTTGCCGGTAATAAACAGCACGATGGCCTTGATGCTAACCAAGGACAGCACGATACCAATGATTTGCTTGGTTTCGGTTGAAATCAAGGTCAGATTAATGGTGGAACCTACTCCAATAAAAAATAAACCAAGCAATAATCCTTTGAATGGCTCTAGATCGCTTTCGAGTTCATGACGGAATTCGCTGTTTGCCAATACGACACCGGCAATAAATGCCCCCAAAGCAGGACTAAGGCCAACGATTTGCATCAAATAGGATACAGCAATAACCAGCAATAATGATGAGGCGGTAAATAATTCTCGTAGTCTGGTTTTGGCAATAATTCGGAGAAGCGGAACAAATAAAAAGCGGCCACTAAGTAACAAGGCAAGTATGCTGGTTCCGATGATGGCAGTTTGAATCCAACCCGGATACTGGGTTAACAACGAGGACGACTTAGTTGCCGTTAAGTCACTTTCAGTAGCCAGTAGCGGCAATAGGGCCAATATCGGTATAACCATAACATCCTGATATAAAAGCACATAAAACGAGGCCTTACCACCCGTACTTTGTGTAAGATTTTTTTCTTTTAATGACTGCATCACTATGGCCGTGCTGGACATTGCAATCGCCATCGAAACAGCGAGAGAGGTATTTATTGACCAGTCTAAACCAACCCGGGTGAGTAGAAAACTGATACCTATGGTTAAGCCCATTTGTGATACGCCCAGACCTAGAATTTTTTTTCTTGATTTCCAGAATGCCTGTGGCTCAATTTCCAATCCAATGATGAATAACATCATAACAACGCCAAACTCAGCGGCGTGCATAATGTCGCCGCCCTCTTCACCTACAAATCCGAGAATGTAGGGTCCTATTATGATGCCGGCCAGCAAATAACCAAGTACAGAACCGAGTTTTAATTTTTTAGCTATCGGTACACAAACTACAGCGGCGGTTAGAAATATAATAGCCTGCAGCAGAAAGGAGTCTTGCATAATTATTTTTTGATTTTAGGTTCCCAGTCATTGATATATAACATAGATTTCAGTTCTTCCATATCGATATCACTGTTAACGAGTTGATGCAGTATGCGTTCGTAATTGATGGCTTCCTGTTCGATCTGTTCATCACGGAGCAGATGCGTACCGTGTATGACGAAAGGGGGGAGGTATACCATTTTACACAATGAAGCGGTTTGTTCATGGCAATACATATATTCCCGGAGTGGGCGCTTATTTCGTCCGGTTTCAGTGTATACGTGCATCGGACCACCACTGCTGAATACCTGCATCAGATATTTATCCTGAAGTTTGTTTCCGTCTTTTCCGTATGCCCAGCCAAATTCCAAAACCATATCGATCCACTGCTTCAACAGAGGAGGGATACTGTACCAATACACCGGATGTTGCCAGATGATTAGATCATATTTAAGCAGTTGTTTTTGTTCAAAATGAATGTCGATATTGAAGATAGGGTAATGTTCATACAGGTCGTGAACGTGAACCCCCATTACATTTCGGGCTCTGCGAATCAAGGCCTTGTGTATTCTGGATTTTTCCAGAAGAGGATGAGCAAAAAGGATAAGAATCTTATTGGACATCAGATGACGTGTTGAACAATTAAACTTAACAATTTAGTTCCTCTAACGTTTGACGGATTGTATCTAAAAAGGCCTCTCTGCCGGTAGTTTTTTCTGCTGATGTTACAGTATGATGGGGCAGCACGTCCCAGGTAGCTCTAAGTTTATTGAAATATCGTTGAATATTGTGCAGACCATCACCCTTGGAGACTTTATCACACTTAGTAAATACCAGTTGTAACGGTACCTGCCATTCGCCCAGTTGATTAGTAAAGTCGATATCGACAGCCTGCGGTTCCAGTCGTATATCAATCAATTGATAAACGCACGCCAATCCGGGCCTGTTCGTAAAGTAGGCGGCAATCATTTTTTTCCAGGCAATACGTTCCGTTTTAGATACGCGTGCATATCCATATCCCGGTAGATCAACCAGATAGAACAAATCGTTAATCAGAAAATAATTTATAGATTGTGTTTTACCCGGTTTATTTGAAACACGAACCATGTCTTTCCGATTCACCAACATGTTAATCAATGACGATTTGCCCACATTGGATCGCCCGATAAAGGCAAATTCAGGCTTGCCATCAGCAGGGCACTGGGTGTAACTTTTAAAACTTCCTCGGAACGCAACGCTTTTGATATTCATGTTAGGTTATCAATGAGCCAAATTACTTCATTCGCAGTTTACCTGCTCCATAAAGAGTTTCACTTTTATTGAACACTTTTGCAAACAGGTTGTAATGACTAAAGCTTGAGTAAAAAAGTACTACCATACTACGATTCCGATAAAAACAAGAAACAGCAGGTTGCTGAAATGTTCGACAACATATCCCTGCGTTATGATTTCCTGAATACATTGCTTTCACTTGGCATTCACAAATACTGGCAACGTTGTTTGATAAAGGCTGTTTCACCGCTCAAAGAAAAGTATATACTCGATGCGGCTACCGGTACCGGTGCCGTGGCTTTCGATTTGGTAAAATATGGTGCCCGAAAAGTAGTTGGCATTGATATCAGTAATCAGATGCTGGAAGTAGGGCGGCAAAAAATAAAGGATCAGCACATTTCGAATGTTACCCTGGAATACGGTGACGCAGAGCACATTGGTTTTGATGATCATACGTTTGATGCCGTTACAGTAGCATATGGAGTTAGAAATTTTGAAAATCTGGAACTAGGTTTACAAGAATTAAAGAGGGTTCTGCACCCGGGAGCTAAACTCGCCATACTTGAATTCTCAAAGCCCAAAATATTTCCGGTAAAGCAATTTTATTACATCTATTCTCGTTATCTGCTTCCATTCATTGGCAAACTCATTGCAAAAGATAAACGGGCATACAATTATTTGCCAGAGAGTGTACAACAATTTCCGGAGGGTCATGCATTTTTAAGAATTTTACAAGAACAAGGATTCATTAACACATCATGCAAACCACTAAGTTTCGGTATAGCATCGTTATATGTGGCTTACAAGCCCTGATATGGTTATGTATGACATTTCCGGCTCAGGCACAGTATTCCGTGTATGAGCATGATATGAGGTATTCGAACAAGTTTTTCCATTTTGGAATTACTATGGGCGTTAACAACAGTAATTATAAAATCACACCTGACTCCTTTTTTCTTGCGCAAAACAATATTTTGTTAATGGAACAAGGCCCCGGTTTAGGTTTTAATCTTGGTATACTGAGTGATTATCACGTTACAAATAAGCTGGAACTCCGATTTATCCCAACCTTATCGCTCGGCACTAAAAATCTTTATTTCACGCTAAAAAATCAGGATACAACATCACGAAAGATAGAGTCCGTTTATCTTGAATTTCCTATTCATTTCAAGTATAAATCAAAACCATATAAGGATTTGAGACCATATGTGATAGCCGGAATGAAGTATGCTGTTGATATGCAATCGAATGCCGGGGCGAGAAGAGCTGAAAACCTTATTCAAGTAAATCGCAACGATGTTTCGATTGAGTACGGTATCGGAATTGAGATGCATCTGCCTATGGTAATTATATCGCCTGAGATCAAATTAAGTTATGGCTTAAACAATGTGCTGGCTCCAAACCCTAAATTGAATTTGAGTAATGCCATTGAACGATTAAGTACACGTACCATTTTCTTCTGTATTCATTTCGAAGGATAAAAACTTATTGGGATAATAAAACAGATGCTGTACTGAACATACTTACTATACTCAATATGAATCGTTAGCGTTCACAACCATATTGTTTATAAGCTGCGTAATAACATAATTTATTCTAAACAAGCAAAACGTAACTTTTACAAAAAAAGATAAATAATTATGAAACAACTATCAACGACATTATTACTGGCCATTGTGATTTTTGCCGGAAAGGTTCAGGCGCAAGTATCATTCAAAGAGGATATGGATGTACTGCATTATATGGAGGGTAAAACTTTTTACAATGCCGAGCTCGGAATGGAAATCGAATATGGCGTTTTACCATCATTTAATACTTTGGGCATAACCGTTACCAACAAAAATGGCGCAGTGTTTCACTTTATCAATGTCGATATTAAAGCATATGATACTTTTGCCGATTTACAGGGCATGAGCCCTCATGATGGTACAGACTTTGGGTTTCGATTGTATAAAGGAAAACTAATTGTAGGCAGAGGCGAGCCCGGAGATCAAACATTTTATCTCCGATAGGAATTTACCTAAGCATTGCTATTAAAAGCCAATGGTAAGTTGTGCTTTTATTGCTATGTTCTTGTAAGGCTGGTTAAACGAATAATATCCCAGCCGGTAAAAAGCTCCGCCACCCAAACCAAAACGTGCAACTCCAAGATATTCTTTTGTGATGATATCATATACAATTAGTCCGGTTTCATAGTACCCTCTGGAAGGAACTGTAAATAGAAAATTAGTGTGTTGATCAGGATTACTGAGCGTACCTAAAGCCATGTTGAATACTAACAGCGGTTTGGGTTGAAACTTCTTGCCTCGTAATAACAGCGTTTTCAAATCGTGCTGTATGAAAGCGGCTACATATTTGTCGGAGTAAAATTCGTTCAGTCTCATCGTCTGAAAACTGTTTTCGCTATATAGTCCTACCGGCTGATAATTACCTCTTCCGGCAAATAAATCGCTTAGTGGCACTGCACCTTTGATATAACCGGCAGCTAGTTGAATATAAAAATCACCTAAACTTTTGGTTTTTAATGTCGACTTTATTTTACCCTCTATTTTAGTGAAACTGAATTCGGACCCTAATATGTTCGGTACGCCATAGGTTACATTCAGGAAAAAGGTTGGGTAGGGTGTATATATAAAGAACGTGGTATTCAGCGATCGCATCATCTTCTCCTTATAGGCATAACGCATTTGTAGTCGAAGTGCGGTAAACTGAAAGTTAGTGCTCGCCAGTGGCTCATCATTTCGGTATTGAATGAATTGATATGTTGTTGTCGTGTACTTTTTAGCGGAGTATAGTGATATGTTGTAATGTAAATACTGAAAGGTCCGTCCACTAAAATCGATTTGATAGCGCTCCACACGATCGAAGGTATTCACCAGAAATCCACGAAGTATTTCAGTAGTGATTAAATCAACATCTTTATAAAAGGTCACTGCACCCGACTCCTCGAGATCATTCCAATAGAACGCTTTAAGGAATACATCATTTGGCCGGAATAAACGAAAACGGATATCGCCACCATATTTCCATCGCTTATCCCGTATGCCATATCCGGCAAAACCACCAAGGTAAATATGCTTAAATACTCGTTCATTCGTACGCAGGCCTATGCCGGGACGATAATGCTCAAGGGTATTTTGCCAAAGGAACCTTGAAATGTTGAAGTTGAAATATTTGTATCGTAACTCACCATCCAGCAGAGCCTCCACGAATTTAAGTTTAGCATCAAACCCGCGCTTCTTTCCCAGACTATCCAATACACGATACGTTTTTACTTCCTGACCTGTAAGGGAATCGGCACGGTAGGTGTTCCAGAATGACTCATCCCTATATGCCGCCAATGGATCAATATCAACCTGTATACCTGATAATATTTTCTTTTCAATTTGTGGTTCGATCTGAATATCGCGTAGTGAGGTGACGCCATGCATGATGACCTGCATGCCATTGTTAAGCATATTGTTAAAACGAACTTCTGATACGAATCGGTTGGGGAACCAGGTATCTCCTTCTTTTGCGGCAAATTGTTCAATGCGAATACGCATCAATGATGAAATCGTATCTGATGGTTCAGCTTGTATATATCGAATAGCATAGCCATCGCTCGATATCTCAGCTATGCCTTTCAGTCCGTCGAAGTTTCGTCCCTTCCACGGCCTGAAACTTAAACGATAAATGGTATCAGGTCCCGCATAGAGGGTGTCTTCGATATTAAAAAAATAACGTTCTGTGCTCCCTTTGGTGAATGGATTGATGTAATTTTTTTCAAGAAGCGTGATAAAATTTCCATAAAAAGAAAGTGGCTGTATCTGCGTATTCATTAATGTAAATGAGGGATTGGATACACCGGATATTTTGGTTGCTACGATATTTTCTTTTTTATCCGGACGTAAAAAATGAGTCTCAACAACAGATTCCAGTATCATGAAATAATGTTGTTCCAGAAATTCATATAGCCCTGATCGTGCCGAATCTTTTTTAGTTCGTTCTGATGGAGGTACGCCCGAGTATATAAATTTATTATATGCGGTATAGGAGTAACTATTAAATCGGTCCGGGTCATTTTCACTCCGCTGATTTACAACAGCCCTTACAATGCGATTAGCGGGATTATCACCTGATATAATGACAACATTTGATAGATTGTATTGGTTTGGAACCAGTTTAATATTTACAGTATTTGTTGATGATGGTCTTATGATGATTTCTTTTTTATTGTAGCCTATATAGCTACAGGTTAATTTATAAATGGATGTTTTTGATGTGTAGGAATATTCTCCAAAGGCATTGGTAACGGTACCGTTAGCACCATCATTAAATACGATAGTTACAAATCCGAGAGGTTCATTGCTGATGGAATCGCTTACCGTTCCCTGAATACTGTATGATTGTGAAAATACCTTAAAGCTAAAAAGTGAAAAAATGCACAAGAAGATACACCGAATCATATGCGGCAACATGATGTTAAAATTTATTCTTCCACATCATGGATTCAACCGGCCTGGAGGTTCGTTTAGTATATTTTGCATTTTTCTTTTTGTTATACATGTTCTTGATGCCGCCATCTATACTAAAATAGATCAGTTGCCCTATGGGCATACCGTGATAGACACGAACAGGTTGTGAAACCGAAATTTCCAATGTCCAGGTATTGCAATATCCAACGTCGCCTTTTCCGGCAGTTGCATGAATATCGATGCCTAAGCGCCCGACACTGCTTTTGCCCTCAAGAAAAGGCACGTGGGCATGCGTTTCGGTATATTCTTCGGTAACACCCAGATAGAGTGTACCGGGATCAAGCACATAGCCGTCATCAGGTATTTCAAAGTGGTTGATTTTATTGTGCTTTCGGGCATCCAATATACGATCGGTGTATGTGGCCAGGTAGCGACCAAGGTGCACATCATACGAGTTGGTTCCCAGACATTCCGGCCTGTAGGGTTCAATTCGAATATTCCCTTTTTTTATTTCTTCCAGTATGGCTTTATCCGTTAGTATCATATTTTGTATTTATTGAATTTAATTTCCAACCCATAACAGACCGGTCATCACTTGCGGAAATTAACAAATTAGATTGGCCCAGGTATAACAACTTATTTACAGAGTTCCGGTGTGCTTCATACTTTTGATCAATTACTTTCAGAAGCTCAAAAGATTGTAGATCCCAAATACGAATGGTTTTATCGCGAGAGGCACTGATCAGAATTTGTTTCGACGGATCTATCAACATATCGTTTATGGTAAACAAGTGTGCATCAATGGTTTTAATCAACTCCGGTTTTTCGAGCATCTGATACACATATAATCGCGCATCGCGTGATCCGATGTATAAGCGCTTGCTTTCAGCGGAGTAGGATAGGCTGAAGATAGAGTGTTGGGCAACCTGTAGCTGGCTTCGTACAGAAAGATGAATCGGATTAATGATATAAACATGTTTATCGGATGAGGCTACATAGATTTGATGATCGGTATGATTGATTGCTATACAACGCAATGACAGATTACTGATGGCCAACTGATTTACGGATTCAAGCAGGTGATTAAAAACAATCAGTACTCCGGATTGTGTGGCAACGTACAAAAACTGATCGTCTGACTGGATACTAAAAACAGATCCACAGGATAAATCTATTTTATGCAGGAGTATTTGCTGTTTTAGATCAATAGCTAACAGATAGCCACTCATTGTGCCAAGTAATAGTAGCGATGCACTGCTGATATAATGTGAGCAAAAGATTTGTTCGCCGGTTTGTGCAATAACAAGCCCCTGAATCGGGTTGTCGGGAGTCCATTTGATGATCAACCCATCAGAACCAGCCGACACAAAAGAATGTTCATCGATTAGGGCAAGGGTATATACCGGCCCTTTATGACCAAGCCACTGCGAGTATTTATTTAGGTCCATTTTCATGAATCGCTGTAAATTTCCATCAAATCTTTAATTGGTGCCTGTAATTGATGATATCACTGCTGATGCAAACACCCGTATAGTATTATGGCACATCATCGAGGATGAAGTGTTTTTTAAGTCAGGATTACAATTAGACCGTTCGGAGTTGAATCAGCTTCAGGTAATTAAATCAGAACTTAAACGCAAACAATGGCTTGCAAGCAGGTTGTTAATTCGGATGATTATTGATAGTCCCGGTTTTATTCGCTTAAATAAGTTACCGAGCGGACAACCTGTTCTGTCCGATTTAGATCACCATGTATCTATCAGTCATTGTGGCTATTATGCCGCAGTTATTATCAGCCGGACTTCGAGTGTAGGTATTGACATTGAAGTACAAGCTGATCGCATTCTTGCAATTCAGCATAAGTTCATTGGTGAACAGGAGTATCAATGGGCCGGTGATCAGCATAATCGATTACGATCTCTGATAATATGGTCTGCGAAAGAAAGCATTTTCAAATGGTATGCCGCAGGTCAGGTTGATTTTCGCAAACATATTATGATCTATCCTTTTGAATCAGAGGAGCAGGGAAGTATCCACGCTTTATTTAGTAATGGCCAGGTAGAAAGGTCTCTTAAACTAAACTATAGGTGTTACCACGATTTAGTCTTGACCTGGCTGATAGACTGACTATCTCTTTGGCAGCGCAGTGATCATACCCAGTTTTTTTGCAATTTCGGTCTGCATACGATCCAGTTGAATTTTAACTTTTATTGATTGTGTAATGGCCTCCTCATCTGCTGACCGTTGCGCCTCGGTAATTTCCTTGTTATTTTCTTCAATCATATTTCGGATGCGACATAATTCGAGCCGATTCAGAATCTGTTCTGTTTCCTTTCGGTAATTTTTTTCAGATGTGCTGATGGAGATATTGTGTTCACTTTCCCAACGCTCGCTCAGTGTATATGGTTCGCCACTGATTTGTTGTGCAAATTCACGAATGAATGTATCCTGATGGTGCAACATGTCGTGAAAGGTTGGTGTCGTGTCCAGATTTAAGGTGTTATAATACCAACGCAGAACCGACTCATTTTTTTTGTTGATCCAATCTCTGTCAGCCAGATGAGAAATGATCACATCGGCAACCGTATTGTTATCGTCCCAAGAATAATTACCAAATAAAGCCAGAGTGCGGGTTATGGCATCCTCAAGTACCAATTCAACATCGGTATGTGAGCGTTGCTCCGGTATTTCTACGGCATTACTATTGCCGGCTGTTATATTATCATCCGATTTGGTGTTCTTTTTAATTAATACTGCTCTGGCTTTGTTTACCTCCTGAACCATCAGACTTTCATTCATTTCTGCAATGGAACTGAGTTGTTTGATAAACAAGTTTCGCTTAACCGGTTCGCCAATTAATGCAATAGATTTAATAATATCGAGTATGGCTGTGGACTTTTTTACCGGGTCCTCTCCGGCATGTTTTAATTTAAGATCAGCTTGAAAATGGAGAAAACTTTTAGAGGCATTAAGCAACAGATCCTGCATGGCGGTTGCTCCATATTTATTTAGATAGGAGTCGGGGTCATCACCATCGGGTATGATACATATTTTTACATTAAGACCCTCTTCAAGAGCAATGTCGAGACCACGCATTGCCGCATTAATTCCTGCTTGGTCGCCATCATAAATGAAGGTAAGATTTTGAGTAAATCGTTTGATTAATCGAACCTGATCCTGGGTGAGTGATGTGCCGGAAGATGCCACACAATGTTCAAATCCGTATTGATGCATGCTGATCACATCAGCATAGCCCTCGGTGAGCAGGCATTCATCTCGAAGTCGCATCCGTTCTCGGGCCAGATGAATAGCATAAAGTGTTTTGGATTTGTTGTAGACATCTGTTTCCCGTGAGTTTATGTATTTTGCTGACTTCTCATTCTTACGCATAATGCGGCCCGCAAATGCGATAACCTTACCCGATAAATTATGTATAGGAAATATTACACGGCCACGAAAAAAATCATAAACCCGACCATCAGATTCTCCGATTAAACCTGCCTGAAGTAAAATTGATTTGCTGTAACCTGAGGAGTTAGCTGTTTGGTACAATACATCACTTGCATCGGGGGCGTATCCGAGACCAAATTTTTGTATGATTAGCGGAGAAAATTTACGTTCATTAAAATAGCTCAGTCCTATGGCTTTGCCCTCATCGCTGTCTGTTAATACCTGTGAGTAGAATTCTTGGGCAAATTTGTTGACTATATATAGAGTCTCCGCTTCTTTTTGTTGCTCAATAAATTTATCGTCAGTTATCGTTTCCTCAACATGGACATTAAATTTTTTGGCCAGATGTTTTAACGCTTCCGGATAGGATAAGTGTTCAAGCTCCATCAGGAAATTAACAGCATCTCCACCTTTTCCGCATCCAAAGCATTTAAATATTCCTTTAGTAGCCGATACAGAAAACGAAGGAGTACGTTCGTTATGAAAAGGACACAAGCCGGTGTAATTCGCACCACGTCTTTTAAGTGAGACATAATCACTAATTACATCTTCTATTCGGGTGGCATCAAGGATATTATTAATACTCTGTTGCGTTATCACGCCCTAAAATTGAGTATTATTTTTTATAGTTAACCAAATACGATCTTTTTATATTTATAAGAAATAAGGTTTATCAAGAGCGAACATAGTGTCTTTTACGCGCCGTATGTTAATGATGAGCCTGTTTTATTTATTGTAAACAAATAATAGACCTTTATTATATAATCCCACAAAAAGACTCAAGCATCTTTAGTAGTTGGTTAGTTAACATACGGTTCAAATTTCAGATCTTGTATATAACCTTATATTCCTGTATTATAACCATTAAGATCATCTCTAACAGAAAAAAGCATCCTCTTATTATTTAATGAACAATATTTTATAAAAAATTAGTTTCATTGGAGACCTCACCATCTTTCCAGCCGTTTCCGAGGTAAATTACCCTACCAAATCCTTCTTCATCCACAATTCTCATTATAGGTACCTCTTTAGTTATTTCTGAAGGGAATTTAAAAAAATATTTTATATCACTATCGTTTAGGTTGAAAATCATTGATAAAATTGAAATAAAAAGCAGTTTGTTTAATGGTCGGTTCGACCTGCTGAATCAATTCGTGCACGGATACGAGCTTCTGTTTCTTTAATATTATAATCCAAACCGCTTATGGTATCGTTGATCAGCGTTACGGCTTGATTTGTTCCATAAAAAAAAGTTATAATATGTTGTGTGTATTGATTTTCATCAGTAACACGTCCTAAATCAATGATAGAATCGGGCATTCCGATTTGATTAATTAATTCCTGTTTGGTCATTCCTTGTTTAACGGATTCCAAATAATTGTGTTCTTCAATATTGTTTTGTTTGTTATTTGAAGCTTGCTTGCAAGCAATCACGGAAGTCGTTAGGAATAATACGCAAAACACTAAAACCTTGGACACGGAATATCGATTAAACTTTTGAATCGCGGAACACCACCAACATAAACTAATGATAACTCTAATGCTCCTCTGCTGTTGGTCGCTTGTTGTAGCTCACTATAGTTGATGTCATAATTTATAAATCCTCTCCATGGCCCGTACTCCATACCCAGAACAGGGTACCAGGCATCTTTTGTTCTGTTATAAATACCGGTGTAAAGAATTAATCGATTCGATGCCATACTACTGATGTCGTAACCTAACATCATGCCTCCCTGTAGCTCAGCCGCCTTTTTTTGAGTTTGGAAAGAAGCCCCGGGTATAAAGAATAATTTGTCTGTAGCCTGATAGGAAACGGTCAACATGGCAAGCGGTCGCCAGCCGAGCTTGTTATCATTAAACTCTTTATAGAATGATTCTCTGGGATTAAGTACATGGTGTAGCGCAAGGTTTAAGGAGTAGCCGATTCGTTCCAGGCCTGTATTCTGATACAAGATACCCAGGTTAAGATCAGGGTAGGTGATATTACTGAATGCATAATTCTCGTATGAAGGCAGGTTGGTATTAAATTTTGAATCATCCCATTGATTATTGAAGTAGAGTTTATCCCAATCAATATTCTTCTGAATAATGCCAAAGCCAACACCGGCCGAGAGGGTATGTTCTTCATCGCCACCCAAACCAATATGCACAGCACCTTGCAACATGGCTTTAGTGGTGCTTAGATTACCATCACCGGCACGATCACGAAGAATAATAGCACCCGCTCCAAAGGTTGCCGCTCTGCTTTTGTATCCGCCATTTATTTTCAGGTCACCATAAACATCAAACGTTCTCCACGGCACAGTAAAACTGCTCCACTGATTTCTGTAGTTTAAACCGGCACGGTAGGTGCCCTTGAAGTTTCCGGCATTGGCGGGATTAATATGAAGCGGTGTGGCAAAGAATTGTGAAAAGTGCATATCCTGAGCAAAGGCATAGGATATAGGCAACAAGAAAAAGATAATCAGGTACAGGATAGTACCGCGAGAATTACCGGAGATGTATCGTCGTGTCATCATCGTATTAATGTTGCGTTACCACTTTTAAATATAGGAATATTTCCATCGAGCACGGCATTGAGTGTCCAGGCGTATACATCCATTTCCTGCGGTTCGCCTTTAAA
>Ga0068872_10000416_pt1 | contig 36346 bp, 29 predicted proteins | sample NOAtaG_7_FD_66441 | JGI IMG/M metagenome (GOLD analysis project Ga0068872, IMG submission 66441) | Freshwater lake microbial communities from Lake Erie, under a cyanobacterial bloom - NOAA_Erie_Diel1S_2200h metaG | ecosystem: Environmental > Aquatic > Freshwater > Lake | place: USA: Ohio, Lake...
ACCGCTTGGGGCGCATGGCACCTGTTTCGTGCTTTGGAAACCCAACAGGTGCCTTGGAGGTCAATGGTTGTCATATTTTATCTGTTTCAAACCTATTCGTTCGTCATTTCGCACAATGCACTTACCGAACCCATGGCCATGACCCTCATTGCGGTAGGATTTTCGGCCATGGTGCATCGAAGGTGGACATTTTTCGCGGTTGCGGGCGGATTGTTGGTCCTGGCAAGGTTGGAATTGGTACTGTTGTTGCCCATTTGGGCATATATCCTAGTCAAGAATGGTCAAATGGGTCGGTCCGTATGGCTTGCTCTCCCTTTTGTGATGTGGAATTTGGCTGGGGGCGCCCTCACCGGGGACTGGACTTATGTATTTTCAGCAACCTTGGGCGAGGCAGGGGAAATGAGCCGCTATGGAAGTACGCCTGTTGAACATTATTTCTTGCGTTACATCTACGTGACCGGCCCGGTAGTCTTGTTTTTCGGTATTCTGGGGCTGTTTTGGCGTGCCGTCCAAAAGCGTTCTAAAGGGTTTGTGGACGTGCAATTTGTATTGGGTTTCATTCTTTACGTCGGCATCAGTGCTTGGGTGGCTGCCGGAAACAGTGCTGGATTTCTGAGAAACCTCATTCCGGTCACACCCTTGTTGGCGGTGTTGGCAGTGGATGGATTGAATCTTTTCATGCGGACGGCAATGGGAATTTCGGCCTCTGATTTGGGTGGAAAGCAAGGGAAGTTTTGGGTTTGGGGATGGCTCGCCGCGTTGTTTCTACTTTCAGCCCTGATGTTCAATGTACCCCTCAAAATGCACATGCTGCCGGACCCTTCCCGAAGTTTTTGGGCAAACGCCGTTTGGGTAGCTGGCTTGGGAATGGTGTGGGTCTTTGTGGCTTTGACGAAACAATACCCCCCATGGGTGCATCGAATTGGTCACGCTTCCATGGGAATCATTTCCTTGGGTACGGTCAGTTTCACATTGTTGGCAGAGCCCCCCGGGGCCAATGATTCTGTCGAAAGACAAATTGTGACGGAAATGGCCCTGCGGGTAAACGAGTTAGCCGGGGATTCAAAGGCCATCCATGTCAATCACATCTGGTATTTCTGGACTCAAGGAAAGGATCCAGAAGACCAACGTTTTCACCCCGTGACGCAAGGTTCGTTGGCTATGGCTCCGGTCGGTTCGGTGCTCCTGTGGGATTTGCATTATTCCCCTCGTTTGGGTGGAGATGTCGGATTGGAGTACTTCGAGAGTCATCGTGAATGGACCGAGGTATTGAGCTACCGGAACGCGGGAGAGAATTTCTTAGGAAAGGTATTCGTGAAAAGTTCCGGGGAGAGGGAGAAAAGTTATTCCATCAGCGAGGCCTACCTTAAGAATCATGCGGATTTACCGGCTGCTTGGTCGGCTGCGGGCAACGTGCGTTTAAGATGGGCTGATTTTTCCGCGGCCATTCCGTTTTTCGAGCGGGCCAGCCAAATCGACGCTTACGACCCGGATGTTTGGTTTGGGTTGGGATTGGCCCACCTGAAATTGCGCAACATGCCCATGGCCGAAAAAGCCTTGCTGCAGGCCCGTGACTTGGATGCCCAATCATCCTCGGTTTGGTTTCACTTGGCATCGGTCCATGCCGCCATGGATCAAGGGCAGCGTGCCATATCCGAATTGACAACTTGTATCCAAATTCAACCTGACTTCGTGAACGCCTATTTTGCCCGGGGGGCCTGTCAAGGAAGGTTTGGGAGATTGGACGCAGCTGTTTCGGATTTTTCCCAAGCCTTGAGTCTTCAACCCAACCACGTGGAGGCACGATTCAACAGGGGAGCGACCTATGCCATGATGAAACAACACGATTTGGCCATTGCAGACCTTGAAATGGCGCTCAAGGCCATGCCCAACAATGCGGACGGATGGATGTTTTTGGGTAAATCCCATTTGGCTTCGGGTAACCTACAAGACGCGTGTGACGCATTCACCAAGGCCAAACTGCTCGGCAGCCTCAACGCCGATGAGCCTTTAGGTCAGTACTGTAAGTGAAATTGATTACCGGTCAGGCCAGGATTTTGTCTTTCAAAACCTCCGGGATTTCGCGGAACTGATAGAGTTGGTTGCGAAGTTTGGGTGTGAATCCCGCTTGGCGGATGGCTGTTTGAATTTCCTCGCTCGTGAATCGGAAGGGTGCACCCGCGGCAGACACCACGTTTTCCTCTATCATGATGGACCCGAAGTCATTCGCCCCGGAATGGAGGCAGACTTGTGCGACTTCCGGCCCAACGGTGAGCCAAGACGCTTGGATGTTTTCGATGTTCGGCAGCATGATTCTGCTGAGGGCCAACATGCGGATGTATTCCTGCGGACTGACTTCATTTTTCACTCCTTTGACCCGGTTGAGCAGCGTGCCGTCGTCTTGGTAAGGCCATGGGATGAAGGCCAGGAAGCCGTTGGCATTCGCAGGCTTTTCGGACTGAACTTGCCGAATCCTCACCAGGTGGTCAAATCGCTCTTCGATTGTTTCCACGTGACCGAACATCATGGTAGCAGAGGTGGTGATGTCCAATTGGTGACAAGCACGCATCACATTCAGCCATTCTTCTCCCAAGCATTTCCCATTGGAAATGATTCGGCGCACCCTGTCAGCCAAAATTTCAGCACCAGCTCCTGGGAGGGAGTCCAATCCAGCAGCTTTCAATCGGGTAAGCGTTTCGGTGTAGGAAAGACCGCTCAGTTCGCTGATGTGGACGATTTCGGGTGGACCCAAGGCATGAAGCCTCAAATTCGGATACCAAGTTTTCAGTTTCTTGAATAGCCCTTCGTAATAATCGATTCCCAAATGTGGGTGGTGGCCGCCTTGAAGCAGGAGTTGGTCCCCTCCGAGTGCAAATGTTTCCTCAATTTTCTGCTTGTAGGTCTCGTCGTCGGTGATGTAGGCCTTGTCTTTGAACTTTTCGGTCGGGGGCACGAAGAAGTTACAAAACTTGCAATTGGCCACGCAAACGTTGGTGGTGTTCACGTTGCGGTCAATCTGCCAAGTGACAATTCCATCGGTGGCTTTCTTTTTGGCTTTCCGAATTTCATTGGCAGCAAATGCCAATTCTGACGTTTCGGCATGATGGAAAAGATGGACCCCTTCCTCGAGGGTCAAAAACTCCAGTCGCATGGCCCGCGACAACAAATCGGCTGTGTTCATACCTGTATGATTCTGCTATCCTAACTCAGAGCGGCAGAAATTGTTAGCCGCCGTAGGAATTGAGCATCACGGGCATCACCAACATCAACAAATCCTCACCGGCCTCTTGGGTGGCTGGCAGCACGATGCCTGCACGGTTTGGGGAGGAAAGCTGGATTTGCACCTCTTCGGTGGGTGTATTTTTCACCACTTCGCGGAGCAAGGAAGCGTTGAATCCAATTTCCATGTCTTGGCCTTCGTAGTGGCATTTCAGGTTTTCCTTTGCTTCATTGGCGAAATCAAGGTCTTCACCTGAAATCTGAAGCTCGCTGCCGGAAATCTTGAATCGGACTTGGTGGGAGGTTTTATTGGCGAAGATATTGACACGGCTCAACGTTCCGAACAAATCCTCACGGCTCACCAGCAAACGGTTGGGATTGTCTGTGGGGATGACGTTTTCGTAGTCAGGGTAACGTTGGTCGATGAGGCGGCAAACCAGCAAAATGGACTGCGACCTGAAAAATGCATTGTTGTCGTTGTATTCGATGCGGATGGACTCGTCGTTGTTGTCGAAGGCCCCTTTGACAAGATTCAATGCTTTTTGGGGTACGATGAAGCTCGTGGGTTCGGATACCGTGATGTCTAGGCGGCGGTAACGGACCAAGCGGTGTGCATCGGTGGCCACGAAGGTGACAGAATCCGGACCCAAATTGAAAAACACGCCATTGAGGGCAGCCTTGTCTTCGTCGGTGCTAGCAGCGAACAAGGTCTTGTTGAGTGCTGTGATGAGGGTTTTGGCCGGCATCACGGCTGCTTGGGTATTTTCCGGGGTTGGGATTTTGGGAAAGTCCAACCCGTTTTCGCCGCTGAGTTTGTATTTTCCGTTGTCAGAGCTGATTTCAAGGCTGAAATTCTCCTCGTTGACCACAAAAGTGATGGGTTGGTCGGGCAGCGCCTTGAGGATGTCCAACAGGATTTTGGACGGAACCGCCACCTTGATGCCATTGCCGCGGGTCTCGATGCCCACGGTGGTTTGCATGGAAATCTCCAAGTTGGTGGTTGAAACCGTGAGGGTTGAATCCCCGATGTCGAACAGGAAGTTCTCGATGATGGGCAAAACAGGCCTGCTAGGGATTACACCTGCGATTTTGCTGATTTGCTTCAGCAAGGTGGAGGACGAAACAATGAAATTCATGGTCCAAATTAATCTGAGCCTCAAAGTTAATCATCTTTGCCACAGTCAGACAAACATAATCGCATGAGCTTTCCACGATGTGTCGGTAGTTGTTCACCATCAAGGACGAGGAGGGCAGGGTAACGGCTTTCAAAACAAAAAGCCATCCCGAGGGATGGCTTTTTGAATCGGTTGCAGGAGACAATCAGAGTGCCATGGTTTTCAGCACATCGTTCATGCTCCGAACTGCATCGGCGCTCTTGTTGAGAAGAGCTTGCTCATCGGAGGTGAGGTCCAATTGAATGATTTCTTCGATGCCGCTTTTGCCGACACGAATGGGCACGCCAATGCAGATGTCATTGAGTCCGTATTCACCTTCGAGGCTCACGCAGCAAGGGAAAACGCGGTGTTGGTCCATCACGATGGCTTCGGCAAGTTGAGCAGCAGCAGCACCGGGTGCGATCCATGCAGAGGTTCCCAAAAACTTGGTGAGGGTAGCACCACCCACCATGGTGGCTTGCACAAGCTCAGCCATGCGCTCTTCTTTGATGAATTTGCTCACGCTCACACCACGGAGGGTGGAAAGGCGAGGAAGGGGAATCATGGTCGTGTCACCATGTCCGCCAATCACATTGGTCTGAAGGTCTTTGGGGGAGCATCCCAATTCCAACGAAAGGTTGGCACTGAAACGGGCACTGTCGAGGATTCCGCCCATGCCGATGACACGGTTTTTGGGAAGGCCGCTCTGCTTCAGTGTCAGGTAAGTCATCGTGTCCAATGGATTGGAAATCATCACGAAAACTGCATTCGGGCTGTATTTGATGGCATTTTGCACCACGGAATTCACAATGCCTGCATTGACTGAGATGAGTTCCTCGCGGGTCATCCCGGGCTTGCGTGGCACACCTGAAGTCACCACTACCACATCAGAACCTGCAGTTTTGCTGTAATCGTTGGTGGAACCTGTGACTTTGGTGTCAAAGCCGCAAATTTGGGAGGTTTGATAAATGTCAAGCGCCTTGCCTTCAGCAAGACCTTCCTTGATGTCCACCAAAACCACCTCATTGCAGAAGTCTTTCTTGGCGATAACGTCTGCACAAGTGGCGCCTACCGCACCCGCACCGACGACCGTGATTTTGCTCATAGTCTTTATTATCAGTTAAATTGAAACGATTCGTAAAAACGGGGCTAAGTTAGGGCAAGGGTACGGAAAATAAAAGGCAGCAGCCATGAGAATTGTGCGCCCATTCGAGGTCGAAGATTCGCTTTAGCTGCCTACATAGGAAGCTTTCAATGAGTATTTTGAATTGCCAACGGCAGAACTTGCCATGTGCCCGGACCTGACAAAACCACCTGATACAACCCGTTCTCCAAGCTTTCCAGATCGATGGGAACTTTCATTTGGTTGACAGGGCCCTCGGCCACCACTGCGCCCAACATACTCACGATTTGATAGCGCAACTTCGGACGCAGGGCAGTCAGGTGGATTTCCGTCATTTGGCTGGCCGGATTGGGCACCAATGCCCAAGGAAGCAGCACTGTTTCGGGTGCATTGGAAGTGAGGGATGACGAGTGAAGCAACAATACTGAACCCAATGTCTCCCCGAATTCGTCCACTGCCGACAGCCTGGCGGAATCGCGGCCAAAAATCTGGACCTTGCCGAATCCGTTGTTCAAATTGCTGTTGCCCAATCCATTGCCGCCACCATTCCACAAAGAATCCAAAATGTCGGGGAGCCCGAATAGGGATAGGTTTTGCATTTGATTCGAAAGGCTGCGGTCTGCAACGGAAAGGCCGCTTGCGTTCAATTCGGGCAGGCCGGCGTTGGTGCCATCGTCCACCACATTGTTGTGGGATTGGCCGCTCAAGACAAAAACATCCTTGATTTGGAGGCTGTCGAGATGCCTAAGGAGCCTACGCGAGTCCCCGGGGTACCCAGACCAATTGTTGCTGAATGCAGTTGCAAAACTGAACGGGGAACCGATGCTTGGGATGTTCAACAGTTGGTTTTGAAGTCCAAAATCGATGTATCTGCGCTCGCTTTGGTTGAAAACGTTGCCCATGCAGATGATTTTCCAATCCGCTGTGCTGTTCTGCAAACCATCCAATAGCCAATCCATTTGTCGTTGGCGGAGCAGGGTGTTGTCCGGGCTGGGTGCAAAACTGTACAATGCCGATTGAGGATCCCGATAAAGGGTAGCCGACGGCGGAGAAGCCGTGGCACGCGTGTCGAGGAAAAAAATCTCGGCATTACCGAGGGTGAATCGATGAAAAACACCCTCAGAGGTATCAACCAAAGGGTAATGGGGAAAGAAATCCATGTAGCCCTTCACCACGTTTCGGCGCACACTGTCAGGGATGAACACCTCTACAATGCGGTGGTAGGTCTGCAAAAACACCGTCGAGTCGATGATCTGGGGCACGTGATGGTTGCGTGTGGAACCACCCTCCGTGAAATCGTCATCGTCGTATATGTAATCCACCGGCAAATGATGCATCATCTCCCGCATGTTGATTTCCGCATATCTCCTTCGCCAGGATTCCTCAACCAAGGAACGTTCCTCAGGGTAATTGTCGGAAAGCTGATAGGCAGGATAGGTCCAATCACCGAGGTGGATGAACAAATCCGGATTGTGTCGCGGGATTTCCAAGAACACGTTCATGTTGGCTGTTTCTTGGCAAGAACCCGCCGTGATGACATAGTCGCCCACCTGTCCGGGTGCGGGGAAAGTTTTGAAAGATCCACGGAAATTGTCGAGGGTGCCGCCGAAATTGAACCGCAAAAAGTATCGCGTGGAGGAGTTCAGTCCCCTCAAAGTCAAAATTTTTGAGTTGTCCAGTTGGCCATCTGTTGCGGACGAAATGGTTTGTAGCCCTTGCGTGAAACTGGAATCGGTGGCGTATTCCAACGTGAATGGTTGGGCAAACACGGTCCTGATGAAAATCCTGGCGCTGTCAGGTCCTACTGCTCCTGTTACGGGACCATGAGTGATGAATTGCCCGTGGACCAGCCCGATTGAAGCCTGCAACAAAATCAGTACCCTAAAGAATTTCAGGAACTTGTTTCGGGGTGTAGGGAGGTGCGACAGCATGGGAGATGTGTGTTTGGATACATTGCAATTTAATGTTTGTTGGCGTGTTTGAAAACCTTGATTTTCAAGCATGATAAATTGTAACACAACGTTTACAAAGAGCTGTCCGTATCGGTACATGGCAGGAACCTTTTGTGGTGGTGTGTGATACTGAGCCGTGCATTCTGTACCTTTGCCTGATTTTACGAACACGAAGATTATAATGTCTTTTGAAAAACTAAACCTGATTGATCCCATCCTGAAAGCACTGAAGTCCGAAGGTTACATCAATCCCACTCCCATTCAAGCACAAGCAATTCCTCTTGTTTTACAACGTCGCGACATCCTGGGATGCGCTCAAACCGGAACAGGAAAAACCGCGGCTTTTGCCATTCCCATCATCCAATTGTTGGTTTCTGACGGCGTAGCCCCCCAAGGTAGAAGACCGACCAGGGCACTGGTTTTGACTCCAACGCGTGAACTGGCCATTCAGATTGGTGAAAGTTTCGCAGCCTATGGTCGCCATTCCGGTCTTCGGTCCACCACCATTTTCGGGGGTGTAGGCCAACATCCTCAAGTACAGGCGCTCCAATCAGGGGTCGACGTGCTCATTGCAACCCCGGGTCGTTTGTTGGATTTGATGTCCCAAGGACATGTAAGATTGTCCGATTTGAAATTTTTCGTTTTGGATGAAGCCGACCGCATGCTGGATATGGGTTTCATCCACGACGTGAAAAAAGTGATAGCCAAACTCCCTTCCAAGCGGCAATCCTTGTTTTTCTCCGCTACCATGCCGCCGCCCATCGTTCAGCTCGCGGCCACCATCCTCACGGACCCGGCCAAAGTAGAAGTGACTCCCGTATCCAGCACAGCCGACACCATTCAACAGGTGGTGTATTTCGTGGACAAAGGAAACAAACGGCATCTTTTGCTGGATGTTCTGCAAAATCCTGAAATCGAGCGCGCCTTGGTATTTACCCGTACCAAACATGGTGCAGACCGTGTAGCCAAAGACCTGAACAAATCTGGCGTGGTGGCCCAAGCCATTCATGGCAACAAAAGTCAAAATGCAAGGCAGGCAGCCCTCAACAACTTCAAAAATAAATCCACCCGGATATTGGTGGCAACCGACATTGCCGCAAGGGGCATCGACATCGATGAGTTGTCTCACGTCATCAATTTTGAGTTGCCGAACATTCCGGAAAGTTACGTCCACCGCATCGGCAGGACGGGCAGGGCTGGACTCAGTGGACGGGCGATCGCCTTTTGTGATGCCGAGGAAAAACCTTATCTGCGTGATATCCAAAGGCTCATCGGGAAACAGATTCCGGTCATCGATGACCATCAATATCCTTTGATGATCCACAATCCTCCCAAATCCCCGCAAAATGACCGTGAGGACCACAGAGGGGGGAATGGGCGTAATACAAGGGATAGGAAGCCCGCGGCAACGGTTCAGGCCGGAAGTCCAAAGCCGCACTCTCCGTCAAAAGATGGTCAGTCCACCAAAAATAAATCATGGTGGGGCAGGAGAAGGAGGGGGTGATTGCTGTGTTTTGCCTTTCAAAAAAAACACATTAAATTCGGCTCCTCAATCACCTAATTTTTAGGCATCAATAAGCATTCAGATATGAAAAGGTACTTCAGCATCCTCATGATTTTTATGGCCGTCTTCGCGGTGGGCATGCCAGCTTTTGCCCAAGACGATGCCAAAGAACAAAAGAAGAAAGAAAAGGCAGAAAAGAAGCTTTGGAAACAGAAAGCCAAAACTTATGCCAAGTCACCCCTTACGCTCCGTGATGACTTGGATGCAGTCAATAAGCAATTGAAGGACTGTAATGCCAAAAACAAGGACCTCCAAGCCCGCGTGAGTGCGCAAGGACGTTCTATTGACAGTTTGCAGACCCTTTTGAATGCCAAAACAGCCGAGCTTGCTTCTTTGAAAACCAATTATGACAAGCTTCAAGCAGCTTATGAGGCTCAAAAGAATGTTACGGAGAAAAACATTCAGCCGGGACTCATCTACCACGTGCAAGTGGGTGCTTATGTTCACTTCGACATGAACCAGCACCTCATCAACACCGACAAGTCCTTTGAAGGTGAAAATCGTGATGGCATGAACAAATACATGATGGGAAGTTTCAAAGACTTGGCCAATGCAGAAGCTTTCCGCGACGACATCCGCAAGCTTGGGATCAAAGACGCATGGGTAGTTCCCTACATCGATGGCACCCGCGTTTCGAACGAAGAAGCTGAAAAATACACTGGCGGAAGTGGAAACAACACCCCTCCTCCTGCAACCGGCAAGGACGCGGTCAAAGGCACCCAACCTCCTAGCGGAAAGAACGCGGTCAAAGGCAAATAATTCCTCGACGAAAGAAAATCAAAAGGCTGTCCTCAGGGCGGCCTTTTTTGTTGTAGGGCCACGGTAGGAGAGTGTCGATGGCAACATGATGGTTGCGACTTTGGCCGTGCTCTGTTAACTTTAATTGAAACAAGCCCGGCTGCACACGCCTTGTCAGGTTTTGGCCTCAGGTCATGCCTGTAAGTTCAAAATGAACACGGCAAAGCTACCGCCTTTTGCATCTGAAATGGCATACATCGAATTACCCGACATCGACGGAAAAGTCTTCCTTGGAATGTGGAAGGTCGAGGAGGACGAGGATTTTTTTCGTTCGAAGTTGAATATTTATGAAAACGAGCGCGTCATCCTAGACAAAATCACCCATCCCCAAAAAAGATTGGAATGGCTCAGCAGCCGTCTCTGTCTGAAGGAACTCCTCAACATCACCCACGAGGTGGAATCGCTCAATGCGCCGAGTGGAAAGCCTTATTTGTCGGACAACTCCTTCCACATTTCTTATTCCCATTCCAACATGTACTCGGGCGCCATTGCCTCCCGCGACTACCCAGTAAGTTTGGACATCGAGGACCTCACCAAACAGCGCAATCCCCGGACTTGTTATCTCTTCATGAGTCCCGAGGAATTGGCGCACTACCACGAGGTTGGCGACATCCGGCTGTTTTTCCTAATTTGGAGCGCGAAAGAAACCTTGTACAAGATTTACGCCAAGCGTGGCATCGTGTTCAAGGAGAATTTGATGGTGAATCCCGAACGCGCGGAACTGAAGCATCAAGGCACAGTGAATGGCATTATCAAGGTTGATGGGCGTGAGAAAATTTATACGATTTGGTATCATTTCTTTCCTGGGGTGCTCCTTACTTATACTTACGACCCCGGGATGCAAGCGTGGTAACGCTGACCTTCAAAAGGTGCCCATGCCCGACACCGATGTGACACCTGAGGAAATGATGTCTTTGGTAAAATCTGCTCCCAAACCTTACGTCCTGTTGAACTTTTTTGCGACTTGGTGTGCCCCTTGCCGTCGTGAAATGCCCGATTTGGTGGCCTTGCAGAAAGACTCCACAGCTTTGGTGGACGTAAAACTGATTTCCGTGGACAGGCCCAATGTATCCGCTGCGGACCTTCGGTCGTTCTTGGCGGATTTCGATGTGGATTTCCAGACCTATGCAGCGCAGTCCGATCCTGGAAAATTCATTGCACAATTTTATGGCATCTGGAACGATGAGATTCCCTTGTCACTCATTTATTCCAAAGAGGGCAGGATGGTGGAAGCGCTGGCCGGACTCACCGACCGTGCCGAAATCGAGATGATTGTGAACCTTCACTCCAAAATGGGAAACTGATATGCTTCGCACCGGAGTTTTTTTGATAGTGCTGACTTGTTCGGTAATGGCTGGGAAGTCCCAGGTCCTTGCGGGATTGGATACCATTGCCTTGCCGGCGGTGGATTCATCGTCCTTATTCAGTCTTGGCAAGTTGCATGGCAAGCAGGCCGTTGTTTTGGTTTTTACCGGAAATCATTGCGTGTATTCCAAGAAATACGAAGACCGTCTCATGGCCCTTTCACGGGAATTTGCGAAAGAAAACGTGTCTTTGGTGTTGGTGAATTCAAATGCGCCCGAACTGAGTCCTGATGACAGGTTGGAATTGATGGAGTCAAGGGCCCGCGAGAAAAAATATCCCATGCCTTACTTGCAGGACTCTCAAGGACGCCTTGCCAAACTGGTGGGAGCTACCAAAAATCCGGAGGCCTTTGTGTTGGTATTCAAAGGTGGAGTGTGGTTGAAGGCCTATGCCGGTAAAATCGATGACAACCCATTGATGGAGTCCAATGTTGAGAAAAACTACCTCCGGGAAGCCGTAAGGGCTGTTTTGAGCGGTCAGGTCCCAAGCTCCACCCAGCCTGCCATGGGCTGTGGTGTCAAACAATGGTGATATCCTGAGTCATCAGATAGGGCGGCAGCGGTAGGCCAACCATTTCCCTTCTTCAGCATTCAGCATTGGTGACAATGCCTCCAAGACTTTCCGATGATAGGAGTTGAGCCATGACCTTTCGGCCTCTGTCAACAATTCGGAGGAGACCAATTCCAGGTCGATCGGGAAAAGGGTAAGGGTTTCGAATCCCAAAAAGGTACCGTATGAAGTTTGGTCCTCGATGGTACAAAGCATCAGATTCTCTATTCGGATACCATATTGTCCGGTTTTGTAGTATCCTGGCTCATTGCTTGTGACCATTCCTGCCACCATCGGATTCGCCGAACGTTCGTTGTGGCCGTGTCGGATGCTTTGGGGCCCCTCGTGGACATTCAGGAAAAACCCTACCCCGTGTCCGGTGCCATGGCCGTAATTCAAACCGCGCGACCATAGGGGCTGCCTAGCCAAGACGTCGAGTTGGTAGCCGCCTGTGCCTTCAGGGAATTTGGCTGTAGCCAATGCGATGTGTCCCTTCAATACCAAGGTAAAATTCTCTTTTTGTTCATCCGTCGGCATTCCGAAGGTCACGGTCCTGGTAATATCGGTGGTGCCGTCCCGGTATTGCCCCCCGCAGTCCAGCAAGAAAATCCCATTCTCCTCCAACATCAAAGCATCTTCCCCAGGTCGATAGTGGACAATCGCCCCATTGCCACGAAATCCCGCTATTGCTGCAAAACTTTCGCCCATGTACTCAGCCTGCTGACCTCGGAAAACCTGGATTTGCTCAGCCACGTCATTTTCCGTGATGCCGATGGCCATGTTGTCCTCGATCCATCTGAACAATTTGACCAATGCCACTCCGTCTTTGACCATGGTTTTACGCAATAGCGCCACCTCCACCGGATTTTTGAGGGCTTTGGCCAAACCGACCACGCCAGGGTGGTGCAATACATCACCTGAATCCTTCAACGCCTCATGAACCGCAAAAGAGGTAGCAGCCGGGTCAACCCAAACGTTGCCGTCCAAAGCTCTGCAGTGGTCCAACAATTTGTTGATAGGCTCAATTTTCACCCCATCTGTTGCAAGTGATTCGCGGAGGGCCGGACCAAATTTTTCGGGGTCGGAAAACAAGGTACATCCCTCATGTGAAACCATCAGGTAGGCGTAAAAAACGGGATTGAACTCCACATCCGAGCCCCTTAAATTCAAAACCCAAGCTTGATCGTCCAAGGCGCAAATGAGGTGATGTTTGGCATCCATTTGATGCATTTTGGCCCGGATTTCGGACAATTTGATGGCACGCGCTTTTCCCGCAAATTCGAGGGGGTGTTCCACCACTGGTGACTTGGGAAGTGCAGGTCTGTCCGTCCATGCTTTTTCGACCGGATTGACATCCAATCGCAAGGTCAATCCCTGTTTCTCCAACTCCTTCTCTTTGGCCGATTTTTCTTTTTGCGTAATCAACCACCCATCAATGCCCACATGGCTGCCTTTGGGCAAGACTCTACCGAGCCATTGCGAAGTGGTTTCCACTTCTGCCTCTTGCGATCTGAACAAATGAATTCCACTCCCCTCCAACTCCTGTTCTGCTTGTAAGTAATAGCGGGAGTCCGTCCACAATCCAGCCGAGGAGTCGGTGACCACCAAGGTGCCTGCCGAGCCGGAAAACCCACTGAAGTAAGCCCTTGATTGCCAATGCTCGGCAATGTACTCGCTCTGATGAGGGTCCGTGGATGGCAAAATGAATGCAGAAAGACCAGAATCGGCCATGCATGCGCGGAGCATGGAAAGTCTGGATTGTAAAGGGCGTGGTTGTTGCATATCGGAAAGTTAAGGCGATTTCGATGTGAAATGAAAGCAGAGCCCCAGACTCGAACAACCCAAGGATGACTTGAGGCGGAATGAGGCAACCAATTCCCTAACGTCTCGTTCAATCCCCTATATTGGGCTTACAAATTGAGCTTGACCAAACATGAAGATTCTTCAGGATTTGCCGGAAATGGTCCGGGAAGGTATCCTCACCGAAGATACAGCCGATAAAATCAGGTCATTTTATGCTTCCAAAGAAAAGGGTGGTGGGAATCGCCTATTTCTGGTTTTTGGTGTTTTGGGATCCCTTTTGGTCGGTTTGGGGTTGTTCCTCATTCTCGCCCACAATTGGGATGACCTTTCGGTGGGCATCAAAACCGTCGTGGCCTTCCTTCCGCTTTTGCTGGGCTTGGCTGCATCAGGTTATTCCTTGGTAAAAAAAGCCGACAGCCCCTCTTGGCGGGAAGGCTCCGGGGTATTTCTTTTCCTAGCGGTCGGGGTATGCCTTGCGCTATTGCAACAAATCCACAACTTACCTGACACCACGGGTCAATTCATGCTGAAATGGATGCTCATGGGAGCTCCGGTTGCCTATGTTGTGGGATCGTCCATGGCCTCGCTCCTGTATTTCTTGGGTATCATGTGGATTGGCTTCGAGTATGGGTCAGGACTCTCGGATTCGTGGGACAAACTCCTGTTTTGGCCCATGGCGTTGCTGGGATTGCCCTATTATGTGTGGTTGATTTTCAAACGTCCATACAGCCACTTTACCTACATCCACCATTGGATCGTACCCATTTCATCATTTGCCGGTTTGGTTTGCTTCTTGATGCCCAATCAGTTTTATGGTTTACAGCTAGTCTACAGCTTTCTCACGGCGTTGATTTTGGTGGGCCAATTGCCATTTCTGAAGAGTGGGCGGAATTCGGTGAATGGATACTCCATACTCGGAAATTTGGGCATCCTCGGACTCATGTTGGTGTTTTCTTTCGGAGACCCTTGGAATCCCATTCTTGAAAACGGATTTCAATTTGAATCTGCAATCCAAATGTCGGGCCTCATTGTGCTCACCATGGTCGCTTGTGGGCTTTTGGGATATCTCACTCTAATACAGGGATTGAAATCAATCAATCCCCTCGCATTTGTCTTTTTGTTGTTTGGCATCATCAAGATTTTGTCTCTGCCGGGAGATTTTGCGGCTGGAATTTTCAGCCTGCTCTTATTGGCCGTTTCCATGAATTTGATTGTGAAAGGCGCAAAGAGCAACCTTTTGGGAACCCTTAACTCAGGCATGGTGGTGCTTTCTTTGTTGATTCTATGCCGCTTTTTCGATGCAGACCTGAGTTTCGCATTGCGTGGTGCTGTATTCGTGCTTCTGGGCATCGGTTTTTTTGCAGTCAATTATTGGATGATTTCAAAGCGAAAGCAGGATGAACAAGAATAATCTCAGGTTATGGGCCTTTGCATTGCTTGCAGTAGTGCTTTTGGTCGTCCCTTTGTGGATGGTATTCAACCGCGACACCGTCCTGACAAATGGCAAAGAGTTCAAATTCCGTACGGCTCCGGTTGATCCTTACGATCCATTCAGGGGGAAATACGTAACGCTCAATTTTGACCAAAGCCGCATCAAAGTGGACAACCCTTCCCGGTTCGCTCGCGGGCAACGCGTATTTGTGGAGGTGAGGGATGGTCAAGATGGATTTGCAGAATTGTTTGCGCCCTCCACAGAGGCTCCGGATGTTGATCATTACCTGGAGGCCGAGGTTGATTACAGTTGGGATACCGATTCCACGTTGAGTTTGTTGCTTCCTTTCAACCGATATTACATGGAGGAATCCAAGGCTGATGATGCCGAAAGTTTGGTGAGAAACTCCTCGACCGACATGACAACCTATGCCTTGGTTTCAATTTTCCGCGGCCAGTCGGCTTTGAAGAAATTGGTGGTGGGTGGAAAACCGATCGAAGACCATTTTTAGGACTTAGTGTTTTGGTCGATGGTAGGCGCCTGTTGACCTCGGGCTGAATTGCTGTATGTCATTAATTGGTTATCTTGAGCCTCATGAATAGGCCCAATCGTTTTTGGAGAATAGCCCCAACCATGTTGATCTCCGGGTTGCTGATGTTTGTTTTTCACACTTCGGCGATGTCCCAATTGACGTTGAATTTGAGGGTAGTCGACCAAGAGACCGGGGAGGGGTTGGCTGGAATCGAGGTGAAGGATGACCTAGGCAAAATGGGTTGTATCACTGATGATAATGGTGAATGTGCCCTCAAAATTTCAGCAAATAAAATCATTAAATTGAATGTAATTGCCTCAGGATATGATGGATATACATCTGAAAAGTTCAGTATTCAAAAAGACACTCTGCTTGAGATTTTCCTGAAGCCGACCGAGGGCGAAAGTGAAGTGGAAGAGGTGGTCATCGAGGCAACCCGTAGCAATCGAAGCATCGAATCCACTCCTACGAGGGTTGAGGTACTGACGGAAGAAGTCGATGAGGCCGCGAGCATGGATCCAAGCAAGGTCGCTCACTTGCTTACTCACAGCACAGGAATTCAGGTTCAGCAGATTTCTGCCACCACCAATACGGCCAATGTCCGGATACAAGGACTTGACGGTCGTTATGCCCAGATTTTGAAGGATGGGTTTCCACTCTACGGCGGCTTGGGAAGTAGTCTCAGCATCATGCAGATTCCTCCTTTGGATTTGAGGCAGGTAGAATACGTAAAAGGTTCGGCCTCCACCCTCTACGGAGCGGGTGCCATTTCAGGACTCATCAACCTACTGTCCAAAAATCCGGACCAAGACGAGACGTTGCTTCAACTCAACCTCAGTCAGGTAGGTGCGTCCGACATCAATGCCTTCATGAGCCGTAAGACCGGAAAGTTGGGCTTCACGTTGCTGGCACAGCGCAACAACCACCGCGAATTTGATGCAAATGCCGATGGATTCACCGACCTTCCGCAACTCACCAAGTTCAACCTCAATCCCCGGTTTTTTTGGGAAGTTGGCAGCAAAGGAAAACTGATTTTGGGAGCCACCGTCACGGACGAAATCCGTCAGGGAGGAGACATGGACTTGCTCAATGGACAAGAGCTGGATTCAACCCATTTCTATCGGGAATCCAACGACATGTCCCGTGCCACAGCCCAACTTACCTATCAACATGCCCTTTCCAACCAATGGACTGCCAATGTTCGTCATTCTACTTCCAGATTCGCGAGAAATTTGGGCTTGAATTCGGCCCCCGGAGCCGAAATGCAACAATTTGGCGGGGTGCAATGGTCCACGTTTTCTGAACTGTCTGGGGTTCGCACCGGAAAAAATTCCACACTGAACTTGGGTTTGAATGCCTACACGGATTCATTTGAGGAGGATGTGAACCGTGACACGGACTCCATTTTATTGTCGGAAAAGGTTCAGACATTGGGCTTGTTTGGTAATTACACCTTCGACCTTGCTCGAGTCATTTCTTTTGAGACGGGTTTGAGAATAGACAAAGTCCTTCAAGAGCAGTGGCATATCCTCCCCCGGGCATTCGCCTTGATCAAATGGTCACCTAAATTGACTTCTAGAATTGGGGGAGGTTTGGGCTACCGCAATGCTAGCGTATTCAATCAGGAGGCTGAACTTTTGGCATTTCAAGGAGTGCTCCCCATCGACAGGTCAAAAACCGAAGCTGAGAACGCCATGGGAGGGAGCATGGACATCGGCTTCAAAAGCCCGATTGGAGACCGATTTTTTGTGATTTTCAACCAAATGTTTTTTGCCTCGCGCATCAGTTCCCCTCTGATTTTGAATCCCAATGGCAGTGAGTTTGAATTTGGTAACGATGGCGCCGAAGTACGGACCATGGGGGCGGAAACCTTCTTCAAATTGGGCTTTTATGACTTCGTTTGGTTTGTAGGCTATACCTACACGCATGCCGCTTGGGTAGATGGTACGGATAGGAGGGAGTTTCCCCTCACGCCAGCCCACAGCATCAAAGGTGACTTGCTGTATGCACTGCCCGGAAAGTGGCGCATTGGGGTGGATTACGAATTCAAAAGTGGACAGGCTAGGATTGTAGGACCCCGAACCCCTTCTTTTTGGACTTTCGGCGGCATTGTTGAACGGACCATTGGGGCGTTTACAGTCTATGTCAATGTTGAAAATTTTACGGATTACCGGCAAAATAAAGTGGAATCCATGCTGACCCTACCCTATGCCACACCTCAATTCACAGAAGTTTGGGGACCCTTGGATGGGATAGTGGTCAACGGAGGTTTGAAGTTACGGTTGAAGCCCTGATGTTCAGAAGCCGACGGGTTGATAGCGACCTTCGAAATGGCAAGGAATTCCTTGAACAGCACGCAAGGGCCTCCGGTGTCACAAGCCGAGTTCGCGACGCAATGAGGTGTCCTGAACTCCATTTTTCGTCCAATAATCCGTCATCAAAGTGTTTTTCCTGACGGCAACAGTCTGAAGGGGTTTGGCTCCTTCTCCGAAGCCATCCTCATAGGTTTCGTCCCAGCCTTGGATCAAATGTGGGAAATCGATGTCGAACCGGATGTTCAGCGTTCTCGAACCATCGGCGTACCGGATTGAATATTGCTGCAAACTGTCTCCCATGGTTTCCAGCTTGAGGTTTGCCTTTTTGAGTTCAACAGGTTGGTGTTTGAGCCGCAGGTAAAACGAGGACGGCAGGATCCAATGGTCTCCTTGTGGCAAATATTGGGGAGCAATTCGGATTTGAGTCCATAACTCATCTTCGAGCAAAGCGGCCTTGATTTTGCCGTTTCGGTCACCTTCCTGAGGGAAATAGGAATGTTCCGTCCATTCGTAGTCTTTGCCTTTCCAATTGCACTGGAAGTAGGTATGTCCGCACCATTCCTGGCTTGAAGTGGCCAATTTCAGTGCATGGGGGGATTGTGTCAAATTTACCGGGGATGCAATGGTCATCATCATAGAATAAGGGTAGATGCCCGTGATGAACTTCTTGTCGAAGTTGCATTTCAAAACTGGGATGGACGGACCGGGCAGGCCATCGGCTTTAGTGAGGCTGCTAGGGGAGAAATTCTCGGTAACGAAAACGGTGACGGCATCTCCTTCGTGTATTTGGCCATAGCGTGCTTGTGACAGCTGGAAGCTGCTAACTTCTGCTTTCCCCTGGTACCAATAGGCTCGCCAACGTTCGGATGGTTCGAAAGCAGACTCGTTTTCATCGACCAAATTCAAACCCGAACCGGTCTCGGCCGCACTGATTCCAAAAATGATGAAGGCTCCACCGATGGCGGCAAGGGCGGGGATCAATATCCTGAGTCCGGTATTTCTTCTCATGAAGGGGAGTAGTGATTTTCCTACAAAGGTACGTCCTTGTGGTCAACCCTGATTGTAATGCCAATCATCACCAGGAGGGCATTCAGGGGGCATGGATTCCAAAGGTCCAACGGGCACGCGTTGCATACTCACCGAAGTGGCTGGCTGGATGATAAGAGGGATTTTCTCGTTGACCACATCACTCGTGTCGAGGCCAAATGCTTTCGCATCCGTTTGCGAAAAGGTCCGAATGAAGAAATATGAGTTCAGAATGAACCCATCCACGAAGCTGAATTCATTTTCGACCGAAAGGAACCTTTTTTGAATAACGAATTTGAAATCGGCGGGCAGGTTATAGCCTTTCAAGGACTCATATCGGCTCGTGATGTCCAATTCCCCGGCCGCCACCAATTCCTCAATCACCTTTCTGAAAAGTACATTGACGCGAGGTTGGATTCGAAATCCTAGCCTGAAATCTACCCGGATCACGTTGTCATTCACCAATTCCCTCACCGAATATTCCATTGTGTAAGGCTCGTCGGTTCGGTCAATATGGATGAACCAATAGACGTCGGCACGTTTGGGGTTCCGGTTGATGATGGAATACAAAATCCTCCGTTCTATCTGGGCGTGGTTATTGGCCTTGGTGAGGTAAATCAAATGGGTTGCATACTTGTGGATGCTGCGGTCATTGGTGAGTGAAACCAATGTTGGTAAGTGGTCGGCCAAATCCACGAAACTGATGAGTTTGTTCAATCGTTTTCGGGCATGGTACCAAATCATCATCACAAACAACATCGCGAAAACGATGAGCAGGAACATGTAGGATTCCTTGAGCTTGATGATGTTGGCGGCCGAAAATGACAATTCGACGGTCAAGAACAAAACCAACAAAGGCACCACCGCCCACAAGGACCATTCTTTCACATTTCGCAGGTAAAAGGCCATCAGGATGGAGGTCATGATCATCGTCACGGTGATGTTGAACCCGTAGGCCGATTCCATGTGTTCGGATTTTTGGAAATAAAGCACCACTGCAACACATCCCATGTACAAAATCCAGTTGATGCTCGGAATGTAGACCTGACCTTTGATGTCGGTGGGGAATTTGATGTTGATTCTAGGGTAGAAGTTCAAACTAACTGCTTCACTCATGAGGGTGAATGCCCCGGTGATCATGGCCTGCGACGCAATGATGGTGGCTAGAGTAGCAATCACGAAGCCGAACCAGAAAAACCAATCCGGCATGAGTTCGAAAAAGGGGTTCAGCCCGTTCAGTTTGCCCGATGGAAGGCTCAACAACCACGCACCCTGACCAAAATATTGTATCAACAGGGCCGGTTTCACAAAAGCCCAAGCAAGGCGGATGTTTTTTCTGCCGCAATGACCCAAATCGGAATACAAGGCATCGGCCCCCGTGGTGGCCAAAAACACAGCCCCGAGCAAAAAGAATCCTTGGGGATACCTGACGAGGAGATCAATGGCGTACATGGGGTTTACGGCCTTGATTACCCCAGGATTTTGCAAAAACGCCGCTGCCCCCAACACGGCCAAGGTGCTGAACCATACCAACATGATGGGGCCAAACGCTTGGCCTACCACACTCGTGCCAAAACGCTGGAAAACGAATAGGAGCGTGATGATGACCAAAACAATGGGCACGACAGGGATGGAAGGGTCAATGATGTGCAGACCTTCGATGGCAGACGAAACCGATATGGGGGGAGTAATGATTCCATCGGCAAATAAGGTGCTGGCTCCGATGATGGCTGGCAGATATAGCCATTTTTTCTTTCGACGAACCAAGGCATACAAGGAAAAGATTCCACCCTCACCTCGGTTGTCTGCATTGAGCACCAACAGGATGTATTTGAAGGTCGTTTGAAGGGTCAGGGTCCAGAATACACAAGATAAACCTCCCAAAATCAGCTGCTCGGTGATGGCTTTGTCACCTACAATCGCTTTCATGACGTAGAGGGGAGAGGTGCCAATGTCACCAAAAATGATACCCAGGGTGGTGAGCAAGCCCGCTACCGTGATTTTCTTGTGGATGTCGCCGGAAATCATTTACCTCGATTCGAACAAGGATTCAAATTGCACATCATTCGGGTCAGAATTGCACGATGTCCTCATAATTTTTGATGACATAGGTGCAATCATTTGATAATCAAATATTCCAAATTTTCTTCACAGCTTTTACCAATCGGCTTGCCCTGTTCAAATCCACCTCGTTTTGCCATGCACCGTCTCGTTTGATGCTGCTCCCCACAATGACCCCGTCGCAAAGTGGAGCCAAGGTCTCGGCATTTTCAGCATCCAGTCCCGACCCGATCCAAGTTGGAATATCCAATTTTCCAACCAATGACTCCAAGGCCTGTTCATCCACGGGTTTTCCTGTGCTTTGACCTGTGATGATGACACCATCCGCCATGAAGAACTGAGCTGCCTGCGCGGTTTCCAACAAATCAACGTCGGAGGTGATGGCATGAGAGCTGTGTTTTTTCTTGATATCAGCGAAAATGGCAACCCTTTCAGCATCAATCTTTTGCCTGTATCGAAGCAAGGGGCCCGCCTGAGCATCCATCCACCCCTCATCTGCTACGTGACCGAAAACAAATCCCTCAGCTCGGATGAATTCTAACCCCGATGCCAAGGCCACCGCAATCGCTGCTTCATTCGCACCCGCCAAGATTTGGATGCCACAAGGAATGTTTGTCATCCGCTGGATTTCCATTCCAATCCGGGTCATCACTGTGGCTGTTTCAGGCCCCCATCCTTGCTTGAGGTAGGGCAAATCATGCATGTTTTCAATCATGATTCCATCCATTCCGGAGGTTTTCAGCGTCACTGCATCTCTGATGGCTTGGTCCAAGATTTGGTCCAAACTGCCCTTGTAGGCGGGTGTGCCGGGCAAGGCTCCCACATGCACCATGCCCACGATGGCTTTACCCTGCGGAAAAATTTGATGGAATCGATTCATGGTTGTAAAAGCTTGGGTCCTTCAAAAATGGCTTTTTGCATCAATTCCATGATTTGCGGGAAGGTTTTAGGTATGTTTTGGCCCAAATCCTCCAACGGCCACCATCGTATTTCGGTGATTCCCTCCTCGGTTTGGGGCTTCAAATCCATCCCGGATTCAGCTTTCATCCAAAACCATTGGGTAGTCTTGAACTCCCATCTGTTTTTTCTGAGGTAAATGTGGAAAGTCGTTGTCGCCAATCCAAGTCGTTCAACCTCATTCAGACCTGTTTCTTCCATGACCTCTCGTGTTCCGGCGTCTTCATTGGATTCGTTTTTCTCCACTTTCCCTTTTGGAAGATCCCAAGCCCCGTTCCGGAGTATGGTGAGAAGGGCCTCGTCGGGATTCAAAACCAAACCTCCTGCAGCTGAAACCTCCTTGAATAAACCCCTGTACGATTTATAAAATCCAGATCGGTCCTCTTCCGTCTCAAACAGCAAGTTCCAGGTGATGCGGCGGTCACCCAGATCCGGGCGTGTGTGGAGCGTGAAAACCAGCTCATTCAGCAAAGGCTCTCCTTCGGCATCGGAGTACAATTGGACATGGGGCATGAGGGTGGTCCTGGCCAATTGCTCGGCTACTTCTCGGATTGGTGTGCGAACAAACCTGAAGTGGTGGTTGGCATCTTGGATTTGAAGGTCCAAGGCAAAGTTGTTCGCGAAAATTTTCATAATATTGCCGCCGTCTATGTTCGACGAAATAGCAAATATAGCTGCGTTTTTGCTGGAAATTAAAGCGGTGAAATTTCAGCCACAAGAGCCGTTCACTTGGGCCTCCGGTTGGAAAAGCCCTGTTTACTGCGACAACCGGCTCACCCTTTCCTATCCTGCCTTGCGTTCGATGGTATGCGATGCTTTGGTGGAGCTTGTCCAAAAGCGATTCCCTGATGCTGATGGCATTGCAGGAGTGGCTACTGCGGGCATACCTCAAGGGGTTTTGGTTGCAGACCGGTTGAATTTGCCATTTTTATACATCCGCTCCGCTCCCAAAAGTCATGGGCTCACCAATCAAGTTGAAGGGCGCATCGAGTCAGGGAAGCGGTATGTCGTTGTGGAAGATTTGATATCCACTGGTGGCAGTTCCATCAAAGCCGTTGAAGCCCTGAGGAGGGAAGGTGGGACCGTGGAAGGAGTGGCGGCTGTGTTCAACTATGGTTTCCCGCATGCCGATGAGGCCTTCTCCAATGCTTCATGCCCCTTTGCTGCTTTGCTGAACTTGGACATCCTTTTGGAGAAAGCGAACGAAATTCACTATATTCAACCCGCCGAAATGGAGGTCATCAGGCAATGGAGGAAAGATCCTCAAGCTTGGACAGACCAACGGGCATAAACGACTCACAATCATGGGCGCCATTCAGCTAAACGAATACCAAGCGATCGAGGATTTTGTGGTGGGCTCCTCCACCTACGCGGGAGAATTGACCATTGAGGTCAAACATGCGTCCTCGGCAAAAGTATTGCAAATACTCAAGGACCAATTCGGTTTCGAATATTTGGCCGACATCACGGGCATCGATTATTACAGCGATGAGAAAAGGTTTGGTGTGGCCTACAATTTGGTTAGCCTCTCCAACAAGAAAAGACTTCGTGTTTTGGTCCGGGTAGACGAAAAAGACCCTTCGGTGGCCACGGCGGTCGGAATTTGGCCATCTGCGGCTTGGTTTGAGCGCGAAGTTTGGGACATGTTGGGCATCCGTTTCGCAGGTCATCCGGACCTTCGCAGGATTTACATGCCGGAAGATTTCGAGTACTTCCCCCTGAGAAAAGAATTCCCTCTCATCGGCATCCCGGGAAGTATCCAAACCCCAGAGCCTGCCCCCCCCAAGGAGTACAAATAATTCGCTGAACCCATTCATGGGTTGGAAATCTAGGTTGGCATTCAATTTGCTGATTGAAATCGTTCGCGAAGGGTGGCCTCAAATGGTTGCGGATGCGGGCCTATTTCAGTATATTCGACTCCAATAAAGGCTAATTTGGTGGAATCTTCCTACCCATATACCATCACTCGGATTTGTTTGGGTTGCCTCGCATTTTTGTTGCTTTCGGTCGCTCCGGGACCGCGTGCACAGGAAGCGATGAAGGTTATTTTTGTTGATTTGAAGGTCCCAGGGCCAGCGGATGCTGGGAAGGCCTACACCAATGTATTCGATCGCAAATCGGTCGAAATCAATGTCTCGCCCGACGATCCAATTAGCCTTTTTGAGGATTACTCCATGATGGAGGATGCCTTGGATGGTCCTGAATGTTTCATGCCGGAAGTCAAATTGATTTTCGAACAGCATACTTACATCTTTTCGTTGTATTGCACTGCGGTGGTCAAATACAGCAACAGCGCACCTTACACACCTTCCTCCAAGAAGGTCCCGGCTGACATCGAGGTCACTGAATCGGTTTTGGAGTACTTGAAGGCGGCCCGAAAAAAATACTTTGCGGTCGGCACCGACCTCTCCTTGGCGGCCAAATACATGAAGCCGGCCCACATCTACAACGACAAAGTCGATGATTTGGAACTCTTGAAAGAAGACGACAATGCCGACGAAGTGGAGATGGAGCGGGATGCCATTGACAAAGAGGGGTGGTTTGACGATAAGAAAGACCCCGCCTTAGAGGAGGACAACACCCCTGAAGTGGGTGACGAGCGCTAAGCTTTCCTTAGTTTTTCTTTTGGGCCAACAAATACAAGACCGCCATCCTGACCGCCACCCCATTTTCGACTTGGTCCAAAATGATGGCTTGTTTGCAATCTGCCACTTCACCGCTGATTTCTACACCCCGGTTGATGGGCCCTGGATGCATGATGACCAATTCCTTGTTGAGTGAGTTGAGCCGTTCCATGTCCAATCCATATTGCATGGAATATTCACGGAGTGAGGGAAAGTATTTGATGTCTTGGCGTTCCAGTTGTATCCTCAACATATTTGCCGCGTCCGCCCATTTCAGGGTACTCATCAGGTCGTGGTCCACCCGCACACCAAGCTCATGGATGTGCCTGGGGATGAGGGTAGGAGGGCCGCAAAGGGTAACTTCGGCACCCAATTTTTTCAAAGCATAGATGTTGCTTAAGGCCACCCTGCTGTGCAAGATATCACCGACGATGGCCACCCTTAATCCTTGTAGACTTCCGAACTTTTCCCTCAATGAGAAAGCATCCAACAAGGCTTGTGTGGGATGTTCATGTGCGCCGTCACCAGCATTCACGATGTTGGCCTTGATGTGTCGGCTCAAGAAAACCGGGGCACCGGGGTTGGAATGCCTGATCACCACCATGTCCACCTTCATGGCCAGGATGTTGTTGACGGTATCGAGTAAGGTTTCCCCTTTTTTTACACTGCTTCCCGAAGCTGAAAAGTTGACAATGTCGGCGCTCAACCGTTTTTCAGCCAATTCGAAGGAGATTTTGGTTCGGGTGGAGTTTTCAAAAAAAAGATTGGCGATGGTGATGTCACGGAGAGAGGGTACCTTTTTGATGGGCCGTTGAAGCACATCTTTGAATTCATCCGCAGTCCGGAAAATGGTTTCGATGTCCTCTTTCTGGATGTATTTGATGCCGATGAGGTGGGGAGTACTGAGCATTATCGGTTTTCTATTCTTACGGAATCTTCGCCCCCAGCTTCACGGAGACGTACAAGTACTTTTTCATGGTCGAGGGTGTCCACTTCAATCCCCCTGTAAACGGCCTCAATGGGCAATTCGCGCTTCCTTTTCCGGTCCACAAGAACCAAAAGTTCGACGCTGTTGGGCCTTCCGAATGCCAGCATGGCATCCAATGCTGCCCGTATGGTACGCCCAGTGTACAATACGTCGTCCACCAATATGATACGTTTTTGTTCGGTGACAAAATCGATGTGGGTGGCATTGGGGTGAAGAGGGCCATCTCCGCGGCGGAAGTCATCCCTGAAAAAGGTGACATCAAGCTCTCCGTAGGGGATTTGAATTTCAGGCAGGAGGGTGCCCAGCAAACTGTGTATCCGTCGGCCTAGGTAAACACCCCGGGGTTGGACTGCTATGATGGCTGATTCCTCGAAATTTTTGTGGTTTTCGATGAGTTCGTGGCAAAGCCTCAACAAGGTCACGTCGAGTTGACCCGGAAGGAAAAGCGATTTTTTATCGGGATCCATGGGTTTTAACGTGTGCCATTTCAACAATCAAATCGTACTCTTCCTGAGAAACAGGCTGAACGGACAGCCGAGACAACCGGAGAAGCGCCATGTTATGAAGCTTTTGTGTGTTTTTGATCATTTCCAAAGACACGGGTACAGGCAAGGCCTCGGTGGGGCTCAAGTCCACGACACTCCAGTCTCCTTCTTGGACGGTGGGATCTGGGTAGGCAGATCGGACCACTTTGCTCAGGCCCACAATCCCTTTGTGCTTCCCGGAATGGTAGAAAAGCACCGGGTCGCCGATTGCCATCGTCCTGAGGTTGTTGCGAGCTGCGAAGTTCCTGACGCCTGTCCAAACGGTCACGCCTTCACGGACATGATCCTCCCATGAGAATTCATCCGGCTCAGACTTGACCAACCAATGCTTCATGAGGACGACGATTTGGAACAAAAATGCGCAAAAGACTTGGAATGGCCCTCATCTCATTCATTGAATTTTCAACATCTTGGCACGGTGTGGCAAGGGCTGTGGATGTGGACTTTCATGGCCAAATACAGTGTTTGAAATTTGTTTTTTGAGCCATTGATTCTATTTTTGTGGTCCTTCGTGGAATTATGCTGCAATTCAAACGCATAGCGGGCTTTTTGGCCATCGGCTTCATCTTGGTTTTCGTCGCGAAAATCGACAAGATGGGTTTGTTTTCTGTGTATTTCAAAACCATTGCCGAAGTCGAGGTACGCAATTCCCAGCAGGTTCAAGAACATGTGGCTGATGTCCAAATTTCGGAACTGTCGAATGCGGGAAATGTTCAGCATCCCCAGGTAGACGCTATTTGGGCAAACTTGGCGGAAATCGTTCCTTGTGTTGGATTGGGCAGGCTTGATTGGCCGATGCCAGACTTGAATCAGGATTTGGACACCCAACAGGAGTGGATGTTTCAGGTCATGCCACGGGCGCCCGGCTTGGTGGTTTGATTTCTATCCCTTCGTCGTGCCTTGTGGTGCGGCATCTCAATTAGTAATCCATTATTTGACTCAATAACTCAAAATGAGAAACAAAGCAACAATCGTTGTGCTGTTGGCCATTTTCTCGGTAATCTGTTTGGTGAATCTGTTTTTCACCTACCGGGCCTTCAGCATGGAAAGTCAACTCCGCAACAGCAGTCCTGCAGATGAAGCAGCGCTGCGACGCGACAAAGATTTCATGGCCAGCTACGAACAAGCCCAGCGCAACGCGTTTTCCTTGGGTTTGGACCTTCAAGGCGGTTTGTTTTTGACCATGGAAGTAGGTGTGGAAGACATTCTCCGTACCTATGCCGGTACTGCTGCCGACGAGGATTTCAACACGGCCCTCACCAATGCCCTTAAGGAAAAAGAGACCAGCCAAAGCAGCTTGGTTGAATTGTTTTCCAAAAACCTCTTGTCGGTTTACCAGGCTAAAAACCGCACCATTCCCCAGATGCCTAACGGTGAGCGCTTGTTGATGGCACGTTATTTCGGCAGCCAAGCACGCAACATCCCTTCGACCGCCACGGACGCCGAAGTCGTGAGCCGTTTGCAAGAGGATACCAAGGCCGCCATCTCCAATGCATACACCATTATCCGCTCGAGGGTGGACCAATTTGGTGTGGCATCTCCCAACCTGAACTTGGACGAAGCGACCGGTCGTATTTTCTTGGAATTGCCAGGGGTGAGGGATCCTGAGCGTGTCATCAAGCTCCTTCGCAACTCTGCCAAATTGGAGTTCCGCGAAACCTGGATGTTGGGTGAAATCAGCGCTACTTTGGATCGCATGGATGCCGTTGTGAAGCGCAAGATCGAAACCGGTTCCGGTTCAGAAATTACTGCGGTCGATTCTGCTGGTATTGCAGGTGACAGTGCAACAGCGGCCAAGCCGGATACCACCCTTGCAGTTGCACCCAAAGACAGCGACTCAGCTACCGTCGCGGGAGTTTTGGGAGGTGCCAATGACACAGCCAACAAGGCCGGAGCAGACAGCATGGCAGGACTTTCAGATGATGAGAAAATCGCCAAGTTCAAAAAGAGCAATCCTTTCCGCGGGTTGTTCAACCTTCGTTTCCAAGGTCTTCGTGCCGATTACCCGCTCATCGGTGTGGCCAATCCTGCCGATACAACTGAGATCAACAAATGGTTGAACGATCCGGAAGTTAAGGCAGTCGTCCGCGGGGACGTGAAGTTCTTGTGGGAAGCAAAAGCAGATCCGGACCGTACCGGTTTTGAAAGCGAAATCGGCTTGATTGCCGTTAAAACCAACCGTGAAGACAAAGCCCCCCTGGGTGGAGAAGCCATCGAAAATGCTACCCAAGATTTCGAGCCGGGTTCCACTGCCCCCATTGTTTCCATGAAGATGAATGCGGAAGGTGGAAGCCGTTGGGCCCGCCTTACCAAAGAAAACATTGGACGTTGCGTTGCTATCGTGCTTGACAACTATGTGCAGTCCTACCCGGTTGTTCAAAACATGATCATGGGTGGAAACTCCCAGATTTCGGGCAATTTCACCGTGGAGGAAGCCAAGGACTTGGCCAACTTGTTGAAAGCCGGTGCGCTTCCGGTCAAGGTTCGCATATTGGGAAGTTCGACGGTCGGACCGTCCATGGGTGAAGAGAACCGCAGCAAGGGAATGGTTTCCTTTGTGGTCGCTTTCTTTGCCGTCTGTTTGTTCATGATTGTGTACTATTCGAAGAGCGGTTGGGTGGCGAGCGTTGCCTTGATCATCAACTTGATTTTCTTGTTGGCCGTTTCTGCTGCCTTGAACGTGGTATTCACGTTGCCTGGTCTCGCCGCCGTGGTATTGACCATGGGTATGGCAGTCGACGCCAACGTATTGATTTATGAACGTATCCGTGAAGAACAAGCTAAGGGCAAGGGCTACAAGGCTGCCCTCCAGGCCGGTTTCTCGAATGCGTTCAGTTCCATCATGGACTCCAACATCACCACCTTCCTCACGGGTCTCATCTTGTTCGCCTTCGGTATTGGACCCATCAGGGGTTTTGCCGTTGCCTTGATGATCGGTATCGTGACCTCTTTGATTGCTGCCTTGTTCGTGACCCGTTTGATTTTGGAGTATTTCTCCGATCGTGGTACCGAAATCAGCTTCTTCAGTGCGGTTGCAAACCGGATCCCCAAGTTCAATATCCAATTTGAAAAGCGTAAGAACTTCTTCTATGGATTTTCTGCGGTGTTGACCATCTTGAGCTTGGTGTCGATATTCACCTTGGGCTTCCGCACAGGTGTGGACTTCAAAGGTGGCCGACAAATGAAGGTGTCCTTCAACAAAGAAGTGAATGCAAATGATTTCCGTCAAGCACTCACCGATGCTTACAAAGGTGAGACCCCGCTTGTGAGGACCGTTTCCGGTGAGCAGCCCACTTTGCTCATCACCACCTCCTACATGGTGGATCAGGACATCCAAACCAACGTGATCGATTCATTGACGTTGACTGCCATCGAAAAGGCAAAGCCCGGATTGGAGCCCAGCATCACGGAAAGCACCACTGTTGGACCTACCGTGGCGGCTGATATCAAGGTCAGTGCGGTTTACTCCGTGATTTTCTCCTTGATTGTCATTTTCGTATACATCTTGGTACGTTTCCGCCGCGTGTCCTTCTCAGTCGGTTCGGTGGCATCCTTGTTCCACGACGTGGCTTTGGCCATGGGTACTTTCTCCTTCTTCGGGGTCATGGATTTGCTTCCCTTCCCGTTGGAGGTGGATCAAGCGTTCATTGCGGCCGTGTTGACCATCATCGGTTACTCCATCAACGATACCGTGATCGTGTTTGACCGTATTCGTGAAAACATGGTTGAAATGAAGAGCAGCAAGTTGGGTGACATTTTCGAGGCCTCCATCAATCAAACGTTGGCTCGTACCATCATCACCTCCGGCACCACTTTGCTTACGGTGGTGGTGTTGTTGATTTTCGCGGGTGACGTGGTTCGCGCCTTCATGTTTGCTTTGCTCATCGGTATCGGCGTAGGAACCTATTCTTCGGTGTTCGTGGCCAGCCCGATTGCATTTGACATGATGACCGCCCAAGAAAGGGCAGCAGAGAAGAAGTCTTCCCCTGCTAAGGCTTGATTCAAATGACCTTCAAAGCCCCCGGCGGATTTTCGTCGGGGGCTTTTTACTGACATAATTGCAGGGATTGCCATCCTAAATGCCAAAACCTGTAGGAAAACCTTCTTCCTTTCTCATATTTCGGCAACGGCATGGAGTTTGAGCCGGACGATGTTCGAGGAATGTTGGCCATTGGCTTGGACCATTTTTCAGCCTTGAAAAGCGTATGAAGATTTTATCGGATGGAGCTTTCATCGACGCCGATTTTCCGGCCATGAGTGAGAGCGAGGAAAAGAAGATTTTCTCGGAGGAACTTCCGGAGGTATTGGGGATTCTGCCGCTCAAAAACACGGTTTTGTATCCTGGAGTGGTCATTCCCATCACAGTAGGCCGGGACAAGTCCATTCAATTGGTCAAGGAGGCCTATGATTCTGGTGACAAGACAGTGGGTGTTATCACCCAGCGTAACATGCAAATCGAGGACCCGGACACGACCGACCTGTTTCGTTATGGCACGGTTGCACGCATTCTGAAGCTCATCCGGATGCCTGACGGCAGTATTACCATCGTGATTCAAGGCAGGGGAAGGTTTGAAGTGGAGGAGTTCTTGACTGCGGAGCCTTATTTTAGGGCCAAGGTTCAAAAGCTGCCCGAAATTTTCCCTTCCAAAAAGGAGTCTCAGGCATTGATGAGGAATCTCAAACGAGAAGCCCAGGAAATCATCAACCTGTCCCCCAATCTTCCTTCTGAGGCCAATGTGGTTTTGAATAGCATCAACAGCCTCAGTTTTTTGGTGTATTTCATTGCCTCTAATCTCAGCATCGAACTTGCCGACAAGCAGGCGGTTTTGGAAATCAGCACGCTTCAAAGGAAAGGTGAGCGGGTGCTGGAGCACATGTCCAAAGAGGTTTCAATCCTTCAACTCAGCGAAGAAATCAACACCAAAGTCCGTAACGACCTTGACCAACAGCAGCGGGAGTATTTCCTTCGGCAACAAATCCGTACGATTCAGGAGGAATTGGGCGACGCCGGCGGTGAGAGCGACGTGGAGGAGATGCGCCGCAAGGCCGCAACGAAAAATTGGCCTGCACGGGTACAGGAGGTCTTCGAGAAAGAGCTTGCCAAGCTTCAGCGTCTTAATCCCCACATGCCTGACCATGCGGTGGTTATGAATTATCTGGATTGGCTTTTGGAGCTTCCTTGGCGGAATTTCTCCGAGGACGTGTTTGATTTTGAACGCACCAAGGCCATTTTGGATGAGGACCACCATGGTTTGGAAAAAGTCAAAGATCGTATCTTGGAATTTTTGGCCGTCCTGAAGCTGAAAGCGGATAAAAAAGCGCCTATCATTTGTTTCTATGGCCCTCCCGGGGTGGGCAAAACTTCGTTGGGAAAGTCCATAGCAGCGGCTCTTGGCCGTGAATTTGTTCGGGTTTCCTTGGGTGGGGTCCGGGATGAAGCGGAAATCCGTGGGCATCGTAGGACTTACATCGGAGCCATGCCAGGCAGGATCATTCAGGGCATGAAAAAGGCCAAGACAGGCAATCCTGTTTTTGTTTTAGATGAAATTGACAAAGTCGGTAATGATTTCCGAGGAGACCCTTCGGCGGCTCTGTTGGAGGTATTGGACCCTGAGCAAAACTCGACATTCCAAGACCATTTCTTGGAGGTTGAGTATGATTTGAGCAGCATCATGTTCATCGCCACCGCCAACAATCTCTCCACCATTCATCCTGCTTTGCGCGATCGTATGGAAATCATCGAAATCAATGGCTATTCGATGGAGGAAAAAGTGGAGATTGCCAAGCATCATTTGGTGCCTCGTGCAAGGAAAGAGCATGGCTTGAAAGCTTCACAAATCAAGTTTTCAGATGCGGTTTTACGCAAAATCGTGGAGGGGTATACCCGCGAAAGCGGAGTCAGGCAGTTGACCCAGCAAATTTCCAGGGCATGCCGTGTCACGGCCAAACAAGTGGTGGTGGATGGCAAAAAAACGGTCTCTCTCAAGGAAAGCAATCTTGTGGAATACTTGGGTGTGGCCAAATTTGAAAACGATGTCTACCAACGTGCAATGGTGCCAGGAGTGTCTGTGGGCCTAGCATGGACGCCGGTCGGTGGGGATATCCTCTTCATCGAAACGTCCTTGAGCCGCGGAAATGGAAAATTGGGCATTACAGGTCAGCTAGGAGACGTGATGAAGGAATCCGCCATGTTGGCCTACCAATATCTGAAATCCAACGCTGCTCTGATGGGCATTGATTACCGGTTGTTCAACCATTGGGACATCCATTTGCATTTTCCTGCGGGCGCTACACCCAAGGATGGACCAAGTGCCGGAATTGCCATCCTGACCGCCATGGCATCTGCTTTTACGCAGCGATTGGTCACGAATGGGTTGGCCATGACCGGGGAAATCACCCTGCGGGGAAAGGTTTTGCCGGTAGGCGGAATCAAAGAAAAACTCTTGGCGGCGCGCAGGGCCGGGATCAACACAGTCGTGATGTGCAAAGACAATAAAAAGGACGTTGCAGAAATCAATGCCGATCATTTGGCCGGACTGAAGGTGATCTATGTCGACCGAATGCAGGAAGTGCTTGAGCATGCTTTGGAACGAATGCCCGTTCCGGGGGGTATTGACCTTTTGGAGCCTGTCAGGGAAGCCCAAAGGCAACAAACGATCCGCCGCGACGACAGTTCGGGTGAAAATGCGGTCGTCTTGCACTGATTCGTTCGGGTACTGAATAATTGCCTACGGCTAAAGGTAAAAATTCCGTTATTTGGAGTCATGAAGCGTTTTTGCTCCATCTTTCTCCTTTTCATCCCTTTTTGGGTTTCGGCTCAGGTCGGTGGGCGTCATGTTTTTGACTTCCTGAATTTGAGCCCATCGGCTCGTCAGGCTGCCCTTGGAGGAGTGAACGTGAGTACTTATGACCACGATGCTGTTTTTGCCTACCAAAACCCTGCGCTTGCCAATGATTCCATGCATCAGCAGGCCTCTTTTGCAGTAGCCAACTATCTGTCAGACATCACTTATGGATATGCGGGCTATGCCCACGACATCCCCGGCATCGCCACCTTTCATGGGGGAGTACAGTACCTGAGCTACGGCAAAATGGTGGAAGCCGATGTGTATGGCAATCAAACCGGAGAGTTTTCGGCTTCTGATGTGGCTTTGGTCGTGGGCGGTGCGCATCGCCGAGGACTATTCAGCATGGGTGGCAACCTGAAATTGGTGAATTCCAACGTTCAGGGTTTTCAAAGTCAGTTTGCCTTGGGATTTGATTTGGGTGGGGCTTATGTCTCACACAAAGGGAATTTTACTGCAGGCATGGTCTTTAAAAACATGGGTTTCAACCTTACCAAATGGAATGTCGGCCCCGGTCAACGTACTCCTTTGCCCTTCGAAATCCAGCTGGGGATATCCCATAAGTTGGAGCACATGCCCTTGAGGTTTTCCATCACCACCGTGAATGTGGAGACCCCCCGTTTGATTTATTTTGACAAAGACGCTCCGCCGGAATATGACCTGAGTGGGGCTTTGATCGAAAAGAAGTTTCCGGTCGCAGACAACATCTTCAGGCATTTTGTGTTTGGAGGGGAGTTTCTGATCTCCAAAGGATTCAATCTCAGGGCTGGCTACAACCACATGCGTCGCCAAGAATTGCGGTCCTCCAATCGTGGGGGAATTGCTGGATTTTCTTTTGGGCTTGGCCTCAAAATTAAGATGTTCCGGCTGGATTATGCGCTGAGTTCGTTCCATGCGGTGGGCCCTACCCACCACTTCATGGTTTCAACCGGAATCGGAAGTTTCAAAAAGAAGTGACCTGCATCTTTGCTCCGTAATTGGGAGGGCATGCTCTGTTTAATCTACGCATTTTTTGCGGAGATTAAATTCATATTTTGAAAACAAGGCTCTATTCAGCACTAAAACCTATCAAATTCGGTCATTATCCGCGAATAATGCGGAGAATTGGTAATTAATCTCCGCATACGGTGTTTTTTAATAAAAATACGCAAAAAGTGCGGAGAATAATTTTCATGCCCGAAAGGAAGTCATACCTTTGGGTATGTATGTGTACGAACGGTCTGGATGGCCGGAGTTTGAATGGGATTCCGGAAAGTTGGAGGCTGCGCTTGCTGAGGCGAGGAACCTTCAAGGGCGGATTGTGGGTAAAATGGAAGCCATGGGGTTCAATTTGCAGGCGCATGCAAGTCTCGAAAACGTGGTGATGGATGTCGTGAATTCCAGTGAAATCGAGGGTGAACATTTGGACACCGAAGAGGTGCGGTCATCGGTGGCAAGGAGATTGGGCATGGAGTATGCGGGAATGGTGCCTTCCGGACGGCACGTGGATGGAGTGGTGGACATGTTGCTCGATGCGACCTGGCATGCTTCCGAGCCTCTCACCAAAGAAAGGCTTTGGGCTTGGCATCGTTCATTGTTTTCGGCCAAGGGGAAAAAGATTCCTTCCATTTCCGTGGGCAAATGGAGGGATGATGCCGTTGGGAGGATGCAGGTCATTTCGGGACCTTTTGGCAGTGAACGGGTTCACTTCATGGCTCCTCCAGCCCGGTATGTGGATTTCGAAATGTCGGTGTTTTTGGATTGGTTCAATGCGACACAATCCATCGATCCTGTTTTGAAGTCGGGGATTGCACATCTTTGGTTTTTGGCCATCCATCCTTTCGACGACGGAAATGGGCGGATTGCAAGGGCCGTCATGGATTTGATGCTGGCGAGGGCGGATGGTGTATCCCAACGGTATTACAGCATGTCCAACCAAATCAAAGAAGACAGAAAAGGATATTATTCGATCCTCGAGCAAACGCAAAAGGGCAGTCTGGACATCACACTTTGGCTGGAATGGTACATCCATTGTTTTCATGCAGCTATCCAAACTTCTTCCGGGGTGCTTTTCAAGGTGTTTGAAAAGAATGCTTTTTGGCTTCAGGTGAGTGGGAAGTCTCTCAACGACAGACAGGTCCAGATGCTGAATCTGCTCATGGATGGTTTTCAAGGCAAGCTCACGACTTCCAAGTGGGCCCTGATTTGCAAGTGTTCACAGGATACTGCCAACCGGGACATCCATTCCTTGATGGAAATGGGCATTCTGGTCAAGCAATCAGCAGGCGGTCGCAGCACAAGTTACAGGCTGAAGGAACTGCCGCAACCCACGTCCCCTTTTCAAACCTTTTCTTGAATCACGATGGATTGGGATTGGATGGCTTGGATGCCCTTTGCCTTCATTTCATCCAAAGCCCGCTGGATGTCACCGGGTTGCAATTCCACGCCTCGGCAGGCATCCTCGACCAGAAAAGTAAGGAATCCCGATTCCGCCGCATCGATTGCCGTGGCTTTCACACAATAATCGGTTGCAAGGCCACAAACATATACTTCCTTCACGCCTTTTTGCACCAGGAATGGGCCTAGACCGGTTTCCTTGCGTTTGCCGTTGTCGAAGAAACCAGAGTAACTGTCGATTTCGGGGTCGGTGCCTTTTGGAAAAACCCTCGCCACGATTTCCTGATTCAAAGTGTCGGGAAAATTTGCGCCGTGGCTGTTTTGGATACAGTGGTCGGGCCAAAGGACCTGTGGCAAACCGCCGAGCTGCACCACCTCGTAGACTTGTTTTCCAGGATGGTTGGACGCAAAGCTGCCGTGGTTGCGGGGGTGATGGTCTTGGGTCATGACCACCAGGTCGAATTTGGGTTGGAGGTCATTGACCACGGGGATGATTTGATCTCCGCCCGGAACGGCCAAAGCCCCTCCCGGTAGGAAATCGTGTTGGATGTCAACAAGAATGAGTGCTTTCATGATGTGAGGGGTTATATTTTGAATTCAAATCCGTTCATTTCCAGCTGCTTGTATTTGGGTTCATCGAACTTGTAAAGGGTTGCTTTTCGATGCGGGACATCGCCCTGTACCTTTCCGCACTCGTTCAAAATCCCCATGGACAGGATTTTCTTACGGAAATTGCGACGGTCGAAAGCGGTACCCAAAATACCTTCATACAATTCCTGAAGTTGTGTGAAGCTGAATTTTTCTGGGAGCAGTTCAAATCCGATGGGCCTGTAAAGGATTTTCCCTCTTAGTCGTTCCAATGCCGTGTTCAGGATGGTGGTGTGATCGAATGCCAAAGTGGGCAGTTGCTCCATCGGAAACCAAGTGGCTTGGCTTGCATCCGTGCCTCCCTGCGGTTTTTCGTGGTGGAAGATGTTGACCAAGGCGTAATAGGCCACTGTGACCACCCTTCCGCGAGGGTCCCTGTCCAAAGCCCCGAATGTGAACAGCTGTTCCAAGAAGAGGTCTGCCAATCCGGTCTCTTCCTGCAATTCACGTTGTGCGGCATCATCCAGCGT
>Ga0068872_10000417_pt1 | contig 36305 bp, 29 predicted proteins | sample NOAtaG_7_FD_66441 | JGI IMG/M metagenome (GOLD analysis project Ga0068872, IMG submission 66441) | Freshwater lake microbial communities from Lake Erie, under a cyanobacterial bloom - NOAA_Erie_Diel1S_2200h metaG | ecosystem: Environmental > Aquatic > Freshwater > Lake | place: USA: Ohio, Lake...
TATTCGGCAACACCCCTGAAATGCTCCGATTCTTTTCTGAGAAATTTGGCTATACTTATCCGTGGCCTAAATACAGCCAGGTTGTTGTTCACGACTTTGTTAGTGGTGCTATGGAAAATGTAACCGCAACAGTGCACTACGAAGGTCTGCATCAGACCTCAAGAGAATTGATTGATGAAAACCACGAGGACATAATCGCTCACGAGCTTTCGCATCATTGGTTCGGTGATTTGGTTACCTGTAAATCTTGGGGACAAATACCATTAAACGAATCTTTTGCCACGTACGCTGAGGCCTTATGGATAAAGCATAAATATGGCACATACGAAGCGGACCGTCATGCCGAAGCAGATTTAACAGCCTATTTATCAGAATCATCGGTAAAGCAAATGCCTCTAATCCGTTACCGTTATTGGGACAAAGAAGATATGTTCGATGCACACAGCTATCAGAAAGGCGGCTATGTGTTACGCATGTTACACCATCTGGTTGGTGATGAGGCGTTCACGCAATCCTTGCGAACCTATCTTCGCACTAATGAATATCAGTCTGTTGAAATTGATCAGCTGCGTATAGCTTTTGAAAAAACTACTGGCAGAGATTTAAAATGGTTTTTTGATCAATGGTTTCACCGCCCCGGCCATCCGATCCTCACGGTATCACAATATTTTGATGCATCAACAAAAATGCTTGCCGTATCGCTAAATCAGACCTCATCCTATAGCCAGGTGTCCGATGATCCGATGCACATTGAGCCGTATCGTCTACCTCTGGAGATTGATGTTTATACGGCAGAAGGCAAAACCAAGCACACTGTTATGTTTGAGAGTACAGACACGACTTATTATTATAATACAAGCAGTACGCCACTGCTGGTAAATGCCGATGCCGGCAGAACAACACTTTGCACAATGAGTACCGATAAAACTAAAAGTCAGTTTGTGTATCAGTTTTATAATGCCCCTCTATACAAGGATAAAATAGAAGCACTACAAGAATGTGCGGCATACCAATACGATGATTCCAGCTGTGCCAAGGTGCTTATAAACGGATTAAGCAGTACATACTGGCCTATACGCTCAGAGGCCCTTGATCGTATAGATATCAACGATCAGAATAAACAGATGCTATTGCCTCTTTTGCAAAAGATGGCATCCTCCGACTCTTCCTCTACAAATCGATCAACAGCCATGTATAAGTTAGCATCATTTGAAAAGAAGGATGTACTGCCCGTGTTTATCCATGCTTTAAATCACGATAGTTCTTATTTGGTGCTTGCAGAAGCACTCAGCGCTATGAATCAGTTTGATAACGAACTGGCTTTAAAGGAAGCATCAAAATTGTTTGATGAGGATAATGGCTTTATTTATAATTCGATTTTTTCAATTTATTCCGGCTCATCCGACACAGGCATACAAAAACTCTTTGCCGAAAAAATGATGGCCTGCAAGGACGAATTCAAATATGGCGCACTTATGCTTTATGGTCGCTACCTAAACAATCTTGCTCTTCCACTAAACAGACAATGGCTCAATCCGTTGTACCAGACTGCGGAAACCAATAATAATTGGATGTTGCGCTATGCGGCAATTTCTACGTTGATTTCGTTGCGAGCTGAATGGGAAACGGTTATCAGCTTATCCACTGAAGAACTAAATAACAATAAAAAATCGGATGCCGAAAAAGCTGAAATACAAAAGGCAATTCTTTTGTTTCAGACAGAAATTGATAAAATGAACAATATGTTCATTGAACTGCAGTCGAAAGAAACGAATGAACTACTGAAAAACTTTTACGGCTATTAAGTATGGCAATTATTAAAACAATAAATGGTTTCACCCCACAATTCGGCAGGAATCATTTTATTGCTGATCAGGCTGTTGTGGTTGGTGATGTGATTATGGGCGACGATTGTACCGTATGGTTTCATGCGGTTGTTCGGGGTGATGTAAACAGCATTCGGATTGGGCATAGGGTCAATATTCAGGATGGCGCGGTTATTCATTGCACCTATAAGACAGCGGCAACACAAATAGGAAATAATGTTTCCATAGGCCATCGGGCAATTGTTCACGGATGCACCATTGAAGATAATGTACTGATTGGCATGGGCGCAATTGTTATGGATCATGCCCTTATTAAGAAAAATGCTTTGATAGCTGCAGGCGCTGTAGTTCTGGAAAACACTATTGTTGAATCCGGCTGCATTTATGCCGGAGTGCCTGCTCGAAAAGTGAAAGAGGTAAGCCCTGAGGTATTTGCGCATAACAATGAGCGCATAGCCAATAACTACCTGATGTATGCCTCCTGGTTCAGGACCACCTGAAGCAACTAAGGCACAACCGGATAGGTAAAACAGCCTATTTTATTTCGATACGCTTCAGCGATAAATCCAACTCAAGATCCCAGTTAGCACGCACCGTTATTTCTTTAGCGTATTGCAATATGGTCTCAGGTTGTCTTTTGTTGTAATAATCTCCGGTATCGTATTGCCCGTTCTTATTTGTATCCACTACAACCCTTGCACGGTATACACCGGGAGCTAAATGCCGAATGGTAAATGTTTTATCTGCATCGAACCGGCTATCGAAAACAAGCTCCTGCTCCGCATTGCGTAATTCCATCAGATAGCTCTGATTCGTTTCGGTGCCGGATACGGTAAAGTTTATATTACCTGTTGCGGTTTCGTCGGTATAATAAAAGTCAAGATAAATGCTGTCGTTCCACTGGCCATTTTTGTAGCGCCAGCTCGAACGGGGAATGCTAAGTGCGTATTGCTGATCGGGAAGCAAGGATGCCGACAAGTAGAGGTATTGCTCATGGGTACGCTTATGATAATTAATGCTTAGTTGTGCCGGTATGGTTTTACCCTCCGGTGTCTTTAGCGATAAAGCAGTTTGGTATAAAGAATCGACCAGTTCCTGGGGTATCAGACTCAACTCCATTCCGTAATACAGAATCAATTTCTTTTTATCATTACTTAAATTGTTGCGTGATGGTTTGCTGTTATAAGTCGAAAGGGTATCCTTGTTCGTTGACCGTATTCCTGAGGACTTAAATAACACGGTCGCCGTGTCTCTGAAACCGGCATCAAAAACAATAAAACGCAAACTGTCTTTTATCATAGGGCTCACCAGCATCGTGCACGTATCGTGGGTTTCGTTGTATATAATATTCCAAGGCTTCTGATCGGTATGCACTAATTGTATTTGCAAATCAGCAACCGGATTGGCAAATGCAAGCATTATGCGGCCCAAGCCCATTTGACGCGAACTTAACAGTGTATTTACTTTTCGTTTGGGTTTAAACAAATGCAAAGACACAACAGTAGTGGTATCCCTAACCGGCAAGAGGGAGTCGGTAAAAGCTATTGGTTCTTCATCATCATATTTCAGATTCTGGTTATTATCCTCAAATGCTACGACCTTATATACGTGTTCCTTGATATTACGGATTTCAAACTGACCATCCTTTGTGCATCGGGCAAAATAGTCCGGTCGCTGTTTATAAATAACCGAATCATCCGTAGCGCGGTATAGGGCCACCACAGCGCTACTTACCGGTGTATTGTCTGTAGCCCTCGTCACGAACCCTTTAATAAAAAGAGAGTCTATATATAACCCGGTAGAAAAAACATAACTGTAATTAAGGAGAATATTTCCCTCATTCAAATCCCTGATTGAATTGCCGAAAAACACAGCGTACGTTGTGTTCGGGCTAAGCGTATCATTAAAATGAATGCTGACCTGTTTGTTGCGAACCTTATATTCCGGTTTTGATGGCGGCACAGGGGATATATATATTTGGGTTGTTGCATCCTGTAAGGTCACATATTCATCGAAGGTGATATGAATATCGGATGAGTTAAACTGTGTTGATCCATTGAGAGGCAGGGCTTTAAGAACGGATGGCGGCTGAATATCTTTTTCACCGCCGGTTGGCGCAACCTGATTCGCGCATCCATAAAGTACGGCCATTAAAACAGTTATTGCCAGAACGCTGAAGTTGGTCAGGCCTGTTGATGATGGTTGGGTAAAGGTCATTTTTGTTTACAGCATGTTCAATCGCTGCAATAGTTCTTTCTTGTATGACTTACTGATTGGTATGAGCTTATTTTCCACCAGAATAATATCTTCAGATATTTTCTTGATACAGCCCAAACGAACAAAATAGGAACGATGCACACGCACAAACTCACTCTGAGGAAGTTTTTCTTCAATATTTTTCATCGTGCTCAGCACTACAAGCTTTCGTTGAGCCGTGATGATATTGATATAGTCGCCAAGAGCCTCTATCCATAAGATCTCCTTAAAGGGTAGATTGATGAGTTCGCTGTCCACTTTAATAAATACAGAATCTCCGGTTACCTTATCAAGCGGTGCCGGTTTAAGGCGGGCCTTAGCTTTTTGGTACGCTTTAACAAAACGGGCATAGTCAACCGGTTTTACCAAGTAGTCAATCACTTCATGTTCAAACGCTTCAACAGCATATTTTTCTTTAGAGCTAATGAGCACAATAAGTGGCTTCTCGTCGAGGGACTTTAATAAATCAAGCCCGGTCATCTTTGGCATTTCAACATCCAGAAAAATCAGATCAACCTGATTTTTACTCAAAAAGTTATTGGCTTCAATGGCTGAAGGGAATGTACCCATGATCTCCAAACCATCGGTGTCCGAAGCATACTCCTGAATCAGAGCAAGCGATATTTTGTCGTCATCTACAATGATGCATCTCATACTGAAAAATCATTATGCCATAAAAGTACAGAATAATAATTATCAGCAGAAAAAACGGATTATTTGTGCTTTAATGCAATACGTTTGGTAAGAATACCCAACGATCGTGTGCTGTTTTCAGGCTTAAACGCTTCGGTTTTAGATTTCTTGTTTACAGATAAGATGTTTAAGTAGTTCAACAACTCTTTTATCAGTTCTGATTTGGCAAATAAATTGGCGGCACCGTGAGTTATGGCCAAGCGGATAAAGTCCGCATTGATCGAATCAGAGTATCCGATCATTTTGGTGTTGCGCAGTTTAGATTTAGTTTGTAAAAACTTGATGGATTGCAGCTGAGATGGCTGATCCATTTCAAAATCGGTGATTATGATATCCGGTATCTGATTTCGTTTGATCCACTTGTATGCTTCATATAATGTATCAAAACACTCAATCCGGTGGGAGCCAATCAGCACCTCTTTTATTTTCTCCTGCACTACCAGGTCCGTATCAATATATAAAATCAGCATCGCTACTCTTGGGTTTATTTGTAATAAAAAATTAACAGCACGTTTTGTTTTGTTTGCGCAAATTAAATTTTCAGCAAACCGGAATATTTTTTTTTCGTTGAATCAGGTAATTTAAACGACAAGTGAATAGATTGCTCTGTCATGATCGAACACATTGGCACTTATTAATATTAATAATGTCTTATATGTGACAATTAATACATTATAATTTTTGCGAATAAGTTTCGAGCGCCTTGGTTAATTCGCAATATGCCTTTTGATATATGTTATTAAACTGATTATATAATTCCGGCATGGTGTTTAACTGGTGCAATTGCTCTGCATTATGTTCGATTTCATAAATAAGTTTATCCATAGACGGATTGCCAAGCAAATGGATGTTGGGCTTTACTTTATGGGCAAGTGCACGTACTTCCTCCCAGTTCGATGCTTCGATTGCTTTTTGTATTCCATCAACAGCAATAGGGGTCTGCTCGTGAAGCAATTGCAACATCTTAACAAGAAAATCGTGTTTGCCTCGAGCATAATCCATGAGATAAGCGATAGATATGTAACTGAAAGATGCAGCATCATGATTTTTAGTCATATTTTGAACTGGCTCCTGAGGCAATGAATCCTGGTTTTTTTGGCTCACTGAAAATAAACGCTTTTTGTTGATTTCTATGGTATTCTTGCTGATTATTTTATTCAACTCGGCCGGTATGAACGGTTTAGTAATATGATCATTCATGCCGGCATCAAAGCATTTTTGTATGTTTTGCTTTACGGCATCGGCCGTCATGGCTATTATCGGAATGTTACGAACGCTGTCGTGTGCCGATGTTCGAATCAATGTTGTAGCTTCCAATCCGCCAAGCACGGGCATTTGCACATCCATAATCACTAAATCAAAAATCTCCCTATCGAGTTTATCAAGCACTTGTTGTCCATTTTCAACGATCGTTAACTCCGCACCCCAGGCCCGTATCAGGTCTTTAGCCAAAAGTTGGTTAACCATATTGTCCTCTGCAAGCAATATCCTTGTTCCTGTCAGATCGGCTAAGTTGCTCTCTTGTGTTGATACGATCTGATCTGCTTGAGCAATGTCGAAGTCCAGCTGAATATTGAATTCGCAACCTTCGCCTACGGCACTCTTTACTTTGATCAATCCGCCAGATGCCTCAACAAGTTTTTTTACGATAAACAATCCGAGACCGGTACCCCCGTATTTTCTGGATATATCTGAACCGCCCTGTTTAAAACTTTCAAACACCGTACAGAGTTTTTCTTTAGCTATACCAATGCCCGTGTCCCTGACAATAAACGAGACGGATACGCCTTTATTCAACTGTTTTAAGAGTTGTATCCTTAGTACAACGGATCCACTATCCGTAAACTTTATTGCATTGCCAATCAGGTTAACCAAAATCTGATTCAGACGAACCGGATCGCCCATGAGCCGGTCTGGCACTTCGTTGCTACAATCCACTGAGAACTGTATATGCTTCTCACCGGCTCTGATACCGTAAGTATTATGAATATTATCGAGCAGAGAACGGAGACTAAATGGAATATACTCCAACTCCATACGGCCCGCTACAATTTTTGAATAGTCGAGCAAATCATTTATGATAACCAATAGATGCTCGCCGGATTGTTTTACTGCGGAAACGTATTGTTTTTGAACCGGATTCAGCTGTGAATTTCCCAGCAAGCCGGTTAACCCTATAATCCCATTCATGGGCGTTCGGATTTCATGACTGATGATAGACAAATAGTCAGATTTAGCATTATCGGCCTGTTCCGCTCTATTTTTTTCTTCAATCAATCGTTTTTCGAGCCTAATCCGATGTTGCACATTCACGAGCATCTGAGAAAAAACCTTAAGTAAGGTCTCTTCTTTATCTGTATATATATGATGTTCACGAACCGAGTCAAAACCTATAAAACCAATACACTTTTTACCATCCATCATTGGAATGGCAATCAGGCTTTTGATAGCCTGCGGTTCAAGTAACTGCCGGATAGGATTATCTATGGCTAACGCATAAACATCGGGGATATACATGGTAGCCCCATTGCTATGTTTCTCAATCCAGTCAGGTATAACTTCGATAGGCACCTGTTGTAATTCGGTAATTTGTGGTTCTGTGCCTTCGCTACACCATTCGTGTGTATTACTGCAGGTCATCTGCTCCCAGTTATAGGCAAATATGTATGAACGATCGGCAGAGACAAACTGCCCCAGTTCTTTTAATGAACGGGTTATGGCTTGTTCAATGTCATCCAAAGGCATATTAATATATTCCGATGACAGGTTTAATATAATCTTCTGAAGCTCCGCCTGTTTTGCCAATTTCAATTCAGCAAGTTTGCGCTCCGTGATATCTCTTGATGAGGATTGATAGCCGGTTATCGCTCCATGTTCATTCAGGATGGGCTTAAATACGGTGTGCACCCATATCTCTTTGCCATTTTTCTTTATAAATCGAAATTCGGTAATGGTTGGTTTTTGGTCTAGCTGCAGACAGTACAAAGGGCAAGTTAACAGCACGTGGTCCTTGTCTTGTGGGGCAACAAGTTTTATAAATTCGGTTTCTATTAATTCATCCGTATGATATCCGGTAAGTTGTAATCCTGATTTTGAAATGTACTCGAATCGGCCGCTCCTAGATAATTTGCAAATCATATCCGCAGAGTTCTCCGATATCAACCTGAAGTGCGCCAGATTTTCAGTAAGGTTATTCTCAAGCAATACCCTTTCAGTAACATCAGATGCAATACCCCTAATAACAATCTTGTTCTGATGCTCTCGCTTAGCCGTATTTGAAAATTCAAATTGTTTTATGGCGCCGGATTTACTAATCAATTTGATGAATCCGCGGCACTCGCCTTTTTCGGTTAATTCGTCGAGATATTGGTAATAGGCTTTTCTGCTGTCAGCATCCATGTAATCTGTAATTGATGAGCCCAGAAGCTCATCAGATTGATAACCCAGAATTTCGCCAAAGGCAAGATTGGCCATTTCGATACGACCATTTATATCATGAGTAAATACCAGATCTTTAGCATGTTCAATAATATCGCGGTAGCGTTCCTCATTCTCCGATATAGCCATTTGCTGTTTTTTATCCTTATCGATATCGATGAGTCGAACCACTATAAATAAATTCCCCTGAAACGACAATCGACTTATCGCCGCATTCGCCCAAAAAGGTGTACCGGTTAACTTAAACAATAAAACATCCTCAATAAACATATCCTGATCGGAATTTTTACCTGAGAATGCCAGTAAATCCTTTATGAGCTGGGTGTTACGGAATAAAGCCTCAAGCGACTTAAATAATAATCGCTCCCTATGATAGCACTCAAACAGTTCAAGTGAACGTTTATTACAATTCACGATTTCGTTTTTTGATGTGTCGATAAAAAGCAAGGCATCCGGCGCATCATCGAATAGGGATGCCATAATATCTGTCTTTGTCTGTTGTTGATGTTTAATCCGGTAGAATTGATAAAACACACCAAGGATTATGGATTGCATGGTGAGCAATTTGATCTGATCGATTAATGCATCCTCATAGGCATGTGTGTTAAAATTCAGGTAGAGGTACCCAACGAAAACCACGGCATGATAAATCAGATAATGATTGTAATAAATGAAAGCGGTTCCCGTGATCGAAATCAGTAACAGAAGTGTGATATTGATTTCAATACCTATTACGGATTGCTTATAAAGACTAAATAGCACAGCCGCATATGCAATAATCTGAAATAACAGATACCCGTTTTTTTTGACCACTTTTGAATATATAGATGACAGGTAAAATGCCAAACAGGATATGGCCATGGCAAAGTCCATTACTATAAACTCCTGATTTAAATGATTTTGGTGAATACCGAAGAAATACATCAACGGATAAATCATAAAACCCATAAGGGATAGGGTACGATGTAGCTCTATATATTTCTTTTCAGAATCTTCGGTATCGTTAACAGAAAATAATCTGTATGTATTCAGAACGGACATTAGCTTTTATTATGACCCAATGTTATTCGTTATTAAACCTCTATTGTTTCAATGCTACGCCAGAAATTAGCATCAAAATTCGCTATTTGAATCGGGGAACTATTTGAGAATGCATGCGTAGATTGGCTAAATTGTTTGGATAGATGAAACCACGGGTTACACTTAAAACACAGGTACGAACACAAAACCGATTAAAAACAACCTTAACATATTCGGCATTAGGCGTGTTTGCCGGCAGTTTAGCATGTGCCGTTATCATAATGCTTTCCGAACAACTTAAAAGCACGCAGTCTTTAGCTAAATCCGAATCGGTTGAACTAAGGGATAGTAAATCTATATGTGCCGGAGACACCATCATGCTTAATGCAGTAGGAGGCGACCTGTATGTTTGGTCGCCCGAAAGAGATCTTAAAAATGCACATTCCGGCAACCCGATTGCCAAACCAAAGAAAACAACAATCTATACGGCTTCCATTTACAAAAAGCTTGAAAGCATCTTTAGTGAGATTGGCAGATATCAAATAACTGCCGAGTTATTGAACAGTAAGGAGCGTATTCTTTATCGCAAAGAGGTTCCGGTGGCCCCCAAACGTGATTATGTATTTTCATTTAATGCGCGAACACTTTCTGCATTGGACAAGGGGATGTTGGAAATCATTATTAATCGGAAACTGGCCGGAAAATTTTTTATCAGTAGCCGCTATCCCAAAACCTTTGAATACTTATGGACAAACACAAAAAGCCATACCGCAACAATAACACTCTTGCTCACACACTATGATGGTGATGGCGATATTATAGAAATTCCAGAGATGAATATCAGGTCTCTGGAGAAGCAATCGCTCACTACCACGGTTCAGGTAAAGGAGGATTGTCCTTAACCGGGCAGTTAAACATTTACTATAAATAATGTATCAATGTCAACTAAAACCCTTTACTGGCGGAAATTTTATGACAATATTGCCGTTTTAATTTTTGGCACATAATTTTGTGTATCAATCTAAAAAAGATCAAACTATGTTCTATCTGATTCTCTTTTTCTTCCTTGGTTTGGGTATGCTTGTTCAGTGGCGTCTGAAAAGCAAAATAACCGAATACAGCAAAATGCCCCTGCGTAACGGAATGACCGGCCGTGATGTGGCTGAAAAAATGCTAAACGACAACGGCATTTATGATGTAAAAGTAATTTCTGTGCCTGGCTTTTTAAGCGATCACTACAATCCCTTGAATAAAACAGTAAATCTGAGTCCGGATATATACAACGGAAACAGCGTAGCCGCCGCCGCCATTGCCGCACACGAGTGTGGTCACGCAATCCAGCACGCTACAGCCTATTCATGGTTAACCCTTCGCAGTAAAATGGTTCCTGTTGTTCAGTTTTCCTCAAGCATTGTGCAGTGGGTATTGCTTGGAGGAGTGCTTCTGGTTAATTCGTTCCCACAATTACTATTAGGTGGTATCCTCTTATTTGCCTTAACAACATTATTCTCTTTTATTACACTGCCCGTTGAATTTGACGCAAGCAACCGTGCGCTTGCCTGGCTTGATAAAACAGGAACACTTAGCAGTTCTGTTGATCATGAAAAAGCTAAAGATGGTTTGTGGTGGGCTGCAATGACGTATGTGGTTGCCGCATTAGCCTCATTAGCTACCCTGCTGTACTATATCATGATTTTTATGGGCCGAAGGAACTAAACAATAATTCATCTCAACATTGAAGCCGCAGTTTTTGACTGCGGCTTTTTTATTCCTCATTTTTATTTAAGCCTATTTTGTAACATATAAATCTGTTTATAGTAATAACGATAAATAAAAAAACGCATCAGCACCTTATGTTTGGCTTTTTAAGTAAAGCAGGTTATCCGCAAATGGGCAATCCGAATGAGCACAAACCGGCAATAAAAGCCGAAGACCGCCATATGACTAAAATATTTATTGTTGAAGACAATGAGGTATATGCCACCTTGTTACAACATACCCTGGAGTCGGAGGACAAATACGACATTCACCTGATCAAATCTGCCGATGAATTATTCAAGAAAATACATTTAAATCCTGATATCGTTACAATCGACTATAATTTACCCGATCGGAATGGACTTGATGTGCTGAAAGAGGTTAAAAATTACAATAAAGATATACAGGCAATTATTCTATCAGGACAGGAGCGCGTGGATGTGGTGGTTGAATGTTATAATCATGGCGCCAGCAGTTACATCATAAAAAATGATAATACAATAGTTGAACTAACCAAAACGGTTGAGAACCTGAGTAAGAATGTTAATCTACGTAAAGAAGTTGATTATCTCAGAGAGCAAATCATTGACCGAAATAAATACAATAAAATTATCGGCGACAGCCCTGCTGTTTTAAAGGTATTGCGACTAATTCAAAAAGTAGAAAAAACCAATATGCTCGCGCTCATTACCGGTGAAAGTGGAACAGGAAAAGAACTGGCCGCGGCCTCTATACATTACAACTCGCCAAGAGCAAAAATGGCTTATGTATTGGTAAATATGGCCGCCATTCCCGAAGACCTTATTGAAAGCGAATTGTTTGGTCATGAAAAGGGAGCTTTTACAGGAGCCGACTCTAAACGAATCGGAAAATTTGAAGAAGCCAATGGCGGAACTATATTTCTTGATGAGATCGGAGAAATGAATATGCATCTGCAAACCAAATTATTGCGCGTACTGCAGGAAAATAAAATAATGCGACTCGGTTCTAATAAAGAGATTCAGCTTGATGTTCGTGTTATTGCCGCAACAAATAAGAATCTTGCACAACGGGTTAAAGATGGAAAGATGCGTGAAGATTTGTACTACAGACTTCAAGGCTTTCTCATTCATCTGCCTCCATTGCGCGAGCGCGAAAATGATACCATTATGTTGGCAAAACATTTTCTTAAAGAATTCTGTGATAGAAATAAATTGCCACAAAAAACCTTTAGCCCTCAGGCTATTCAAAAAATTACGACACATACCTGGCCCGGTAACATACGCGAATTAAAAGCCCTCGTGGAACGCACTGTACTTATTTGTGACGACGATATCATCACTCCGGATGACATGATCTTTTCGGCCTTAATTTAACCCTTACATAAATGCTTTAGTTTATATATCGTTGAGGTGTTGATATGCGTTATTCTATTACATTTGCAATAAGATAATCGCACCCATGCAACAACACATAGAAGCCCTGATTTTTGCGTCTGATAGCCCATTGACCATTGAAGAAATTCAAGTATGTATCAAAAAATTGTTGGGCACTGAACTCTCCTCAGAACAAATACAAACCGATATTGACGCCTTGGTAGCCAAGTATGAAGACGAACAGTTTTCATTCCATATCATTCCTATAGCCGGTGGCTATCAGTTCTTCACTAAAAATAGTTACGAACCCACTATCGCTGAATTTGTTAAACAAAAATTAAATAAAAAACTTAGCACCGGTCAGTTGGAGTGTCTTTCCATTATTGCCTACAAGCACCCTGTTTCAAAGAGTGACATAGAACAAATACGCGGCGTAAATTGTGATTATGCGATTCAAAAATTATTGGAAAAAGACCTGATTATCATCAGTGGCAGAAGTGAGAGTGCAGGGAAAGCCATTTTGTACTCGGTGAGCCCCTACTTCCTGAATTACTTTGGAATAAACAGCACAGCCGACTTGCCTAAGCTGAAAGAAATTGAGGTGATAGAAGAAAATAGCATTGGCATACCGAACGAAGTATTATAACCACTTAATTTTTTATTATCCCTCGCCGGTCGTTTTTTGAAGAAATCAAATAAGTCATAACTAAATTAAAAAAATGTTCTATGCATAAGCGATTAATAAAAGGCGAACAAAAACTTTTTGGCGTTTGTAGCGGAATCGGTAACTACTTGGACATAGACCCAACCATAATACGTGTCTTATTTGCCGTTGCCGCTGTATGTTTCGGAACCGGTATTCTCCTATATCTGATACTGGCTGTAGTAATGCCGAGCCGATAAGTGCAGCTTGTTCGAATACTGCTAAAGCACATTCATCAACTGCTCCTTGATTTTTTCCAACTCGTCTTTCATTCGTACTACGTATTGTTGGATGCCGGCGTGATTGGCTTTTGATCCCAGGGTATTTATCTCTCGGCCCATTTCCTGAGCAATGAAATTCAGTTTACGACCGGTGTTACTCTCCTTGCGCATCGTTTCTATGAAGTAAGCGCAATGGTTACGCAGCCTGTGTTTTTCTTCGCTGATATCCATGCGTTCCATATAAAATATAAGTTCCTGCTCCATCCGGTTTTGATCTATTTTTTCCTGTGGCACCTGTTCATTTAATAACTGTACAAGCCGTTCGCGAATTTGTATCAGGCGCTCCGAATCTCTTACCTCAATCTCAGATAAGGAATTTAATATAGACTGAATCATCCGATCAAGTTCGGCCTCTAATGATTTCCCCTCCTGTGCTCTGAACTGATCGAGCTGAGTAAGCGCTGAACTCACTGCCCGTTCGGTAAGTTGCCAAATAGCTTCAATGTCGTTATTCTGTGCCGGAGTTAACACATCAGGCATTTTCATAGCGGTTGGTATTAAATCGTTATCCGATTGATTTAACTCTGTTGCAACCGATTTAAGCTGCTGAATATATGCCTTAAGTAATGCCGTATTGATTTGGTAAGCTGATACACCTGTAGTGTAATCCAGCGAAATAAAAACGTCTGTTTTGCCACGCTGAATTTTTTCGTTCAGCATAGCACGGATGACATGTTCTTTCTCACGCAATTGTTGCGATAATCGGATATTAAGATCAAAATATTTAGAGTTCAGCGAACGAAGCTCCACCTTAACCTGAAGAAAGTCGTTGTTGTATTCGGCCTTACCGAAGCCGGTCATTGATTTAAGCATAGTCAATATTACGGTTATTTGATTGGCTGTTTAACCTGTTCCCGTCCGGCAAAACTAACGAGATAAACGCCGGCAAATATCATTATGGTTGCAAGAAGTTTATCCGGACTGAACGAATCTTTTTGCATCATCAGCGCAAAGAGTGTTGCAATGGCCGGTTGCGAATAGATATAGATTCCAACTATTCCAGGCGACGCATGTCTCATTGCCATAATATTGAACAGATAAGCAAGAAAGGTAGTAGCCAATACGATAAAGGCTAATTCAAGCAGAATATGATTAGGCAATTGGGCCCACGATATAGCATTAAATTCACTGAAGCCAACCGGCCACACGATAAAACTGCCAAACAGAAATACCATGGTGATAATGGTTATTGGATTGTATCTGGCCATAAGCGGCTTTACAATTACAATATATACAGCATAGGAAGCGGCATTCAGGAACACACATAAATCGCCGATACTTCTGCTACCCGAAAATGTAACTGATCCTCGATTTAGGATAATGATTAAGGCACCACAAATACCCAACAGGATTCCCAAAATGCGCCACAGATTCAAATGATCGCGACCGGTGAAATAGGATATGGTAACAACCATAATTGGTGTGATGGTCATAATCAATGCCGCATTGATAGGCGTTGTAATTGATAGTCCTTTAAAAAAAAGCAACTGATTGATAGCCACCCCAAACAGACCGCACAATGCCATCAGTCCTAAATCACGCTTATAAATTTTTTCCCGAATAAATAACAAATACGTAAGTGTAAACAACAGCAATGAAACGGATACCCGAATAACTATTGCTCCGAATGGACCAATATAATGAGGCACTACATCTTTAGCTATGGTAAAACTTACACCATAGATAAGATTTGCCAGTAACAAATAAATATGAGCCAGAATACTGCCACGCATAATGCGGTTATCCACTAAGACAACTTCTCGTGCGTTTTAAGCCAACGTTCGGGAAGCTCTTCGCGACAAGCCTGCATGTAGTCTTCGTAAGTGCAGGGTATTAAATGTTTTTTGTTAGGTCGTTTGCTTTTATGCCCTGCCGGTACTTCCATCCACCAGATATCGTGTTTTACATTTTTCCAAAAGACTAATTCATACTTATGATCTACCATGTGAACAACAAAACGGGTAAAGTCAGCATCATTGTCTTTAGGTATTAATTTTTTTCGATTAGCGAAACCTTCCATAAAATACCAGACCATCTGAGATGCAAGCATCACCGTCTGATTTCTATTATCTAATGCCGGATTAACCTCATAGAGTCCAAATGAGGTAAGGCGATCGCTAAGTCCGGCATATCGTGCAATCTGACAGGCATCTTCGCCGGTGAGGCCATTAGGTGAGGCATTTCCGTTTCCGGGGGCATCACTATACCGAATGGCGCTGATATCAAAACTCATCATATCGGTATCCCGCATAAGTGGCTCAATCTTGTGGATATCTTCCCTCAGTTTGCCCAAACGATACATATCAAAATGAAGTTTATCAAGTGTATCAATAGTCATAGGTGAGGCATAATGCATCTGATAGGCGAGCTGACTGTAATTGAACAGGAAATTTGGCTGGTGGGTGAGCAGATTAATCAAGAAATTATCTCCATTAATAACATCCTCATTTTCGCGGATATCAATATGACTGTCAACAACCGCTACATTAATCATCTTGCCAAACTCCTGATAGCCTCCATACTGTCCGTAACTGATATCGTGCGATCCTCCAATGATGATTGGCACGACTTTATTTAAAAATAATTCATTGGTAATCTTACTTAATGCAACGTAAGTGTCTCTTGTTTTTGCTCCTTTTTCCAGATTACCCAAATCCACGATTCGTAAATGTTTATGTGGCAGATACATCTGATAAAGATGTTTTCGTATAAGGTCCGGAGCTTTAGCACACCCTTTATTTCGCATGCTACCTCTGTCGTCTTTTACCCCGATAATCGCAATATGAGCCCCTGTTATATCCGGAACAACTGTTTCATGTATGGCGATGCAATTGCCAATCTGATCGGGGCTCAGTGCATTTCGATCTATGAGTTCAGTAACATTAAGAGGGCTAAGAAATTCGTCTAACATAATGATGATTCTTTTTTAAAATTACCTTTTGTATTTATCTTGACTGATTATAATATTCAACAGTCTTTGTTAATTGCATCTATGATTCCTGTTTCATTTCTATTAATCCTAATTTTGCTTACAAGCATTCTATCTATGCGTGAATTAGAAAAAATTAAATTCCTGGACAACTCCCTGGATAACTGGCTCTGGATAACCGGTATTATGATTATCGTCTTCATCTTTAAACGATATATATCCAAAATGCTTGGTTCGCTCATCTATACATTGTTCAGAAGGTATTCCAAGGAGAATAAAGTAAAAATATTTAATGAACTGGTATTAGCCCCCGCTCAGTGGATGATCCTGTTAATCATACTTAGCTTTTCCGTCAATCTGCTCCGCTACCCGACAATGTGGAATATCGACTTTCACGAAATCCATTTGCGTATCATTTTAAACAATATGCTTAAACTTATGCTAAGCCTGTCTTTCACATGGTTTGTATTACGTATAACAGATTTCATCGGAGTACTGATGGCAGACCGCGCCACACTAACTGAATCAAAACTCGATGATATGTTGGTTCCATTTATTAAGGACTCCATTAAAGTAGTTATCATGGTAACCTCTTTATTTTTTATTCTCAGTAACATCTTCGAAGTCAATATAGCATCATTAATTGCCGGTGTAGGTATCGGAGGATTAGCCATTGCGCTTGCCGCACAGGAAAGTTTAAAGAACATTTTTGCTTCGGTCACTATTTTTCTGGATAAACCATTTACCATCGGTGATATTGTTCAGGTTGGTCAGGTTACCGGAACGATTGAAAATATAGGCTTCAGAAGCACCCGGCTTCGTACGTATAACAAAACCTTTGTTACATTACCCAATAAGCTGATGATTGAAACCAGCGTTGACAATTTATCTATGCGGACATTTCGTTTCGTGAAAACAACAATCATCCTCAGCTACGAGACCGGAAAGGATAAGCTCGAATCCATTGTTAAAGCCATAAGTAGTTATATGGAACAAGCTGATTTCATTGAGAAAGACTATTCCGTTCGCTTTAATGAGTTTAGAGAAAATGGATTTGAAATTGCCTTGGAATACAATATCAGAGAGGTTGAGTTCAACAGCTTTATGGAACTTAAAGAAAAGGTCAATTTTGCCATAGCTGAAATCATTAACACGCAGGGTGGCCAGTACGCGCAATCCTCAAGAATCGTAGAACTTAAAAAATAAAATACAGCATTTAATGAAAATAGATGATATCAAAACCATTGGCGTTTGTGGTGCCGGCACTATGGGCAGTGGCATTGCGCAGGTATGTGCCCAGTCCGGATATTTTGTTATTCTATTCGATATCAGCGACACAACCGTTCAGAACGGGTTAAAGCAAATTGACAAGAATCTGAGTACCGCCGTGTCAAAACAAAAAATCAGTGAGGAAGAAAAAGCTCAGGTATTGCATCGAATCCGCATTACCTCAACTATACAAGAAGTAAAAGCCGAACTGATTATTGAGGCTATCCTCGAAAATAAAGAAGTAAAACAAAAGCTTTTTAATCAGCTCCACGAAGTAAACGGAGCATCGGCGCTCTTTGCCACCAATACTTCATCTATTCCGATTTCAGCTATTTCAGCGGATGTGCCATTTCCGGGACGTATTGCCGGTATGCATTTTTTTAACCCTCCTTTTTTGATGAAACTGGTTGAAGTCATCCGAAGCGAACAAACTTCAGAAGAGACAGCAGCATGTATATATGACCTGTGCCTGAGATTAGGTAAATACCCGGTTCGGGCTAAGGATCGTCCCGGTTTTATCGTGAACCGAATCGGCAAGATGTATCATACCGAGCCAATACGGATTGTAGAGGATGGTATAGCAGACATTCGTGCCGTAGATGAATTACTAGAAGCCTGCGGTTTCAGAATGGGCCCATTTAAACTTATTGATCTGATTGGTGTGGATGCCAACCTTAATGTAACAAAATCACTTTATGCATTAATGGATCATGCACCCCAGTTTGCGCCAAGTGAACTTCAGCAAAAACTGGTCGATGACGGGCGCTTAGGAAAAAAAACAGGAAAGGGTTTTTATGATTACCCTGCATAGTACATCTTTGCATCATACAAAAAAAGGATGCCAAAGAATCACGAAATAGACTACCGTATTCTCGGAGACGAGATGCAGTGTGTTGAAATTGAATTAGACCCTACAGAAACAACGGTAGCGGAAGCCGGTGCAATGATGATGATGGAGGAGGATATCCGAATGGAAACCATATTCGGTGACGGCTCTCAACAACAAAGCGGCCTGCTCGGCAAGTTTTTATCAGCCGGAAAAAGGCTAATTACCGGCGAGAGTCTGTTTATGACAGCCTATACAAATTACGGTACAATGAAACGCCGTGTAACCTTTGCGGCACCCTATCCGGGAAAAATCATTCCTATTAATCTGGAACAGAACGGTGGAAAGATAATTTGTCAAAAAGACTCCTTCTTATGTGCGGCAAAAGGTGTTGCCATAGGGATTGAATTTCAACGAAAACTGGGCACCGGACTTTTTGGTGGCGAAGGATTCATCATGCAAAAACTGGAGGGCGATGGACTCAGCTTTGTACATGCCTGTGGTTATATTATGGAAAAAACACTCATCCCCGGTGAGAAATTACGAATCGATACGGGTTGTATTGTAGCGTTCCAGCAGACTGTTCAATACGACATAGAATTTGTAGGCGGGATTAAGAATACAATCTTCGGTGGTGAGGGTATATTTTTTGCAACTTTATCCGGCCCGGGCAAGGTATGGATTCAGTCCCTTCCCATCAGCAGGCTGGCCGAACGCATATTACGATTTGCCACAACCAACAGGCGTGAAGAAGGAAGTCTGTTGGGGGGCATTGGGAATTTACTGGACGGCGATAACCGATAAAAAAAACATATGAACAGATACTTCATTATCCTAATCATTTCGCTAATGACCTTAAAGGCTCAGGCACAACTAAATTGTAATGAGCCGATGATTACTACCCCGGACACCATTGTTTGTAAAGGAGATCCGGTGACTATTAAAGCATTAAAGCGATCAAATGATTTCAGTATTCAATTAGACGGCATTAATGACTATGTCGCCATTTTAAATAGTCCGTCATTAAATATTGACACGGCATTCACGCTGGAATTCTGGTACAAGCCGGATACCATCGGTTTTTATTATTTAGTATCCAAAGGCCCTGACACCACTGTTGGATGGTATGCCCTAGGACGATATCCCGCGTCTTTTGGCAACACCTATTTCGGTGGCATACAATCACAGGGCACCCCCGAACCACCCCCCAGTATCATCACGGGGCCACCGGCCAATCCTCCATTTGGGGAGTGGGTTCATCTTTGTTTTACCGGTAATAATACCATACGCCGACTATACATCAATGGCGTTCTGGAAGTTGAGTCCAGTGGCTTAATTGCATTCGCCCCTAACAGTTACAACCTCAATATAGGCCGTCATCAATACACGGCTTTTCCTTACTATACCCGAGGTTTGATGGATGAAATTCGCTTCTGGAAACGCACCTTATCTCAACAGGAAATTACGGATAAGATGAGCAGACAGCTTATTGCTTCGGAGGAAACCCTGCTTTCACTTTATTACGATTGTAATCAGGGGAGCGGAATCTTTATGACAGACAAAAGCGGTAATAATAATTTTGGCAGTTTGCTCAATGGCGCACAATACAGTACCGATGTTCCTTTTGCATTTTACAGTAATGACTACAATTACTTATGGAGCACCGGCGATACCACACAGACCATCACCTATAACATTCCATCTCCGGTAAGCGTGTCGCTGATTGTTACCGAAGGAAATACCTTATGTTATGATACCGTTTTGATTGATGTATATGCCGGGCCTGAATTAAATACAACAGCAACAACCCTATGCGCCGGCGACAGTGCAATACTGACATCGAGTGGCGGGTTAAGCTATCTATGGAATACCGGCGATACAACGCAATCCATCACGGTATTTACAACCGGACAATATCAGGTATTAGTAAATGATACAAATGGATGCGTTAGTCCGTCTGAATTATTAACAGTAACAGCGTATGATAACCCTCAACCTGAAATTACCGTAAATGGGTCTATCACTTTCTGTAATGGAGATAGTGTTTTACTGAGTACGGGCTCATATCTCTCCTACGCTTGGTCTAATGGAAGTACCGAAAGTACAATTTATGTTAGTAACACGGGTATTTACTATGTGCTTGTTACCGACTCGGGTAATTGTTCCGGCATATCATCCGAAGTAAGCATAAGTGTTGTTCCGGGTGTGAATACATCGGCAATAATAGGGCCCGTAAATGTAAGTGCCTTCGGCACCTATACCTATACGGTAACACAGAACACGGGCAATACCTATACCTGGTCCGCTACAAATGGTGCTATTGTTAACGGGCAGGGCACAAATAGTGTTAACGTAACCTGGAGTGATATAAGCAGTGGACAGCTTATGGTCATTGAGAGCAATTCGGTTTGCGCAGATACGGCCTATCTGAATACCGCCATTTTTACTTCTGTTACCGCACAACAATCCATACCGGTTCGTATATATCCTAATCCGTGTAGCGGGTTATTATATCTGGAAGGATTGCAAGACAACCTGATTTATGATGTACAATTATTAGATATCATCAGTCAGCGCTGCATAGCAATAGCTCAAGTCAGGGAATCAACATTAGATATTTCTGCCATTCCGGCGGGGACTTACTTGGTTCAACTAACCGATGAGAATTACCGCAGAGCGATTATACCTATTGTAAAAATAGATTAACCCTATTTTACCCTAACAGTTGCTTTAAAACCAGGGCAGGTGTGCCGGTTTTTTAACAAGCGCATTGTATTATATAATAGTACAGATGCCATTTTGCACAGTGGCATAACTTCATGAAAAGAAATAAATTTTTCAATTTTTTGGGGCTACGCCCCAAACCCCAATGATCAAATTATCAAATGAATCAAATAAATTAATCCCTGAGGCAAAGGACGGAAAAACCACTTCGCTTACTGTAGTTGGGCCTGTTTGCACCGCCATCGTTATAGCCCAGGGCGCGGCCCCAGGCACTTGTCGACGATGACTCCGTAGAGCTCCACCAGTAGCCGAAGAAGCCAACACCGTTGAAGAAACCAAGGTGGCTGTAGCGGTAGCCGCCCGGAAGACCTGAGAAACCGCTGCTATTGGTGCCATTGCCACCTTCATACCACCCATAACTAGCTTTCAATTTAGTACCGGCTTCACTGCCTAAATAATTTTCCAAAATAGTCCATTCTGCATCAGATGGCACATGCCATCCGGTGGGGCATAAACCCCTACTATCCATTACCGCATACCAGTTATACAGTTTACCGTATTTTTCACCATAGGCAGGGTCATTGTTGTAATAACACCAAGCCGGCAAGTGGTTGTCTCCTGCTTCTAGCCATTCTTCATCTGTTCTTGCTTGGGGTATAAGGCTACCATTGCGAAAGTGGTCCACATTACTATTTTGCGCCATCCATATTTGCGTTCCTATCTGAACCTGTTTAATGGATGTAATCGGCTTAGAGTTTGTTGGTGGTGTGTTGTTAATTGTTGAATTACTTTGGCTACCGTCAATGTATTGATTGTTTCCGCTCAAACTTTTAGCATAACTGCTTTTAAAGAGCAGCAGATTTTCCAAAGTTTTGGCCGGTATTGCAAAGTTCAGATTTTGTCCGTTTTCAATGCCACCTACCGCAACGCCAATTACTTCGCCTGTTATATTAAACACAGGCCCACCACTGCTTCCGTGCGAAATAGCAGCATCAATTTGTATTAATTTAAGTTCTGCATTTAAATTACTTACAATGCCCTTTGTAATGGTAGCTGCTAGCCCCTTAGGTGACCCAATAACAAGTACATCATCCCCCTGTTTAACCATAGTCTGTGACAATTTCAGCGGTACACCTGCATCGTATTTCACTTTCAGTATTGCCAGATCGTTCTGTTCATCCAAGGCAACATAACCTTCTACTTCATAACTTGTATTGGTATTGTTTAAATAAATTACCGCGGAATTTGCATCCTCAATTACATGATAATTAGTTGCCACAAGATTTTTCTGAATAAAAAAACCGGAGCCTAATCCCTCATTTGTTTCAATAGTAACAACTGAATTTACTGCCTTCTGATAAATCAGCGATGCAGCGTTTTGCCCGAATAGGTTAGCCGATAGCAAAACAAATAAGGAAGCCAATAATATCAATTTCTTTATTATACGCACTCTGCTAAAATAAATGGATTTTACAATAAATAAAAAAGGAAACGCTATGCATACAAGCTATACGCTTGCCCTTAAACAGTCATAATCTCTTTTTCTTTAGCCTCGAGGTGTTTGTCAATTAACGATATATATTTATCCGTAAGTTGTTGCGCCTTGGTTTCGCCGGTTTTGATTTCATCCTCGGGGACAGAATCCTTTGATAATTTTTTGATGTGTTCAATGGCGTCGCGGCGTATACTTCGAATGGCAACACGCTCTTGTTCAGTAATCTGATGGGCTTTTTTAACAAACTCCTTTCTGCGCTCCTCGGTCAGTGGTGGCATAAACAGCTTTATCATCGTACCATCATTCATAGGCGTAATACCAATGTTTGCACCAATGATAGCCCGCTCTATCGCATCAAGCATTTTCTTTTCCCATGGTTGTATCGTCAGTGTCCTTGAATCGGCAATAGAAACATTTGCCACCTGATTTACCGGAGTGGGGGCACCGTAGTAATCAACTGATATTCCATCCAGTATTGCCGGCGTGATTTTACCTGCACGAACTTTGGTGAGTTCATTTTCCAGATGTTGTAATGTTTTTTCCATGTGATTTTTAGCATCATCAAGGTATTGTTGAACGGTGGGCATAATAGCTTGTGGTTAATTTTTATGAGTGGCAAATTTAATCGTTACGGACTATTTTTTAATTAATACATGAAGGTGTTCTTCTGTCTTTGAGGCCTTATGCTGTCGTGCATCGGGTTTATCGGCCCTAAAACGCTGATAATTTTTTCGAATTAACTGATACGAGCCGTATTGTTCGCAGATCTTTTTCAAAATATCTTCCTGAAGCAATCCCTCATTATTATAGCTAATAAATATAAATTCGAAGTCGGCCGCGGCAATTAATGCATCAAAGGCATTTGCAACCTGAGCTCGGCTACAATAAGCACTCCGGTTATAATCTGGGCGAAGACCGGTTTTGCCCTGAGGAATAAACGTGTCATAAAGTGTTATGGTATTGAGTAAATGATAGTTGGCGCCGTATTGTCTTTGATTATATGGAGGGTCAAGATACAGCACATCCCCTTTTATTTTTTTTATCAGTTGATTGGCGTCCTCTTTATATACCAGAGTCTCCGTCTGACATTTGGTGTATGGTGCTTCGGTAAGATGCAATGAAGCAGATGCTGATTTTTTAATGTGTTTCAGAAAAGCACCGTAAACCGATGCAGTATTAGCCAGTGCATCAGCACACTCCAGTAATGAAGCCAGTAACAAATAATATTCATCCTCTGATGCGATACGATTATTTTTCCAATGTTCGATCTGCAAACGCATGGCATCTACCTTCATTCCGTTGTTGTCGGTAAAGTAATTTCTACCGCTACCGCTACCGGCACAATAGTTTGTGTATATGAACCCTTTAACAGGCTTGATTTTATTTAGCTCGTAAATTTTGTCAATGCTGTCTATAAAACGAGTATTTCCAATGTAATGTCTCAACAGCACATAGGCATATTCTTCCGCATCGTTCACGATAACCTTTTTAAACCTATCCTTAAGCACTCTGGCAACTGCGCCCGTGCCACCAAATAGTTCCGCATACGTCTTATTAATTGCAGATCCGCAAACACGTATTATTTCTGATGAAATAAATGAAGCTAATTTATATTTAGATCCTATGTAGTTCACGAGCTCAGGCTTCTGCCCAGATCAAGTCGGTTAAAATTGTTGTTTTGTTGGGATAGTTGATTTTTATCAATTGTCCGGGATTGAAAGAATCCATATACTGATGAATTATTCGGCTAAGGTATGTCAGTTCGGCTTTTAATTTCCAATGTGCCGAACTCTTGCTGTACAGCATCAAAAATATTCTATTAGAAAGATGATGTCGCTGCTCGCTACTCTGATTATCATAGAGCCAACGGGCAAGCAAGGCAGGATTTTGTTTACACCATTTTTTCGACCAGGGAATATTTTTAGGGAACACGGAGGTCTTATGATCAAAGGGGATATCGTGAATATAAAAATCGCAGTACTTATCTTTTTCTACCTCAAACTTTCTTACCTGACTGAAAGAACAAAAAATTTCCTCAATAGCCATTGCAGAATGAAAATTGTACCAACGGTTCACGGCATAGTTGCCAATCTCCTTTTGCTTCGGGTTATTATGAAACTGATTTTGTATATGACAAATCAGTTTATCAAACTGCTTTATATCATAAATAAAATGAGTTAACCGGTCAAAGGTGTCGTTTTGCGTGCGCCCCCATATGTATTTATACTGCGTACGTTTTTTTAACTCTGACTCTATAGTTACTAAGTCCGGCTTGGGGAGCATGATGCGAAACTATTCAATTCAACCGCCAAAGTAATCACGCATCCGATCCATAAACCCTTTTTCGTTTTTACCGGGATGCGGATGGAAATTTTTCATTTGTCTCATTTTTTCAAGTAAGGCGGTTTCTTCTTTGGTCAACTCTTTAGGTGTCCAGATATTGACTTGTATAAGCTGATCGCCCTTGCCATACGCATTCAGATTTGGGAATCCCTTACCTTTTAATCTAAATATTTCGCCGGCCTGTGTGCCCGGTTTTATTTTAATCTTTGCCTTACCATCTATAGTAGGTACTTCAACACTGGTACCCAATGCGGCATCGGCAAAGCTTATGTATAAATCATAAACAACATTGTTGCCATCCCGTTTCAGATGCTCGTTGGTTTCCTCTTCGATTTGTATCAGTAAATCGCCTGCCGGGCCTCCGCGCTCGCCGGCATTTCCTTTTCCACTCATGCTTAATTGCAGGTCTTTACTCACGCCGGCAGGGATATCGATTGTAATAGCTTCTTCGCCGTAAATTCGCCCATCGCCCTTACAGGCCACACAACGCTGAGTTATCGATCGGCCCTCGCCACTGCAAGACGGGCACACCGCCTGAGTGGCCATCTGTCCGAGGAATGTATTCGTTACACGACGCACGTAACCCTGTCCGTTACAGGTAGTACAGGTAGAATAGGATGTACTGTCTTTTGCTCCACTGCCATTGCAGGTATTACAGTCTACATATTTCTTTACTTTAAGTTTTTTCTGAACGCCCTCTACCATTTCTTTATAGGTGAGCGCTATTTTAATTCGGAGATTACTGCCACGGGAGCCACGCTGGCGCTGTCCTCCACGGGAGCCGCCCCCGAAAAATGATTCAAACGGCGAACCACCCAGGTCGGAGAAAATATCGCCAAAATTTGAAAAGATATCTTCCATGCGCATGCCGCCACCATATCCTCCTCCACTTGCTGCCGATGAACCAACTCCCTGATGCCCAAAACGATCATATCGTGCGCGTTTATCGGTATCACTTAATACCTCATAGGCTTCAGCGGCCTCTTTGAATTTATCCTCAGCCGATTTATCGTTGGGATTTCTGTCGGGGTGATATTGCATAGCCACCTTACGATAGGCTTTCTTGATCTCGTCTGCCGAAGCCGATTTACTTACACCAAGTATTTCGTAAAAATCACGTTTTGATGACATAAACTCTTATTTACCAACTATAACTTTTGCAAATCGAATCATTTTATCGTGAAGAGTATAACCACGCTCAAGTTCATCGACTACTTTACCTTTGAGTTCTTCTGATGGTGCCGGAATCTCGGTTATTGCCTCGTGGTGTTCAACATTAAAATCCTGTCCAATACTGTTTAGTCCTTTCAGCCCTTTTTGCTCCAGAATATTTTTGAACTTGTCATGAATGAGCGTAACGCCCTCTCTTACTGCCTGAACATCTTTTGCCTGATCAATTTGTTTTAAAGCACGTTCAAAATCGTCCAAAACAGGCAATAGACTTAGCAAGATATCCTGCCCGGCTGTTTTATATAGATCTAAACGTTCACGGGCCTGACGTCTTTTTGCATTCTCAAATTCTGCGAGAAGGCGCAAATACTTATCATTAGTTTCTTCAAGCTTATTTTTTAACTCGATAATTTCTTTTTTGGGTTTTCCCTTAAGTCCTAAGCGAGTTAAAAAATCCTGTGTTTCCGCATCGGTATGCTCATCAATCGGCTCGTTTTCCTGTGACGAATTTGCATCATCGGATGATGTTTCTTCTGACAAATTGTTCGGCGGATTAACGTCGCGTGATGCATTATCCGAAGCATCAATATTCTTAAAATCCTTTCCAGTCGTACTTTCTGACGAATCGTTCTTCATGTGTATGCTACTATTTTCATGAGTTAATCAAAGATACTGCCATGCCGGTAATACAGACAAAATGTCGGGTAGGGAGTCTTAATCCGAATACATCTTATGGATGGTCGGTTAAGGCTCGAATAAAAAAATCTTAATCATTAATCCATTGCTGCGTGCCTTTCTGATAGTACCCGGTTCCATCATATACCCGGAGGCGAGGGCTTTCCTTACATGAATTACTGCAACAACCATTCATAGTCCATCCGCAATCATCACACAACACAAAATGTTCGTTGCACTCCGGATTGGCACAGTTCACCATCTTGGTGGTTTTGGTGTTACAAATTTTACACTGAGAAATAACTGTTGGGTTAACATAGTTAACATCAATACCTATTCGGTTATCAAACACATAACACTGCCCATCAAAATCTTTACCTCCGGTTACCTTGCCGTATTTGATAATACCGCCATGCAGATGGAATACATTCTTAAAGCCTTGCTGAATCAGGTAGGCGGTAGCTTTCTCGCAACGGATACCTCCGGTACAATAGGCCAATACTTTCTTGTCTTTGTAGGATTCCAGTTGCGGCATCGCCTGAGGCAAATCACGGAAGTGATCAATGTCCACGGTTACGGCGTTTTTGAACCTGCCCAATTCCCACTCTACTTTATTGCGTACATCGAGTACCACCACATCTTCGTCGTGCATCATCTTTTCCCATTCTTCGGGTTCAAGGTAGGTGCCGGTACGCTCCCATACATTCACATCAGGTTGCCCAAAGTGAACGATTTCTTTTTTGTAACGCACATGCATCTTAGCAAATGTGGTGTTGTTTTCTTCATCGATTTTAAACTCCATATCGCTGAATCGCTCATCGTTATGCAGATGATGTATGAAACGGTTACATTGCTCCACCGTGCCTGAAACGGTGCCGTTAATACCTTCTTCGGCCACCAGCACACGGCCGGTAAGCCCGGTGTCTTTACAGAATTTCAACAACTGCGCAGCATAAATTTCCGCCTCGGGCAGATGCACATACTTGTAAAACAATAAGGTTTGAAAGGGTTTCAGGGGGGCCGTGGCTATGCGGCTGTCTTTAGGTTCGGCATAAGGCTTGGCCTCAAGCGCGACAAGTTTTTGTTTATCTTTTTCCATAAATTTTCCTGATGTAAGCAGGATGCGGCAAAGATATAACCTGATCCTTTGGTTTCCATGCGGAGAACAACTTAATTAAGCGGTTTACATAACGAAATGTAAAAACCAAGTCAGTCAGAAAATGAAATGCCAATAAAAATTTATTTCTGAATTATTCGGGTGCGTGTCGCTTCATCCACCTGATACCCTAACGAAATGGCCTGTTGCAAGTGTTGTTTGCTGAGTGCGATATTTCCCGATCCCTCCTGCGCTAGTGCACTGTAATAATAGGTTAACGCATCATTGGGTTTTAATCGAATTAATTCCTGATAGTCTTTTGCGCTCTCTGAATATCTCCCGGCCGCCAAAAGGGTGTAGGCTCTGTTCTGTAATATGCTCAAGCTTAATCCTTTTATTTTTTCGGCACTGTTAAAATCATTTATAGCATTTGCGAACTGTTTCATCATAGAATAAGTAATACCTCGGTTGATATAGGCTTCTTCATTGTTCGGGTCTAAGGCAATGGCTTTGTTGTAGCACCATATAGCCGAATCGGGTTGTTGACGCATACCGTAAACATTTCCCATGTTGCTGTAAACTTTAGTGTCTTTAGAATTCATTCGTTTGAGCACCATATAATCCTTGTATGCTTCGTCTACTTTACCAAGTTCTTTACCATAATAATTGCCACGGTTTTTATAGGCAACTTCAACCGTTGGGTATTTATTAATCACATCGCTCCACAAAGAGATGTTGTCCTTCCACACCTGCGTTCGCGCATAAGTGCTGATAGATAAAAAAATAAAGAATGCTGCAGTTGTTGCATATACAGGTGTTTTCAGCGTTGCCTTTTTTTGGTACAAATCATAAAGAAAATGAGCAATCGGGTAAGCCAGTCCTAAATAAGGCAAGTAGCTATACCGATCGGCCATAATCGCAGAGCCAACAGAAATAAACTGTAGCACCAAGCCGATGGTTATGAAGTAAAATAATATACCAAATAACAAGGGCTGATAAAAACGATAACCGATATATATGGCGCCTGCAGTCAATGGCCAAATGATAAAACCTAAATAGTACTCTGTCGGAATATTTCCTGAAGTTACCAGTTCGGGATATGGATAAAAGGCAGACAATTTTATCGGTATAAAAAATTTAAAGATATACATTAAGGCACCCCAAGATCCAAATACAAATTGTTGAAACAGTGAGATAGACGTGCTGCTTGCGATAGCCTCAGTGGACTGTATGGAATAAGCCTTCCATCCATAGTAAAATGACAAAATGAAAAATGGCATTTTAAAAAGTAGCTGTTTAAGATGAATTTTTCGTGCGGTGTAATAATCGATCAGTAACAATACTACCGGCAAAACAACCGCTACGGCTTTACTTAAAACAGACAAGATAAAAAACAGCAAGGTAAGAGCAAGCCATACATAAGATTCTTTCTCTTTGAATCTCAAATAGGTAAAACAAGCCAAAAGAAAAAATAAAACATACAAAACATCCTTTCGCTCGCTTATCCAACTAACCGACTCTACGTGCATAGGATGTAGGGCAAATATTGCGGCACAAAAGAAAGAGACAAACCAGTTAGAACGACTTAACCGAAATACAAATAGGAACATCAGGACTACGCTGAATACATGAATCACCACATTCCATAAATGAAAAAGGTATGGATCTATTTTGCCATCAGCTTTTTCAGCACGTTGATAGTTCCAGGCTAAAGTTAACATAGTAATCGGATGATAATTTAAGGATACCGGTTCAGTAAAAAGTTGTTTCCATTGGGTTTGCTCACTCATTACCATAGGGTTTTCGTAGACATAAGTCGGATCATCCCAATTGGTGAACTGATTACTGAGCGATGGGGAAAAAGCAATAGATGTAACGATTACCAATAGCAAAAGGCTCAGCAGATTTTGTACAGAAAAGAGTCCGCCCTGTTCTGATTTGATCGTGCTATTTTTTTTATTCTTGCTCATACTCAGTGAAATGCAAAACCAAATTTGAATCTTATTATCAATGATGTGGTAAGTTTTTTTAACATTCACACTATCGAATGATGTATTTATCATTTTTCATTACCATAAACCAAATGGATTGTTGAATTTTCAGCCATAAATCAATAATTAGCATGTACACGAATAAAGAATATCTGATTAAAGAGTTGCAAAGCATACAACAAGCCGGCTTATATAAATCTGAACGAATTATTGCGTCGGCTCAGGGTGCTGAGATTGTTGTTAATGGCAAGACCGTTATTAATCTGTGTGCAAATAATTATCTGGGCCTGTCTTCACATCCTAAAGTGCTCGAAGCCGCAAAAAAATATATAGATTATAGAGGCTATGGATTATCGAGCGTACGGTTTATTTGCGGCACCCAAGACATACACAAAGAACTGGAGAAAAAAATCTCTGATTTTCTGGGCACAGAAGATACTATTCTCTATGCCGCCGCATTTGACGCTAACGGAGGCGTGTTCGAGCCTTTGTTGAATGAGCAGGATGCCATCATCAGCGATGAGCTGAATCATGCCAGTATAATCGATGGCATAAGACTCTGTAAGGCACAACGCTATCGCTATACACACAATAATATAGACAGCCTCGAAGAGCAATTACATGCCGCCGCTGAAGCCCGATTTAAAATGATTGTAACCGACGGCGTATTCAGTATGGATGGTACGATTGCGCAACTGGATAAAATTTGTGAACTGGCAGATAAGCACGGGGCATTAGTGATGATCGATGAGTGTCACGCTTCAGGCTTCATGGGTAAAACAGGGCGAGGAACCCACGAATACCGAAATGTTATGGGGCGAATAGATATTATCACCGGCACCCTCGGTAAAGCGCTTGGTGGCGCCTCAGGCGGTTTCACCTCAGGCCGTAAAGAAATTATTGATATGCTGAGGCAACGCTCCAGACCATATTTGTTTTCCAATTCGGTTGCACCCAGTATTGTTGGAGCTTCGATTGCTGTATTGGATATGCTGAATGAAACTACAGCACTACGTGACAAACTTGAAGAAAACACCAAATATTTCAGGAGCCAGATAACTGCCGCAGGATTTGATATCAAGCCCGGCGAACACCCAATAGTTCCCATCATGCTTTATGATGCGGTTTTAGCACAGCAATTTGCTGAAAAGCTTTTACCTGAAGGCATTTATGTTATTGGTTTCTTTTATCCGGTTGTAGCTAAAGGTAATGCACGAATCAGAGTACAGATTTCCGCAGCACACGACAAACATCATTTAGACAAAGCCATTCAGGCATTTAAAAAAGTTGGTAAAGAGTTGGGGGTAATTAAATAATTACTCCCTATAATAAACTCGTTTTACCCGCTGTGAAATACTACTGATGATTTCGTAAGGAATTGTACCGGATTGATTGGCCAGTTTTACCGGTGATTGTGCTTCACCAAAAACAATGACTTCATCACCCTCTTCAACATCTTTAACTTCAGTAACATCGAGCATACACATATCCATACATATATTACCAATGATGGGCACCTCCATATCACGAAGCCACATCTTGCCTACACCATTGCTTAAATTTCGATGTAACCCGTCTGCATAACCGATACCAATTGTTGCCACAACGGTATCCCGATTCGTTTTTCCTTTGCGATCGTAGCCTACTGTATCTCCGGCTTTCAGATACTTAAGCTGTGAAACAATAGTCTTGAGCGTACTTACATTGCGCAACTGATTTTGCCACAGACCGGAACCATCAACGCCATAAAGGCCAATACCCAATCGAACCATATCGAATTGTGCTTCCGGAAAACGAATGATGCCGGCGGTGTTACATATATGTTGTAGAAATGAATAACCAAGAGCCTGTTCAATACTGGCACTAACTTTTTTGAATTGCTCTATCTGAGCATGGGTGTAATCATCAAAGTTGGGGTTATCCGATGCCGCAAGATGTGAAAAAACACTTTGTACTCGTATATATTTTTTGTTTGAACGAAGCAGGTCTATCAACATTATCAAATCAGATTCATCAAAACCGAGACGATGCATGCCCGTTTCAATTTCGAGGTGAACCGGATAAGGTTCCGTTAACTCCTCTTTACGCGATTGGATTATAGGAATAAAGTTTTTAAGACTTCGCAGATTATATAAAACCGGTTCAAGTTTAAATAAAACAACCTGATCATAGGTGCCCTCCTCTGGATTCATTACCATAATGGGAGTATGAATTCCGGCTTTTCTTAAATGAACCCCTTCATCGGCATAGGCAACGCCCAAATATTCAACGCGCTGTGTTTGCAGTACATTGGCAATTTCAAAACTTCCACTGCCATAGGAAAACGCTTTAACCATAACCATCGTTTTAGTCTCGGGCTTTAGATGGCTTTGTATCATTCTTAAATTATCGGTTAATGCCGTTAGATTTATTTCAAGAAGCGTTTCATGATGCTTGTGCTCCAGTTGTTTGGCAATTTTCTCAAACTCGTAGGCACGAGCTCCTTTCAATAAAATAATTTCATCCTGAAATTTCAAACCACTCAACTCGCTCAGAAATTCACCGGTATTTTTATAAAACGCAACCTGGAGTTCCTTCCTGGCTTTAAATTGTTTCTGCTGACGGCTAATCGCATTACCAATTCCAATGAGCCGCTGAACGCCGCTTTTGACAATAATCTCAGCGATCTCACCATATAATGCTACATCTGCCATACCGGTCTGTAGCATATCGGATAGAATAACTGTTTTATGTACAGACTGTTTCTGTTGCCTGAGAAAATCCAGAGCGATACGGAGTGAGTGTAAATCCGAATTATAATAGTCGTTAATTAAGGTACATTGATTAATCCCATCTTTTAACTCCAAGCGCATCTCTACTTTATTCAAAGACATTAGTCTCGAGGATGCAAGGTTTGCATCAATACCCAAATGCAACATAAGCATCCAGCAGTTGATCGCATTCTCAATACTGGCATCATCAGTGAAGGGTATCGAAAAAAGAAATGATTTATTCTTCCAAATAGCTTCAATCTCTGCATGTGCCTGATGTTTTAAAATGTTTTGTATGATGACATCAGCATCTTTATGCCCGAGCCTGGACCAGGTGAAGGTCTGATAACCCGCATAATTAGAATCAGCAGATTTCATGCGATCTATGAAACTGCCAATACACTCATTGATGTAAACGTAATCCTTACAATAGATGAGCAGTTCGGCCTTAATGAACAGCTTGAGCTTCTCATTTATTTTCTGCCGGATGTTTAAAAACCCTTCATCATGAGCCTTTCCGATGTTGGTAAATATGCCAATAGTGGGTTGTATGACTTTTTCGAGATCGGCCATCTCGTTGGGCTGTGAAATACCTGCCTCAAAAACGGCAAGATTGTGGTATGAACTTAATTCCCAAACAGATAATGGTACGCCTATCTGTGAGTTATAACTTTTAGGAGAGCGAACGATATTATAATCATGCTGCAACAACTGATATAACCATTCTTTTACGATCGTCTTACCATTGCTTCCGGTAATACCAATTACAGGAATATCGAATTTTTTTCTATGCTGTGCGGTCAGGTTCTGCAATGCATGTATCGTATCTTTTACTTTGAGAATAGCCGCATCAGGATACTTGGTGATATCGAATTCCTTACTGACCACAAACTGCCTGACTCCTTTAGCATATAGTTCATCGATATAGTCATGGCCATCGCGACGCTGTCCCTTTATAGCAAAAAATAAGGTTGTTTCGGGGTGAGAAAGCTTTCTGCTATCGATTAACAAGTGTTCCGTAATACAGGAAGTGTTTTTTTGCAATAGTTGCCCGCGTATCATTTTCGCTACCTGATCAAACGGATAATGATGTGTATTCATAAAGGAGATACAAAAGTACCTCACCTCTATCAACCCCGATCAAAAAACAGAGCCCCGTCTGTCGACAGGGCTCTGTAAATAATATTCATTCATTCCGGGCCTAATTAGAGCACCAATTTGAGTACTGTTCCGGCTTTCAAATTTGTTGTTTTGCTGGCGCCATTACTGGCACGGATTTCATCAATGGTGAGGCCCTTGTATTTTCGTGCAATTCCGTACAAGGTGTCGCCTGGTTTAACCTTGTAATAGATTACCGTGCCCGAAGACTGTCCGGTATTTGTAGTCGTAGTTGTTGTTGATCCGGAATTACTACTCACGGTGTTGGTCCGGTTTGCTGCTGTGCCGTATAATTTTATTTTCTGCCCAACATAAATGGTGTTGCTTCGTAAATTATTCCAGCGCTTTATGTTTGTTACGGTTGTATGATACTTGGATGCTATGCCGCCAAGCGTTTCACCTCTGCGTACAACATGAACACCTGACTTGCCGGATGCATATGTGGTATAATGATGATATGTGGGCACTACATATTTACTTGATGACACTATACTGTCGCGCATGGCGTCGTATATAGGCAACATTTCAGCCGGCATTTTTAACGCATAAGGCTCATCATCCCATACCGGGATAACATTAGAGTTCAGTCCGGGATTTAAGAACTTCAGATCATCCACACTATAATTGGTGTACTGAGCAATTTTATTAAAACAAATTTTCTCAGTTATTGGCACACAAACAATTTCGCAGAATTTATTATCAGGGTAAACCGGATACAAATCATGGTGATAATAATAGTTCATAACATACATGGCCGCAATAAATGCCGGAACATAGCCTCTGGTTTCACGAGGCAGGTAATTCATAATTTCCCAAAAGTCTTTTTTGCCGCCTGAACGATATATGGCTTTGTCTACATTGCCGGGGCCACAGTTGTACGATGCCAGGGCCAGCATCCAGTTGCCATATCTGTTATAGGAATTTTTCAGGTACGCTGCTGCAGCCATTGTCGATTTGTAAATATCCTTACGTTCATCAATTTCTTTATTAACCTTGAGGTTGTACAACTTAGCTGTGCCATACATAAATTGCCACATGCCTACTGCTCCGGCACGCGATACGGCGTTCGGATTTAACGCAGATTCAATCACGGCAAGATATTTTATATCCTCGGGCATTTCGTTATTTCGCATCACTTCCTCAAAAATGGGAAAGTAGATTTGAGCAAGACCCAACATACGAGATACCTGATCGCGTTTACGATAAATATACATATCAATAAACCCCTGGACGTAGGTATTGTACGTTAATTCCAGTGGAGTTTCCTTGCTTAACTCCGTAATGATGCCGGCATAAAAAGACTCGTCTAATTTGGAAGAATAGCTTGTGGCGTCTTTTACCGGATATACACTGTCGTTGTATTCAACTACAAAGTTTTCTACCTGATTTACTGTATCAGCAGGCTCCATAACCACTTCGTTTTTCTCATCTACCACTTCCTGAGCCAAAGACTGTTGAGGCATAAAAGCTTGACAGCCAAAGGCGAAGAGAAAAGCTGCCGTAATTTTTTTTATCTGTTTGTACTTCGTCATTATTTATTTTCTGTTTACATGGTTTTTAATAGAGATCTCGAAAATAGTAAATAAATAACTAAGTGAAACTGCTTACACCGATTGATAAATCACTGCAAAAGGGACACTGACTTATTTACTACTCATATATTAAACGACAGCTATCTGAATAAGTTATACCGGGCTCGTTTTTTTCTTTATTCATTAGTGTGTGAAATAAATGCTAATTAAGATTAAGGGCATCGTTTACCTGAGATTTAGGCTTAAATTCGCAAGTTCAAAATGAGTTCTCGCAAACCCCTTTGGATTGACTTACCTATACCACAAATCATTATGTTGGTATGCCTCATATCGTACGCTTGTAACAAGGACTTTATTGGAAAAGAAACCCCTAATCAACCGCCTCAGACCTTTTGTGTAGTTGATACCATTATCCGTACCGGCGATAATCGCCTCAGCGCTTTGGTTACGGCTAACTGGTGGGGAGATGATCCGGATGGATACATAGTCCGCTATGAGTATACATTCGACAGTATTGCTGGTCAACAGTCCAATTGGTTATCTATTCTTAGGCAGGACAGTACATTTTTGCTCCCTATTCCCGCAGGAAACGACACCTTTGATTTTAATTTTTTCATTCGCGCAGTAGATAATCGCGGAAGTAAGGATCCATCACCGGCGCGCCTCACTTTCCCTGTAAGAAATTCAACACCCGCTGTGGTTTTTGTACCGGGCATTCAAAATCCTCTGGAATCTTTCCCTGTAGTAAAGTTTTTCTGGCAGGCTACTGATCCGGATGGCGCAGAAAACCTCAACTTCTTTGAACTTTGCTGGAACGATACCACACAGAGCCCTTATAATTTAAATATCGGTGCTGTAGCGGCTATGTTTGAAGCTGAGTCGCTAACAGGTAACACAACCAATTGTTATGTCTATCAAAACAATAACAACTTTCCTCTTGATTTTACGATCTCCGGACTTAAATTGAATGATACTAACCGTCTGTATATTCGTGTTGTGGATAAAGCACTATCCAAG
>Ga0068872_10000419_pt1 | contig 36040 bp, 46 predicted proteins | sample NOAtaG_7_FD_66441 | JGI IMG/M metagenome (GOLD analysis project Ga0068872, IMG submission 66441) | Freshwater lake microbial communities from Lake Erie, under a cyanobacterial bloom - NOAA_Erie_Diel1S_2200h metaG | ecosystem: Environmental > Aquatic > Freshwater > Lake | place: USA: Ohio, Lake...
CGGCGACCACGCCACCATGGCAAAAGCGCTAGCCGTAGGGGCGTAGTTTTACTAGCCCGTGGCAAAAGCGTCGGCAATTCCCCATTGTAAAGGGGGCGGCTCCGAAGGAGACGGGGGTTAGAAGCGTAGGGAAGCGGAAGTAGACGGAGGGTTAGAAGCGTAGGGAAGTGTGGGAGTCGGAGAAAAGGTTTCGAGACTTCCTTTTTGCCAAGATATAATTCATAAGATATAATTAAATAAACAAAAACAAAATATGGCTAATACACGCTCACTATCAATTAAAGCTGTTCCTAGAAAAAAGGGTAGGTGGAATTTTTCATTTACAAGATTTGGCAGAAGAAAGCAGCTAATTGTGTCTGTTCTTGCTGTTTATTTCATTGTAGGAGGTCTTATAGGCTATTCGTTATGGAACACTAACGGTGAAGATGCTAAAGCAAGTGAAAATGCTTCAGTTTCGGCATCAATTCGTTTAAATGAAGAGAAAGATTTTTCAGTAGGTGATACAATTAGTTTGAATGTAACAATTCAGAATACAAGTGTGGTTGAATCAATTAATAGCATAGCTTTAGACTTATTTTCCACAAACTCATCAGTAACTTGGAGCACAATTAATGGTGGTAATATCAGAAGTTTAGATTTAAATTCAGACAAACAAGTAAATAGTTTTAAGTTGCCAGTTCTTTCTTCAGGGGAGCGTGTTGAATACATTGCAACAGGTAAAATTGATAAAGCTGATACAGAATATTTAACAATTTTGGGAAAAATTAGATTTTTGAATAAAAGTGGGCTACAAGAAAGCAGCACAAACAGAGTTTTCACCAAGTTAATTAATTCCGGAGCTAAAATTGGAAGATCTTTAGAGCTAAAATTGGAATCAAATAAAATTAGTAGTGGAGCAGGAGCAGCCTTTAATTTAAGATGGCCAGAAGGAACTATAAATCCTAGAACTTTGACCGGTAAGGTTTATTTATCCGATAGAAATTCAACAAATGTAATTGCCAGCTCTGATTGCCAAGTTGCAGAATCTGTCTGTACAGGTGAATTTAACAATCTTGCAACTGGAAACTATTCATTATTATTCGTAGATAGCAACGAAGAAGTTTACAGTAATATAGCAAGTTTGGATGTTGCCGGAAGTTTCGCCGAATTTGTACCAAACGCACTTTCCTCATTTAACCTACCTTTTGGATCAATTTCCATAAATGGCTTAACCCCAGTAATGGCTAAAAAAGTTCTTAGTTTAAACAATAATTTAAAAGAAACAGATGAATGTGTTTTTGAAGTTAAAAGTGGAAACAATGTTGTATCAAGCATCAAGGCAAAGGTAAGCAGCAATCGAAGTTGTAATACTGATATTCTAACCTCTCAAATTCCTACTGGTGAAGGTGTTTATAAAGTAACTTTGAAGGGCACAAGTCTTGAACAAACAGTATCTTTCTTGAACAAACCAGCCACTTTGATTAATTTAGAAAACAAAACAGTAGTGCAAACAAAAGGTCAGCCAATTCTATTGCAGTCTAGTGGTTTAGTTGATGATGCAAATGTACCATTAAACAATGTACCGGTAACTTTAGGAGTTTATAGTAATACAAATTTCAGCTATAAAGAATATAATAGTATTGATGGACAAGCTTTAAAGGTTGATAATGGAACATTTAGTTTAACAGCTCCTGGCGATATTTTTGCCGAAGGAGGTTTCTACAAAGTTTTCATCCGTCTTGGTAATGGTCAGGTTTCAGACTTTGTAAATATTAATTTTAATGATTTCGAAACTGGTGTGGTAACAAGTGGCGTAAATATAGAACAACCAAGCTCTCTAAAGGCCGGACAAAGAATGACTTTCTCCGTAGCAGACATTGTAGATAGAAGTAAAGTTCAAGTACCAGATGGAGATTGCGAAGCAATTATTTATGCATCCTCTTTAACCAGCCAAGGTTTAAGTGTAAATGGTAGCTTAAAACAGGGTGTTTGTAAGGTAGTTGTAGAATCTAATCAAATTGTTCAAAGCGGGCCTGCATTAATTTCTTTCCCGGCTTACAGTCAAAGCAGACAGTTCAATGTGTTTCCAAATAGGCAAGCTACCTTAGGAGGGTTAAAACTAGAATATGAGCCAGCTCAAAAGAATTTTGCTAATACTTTGATTCTTGGCCCTATTGCTGATAATTTTGGTAATTTAACAAACGCTTTTGGATTAAAGGTTGAGGCAATTAAAGGGGAAGAGGTGGTACAAACCATCGGCCCTGTTGATGTATTGGATGGTTTTGCAAAAGTAGTTCTACCAGCAAGCTTATTTACTGATGAAAACTTGAAATTAAAAGTATATGATGCTGAAAATAATGTATTGATGGAACAGCTTTTTGCTACTGTAGAATCAGATAAGCTTATTTTACCTAGTATTCCAACCGAATTGAATGGTGATGCTAAGTTAAAGTTAAGTTTGGGTTTGAACGATACCGATTTGGAATCATGTAACTTTGAATGGATTAAATCTGAATCTGAAATAATAACAGAAACAGTTGCATACGACAAAGATAATAAAACATGTAGTTTAGACTGGAACTTAAATCAGTATAGAAACACAAAGCAAGCCTTGGTGAAAATTACAGCAAAAGATAAGGTTTATAACCAAGTAATTAACTTAACTAGTGGAGACCCAGGTAACATTTTCGCCTTAGGTGCAAGTATAAGATTAGGGCAAGATCAAGAATTGGATTACAACATTTTAACAAGTCCAGTTCAGGATAAATTTGGGCTTCCAGTCAAGTCTGGTAACATTAGATTTACTTACAATGGAAAAGTAGCTGATGTACCAGTTCAAGATGGTTTCGCTAAATTACAGCTATCTGCCAACAAACTAGACAGTAACGATCTTCGATCAATTTTAGGAGGCAAAATTTTAGAATTAGATATTGATGCCAAGGCCAGCCCAGTTTCAATTAGCAGAACCAACACTATTACTTCATTCTTAAGTCAGTATGATGTTTCTAACAGGCCTGAAGAAATTATGCTGTTAGAGGGTACTACTATTGTTCCAGCAAATACATTGAAAACCTTCAGTTTCAAATCAAATTCATGCAAAATCAGGCAATTGTCAGACAGACAAGATTCAACAATTCTCTTAAGTCATTGGCAAGGTGGAGTTTGTTATGTTGAAGTTGGAGGTGTAGCAGGAAATTATACTTTACAAGTTCTTGATGGTAATTTTGTATTAACAGAATTTAAGTACTTGGTAAATAATTCTAAAGATGAAGTTCTTTGGTGTGTAGGGGAAAGTAACTGTATTATTCAAGTATTAGCCTCCACTCTAGGTCAGCCAGAAGCGATTATTATTGACGGTGACAGACAATATAAGTTCCAATCTTCAAGTTCAGATAATTCCATTTCTTTGAAAGAACCTTCTTTGAATCCATTGAAAAAATACTCAGTACAAGTAAATTACACTTCAATGAGCAATAATCAAATAACCTTCTATCATCAAATAAACGGAGATAGGTTGATAAAGTAGTTTATATACTAACAACTTCAGATTCAACAGTTTCAACTTCAATTTTAGCAAAACCAGTAGCTTTCATAAATTGCCATCCAAGCCAAGTTAGCATTTGAATAATAACACTGAAAAGTGGTGATAATAAGCTAAGGGCCAGGTACAAAATTGCAGCTGAAATTCCAGGAAATAGGTAAGCTCTTGGTAAAATAATATCACTGCCAGTTTCAAATTCTGATACTATGTTTGAATAGTATTGTTTAGAAATTTCACGAAAATTATCTTTGTCTAAAACTGTATCTAGTGTGTAAGGCAGCTTTTTGTAAGCTTCAAGTCTATAATTTTCCAAGCGAGAATTTCTCTCTTCTAATACTGCGTTGGCGCATTTCCCACCTCCAGATAGGTTCTCACAAGAAATAATAATTTCTGGTTCTTCAGATTTGCTAACTACATCTTCTCCTCTTTTGTAATTCACAGAAAGGAAGTCTTTGAAAGTAGTTTTTACAGTATTAGTTTCAAGTGTTGAATACAAGCTAGCACCGTTCATCACCAGTCTGTTAAGAGATATTGGCGATCCTTCCCCAACTATTAATTTAGATACAAAAGTTTCGTTACTAAATAAGGTTCGGTTCAAGAAATTGGAACTTTTTTCAGAAACCATTTGATTAAATAATCCAAGTGAAAGAATTAAAATTGCTGCACCAATAAGAATTCTGGTGGAAGACCCAACAATATTTGAAATGGTGAATAAACGGCTACCAAGTTGAATTTTTTCAATTTCGCTATAGGCAATATATGCTAGCAATAGAATAATTGATACTCCCGCCAAGCTTACAATATTAAAGGCTTGTCCAAGAAAACTATAAATTAATAACAACCCAATACCAATACCAACTAAACTTAAACTAACATAGCTTCGATCTGCCACAATGATATAGAATAAATTAGTGATTGCAACAAAAAGAACAAAAGCTACTAAAATTATTAGTGGATTAAAAGTTAATATATTAAGACCGGCCCAGGTTAAAAGTAAGAAAGAAAATAGATGTAATACTAGAAATATTAATGATTTCCTAAATACTCTTCTTATCCCGGTAATTTCCTCGTGATCCTTACTAAAAATAGAACCTATTGAGTTTGGGTTGTTGTCACCATTAAAGGGTAGCATTTTAATTTCTCCTTCTAAACTATTTGTAACACTTTGAAGAATTTTATTTTCCTCCAAAAACTTTGGTAAGTTCATTTTATTAGAAGAAGGAGTAGGTTCCATCTCTTTTTCAGCCAATTTTTTAGTAAACATTTTACTACTATGATCTGGAACAGACCAGTCATCTTTTGATTCATGCAAATTTTCAGGCGCTACTTCGATCTTTTCCTCGATTACAACTTTTTCTGTTTCTACAGATGTAGAACTTTCGGGCGTGGTAGCAATCTTTTCATCAGCGATTAAATCGTCTGTGGGTTCAGGGTTGCCTTGGCCTAGTTTTAAGTGGGTGAGTTTGGAAATGGGAGCGCGCTTACTCATAATTATTCTTCTGTGAAGTTTTCAGAATTTTCTTGTTTTTCTTTTTGCTTAGCTGTAATGTCTTCTTGAATTTTCTTAGCAGTTTCTAAGTCAAGAAGGGTAAGATATAGTTTTTCGTCGGTGTCAATAGATAATACTTTAAATTCCTTTGTTTCACCTATTCTAAGTAATTCATGAATTTTGGCAGGGCTTTCCAAAGGTGTTTTGCTTAACTGGGAAATATGGCAAAGTGCTTGAATATCTTCTTCGTTAACTATAATTGCACCATAGGTAACTATTTTGCTTACAGTACCAACGAACTTATCGCCTGGTTTTACATTTTTCACGAAGTCAATCCATGGGTTTGGAAGTAACTGCTTAACAGAAAGATTAATTCTATTTTCTTTATCAATTTCAACAATTTTTGCTTTAACTTTATCACCAATTTTGAATTCAGTTTTAGGATCTTCAACTTTCTTCCAAGCAATTTCAGAAATGTGTACTAATCCTTCAAGATCTTCATCGAATCTTACGAAAACACCAAAATCTACTGAGCCTACTACTGTTCCTTCAACGATATCACCAATTTTATATTTAGATAATTTAGCCTGAGCAATCTCATCACTTACAGACTTTTCTGAAACAATAAAGGTATCTGCTTCTGGGTTAATACTAATAATTTTTACTTTGAAGATCTGACCGATGTACTTTTTCATTTGATTCAATACACTTTTGTCCTCAATACTTCCTTGCTTAACTGCGTGGGTTGGGGAAAGTAGGGAAGCTGGTAAGAAACCATCAACTCCGTTAACTTTTACCAAGAAACCACCTCTATTTGCATCTTTAATTTTGGCTTCCATAATTTTTTCTCCTTCATAACTTTCCTTAATTTCAGACCAAACTTTATCGTGTCCAATTGCTCTGAAACTTAATTCAAGCATACCCATTTCGTTATCAAGATCTATAACAACTGCTTCAATTTCTTCATCTAACTTTAGTCTAGATAAATATTCTTCGTTGTACATTTCTTTCCCGCGAACAACACCAATTCCTACATTTTCAATATCAATTAAAACTTGACTCTTAGAAATTAAAAATACTTTTCCTTTGATAGTATCACCAACAGATACTGCGAAGGTTTTTTCTACATGAAGTAGCAAATCTGCCATTGTTGGTTGTTTTTGGCTTGTTTCTGACATATAATTGTTCTCAAAATATGGTTACATAGAGGTATCTTGTCAAGATTCTATTTTTATAAATTAAAAATTTTGTAAATCTCGATATAAAAGTATTTCATACTCTAAGCTTTTCTTCAGCCCAAAAACATTTTGAGAACCAAGAAAATCATAAATATAAAACTTGATATTGGAGTTAATAGAATTAATAAATATAGGAATTTTGCCATAAAAGGTAATATATTTATCATATTTTAAATATTAATTTTTATGCAACAAAAAAACTGCCCACAGATTGGGACAGCTAGTTTTTGAATTTTTTAAACGAAGTAAAGGCTTAATATTCTAACAACTATGAATGCAATAATTGCTATTGAAGTAAAGTTTACTACTCCTTTTTCTATACCTCTTCTGGTTAAGTATATTTCATTTTTGCCACCAAAAGCACTGTCTAAACTTGCCCCGCGGTTTTGGATTAAAATTAGGATAACAGTAATAATTAAAGTTATTGCCTGTGCCCAAAGTAGGATTGATTGATTGTTCATAGATTAGTTTTTAAAAGTTGGATAATTGTTTAAATGTTTAGAAATTTCTTGTTCTGCTTCTTCAACGCCTGCAAAACCTAGAATCTCACATTTTTTATTTTGTAATCTTTTGTAATTAGCAAAAAAATCTTCAATTTCTAAAATAATATGGGCTGGAAGTTGCTTGTAATCGGTAACATCTTTGAATCTAGGATCGTTTACTGGAACTGCTAAAATCATGTCATCTTGGTCTCCGGAATCAATTTTCTTTAAAATACCAATTGCTCTAGAAACAACCACAGTGCAAGGTGGAACAGGATTTGTTAACAATACTGCAACATCTAAAGCATCTCCGTCTGGGGCTTTTGTGGATGGAATAAACCCGTAATTAAAAGGATAAAATTCTGAGGAATAAAGTACTCTATCAAGAAATAAGGCTCCAGTTTCAGAGTCTAGTTCGTACTTATTTTGGCTTCCATATGGAATTTCAATTACTACATTGAATTTTTTAACTTCTCCTGAAGGCAGAAAATATAAATTCGAAGATTGCATGCCTTAAATTTTGTTTTTTGTAGCTAATTTGTCAAGTTTACCCGACAAGCAAAAGATAAATTAAATCAGTTGTCAGGCTGTGGGATGTATGGTATAATTTCATTTATGAATATGCCCAACCTACAGAATGAAACTCTAAGCGAGGAGCAATTCTATATTTTGAAGAAAATTGAAGAGGAATATAAAATTGGAATGTTGTCTTTAAATTCTCTTTCCAGCAACACAATTACCTTTTATGGTGGCTCGTTGATCAAAGAAACTGATGCGGCATACACACATGTTGTAAATATTTCAAAGATGATGGTAGGGCACGGCTGGAGTGTTGTATCTGGGGGAGGGCCTGGTATAATGAAAGCAGCACTGATCGGAGCAAGAGAAGCAGGCGGAAAAGCTATTGCCTTCGCAATTGATATCCCTGGTGAACCCTTAGCTTTAGATGAGCCAGATCTTTCTATAGTCTTTAGCCAGTTTTCAGTAAGAAAATATATGTTAAGACAAAGTGATGCCTTTGTTTTTTGCCCAGGAGGCCTCGGAACCTTGGATGAATTAATGGAATTATTAACTTTAATTAAAACCGATAAATACCCTCTAAAACCTATTTTCTTAATGGATTCTGCCTTCTGGAAAGGCTATATTGATTGGTTAAGAGATATTCTTCTAAACAACAGAAAAACAGTTGCTGCCGATATTTTAAGTTTGTTTCACATTGTAGATTCTACTGAAGAAATCGAAAATATTCTATTTAAAAATGACTAACAAAAGTTTTACGAATAAATTATTTTGGCTTGCTGGACTTGCCTGTATTATTTCTTTGTTTGTATTTTCTTTTTTGTTATTTCAAAGCAGTCAGTCAACTAAAATTGCCAAGGCAGATGGCTATAGCCCTGATCAAATAATTGTTGCTGTTAATCAAGAAAGGATAAAGAACAGCATATCCCCATTAGTTGTGAATTCTCAGCTGATGCAAGCTGCTTCAAGCAAAGTAAAAGATATGGCTAGCAAAAACTATTTTTCTCATATTTCCCCTGTTGATGGAAAAAAGTGGTCTAGTTTTATTAAAGAATCAGGATATAAATATGTAGAAGCAGGAGAAAATTTAGCAAATGGCTATGATTCTGTGGAAGATATGGTAAAAGCCTGGATGGATTCACCTACTCATAGAGAAAATATTTTGAATCCAAATTTTGAAGAAACTGGAATGGCCTTAGAATATGGCACTTTAAATGAATTTCCAACCATTTTTGTAACTCAAAGCTTCGGCAGGAAAGAAAAACAATTAATTAATAAGATAAGTAATGTGCAAGATGCTGAAAATATTAAGCCAGCAGAGGAAAGTAAGATTGAAGTAGTCGAAAAAACCGAAACTAAAACTGAAAACAATCCAGAATCTATTGTTACAGCAAATATTGGATTAAATGAAACTAAGTTTACACCAGCAAATACATTTCAAGAAATACTTTCTCCGTTTCCAGAAATTGCCTTTTAAAATTAAATTAACTTTTTAGCGCCTAAAGAATCAAGCGCTCCAGACCAGATTAAAGCTTCAAGACTTCGTTTAGTGAAACCCTTATATCCACTCATTCTTTCCACAAAACTTTCTAAATTGGGGAAAGCTCCGTGTGAAGTTCTATCTTCAGTGAGATAAGAAATTACATCTTTGCCCAAGTTTTTAACACTGGATAAACCGTATCTAATTGTTCTGTCATCATCAATAGTAAACGAGTTATATGAAAGGTTAACATCTGGGGGAAGTACTTTAATATTTAGCTCGCGGCACTCTTTAATTGCTGCAGCAATTTTATCCAAATCGTTAGCTTCACTTGTCATTAAAGCCGTCATAAATTCTACAGTGAAGTTGGCTTTCATGTAAGCAGTCCAGTACGCCACCATACCATAGTTGGAAGAGTGTGACTTGTTAAAACCATAAGCTCCGAAAGGCACCATCATTTCCCAAATTTCAGTGGCTTTTTCCCTTGACAGACCTGATCTTTGGATTGCCCCTTCAATAAAAATAGGTTTTTGTTCATCAATTACAGACTGAATTTTTTTCCCCATACCTTTTCTTAATACATCAACTTTACCCCAGTCATAACCAGCAAGCTCGATTGCGGTAAACAGTAAATCTTCTTGATAAACGAAAATTCCGAAACTTGGAGCCATCCATTTTTCCATCTGTGGTACAATATATTTTGTTAATTTTGGGTTTTTCTTTCGGCGAATATATTCAGGAATACTGGCCATTGGCCCAGGGCGGTATAGTGCCACCATCGCCATTAAATCTTGAACTTTGGTTGGCTCTAGCTCTACTAAATAACGGGTCATGGTTGGTCCTGAAAGTTGAAAAGTTCCCATAGTTCTTCCCTTGGCCAATAGCTCGAAAGATTGTTTGTCTGTGGTATCGATTTTTTGCAAATCAATGGAAATTTGATGTCTTTTTTCGGCCAGCTCCACCGCATTTCCCAAGATAGATAGGTTGGTAATTCCCAAGATATCCATTTTCACAAGTCCTGCCTTTTCAGCAATTCTCATATCGTATTGGCAGATAATCATTTGGTGTTCAGAATCCCATTGAAGCGGGGCAAATTTAGTTAAAGTGTCTGGAGCAATTATTACTCCGGCCGCGTGAACTGAAGCATGTCTGAAATTACCCTCAACCTTTTTGGCGATATCAATTATTCTTTTTACTTCTTCATCTTTTTCGTAAACTGTTTCTAATTCTTGACTGGTTTGAAAAGCCCATTTGAAACTGGTTTTTTTACCTTGTGGGGCGGTTGGAATTAGCTTGGAAAGTTTATCACATTTCCCATAAGAAATTCCAAGAACTCTGCCAACATCTCGAATTGCAGCCTTGGGTAACATGGTTCCAAAGGTAACAATTTGGCAAACTTTTTCATTTCCATATTTTTTTGTGATGTATTCAATAACTTCGCCTCGTCTATCATCGGCAAAATCTCCGTCAATATCTGGTGGGGAAGGTCTGAACGGATTTAAAAACCTTTCAAAAGGCAAATTGTATAGTAAAGGATCCAAAATATTTATACCGGTTAAGAAACCAACTAAACAGCCAGCCGCTGAACCTCTTGTATTAATAACAATTCCATTATTTCGGCAAAATTGCATGATATCCGCAAAAACCAAAAAATAATCGGCATAACCTTTGGTGATAATAACTTCTAGCTCAGTTTCAATCCTATCAATATAAACTGTCATCATGTTCTTGTCCTGCCAATATTCTAGGGGATATCCAGGTAAGTCTTCAGAAAGGGGGGTAACTTGAGCAGCGTACTCTTTTAAGAGATTCAAATCCGAATATTTAAATTTTTCCTCCCAATCTTTTCGCTTCAGTTTTTCAGGAGAGAATCTTTCTAATAAGCCAATATAACTTTCCCATCTTAATCTATCGGCGGGGTTTTGCTCTGTAGGCAAATTATATATTGGGAAGTAGGCGTCATCAGCATTTTTATCGAAATTAGTTGGAATTTGAATATCAATACTTTCTTCAATTAATGCAGTATCAACAGCTTCTGGAACATAATCAAAATCTTCTTTTTGTTGACTAACGCTTGGTAAATTAAAATGTCTAGTAAGACTAATTTCCGAAAGTCTTTTTTGCTCCCGAATGGCCAGCACAACTTTGAAAGCCTCCTCGTCTTCTTTCTCCAGATACCTAGGGTCTGGGCTTGCAATAAACTGGACTTGGAATTGCTTACACATTTGGGCAAGTTGCAAATTTAATTTTTTAACTACCTCAGGGCTTTCTTCCAAAAGGGGATAGGCCAAACCTAATATTAAATTTTGTGCACCAAAAAGCTGACAATAGTTTTCCAGAATTTTATAACTTTGCTCAATCTTATCTTCCCTAGCCAGTTGAACTATTTCGTGATCGTTTCCGCCCAGAAAAATGTAAAAATTTGCAACAGTGGTATTGTTTGGAATATACTTAATCAGGTTTTTGGAAGTGATATGATAAGCAGGTTCTTCTTGGACAGTTCTGGCAAGGCTAATTAATTCCAGCAAAGCCCGGTATCCAAGTTCATTTTTAGCCAATATGGCAATTTTACTAAAACTTTTATTCCTACCAAAAACTTTATTTTCCTTGCTTTGGTTAGGAATTCTTAATGTAGCTCCCAATACTGGTTTAATCCCTTCTTTTTTGCAGGCATCATAAAATTCAATCAGACCAGAGCCAGTGTCTTCATCTGTAATTGCTATGCAAGTATAGCCTTTTTCCTTGGCATTTTGAATTAAAGGCAGAATTTGTGGCAAGCTGGATAATAGCGAATGATGGGAAAATGATCTAGCCAAAAACATATATAAATATATGCTAAAATGCCTATTGCTTGTCAAAGAAACAATCTAATTATTTTGACATATAAAAGTTAAAACTATAAATTTTTTTATAATGTCGTTGGTTGTTAAATTTTTGTTGGTGGCTATGGTTATAATTTTATTTCCATTTTGGTTATTTACTATTCTGGCTTTCGGTAATATTGTACCTATTTCTCAAACTCCAAATACGATAATAATCCTTGGAGCCGGAGTTCAAAACGGAGAGCCAAGTAAAATTTTACAACTGCGTTTAGATGAAGCAGTTAAAATTTATAAGTCAAAAAAAATAGAAACCATTTTGGTGTCCGGTGATAATAGAGATATATATTACAATGAACCAAAAGTAATGAAAAATTATTTGGAAGATCAGGGAATTCCATCCGATTTAATTAAAATTGATGTTTTAGGAATTCGAACTTTAGATTCCTGCCAGAGGGCCTCCAGTATATTTAATATAAAACAAGCCTATTTAGTTAGCCAGGCTTATCACTTAGCTAGGGCAAGTTTTTTATGTAGGCAAGAAGGTATGGAAGTTGTGCCTGTTTCAGCCGAAGATTCTTGCACGCCCATTTATTGCAGTCAAATTATACGAGAAATTGGTGCTAGTTGGCTAGCTGTTCTAAACATCAGTGGAGTTTCGGGACTTTAAATCATTATACACAAGCTTCCTCGTTACCATGTAAAACTCCATGCAGCCTTTCAAACTCTTGTTTTATAATTAAACTTTCTTCTTCAGTTAATTTTCTTCCTAAGCAATAAAAAAGTTCAAATTCACGCAAAATAGTGATGAATTTTTCTAGGTAATTGTTTCCCTCAGTGGTAATGTTGTTTAATTCCATATTCATATATTTTTGTTTTGTTATCGTTTGTTTGTTTTCATATTTTAGTACAGTAAATTTCCTCTGTCAAAAATACTTGCTAATTATAAAATTTATATTAAGCATAATTTATGAACAAGGTAGCAAAAGTCTTTATAGTAACTTCTGATTTGTCTACAGCCACCGATTCAAGAGAAAAAAGTATGGCAGATCTTGCCAAAACTGTTTTAGAAAGTTGCCAAGCACAGGAATTTACAGTAGATCTTCTAAATTTGGATCAAGATACACCATCTAATTTTTATCAAGCTACTGAAAAAGATAGCATTATAATTGAGTATCAAATTAGATTTCAAAGAGCAGATCTGGTTATTTTTATTTATCCAATAAAGCTTGGACAAGTTCCTTCAAAAGTTAAATACTTCCTAGAGTCTATTTTGTCACGAGGTTTTTCATATAAAGTTGTAAGAGGTCAAATTCAAGGTTTGTTTGATGAAAAAGAAATCTGGTCAATCTCCATTACCGATTTACCAATTTGGAAAGTGAACACAATTTGGGGAAATGGACACAAAAACTGGTGGCAAAGAATAGTTAAAGAATATTCTGGAAGCACAGTAAAAACCTGGGTTTTATCAAATTGGAGATCAGTTTCTGAAGATAGTATTTTAACTTGGAAAGAAAAGTTCAACAAAATAATAACTAACTTAAATAATAGCAATAATAATCTTTTTGATTTGATTTAACTAACTCTTTATCTCGATAGTTTGAATAAGATTATACAACGATATTTATCTTCCTGTTTTTTAGTATTTATTTGACAAGCTTTATATGTCGTATTATTTAGACGATATTAATTATGCTAGAAAAAATATTTTATAAATTAGGTTTAAGCCCTAAAGATTTACAAATTTATCTTCGATTAGCAACTACTGGCACAAATAAAGCCAGTGAAATTGCTCTTGAGCTTGAATTGCCTAAAACAACCGTTCTAGAAAGTTTATACAAACTTGAAAAAGAAGGCTTAGTTTCAAAAATAGCTAAAGGAAATAAATTTATCTTTTCGGCACAAGATCCAGAAATGTTGAAAATGAAAATTAAAAACCAACTAGAAGAACTAAATGAAATTCAACAAAATTTAGATCAAGCAATTTTTACAATTAAGCAAAAGCAAACCAAGAAGAAATTGCCCAAAGTTAAATTTTTTCAGGGCAGAAATGGAATAATTCAAATTTACGAACAAACCCTTCAGTCAATTGGAAGAATTTATGCCTACGGAGATTTCAATTCGGCTAAAAACTACCTTAAAGAATATTTAGAAGAGTATTGGAAAAGAAGAACGGCCAAAAGAATCAATTTAACAGCTTTTATACCCGATAGCCTAGTAAACAGACAGATTTCAAAAAATACCGATAATAACTATCTTAGAACAAGCTATTTTTATCCAGCTCGTTTCCAATCATCTGTAGAAATAAATGTTTACCAAGATACTGTTACTTTTGTTTCTTTCGAAGAAGAAATTGCAGTTTCAATTGAAAGTAGAAGTATAGCTAGCTCAATAACTAATCTGCTTGATACTTTGAAGGAAAAATTACCCAGCTAACTTGGGTCAAAAGGTCGGATGAATAAAGGCGTTGCGTCAAGTATAATGTCGAATAGAATAGCTTAATAATAAAGCAAAATAGATAAATAATCCAGCAATTTTCTTGAAAACCACCTTACAACTTAATCCAAAAAAATGGAGCAGGTTGATTTCTAACATTGGCAGGTAAATCTGGGTCTGTGTCTAGATATAAATTTTTTATATTAGCGTCGGTACTTCTAAAAACAATTCTTTCCCAGCTAAGTAAATTTTCAGTTGTAAAAGTCGAAAATGTTCCTTTTTGCCTATCTTTAAATGGTTCGTCAAAATTTATAATTCCAATTTCTTTAAATTCATAATCCAGCCCGCTGCTGGTTTTTCTAGCCAGCGAAATACTAAGCTGTTTTGGAATAGTTAATTGAGCTTTGTTTTGTAACTGACCAATTCTAACTGGTGCATCTTCAATTCTGAATAGTAAATTGGTATTTTCTTTTTCAACGATATAATATAACTTCCCAAAAGATCGGATGTCTTTAGAATTTTCAGACCCAAGAATATCTTTAATTTGGATTTGTGAAAGAGGGTTATTCTTTGCCAAGTTTGGTGCAACAATATTTATAGTATCAGCCGATTTATCAACTTTTTCCCTATTTCCATATAAAAACCCAGCGTAGAAAATTAAAACAATTATCGAAGCTGCAGTTAATAGATACCAAATAAATTTCAAACTCATACTACCTATTTTTTAAGTAACATGGCTTTAGTTCTTTCAGCAGGAACTGGCAATAATTTAAATGGCTTATCTAAAACATCGTCTGTTAGTTCACTGAAATCTTCATATTCTAGAACTTCTTTTTCAATTAGAACAGAAGATATTTGATCCAACTTATCTCTGAACTGAATTAAAACGCTTCTGCAAATTTGGTAACCTTCTAAAACAATTTGGCTTACCTCTTGATCAATAATTCTTGCAGCATCCTGACTGTATTGCTTGTATTCTGTATCTCTTCCTAAATAGTTCATTCCTTTTTCTTCTTGGAAAACAACTGGTCCTAAACCTTCGCTCATCCCATATTTTGTTACCATGTTTCTGGCTATTTCAGTAGCTTTAGATAAGTCGCTAGATGCACCAGTGCTTGTTTCACCGAAAACAATTTCTTCTGCACAATAACCACCAAACAAATTAGCAATATCAGCTAAGAATTCAGATCTGCTTCTGGTAATAGCATCGTTTTCCCCTTCGTCAGAGAAAGTATATCCTGCAGCTCTGCCTCTTGGAATTATAGTCACCTTTTGTACTTTCCTAGATTTAGGAAGAACAGTTGCAACCAAAGCATGTCCAGCTTCATGATAAGCTGTTAATCTCTTTTGATCTTCTGTAATCACTTTGCTTTTTAACGAAGGCCCTAATAACACCTTTTCAACTGCCTCTCTTAATATAACATTATCAATTTCGCTTTTCTTTTCTCTAACAGTTAAAATAGCAGCTTCGTTTAAAACATTAAATAAATCTGCAGCCGAGAAACCAGCAGTTCTTTTAGCCACAATGGAAAGGTCGGCGCTAGCAGCTAGTTTTTTATTCTTTGAATGAATTTTTAGAATCTGTTCCCTTTCTTTCCTGTCAGGTGAAGTAACTGTAACCTGCCTATCAAATCTTCCTGGTCTAAGAAGGGCAGGGTCAAGAACATCTGGTCTGTTGGTTGCCCCAATTACAATAACCGAAGAGGAAGGTTCAAATCCATCAAGCTCAACTAAAATTTGATTTAAAGTTTGTTCTCTTTCGTCGTTACCTCCACCCATACCAGCTCCTCTTTGTCTTCCAACAGCATCGATTTCATCAATGAAAATAACACAAGGCGCTTTCTTCTTGGCTTTTCTAAACAAGTCTCTTACTCTTCCAGCACCAACACCTACGAACATTTCCACAAATTCTGAACCAGAAACGAATAAAAATGGAACCTCAGCTTCACCAGCAATAGCTTTGGCCATTAAGGTTTTTCCGTTACCAGGTGTACCAACAAGCAACACACCCTTAGGAATTTTAGCACCCATTTTAACATATTCTTCCGGTCTTTTTAAGAAATCTACAACTTCATTTAATTCTTGCTTTGCTTCTTCATTTCCAGCTACATCTGCAAAAGTAATTTTAGTTTGATTTTCTTCATCATACTGCTTGGCTTTAGAATTACCAAATGAAATTGTTTTATTATTAGCTTCTCCAACTCTTCGTAATAAATAAATACCACCACCTAAAATTAAACCAATAATTAAAATATTTTGAATAAACCCACTTTCAATCATTTGGTTAAACCAAGACCTTGGAACTTCTGAATAAATTATTTGTTTCTCACCATTCCCAATAGCTAATTTTTTATCACCCAAGGCGAGTTGTAAATTATCTAAAACAGTTTTGCTTTTATCTTGGCTAACATTAGGGTAAATAACCTCTTTTACATCATTTCTTTCTCTTTTATCGGTTTGATAAACTTTGGTAATAAGTGTATCTTTTACTTCAGAAAGCTTTATTTCACTAACTTTATCTTCCCTAATTAAACTAACTAAATCGGTAAAACTTCCCTTGTTTTTAGATTGTTGTTCAACATTTTGTGAAAGTAATACAGTGGCCACAACAAGAATTATTATACCAAAAAGATATGCTAAATTAATAATAACTTTTCTGTTCAAATTATTTTTTTCATTTTTAGGTTTCATACTTCCAAACTAGTTACAGCCGTTTGCTTTGTCAAGATACACATAGCAGTTTTTTTGGATACTGCTAACTACGGTATTAATAGGGTAATTAAATCACTAGCAGCCAAGTTCCATAGAATAGGTTTTATTTATTAAAGTTTCTTTGAGAATGCCAATTGTGGAATGGAGACCAGGGGTCTCTGCTACTACTGCGTATCTCGATTACTCTTTGCCAGGTTATTTCTTTGATAACAACTTCAAGCTCCACCTTAGGGTTTCGGCTAAATTTTGTTCGTCCCATTTATCTAAAGTTTTAAGCTGGGTTATGGTTGTAACAATTTCCGACTGTTTATAGCCTATATTTTTTAACGATTCTGAAAATTGCAAAGCAAATGGGTTGTTATTGCTTAAATTGTTCATATCAAAATCTTTTCCTTGAAACTCTAATAAAATCTTTTTGGCGGTCTTCCCTCCAAGCCCCTTAATTTCTTGCAAAGCTTCCAATTCTCCTTGTCTTAAAATCTGTCCAATCTTGTTTCCTAATGCAAAAACAATTGTTGCCCCCATTTTTGGCCCAACACCTGGAACTTGAATAAGTTTTATCATCCATTCTCTTAAAGAAAATTCTTCAAATCCAAATAATTCCTGCTGGTTTTCACGATTTACAGAATTATATAAAAAAAGTTCAACATTTTCATTAACTAAAAAGTTTGAATTTGTGGACACTTGAACTAAATATCCAAGTCCGCTGGCTGTTTTAATTACTAGATTATCACCACTTCTATGAACAATCTTACCAGATATAAAAGCTAACATATTAACTTAAGCCAATTAATTGATTTCTAGCTAAATCTTTTTGTGATTCGTTGGAAGTGTGTTTTAAAACCAAAGCGAAAACTTCAATTGCCTTATCTTTTTCCCCATATTTTAAATACAATTGCCCTAATTCTAGCCATAAATCATAATTACCAAGTCCAACTTCTTTTAACTTCTGCAATATTCTATTCTCCAATTTTTCAAAAATTCCACTTTCTTTACTACCATCGTTTTTGGAAATACTGGAAGCCAAATTTAAAGTTGCGGTGTTATTTTGTAATTTAGGGTTAGGAATATCTGGGTTTTCTACTGCTAAAACTTCAGTTTCCTCTTCAACCACAGATAAAGCAGAACTTTGGTGATTATTTTCTTCCACAACTTTATCAACAAAATCTTCAATTTCTTCAATTTTTCTTTGCTCTCTAAATGCTTTTACCCTATCGGTCTTAGTTTCTTCTTTTGCTGGTTTGGTAAGAGAAATAAGATATTTAAACCAGTTAGATAAAGTTTGCCCAGTATTTATTTTAAGATGATTAAGCTGAGTTAGAATTGAAGAAAACCAGTTAGGATAATCTTGATTGGTAATTTTAACCAAGGTTTTATCGTAAATATTAGAAGCTTTGTTTAATCCTGCTTTACTTACTTTAATTAAATCTAAGCTTGTAAATTCTCGGCTAACATCACTTTTAAATAAAATGGAATTATCATTATATGAATTATGTTTAATTTGGCTGGCCAAAGCATCAACTTTTTCGCTCTCCCAAGAAATTACTAAGAAATTAATAATTAAAGATATACAAAAAAATGAAACTAAAATGATTAAAAAACTAAAGAAAAGTAAGTTCATATTGTAAACACAGCTTGTTAAAGGCTATTAATATAGTTTCCAGTGATTGTTTTTTATGCTGTCTTGTCAAAAGCTTTTTTTTGTGTTTAGGTATTTGCACCAAAGAATTGTATGCAATTATTTAAAACCACCGAGATTAGCTTGAAACAATATAATATGCATCCAAGAAATACTGTGGTTACACCCAGTCTTGTTTTTACCAATATCCAAACTAATTTTGATGAGCAGAACTCATTTTCAATTGTTGAAAACTACCTAAATTGGCTAAATAATCAATCAATACCGAAGTGGGTAGAAACGCTTCTCCATCTGTATAGTGATACTGGGGCTATATTTAATTTCCATCTTCCACATCTTGAAGGTTGGCACTCGTTTAATTCAAGTATTCACTCGACCAATCCTATAGCTGAAGCAGAAAAGTACTATTTATTGCTCAATAATAAGTTTCCAGTTACCAGGTGGCAAGATTTCCAACAGAATTTTGATCTCAGCCAAGATAAACAATTTGTTGAAAATCCTAATTTGCTTAAAACTGGCTGGCCATTAGAAATTCATATTTATCCAAGTAGCATTCAGATATATTCTATCAATAAAAAATCCAAAGCAGTACAAGATATCAAAAAGATTCTACCTGAATATATAAATTTAGAAATACTTACCAGTTCTAGAATAATCGGAGAAGCCTTATCAGCATACATTGAAAATAATTCAAATAATAATATTCATTTTGTTTCGAGAGAGGAGGTTGGTCAGATTATGCCGGATGTTCAAGGTTTACAACAGCTTTGCCTTGGTTCACAGTCTGCTCCAGATACTGTTATTCGTAACTTGCTCTCGAAAATATCTAAAATAGAGGCTAGAATTCCTGATTCCATTTTAAAATTGGTTCAAATTTAAATTTACTTAAGAATCAAAATTGTATTTTTAGGATGTCAGCAAAAGCCTTCAGAAATTAGATACCCTTGACAAACTGTCATTCCTCTTTTACTTATTAATACTGCTACCTATTAACCGATATGTCTGGAACAAAAATGAGAGTTAGAGTTTATTCTTTTGACCACAAAGTACTTGAAGAAGCCGTAAAAAAACTGGTTCAAGTGATTGTTAAGTCAGGAGCAAAAGTTATTGGCCCTGTGCCATTGAAAACAAGAAAAAAGATTGTAACCATCAATCGTTCTACTTTCGTTTTCAAAAAATCTAAAGATAAATTAGAATCCAGAATTCACAAAAGATTAATAGATATTAACGATGTCAGCAGCGAAGTTGTAAACAACTTGTCCACACTTTCCTTACCTGCTGGAGTAGATTTAAATATAGAAACAATTTAATTATGTACGGTTTTGCAAAAAAATTAGGAATGACTAGAATCTTTGTAGAAGGAAAGGCTTTACCTGTAACTGCTATTCAGTTCGATAAGCAATACATTCTTCAAAGAAAAGAAATAATAAAAGATGGTTACGATGCTGTCCAAATTGCTGCATTCCCTAAACATAGAACAAACAAATCTAAAACAGGACATGTTCAGAAGTTTCACCCTGATCAAATCAATTTCCAAACTGTTGAAGAATTTAAAGTAACTTTAGATTCAGACATTAAAGAACTAGATATTAGTGGTTTCAGTGTAAACGATACTATTGATATTACAGGTTTAACAATCGGAAAAGGTTTTACAGGTGTTGTTAAAAGATGGGGTTTCCACGGACAACCAGCTTCTCACGGACATGACCATGTAAGAGCCCCTGGTTCTATTGGTATGAGATGGCCACAAAGAACTGTTATCGGTAAGAAAATGGCAGGACACAGCGGACACGCAAACCAGACTCTTAGAAAAGCTAAAATTTTAGCCATTGATTTAGAACAGAATTTGCTATTCGTAAAAGGTTCTATGCCTGGTCCAAACGGAGGTGTATTAAAAATATTAAAGAATAAATAGAAAGATGTCTCTACAAATAACCATATTATCAGATAAAAAAAGCACACAAGAATCGGCTTTTGATTTTCTTACAGAATACGAAGTAAGAGCTAAACTACTTGCTGAAGTTATTAGAAGCGAAATGCTTAGTCTCCGTTCTGGAAACGCTAACACTAAAACTAGAGCAGAAGTAAGAGGAGGTGGAAGAAAGCCTTGGAAACAAAAAGGAACAGGAAGAGCAAGGCACGGCTCAATTAGGTCACCATTATGGGTAGGCGGAGGTGTAGCCTTTGGACCAAGAAGCGATAGGAACTGGAACAGAAAAATTAACAAAACTGCAAGAATTGCTGCATTAAAATCAATTTTAAAAGATAGATTAGTTGATCAAAAAGTATTCCAATTAGATGAAAAATTAGATTTAAACAAAACAAAATCTGCTGTAGAAATTTTAGAAAGAAACGGAATTACTGAAAGAAAAACAATATTATCTTACACAACTGCAGATAAAGAAATGTTGAAAGGTTTTTGCAACACTCAGGTTACATTAATTAATGTTGCCAACATCAAAGTTTTCAAGTTAGTTCACAAAGAAAGCTTGGTATTAACTAAGTCTGCAAAAGAAGCTTTAGAAACTAAATTAAATCAAATCTAAGAATATGCCTAAAATTATAGTACACGAAACTGAAAAAGCCTATTTATTGCAACAACAAGGAATTTTTACTATTTCTTTTGACGATGTTAAATATCAACCAAATAAAATTAGTCTTGCTAAAATTTTAAAGAAGCAAAGTCTAGATGTTATTAACATCGGTGTTGTAAACCCTTACATCAAATCAAAAGTTAGAGGCAAAAGAGGCAACTTAGTAAGACAATTAAGACCAAAGAAATACCTAGTTAAATTAAAATTAGGACAAACAATTAGCAACGAAACCCCATTAGAAATTTAGATATGTCACGCTCATTAAAGAAAGGCCCATTTTGCGATCCAAAGCTAATTGCTAAGGTTTCCAAAGTTAAAGCTGCAACAACTAAAACTACCATTAAAACTTGGTACAGATCCAGCACAATACTTCCAGATTTTGTAGGTATTACTTTTGGTGTGCACAATGGAAAAAAGCATGTTGATGTTTTTGTAACTGAAGACATGGTAGGCCACAAGTTAGGTGAATTTTCTCCTACAACTATTTTTAAAGGCCACGGTGGTAAGAAAGCTAAATAATATATGTCTTCAATTAAAGTTTATAAACCAACAACTAATGCCAGGAGAAAAACTTCTGTTATTAATTACAAGGAAAGCTTAACCACAGACAAGCCTTTCAAGAAGTTATTAGTTAAAAAATCCAGAGCTGCAGGAAGAAATGCTAGTGGTAAAATAACTGTGCGTCATCAAGGTGGTGGTGCTAGAAAATTAATTAGACAAATTGATTTCAAAAGAAACTTCCCAGAAGGATTTAAAGTATTAACAGTTGAATACGATCCAGGAAGAACAGCTTTTATTAGTTTAGTATCAGACCTACAAAGCGGAGTTAAAAAATACATTATTAACAGCCAAGGTATCGAAGTAGATAAAAAATATATTCCATCCAACGAAATTGTTGACGGTAACCAAGTTCAATTAAAATTTGTACCAGTAGGAACTGCAGTTTCCCAAGTAGAATTTAAACCTAATCAAGGTTCTAGATTATTAAGATCTGCCGGAACTTATGCAACTGTTACTGCTAAAGATGATGGCTATGTAACTTTAAAATTAGCCTCTGGTGAAATTAGAAAGTTTCAAGAAACATGTTCTTGCGTAATCAGCAGAGTTTCCAATGAAGCTCACAACCTTGTTCGTTTAGGTAAAGCTGGAAGAAGTAGACATATGGGAATCAGACCAACTGTAAGAGGTAAGGTTATGAACCCAGTTGATCACCCTCACGGAGGAGGAGAAGCTTCCAACTCTATCGGTATGGCCTATCCAAAAACACCTTGGGGTAAGCATGCTTTGGGTGTAAAAACTAGAAGCAAGTCTAAATTAAGCAGTAAGTTTATAGTTAAAAGAAGAATCAAAAAATAATATGTCAGTTGCAAAAAGAACCACAGCCAGTACAACTATCAATTACTCTCCTAGAAAATCTAGATTAGTACTTAATGTAATTCGTGGATTAAAATTAGACCAAGCATTAGAACAGCTTCAACACCTTAATAAAGGAAAAAACAAAAAATTCTTTGACTTATTAAAGAATGCTGCTAATAATTTAAAAATCACTGAAGCTGAGTATAAATCATATGTAGTTTCAGAGATTGTTGCTGAAGAAGACAAAATCTTATACCGTTTTGTACCTCGTGCAAGAGGATCAGCTTTTAAAATCAGAAGAAGAACATCAAGATTAAAAGTGATGCTTAAACCTTTCAGCGAAATTTTGACAAAAGGTAAAGCAAAATCAAAGATTAAATAATAATATGGGACAAAAAATATCAACAAAACTGTTTAGATCATTTCAAACTTTATCTCAGGTAGAAATTTCCGGAGCTGATCCAACAACTTTACAAAAGTCTGTATGGTTTGCCACTGGCAGAAACTATTCTAAAATTCTTTTCCAAGATTCAGCTATCCGCGAATTTGTAAAAAAGGAAATTAAAGCTGCAGGACTTGTAGAAGTTATTATTAGAAGATACTTCAGAAGAGTTGAAATATATCTATATGTTACTAAGCCTGGTGTAGTTATTGGAAAAGCTGGTGCAACAATTAATGCATTAAGACAAAATCTTGTTACTAAATTTAATCTTCCAAAAGATTTGAAGGTAAGTATTGAAGAATTTAAAGATCCATTTAGATCATCTCAGGTTATTGCAAGCGAAATTGCAATGGCTTTAGAAAAAAATATTCCTTACAGAAGACTAATTAAAACCATGCTAGAGAAAATTAAGTATTCTGGCATTCAAGGCGCTAAAATTACTGTAAAAGGTAGATTAAACAAGGCTGAAATTGCTAGAAAAGAAGAACTAGCTTTTGGAAGTATTCCAAGACACACAATTAGCTCTATTATTGATACTGCTAATGTAGATGCTAAAACAGCTGCAGGTATTATTGGAGTTAAAGTAATGCTTTATAAAGGAAACAAATTGACAAATTACACTTACTAGATATATGATTGGAACTATAACTTCGAATAAAATGCAGAAAGCTTTAACAGTGGTAGTTTATACTACAAAGCTTCACGCAAAATATAAGAAAAGATTTAAAACTAAAAAAAGTTACGCAGTAGCCTGCACAGACTCAACTAAATTTACTATTGGGCAAGAAGTAGAAATTCAACCTTCTATTCCTGTTTCAAAAACAATTAGATTCAGAGTTGTTGAATAAACCATAGAATATGCTTACACCAAAAAAGATCGTCCATAGAAAAGTGTTTAATCGATACGGTCAAACACGAAAAGGCACCCTATTAAGAGGTAGTACTTTAGTTAATGGTGAATTTGGTCTAAAAGCCATGTCAACTAACTGGCTTTCCAGCAGACAAATTGAGTCAGCTAGAAGGGTAATTAGTAGAAGGTGCAAAGGAGCAAAAATTTACATTAGAGTTTTTCCTTCAAGACCAGTTACCAAAAAAGCAAGTAACATTCCTATGGGAGTTGGAACAGGTAGTTTAGAATACTTCATGTTTCCAGTTAAACCAGGAAGAATTATTTTCGAAGTAAGCGGAGTAGCTGAAGAGAAAATAAGAGAAGCCTTTAGAATTGCAGGTCACAAGCTTCCTTTCAACACAAAAATAATTTCAAGAAACGATAATCTAATCTAATATAATATGTTACAAGAACGAAGTATAGTAAATATTGCAGATAACTCTGGAGCAAACCGAGTTATGTTATTTGCAGTTAACGGAAAAAATCACAGAGCCTCTTGTGGAGTAGGAGATATAGTGGTTGGATCTGTAAAGAAATCTTCTCCTAACGGGAAAGTAAGAAAAGGCCAAGTAGTTTCAATTTTAATTGTTAGAACAAAAGCTGCAATTAAAAGAAAAGATGGAAGTGCAATTAGGTTTTCAGATAACGCTGGAATCGTTGTAAATAAAGCAAGCAAAGAACCAATCGCAACTCGTATCTTCGGACCAGTAGCCAGAGAATTAAGAGATGAAGGTTTTAGCAAAGTAGTTTCATTAGCAGAAGAAGTATTATAATATGTCTATCAGAAAAATTCAAACAGGAGATAAAGTAAAAGTTATTTCAGGAAAATACAAAGGTACACTTGGACAAGTTGTTAAAGTAGTATCTAAGGAAAGACCAGGTAAGTTGCCTCAACTTCGTGCAGCTGTAACTAACATTCCTAAAATCGCTAAATTTAGAAAAAAGAATGTTGCCTATAATCAACCAGGTGAGCAACTTGAAATCGATAGATTATTAGATTTATCCAACTTATCATTGGTTACTTCTGAAGGCGAAGTATCTAAAGTAAAAATTGAACTTAAGGATGGAAAGAAAGTTCGTGTTTTAAAGAAAAACTCTCAGGAAATAACTTTGAACTATACTTCCAAAAAAGCTTTAGCTAAATTAACTGAAACTACTCCTGCAAAAAAGGAAACTAAAAAAGAAACCACCAAGACTAAATAAGAATATATGGCTAAATCACAAAATACAGTTGCTTTAAAAATAACCTCCAAGGAATTTTCAGATGGAGCCTTAGCTTTAGTAAGCAAAGATCTAGGAACAGTTAATCCATTTGCTCTTCCAGGAATTTCTAAAATTTCAATTAATGTAGGTGTAGGAAACAAATTTGATCCAAAGCAGAAACAAGAAGTCGGTGAATACCTAGAAAAATTAACTGGCCAGAAACCCAAGGTAATTTTAAGTTCTAAATCAATTGCTGCTTTCAAATTAAGAAAAGGTGATACCGTTGGCTTGATGGTAACTTTAAGAGGATTAAAAATGTACGACTTTTTACTTAATCTTGTTTATGTTGCCTTACCAAGAAGTAGAGATTTCAAAGGAATTAAAGCTTCATTTGACGCAAATAACACCAGCTACAGTCTTGGATTAGATAATGCAAATATTTTTCCAGCAGTAGGATTTGACACTACCGTTAATTTCGGACTACAATTAAATATAACCTTTAAGCAGTCAACAGTTAACAATAAACTGCTTTTAGAAAAACTAAATTTCCCATTTAAAAGATAATACCAAAGATAACAATATAATATATGGCAAGAAAAGCATTGATAATAAAAGCAGAACGCACTCCTAAATATTCCACAAGGATAGTTAGAAGGTGTAAAAAATGTGGAAGAGTGCATGGTTACATGAAATTTTTCGACATGTGCAGAATCTGCATTCGTGAAGCAGCAAACAAAGGAGAATTAAACGGATTTTTTAAAAGCAGCAGGTAATTTATAATATATATGTCAATGAATGATTTAATCAGCGATTTCGTAGCCAGAGTTAATAACACAATTATGGTGGAGAAAACAGAAGTAAAAGTTTTAAAGAACAAACTAGTAATAGATCTTTGTAAGAAATTAACAAGATTAGGATATTTTGAATCTTTTGAACCTTCCGAAAGAGAAGTTACTATTAACTTGAATCTTAAGAAAGTTCACAAACTTAAAAGAATATCTAAACCAGGTCAGAGAGTTTACACTTCATACGAGACTCTTCCAAGAATTGTCGGAGGAGTTGGGTTTAATCTTCTAACTACTTCAACTGGTGTAAAAACTAACTTTGAAGCCCAAAAAGAAAAGATTGGAGGTGAACTTCTTTTCCAAGTATTCTAATAGAATCTTGACAACACACAATATACAAATTTCTTTTAAATAGCCATTGATATGTCCAGAGTAGGCAAAAAAACCATTACAATACCAAGCCAAGTAACCTTAGACTTTGATTCCACCAACAGGGTGGTTCTAGTTCGTGGGCCAAGAGGTGAATTAAAACTTGAAAAAGTTCACAAAAATATTTCTCTAAAACAAGAAGAATCAACTCTTAATGTTCTTATTGATGATGAAAATGATAAATATCAAAAAGCCATTTGGGGAACTACAAGAGCTATTATTTTCAATTTAATTGAAGGTGTAACTGTAGGATTTAAAAAAGAATTAGAATTAAATGGTGTTGGTTACAGAATGGAACTTGCTAACAAATTAACACTTTACATTGGGTTTTCTCACCCTGTTGTGTTAGATATTCCTGCTGGAATTAAACTTTCACTTAATAAAAATGTTTTATCTGGAGAATCTTCCGATAAGCAGTTAATCGGAGACTATTTTACAATGATTCACGATAGAAAGCCTTGTGAAGTTTACAAGCACAAAGGATTCAAATTCCCAGGAAGAGTTTACAGAAAGAAAGTAGGAAAGAAAGGTAAATAATTATGCCCAAAATAAACATTAGAAAAAGACGAAGCTTAGTAAAAATTAACTTTAACTTACCAGTAGTATTGGTAAATAGAAGTAATAAGCATATTATTGCCCAGGTATTAGAGCCTGTAACTAAGAAAACAATTTACTCTACTAATTCATACAAGTTAGTTGGAACTAAAGTAGAAAAATCTGCTTTGGTGGGTAAGGAAGTTGCTAACTTTTTAAAGAGCAAAAATTATGATCAGGTAGTTTTTTACCGAAATGGTTTAATTTATGAAGGAAGAGTAGCAGCCGTAGCTGAAGCAATTAGAGAAAACAATATTCAAATTTAATTTTATGGATGATTTAAAAACTACACCAGAGACTAGTAATCAACCTAGCAAGATTAATGCCCCAAGAGTAGAGGGTGCTAAAGCTCCTGCTCGATCTTATCCACCAAGAACTGGAGGATTTAACAGAACAGGTGGTACTGGAACTGAACAAAGAAGACCATACGACCCTAATCGTAAGAGATCTTTTGGTTCTAACCAACCAAAAACTGATGGTGCAGCTAATAACAGAGGGCCAAGAAGAAATCCTAGAGAGGCCAGAAAGCAAGATGACGAAATGTCCAACTTGGAGGTAGCAATTATTGAAGTAAGAAGAGTTACCCGTGTTGTAAGAGGAGGAAAAAGAATGAGATTCTCAGCTCTTGTAGTAGTTGGTGATAAAGCTGGTAAAGTAGGTTATGGGATTAAGAAAGGAATGGATTTCCAAGAAGCGGTAGCAAAAGCAACTAAAAAGGCTAAAGATAGCTTAATCAGAATTAATATTACCGATCAATCAAGTTTAGCTTTCCCACTTCAATATAAATACAAGTCTGCTGAATTTTTATTAAAACCAGCTACAACTGGAACTGGATTAATTGCTGGAGGATATTTACGCCCTGTTTTAACACTGGCAGGAATTAAAAATATTTACAGTAAATTAATTGGTAGCAGAAATAAAATTGTTGGTGTTCAAGCCGCAATTCAAGCCTTAGAACAATATAAGTATGTCTAACTTAGAATTATTAAAATCTATTCGTCACAAAACAGGTCTTCCAATTAAGGACATTAATAAAGCTATTGAAAAAGCTGGTGCTAATGAAGAAGAAGTAATTAAACATCTTCGCGAACAAGGAGTTTTAAAACAACAAACTAGGGAAGGCAGAGAAACTAATTTTGGTGGAATTTTTGGATATGTACATGATGGAAGGCTTGGAATTTTAGTTGAAATTAAATGTGAAACTGACTTTGTAGCAAGATCAGATTCTTTCCAAGAATTCGGAAAAGACTTGGCTTTGCACATTGCTGCTTACCAACCAAAATTTGTATCTAAAGATCAAGTAGATCCAGAATTTATTGCCAAAGAAATTGAAATTGCTAGAACTCAGCTAATTAACGAAGGTAAGTCTGAAGATAAAATCGAAATGATTTTAGAAGGTAAAAAAAGAAAAATTGCTGAAGAGTTCAGTCTTCTTTCCCAAAATTATCTTAAAGATCCAACAACAACAGTTGAAGGTTTTGTAACTAGGATTAGCCAAGCTACTGGAGAAAAAATCGAAGTAAGTAAATTTATTATTTACAACCTTAATGCATAGAAATAGACGAAAATATGACAAAACACACCCAATTAAATGCTGAAATAAGAACCGTTTTAGGAAATAGCGTAAGAAAATTAAGAAATCAAGGTATTTTACCTGCTGTTATTTACAGTAAAGATTTAGGATCTATCTCACTTCAATTAAACTATCTTCAATTTTTAAAGGCTTTCAAAGAGGCCGGAACTTCTCATGTTGTAGATTTATTAATTGATAGCAAAAAGTATCCTTGTTTAGTTCATGATCTTGATATTCACCCAGTTACCGGAAAACTTAGACATGTAGATTTTCTTTCTGTAAATCTTAAAAATAAGGTTACAGCAACTGTTGAACTTAAATTTATTGGCGAATCACCAGCCGTTAAAGAATTCGGAGCTGTTCTTGCGACACCTTTGCAAGAAATTGAAGTAGAAGCTTTACCAGACAATCTACCTTCAGAAATTGAAATCAATCTAGCAAATCTAGTAACATTAGATGATGTAATCAGAGTTTCAGATTTACCAGCTGCCTCAGACTATGTTATTATGACTAGCCCTGAAGAAGTTATTGCTACTTTAGTTTATCAAAGTGAAGAAAAAGAGGAGGAAGAAGTAGCCCCAGTTGAAGAAGTTGCTGCTGTAGATACAAATACTAATATTTAAGTTTATGATTAATTTATCAAATATACCAAGAATCGTTCAGAAAAAGAGAAAAAGAATAGGTAAGGGAGAAGGCTCTAACAGAGGAAAAAATGGTGGAAAAGGACACAAAGGTCAAACCAAGCATGGTGGTAAAGTACCAATTTGGTTTGAAGGAGGCCAAAAATCCCTTTCCAGAAGATCTCCAAAGTTTAAAGGCTTTAAAGCAAGAGAAAATTACTTCAGAGTTACTTTACCAATTTCTGTTTTCAATGTTTTTGCTGAAAATGAAATTATTAATCTAGCTTCTCTTGTAGAAAAAGGAATCATCACAGATTCTATTAAGGAAGTTAGAGTTATCAAAACTGGAGAATTAGACCACAAATTGACATTCGACAGCTCTATTTACTTGACAAAAGGAGTAAAAGAAATGTTGAATTCTTAGCATCCCAGCTAAGGAATGGGTGTGTAGCTCAGTTGGTTAGAGCACTTCACTGATAATGAAGAGGTCGGAGGTTCGAGTCCTCCCACACCCACCAAATTAAAACAAAATTGACATTATTAAAACGAAATGCAAGAAATAAAGAATATTATGTTATCCAACTTCCACTTAAGTTATCCTACAATTAAAACTAACTTAGTTTCCCACTCCGATACTAGACATACACTAACCATTGATCCATTGTTGCCAGGTTTTGGTCACACCCTTGGAAATAGTTTAAGAAGAATTTTTTTGTCTTCTATTCCTGGTTTTGCGGTTACTAAAATTAGAATTAATGATGTTACTCATGAATACCAAACAATCCCTGGTATTGTAGAAGATGTTATGGACATTGTTCTTAACTTGAAATCCTTAAGATTTAGTTTAGATGCTGGAGAAGAAAAAGGAACATTACTACTTACTAAGAATGGAGCAGGTGAAGTTTTCGCTTCAGATTTCCAGAAAAATGCTAAAGTAAAAATTATCAATTCAGATACTTATATTTGTTCTTTAGACAAAAATGGTAAATTAGAAATTGAAATTGAAGTTACCCAAGGTTTTGGATATTATTCTATGGATCAAATCGATCAATCTGATACTTCCAGCCCTCAGGATATTTTAGTTGATGCCTTATTTAGCCCTGTGACTAACATTGCTTTAGAAGTAACTCAGGTTCGTGTTAATGACAAAACAAACTTCGAGAAAATCGAAATGAATATTGAAACTGACGGAACTGTAGCTATTAAAGAAATTATTGATTATGGATTAAAACTTTCTGTTGATTTGTTTGGCAACATCCACTCCAGTTTTGTATCTGCTCAATCTGTTGAAACTGTATTACCAGCTCCCGTTAAAGATGTAGCTGATTTATCTACCGAACAAGTTTTCAATTTCTCTAAAAAAGTTAATGGAATTTTAGAGAAGAATGGTATTTTATCTAACGAAGATTTAATCGCCAAAAAAGATGAACTTGCTGAAATGTCCGGACTTTCTGAAAAAGGCTTAAAGGAAATTCAAGATTACATTAAAACAATTTCATAATAATAAAATATGCTAAACATTGACTGGTCTCGCTTCATCGATCCTAAATATTGGCTAGAAGGTATTGCTGGTGGTATTTCTCAAACTCCAGCCCTAACAAGAGATGGTTTCTTTTTTTCCTTCTTCTTGTATCTTTTCTCTGGTTTCTTTGTTTTAGCAATTATAATGAAAGTAGTTCAGGCTTTTTTGCATGATCAAAACCCATTGCAATCTAAATTTCCTACCTGGAGTGATAATTTTCTTTGGATGGGCCTTTTAGGATTACTTTGGTTTATTTTAAGAAATATTCAAGTTGGATTCCTAGGTTCTAGAGTTTGGATTTTAATCGGATTGGTTTGGTTCTTGATTTTAGCATACTTTATTATCAAATATTTCGTTATTAACTGGAGAATGGAATATAAATATTTCAAAACCAAAGTGTTAAGTGAACTTACAAAAAATAAGTCATAATAATTTAATGCAACTATCTTCAATACAAAATAAAACTGTGTTGGTAAGAGTTGGATTTGATGTTCCAGATTTTAATAATATCAGCAGAATTGATTCCTGTTTAGCAACTTTGGATTTTTTGTTAAAGAATAATAATAAATTAGTATTAATATCAAAGTGGGGAAGACCTGAAAATTTTGATAAAGAATTTAGTCTGAATCGGTTAGTATCAATTTTAGAATTAAGATTGAATAAGTTTTCAAAGAGAAAACACTCGGTGGTATTTCTTAACCAGTTCAATGATTGGAAAAAAGCTGAATCAATAATTAAGAATGGTTTAAGTAATAAGATATTTCTTCTTGAAAATTTATATTTTGATTCTCGCGAATTTTCAAACAATGAATCTGAAAGAGAAGTTATTGCCAAGCAGTATTCCAAGTTTGCAGATTATTTTGTGGATGAGTGTTTTATATCGTCCCACAGACATGATGCAACCAACACAGAGATAAGAAATTTTCTTTCAACCTCACTAGGTCTTCAATATCAAGCCGAATTAGATGCTCTGGGTTATTTTAAGGAAAAACCAAAAAAACCTTTTATTTTGCTTGTGGGAGGGGCAAAATTATCCACCAAGCTTCCTTTATTGAAAAAACTGCTACCCAAGGCTGATAAAGTAATTTTAGCTGGTACTATCTGCTTTCCATTTCTGAAATCGTTGAATAAAACTTTAAAAATTAAAGCTGATGATTCTGATATTTTGTTTGCAACTCAGATGCTTCAAGAATTTCCGGAAAAAATAATTTTAGCTGAAGATTTTTTACCTAACCAAGATCAAGCAAGAGATATTGGGCCTAAAACCATAAAGTCCATTAAGAAAATTTTAAGTTCGGCTGGTTCAGTTTTTTGGAACGGGCCACTTGGTGAATATGAAAAACCAGAATTTGCGAAAGGAACGCTAGAGATTGCCAGTTTTTTAGCAACTCAAAATCAAATCTATAAGGTTTTAGGTGGGGGTGATACATCTGCTGCTATACCAACCGAGTTGCTTTTAAAATTTAATTTTGTTTCTCAAGGCGGAGGAGCGACCCTAGATTATTTATCTCGTGATTAATTGTCGAATTGCATCTTAACTCTGAAAAAAGATAGATTATACTAATCGAAAAACCACCCTTGCAGGAGGAATTAGTTTTGCTATTTAAAATTATAATTTTATTTTTGTTCTGGTGGATCCGGTGGGGATCGAACCCACGACCACTGGCTTAAAAGGCCATTGCTCTACCGACTGAGCTACGAATCCATTATATCTATTTTTTTTGTTTTGGTGGCGGAGAGGCAGGGATTCGAACCCTGGGTCCTTGTTGAAGGGACGCCTCGTTAGCAGTGAGGTACTTTCGACCACTCAGTCACCTCTCCTCCATGTATTTCTGAAAGAAACGCTTTTTTGTTCGTCTGTCAAGGTATTTCCAATTAGAGTGAATTCTAATTAGGGGCAGAGGTTATATCTATTGTGGAAAATATACCGCCAACCACTGTAACTATTGCAAAAGAGGCTATGGCAATAATAAGCCCTAATACAGCATATTTTAATGTATCTAAGCCAGCTCCGTATTTCTTTGGGTCTCCATTGCTTGAAACCATGTTGTATCCTCCAATTACCATGAACAAAACTGCAACAGCCCCTAAAATGTACACAAAAATATAGGCTATAGATAGAAGTAAATCTACAAAACTATTAGTTCCACCTTGGCTAAATCTTTCAATCCCTCCAGCGCAGTTGCCAAAAACCTCGCAGACATCAGCTGGTTGGGCTTTGGTGAAAACAGGAATGAACAAGGCTAAAAAGCCAACGGTAATAATTGTCCAAAATATAATTTGTTTAATTAGTTTTCTTCGAGAGGCGAGGGTTCCCATAATGTTGTTATTTTAATCTATTCAAGTTTCTCTGTCAATTGTATTTGTTGTAAGCTTATTAAATTGACAAAAGCCCAGTGGGGGAATTCTATATAGCCATGGTATTATCGTTGAATGAAATAGGGGGTGGGTGTGGTTTTTTAGATCTAGTAAGTGAAAGGGCAAGCGGTTGGTTAGGAATGGTGGTAGCTTAACGTTTATCAGCCTATGAAAAATAAAAACGGAAAAGTTATAGTTAGAAATCAAAAACACTTTTCAAAAAAAGGTAAGTGGATAAATTTTTTAAGTAAATATACAACCGAAATTAAAAAACTAGCAAGTCAAATTGAAATAAAATCAGCTTTGAAATTCATTTTGTATTTAAACAAAGAATTGAATGTAAATAGTGATAGTAATTTGGTAGATCTATTGCAGGAAAATTTTTCTAAAATAGATAAGCTTGGAGGATTAGTACTTTTAGCAAAATCTGCTACTTGTAATGCCGTTATTGAAGTTATACTAAGATTTGGATCACTAGAATATACAGATAGAATAAGCGAAATAGAAATTATTCAAATATCAGAGTTAGCAGAGTTTGTATATTCTCTAAACTGTACTAAACAAAGAAAAAATCGAGGACTACAAAGCAGTGACATCTGGCGATTTGATTTGGAGTATTTCATTGAAAAAGAAAGTCTAAGATTAATTAGTAAAAGCACTTTTTTGGAAATATTTATACAACAAAACTACAAGCAAATACCTAGTCTGAGTACCATTGAGTTAAAAATGGGATCGATGCAAACCAAATTAGATATAGCCACAATATATTCACAAAAAATTAACACAAATGCATATCTTCAAAAAAAGATTACAGTGAATCAAGATGAATTAAATTATATTGAAAAAACAGAGTTAAAACTTGAAAATTTAATTGAGAATATAAGAAATAAAGATATAGTCTGGTCTAAATTAGGTTCAGAGCTTGAAGATATTATTTGGGGCGCTTGGGTTATAAATATTAATGGTGAATATTCACTTATACCATACCATAATTTACTTTTGAATATGTTTAGTTTTAAATTTGTACTAAACTCCCAAAGAGTTTTTAATTATATTGATGGCATAAAATGGTTTGAGGTAGAGAATCAATTTGAAAAATGGATACGAAATAAATTTAAGAAAAACTAAAAATTAAAAATTTTAGAAAATTTAACAAGTGGAAAAATTCAACTAGGAGATATTGTATTTGAATTCGGTGAAGATGGAAAAAAATACTTATTTATTGGTGATGTAAAATTAATTTCTATAACTGAATCCTCCACAAAAAATAAAGGAATGGGAAGGTTTGTCTATGCCGATTTTAAAGACAAGCCCTTTGAAATTTATGAGCAAAGAACTAAGAGATATAAAGATTTGATCCAAAATAAATTTAGTCATAAAATTAGATTCGAAGATTATGACTTTATATATAGTTTTGCAGTTGTCCCTGATATTTTTGATATAGAAAGTATTGCATATAAGATTATAAATAAAAGTATTGTTGATACTCAAAGTAATTTAAAAAGTTTTGCATACTGGAAAAAAAGATACCAACCTGACTTTGTAGATGTTGTTTTTGTCAGTTATTCTAAAATTGATGAAATAATTCTAAATCCAGTTTCTTTTTTAAAAAATAGCGGATATACTTTATAATTAATTATATTTTTATAATACCTATTTTGACAATATTATAATTTTGCTATATTTTATAATTGGATTGTATATGGCAACAAATGTATTTGAAAATTATAAGGTTTATTTGGTAAGCAATGATGGCATAAATTCACCAGTTGCAGACTACCTTATTGATCTTTCAAAAATTAACAAAGAACTTTTTGTTAAAGCAATTTCCCATTTAAAATCCTTACCAAATTTACATGATAGTTTTACAGATATAAAGCATTTTTCACATAGTAGTTTTCGTTGCTTTGAACTAAGAGTTAAGAGTGGAAACAATATTTGCAGATTTTTTTATACTATAGAAAAACCAAATTTTGTTGTATTGCATGGTTTTACTAAAAAGACTCAAAAAACTGAAACTAAAGAAATAAAACAAGGTGAAAACAATCTGATTATTTATCAACACACAAAATTTAAAATACTTTTCCCCTATGTCTAATGTACAAAAACTTCAAGAAATAATCTCTTCCCCAGAGTTTGCTTCTGCTATTGCTAAACGCACTGAGGAAATTGAAGTTGCCTTAAAAATTAAAAAACACAGGCTTGAACTTGGCCTTACTCAGCTTCAACTTGCTGAAAAAATGGGTGTTACCCAAACTGTAATTTCCCGTATTGAAAGCCTAGACGGCGGAATTACAACAGGTACAATTGCTAAGTTCTGCAAAGCTACAGGGCTTGAACTAGACTTTATAAAACCAGCTGGCAGTTTATCTATTTTTGAAATTGCTAATTATATTTTAGGCCAAGGCGAAAAACTTTTAGATGACAATTTCGATATTTCCAACTTAAAAATTAACAAATTGTTGTTTTTTATTGATAAAGATTTGTTTGAAGAATTAGGTTTTAGATACTTCCATTTTAATCTTCAGGCATGGGAGCATGGCCCTGTATACCCAGATTTATATCATAGGTACAAGGGTTTTGGCAGAGATTCAATAAAAGAAAGCATTTTAGAAATTAATTTACCGGAGGCTATCAAAAAAACAGTGGATAAGTCTATAAAGACCAATATCAACCTTTCAGCAAAAGAACTAGAGATCAAATCTCATAAACTAGATATTTGGATAAAAGCAATTGCAAAAGGCAGAAATACTAATATTGAATTTTAAAATAACACAAACCCAAGCCTAAAATAACAATTCACAAACAATCCTTAAGCCTCATTTTGCAGATAACAAACCCCCTTTGACATGAAGCATATTTGAAGGCAATATAATAACATTATGAGCAAAGAAGTAATCCAAAATCAACTTGGGGCTAAATTACATGGAAGCCTAGATTTCAAAATTCATGGAGGAATAAAACTTCATGGAAAGGTTGATACAAATTATTCGAAAAATGGGGCAATGGGGCTTTTGTGTGCTGCAATTTTGAACAAGGGAAAAACTACTTTAAACGGTATTCCAAGAATTGAAGAGGTGAATAGAATAGTAGAAGTTTTAACTAGCATTGGTTTTGATATTAATTGGATTGGTCCTAATTCATTATTAATTTTACCACCAAAAAATATTAAATTAGATGAAATCAACCGGGCCTCTGCCTCTAGCACTAGAACAATAATAATGTTCATGGGGCCGTTAATTCATTATTTTGATAGCTTTAAACTTCCTAATTCTCAGGGTTGTAAAATGGGGAAAAGAACCATTTCTGCCCATATATTTGGCCTGGAAAAAATGGGTGTA
>Ga0068872_10000420_pt1 | contig 36025 bp, 16 predicted proteins | sample NOAtaG_7_FD_66441 | JGI IMG/M metagenome (GOLD analysis project Ga0068872, IMG submission 66441) | Freshwater lake microbial communities from Lake Erie, under a cyanobacterial bloom - NOAA_Erie_Diel1S_2200h metaG | ecosystem: Environmental > Aquatic > Freshwater > Lake | place: USA: Ohio, Lake...
GCAAAATCAGTGAAAACAGTGTTCTTGTAAGGCTTTCTTTCGCCACCGTAGGCAGCAGAATACTTTCTACACAACCTCAAAAAATTTTATTCTGCCGACGAAGGCGGTAGAATACTTTTCGGACAGCCCAAAAAAATATGTTTTGGTGGCGCAAGCCGCCAAAGAAAAGGCCAGGGGCCTATTACCCCCCCTCCATACTTTCTGTACAACCTCCAAAAACTATCTTTTGGTGGCACGAGCAACCAAAAGATAGTTCGGTACCCTTTGTCAAATTATTGTCTTTCCCTTGTGCATTTAGCAATTCTGCCGCATCTTTACCCTTTTGCACGACAAGCAGGCACGCAAGGAAAATATGGCACCGGGATTTCAACGCAAAGTGATTTTCATTGACGAACCACATCCTTTTCTCTCTCAGACCTTGCCGGCTTTGGGCTTTGACTGCGTGTTCATGTTCCACGACGATCGGGAAACGATCCTTCGCTCCGTGGAGGATTGCTTTGGCCTGGTCATTCGCAGCCGTATCCGTTTAGACCGTCCGTTTTTGCAGGCAGCGAGATCCCTGGGTTTTATTGCCAGGCTTGGGGTCGGCGTCGAGCATATTGACCTGGAATATGCCGGCCAGAGGGGGATTGCTGTGCTCACTTCCCCGGAGGGCAGCCGCGACACCGTGGCAGAACATACGCTGGGCATGCTCCTCATGCTGATGAACAACCTCGGCCGCGCTGACCGTCAGGTGCGGCAGGGTGGGTGGATCCGGGCAGGGAACCGTGCCGTAGAACTCAGGGGCAAAACGGTAGGCATCCTGGGTTATGGCAATATGGGTACCGCCTTCGCACAGCGACTAAAAGGCTTCGGAACCCGGACGATCGCTTATGATAAGTTTAAACCAGACTGCGGCGATGCTTTTGCCGAGGCCGTTGACCTGCCCACACTGCAAAGGGAAAGCGATATCTTAAGTATTCATATTCCTTATACATCTGAAAACCATTATTTTGTAAATGAAAATTTTTTGAAGGCTTTCGCCAAACCAATCTTTTTGGTCAATACTGCCCGCGGTACGGTACTGGACACTGCCGGCCTTGTGGAGGTTATGGAAGCGGGTAAAGTACTCGGTGCTGCCCTTGATGTGATTGAATACGAGGAGTTGTCTTTCGAGTCATTAAAACCCAGGGAGCTTCCTGCACCATTCCAATACCTCGTCCGCTCCGACCGGACAGTACTGACCCCCCACATCGCCGGCTGGTCCCTGGAATCAAATGAAGGCCATGCCCGGACCCTGGTGGATAAGATCAAAGCGTTCTGTGAGGGGCGTCTAATTTTTTAAAAAAAAGGATATGATTTTTGCTCCGGAAATTGCCGAAAGGCATGATGTTGTGTACAACCTCGCCGAAGTTTCAGAGGGCTTTTACCTGCCTGGTGCCTATATCGTGAGCCTCGACCGCGAAGGTTTGCACGCCCATATCCGGCAAAAAGCGGTAAAGGAAACGATCGGACATTTCAAGCTGGAATTGGATGAGGTCAGGGCCCGCCTGTTTGGGCTAATCGAACTGCTGCAGGTGAAACAACTGGAGAAGAAGTTTAGTCCGCCCCGGCGAAAGGAAAAAAACCTGGAGGAGCTGTTGAAAGATGAGGAGATCCAAAAGGTGCTGGTAGCTTACGTGCACCGCAAACTGGACGAAGTGCTCTCTCTGATCGTGGAATACCGTCTCCCCCTTACCTGGAATGTGGATAAAAGGGTGTTGGTCAAGGATTTCCTGGTACGTATAGGTTCCGAAACCCTGGAGCCGGACCTTTGGTTCGGGCGTACCGACCAGGGGGTTTTGTACCGCCTTCGCCTGCGCAAGGGAGATGTTTACTGGAGAATCAGCTCCCGGGACGTTGTCCCGGTTACCAATTATCCGGCCTGGTTGCTGGTGGACAACACCCTTTACCGCCTTGCCCATGTCAATGGCAATATGGTCAAGCCTTTTCGCCAGCGCGATGAAGTCAGCATCCCCAAATCATCGGTGAAGGCATATTTTCAGAAGTTTATCCTCAAAGTGGCTTCCCAACTGGATATCGAGGCGGAGGGTTTTGACGTGATTTCCCATCACACCCTGCTGGGCTGCCGCATCGAACTTGCACAAAGTATTTTCGCTCAGGTTCCGGGTTTTTCTGCTTATATGTGCTACCCGCAGACCGATTTTTTATGGCGGGACCGAAAGGTCAAGCGTACAAGCCTGGAGGTCAAGCAGGAGGAAATCGGCATTGTACAGGTACGGCGGGATTTTGAAGCGGAGCAGATTTTTCTCGAAAAACTCCATGCTGTCGGCCTGCGGGAATCAGAGGGTAAGCAGTCCTTTGTTCCCGAGGGGGGGCCGTGGGACTGGTTTTCGGTGGCACAATGGCTGATTGGGCACCGATATGTGCTCGAAGCAGCGGGATTTACCATCGCGCCGCTTCAGTGGGAGGAGAAGGTGGTGTACTTGTACCCTTCGGCCCTCGATTTGCAGGTTGGTCGCGGTATAGATTGGTTCGATATCCATGGGGATGTAGTCATCGGGGAATTCCGTATCCCTTTCTCCGCTTTGGCCAGGCATATCCGCGATGGTCAGCCCTTTTATCCGTTGCCCAACGGGACGTTTTTTCTCATCCCACAGGAGTGGATGGAGAAGTATAAATCGCTGGCCCAATTTGCCAAAAAGCAGGGCGACCACCTTCAAATCAACAAAAGTCAATTCACGCTTCTGGCTGAGATTGGTCTGGCCGACCAGGAGGATGTTTCCTCAGGGCTGGAAGAGGTCCATTTCACTCCTTCTCCCCGCCTTAAAGCCACCCTTAGACCATATCAAATGGAGGGGGCGAGGTGGCTGGTACAGTTATACCACAACGGGCTTGGCGCCTGCCTGGCCGACGATATGGGGCTGGGGAAAACGGTACAGACAATCGCAGCACTGCTCTATGCGAAAGAGCATAAAGCAGTAAGTGCCCCTGCAGATGGGGGTGATATACATGCTACTGTGCAACTCGGTTTGTTCGGTGGTAATGCCGGCGACGAAGATTTCCTGCAGCCTCTGCGCGCGCTCATCGTATTGCCGGCATCGCTGGTGTTCAACTGGGAAAGCGAAATCAGGAAATTTGCCCCGACCCTCAATGTCTATCTCCATGTCGGTGCAAAACGCCATCGCGATGCCCGCTTGCTGAATCGCTTTGACGTCATTCTTACGACGTATCAGACCGCCCTGCGCGACGAAGCACTGCTCCTTCAACTGGAATACGAGTACATCGTCCTGGACGAAAGCCAGCAGATTAAAAACCGGGAAAGCAAAATTTTTCAGGCGATCAATCAGTTGCAGGGCAAGCACAAGATTTCCCTGAGTGGTACTCCGATAGAGAATTCATTATCCGATCTATGGTCCCAGATGCAGTTTATCAACCCCAATCTGCTGGGCGGATTCAACTTTTTCAGGAACGAATTCATTTCCCCTATCGAAAAATATCAGGACGACGCAAAAAAGGAACGCCTGCGGACACTGGTGGCCCCCTACCTTCTGCGGCGCACGAAGGAAGAAGTGGCAAAGGATTTACCGCCGCTGAGTACCCAGATTTTCTTTTCCGAGATGACTCCGGAGCAGAAAAAAATGTACGAGCGGGAGAAATCATCAGCGCGAAATTACCTGATGGAAAATTTTGACGCCGGCAGCGCACAGTACCGGATGCTCGTACTGCGTTCCCTGACCAAGCTGCGACAGCTATGTAACCATCCCGCAATCATAAACGCACAATATCTGCGCGAAAGCGGAAAATTCAACGATGTCCTGGAACAATGGGAGGTGATCCGGAAAAGCAATCACAAAGTGCTCTTTTTCAGCTCTTTCGTAAAATATCTCAACCTTTTCAAAGAGGTTTTCGAACAGGAAGGGCAGCCTTATGCGATGCTGACCGGCTCAATGGACCAGTCAGCGCGCAAGCAGCAAATTCTTCGGTTTGAGGAGGACCCCAATGTTCAGGCTTTTCTTATCTCCATCAAGGCCGGTGGGGTAGGGCTGAACCTTACCGCAGCCGATTACGTTTTCATCCTCGACCCCTGGTGGAACCCTACGGTCGAACAGCAGGCTATTGCCCGGGCACACCGCATCGGGCAGCATAAAAGTGTTTTTGCCGTAAAATTTATCACCAAAGACAGTATAGAGGAAAAAATCCTCCAGCTCCAGGAGCGCAAGAGCAAGCTTGCCGAGGAGATCATCGAGAATGTCCGCCATGCCCGGTTCTTCAAAGGAGATATTGAGTATTTGTTGGAGTAAAGGGGCGTTAAAAAAAATTATGAGGCTGTGTAAAAAGTCTGGCAACTGTCATTTGGCGGCGTGAGCCGCCAAATAATATTTTGAATAAAAACAGTGTTCGTTCAAAATTTTCTTTCGCCGTCGAAGGCGGCGGAATACTTTTCACACAACCCCATTAAATTTTTCAGAGCCGCATTTTCAACGATTTTGCGAAGCAAAATCGTTGAAAATGCGGCTCTGAAAAGATATTATTTGGCGGCGTAAGCCACCAAAGGACTTATGAGACACCCCCATACTTATTACACAAACGCGGCCTTGTGCGATATCCTCCCTTGGGCATTGTGTAGTTTATCTCGCTTTCCCCGGGGAAATATCACATTGTATTAGTGTATTAGTAGGGATGGGAGGCTGTGTGAGATACTACACGAAGACAAAATGTTTATAGAAAAAGGCTTGAAATCACAGTCTCGCCCCCTTCCTCAAACCCCCTTCATTGTCAATTGCACCCTGCCGCGCTCGCGGTCCACTTCGAGTACTTTGACCATGACCTCCTGGTGCAGGCGCACCACATCGGCAGGGTTTTTCACGAATTTATTGGCGAGCTGGGAGACGTGTACCAGTCCGGATTCTTTGATGCCGATATCTACGAATGCCCCGAAATTGGTGACATTGTTGACGATCCCCGGCAATACCATCCCGGGATAGAGATCGTCGAGGGTTTTTACGTTGTCGGCGAAGGAGAACGATTTAGCCTTTCCCCGCGGATCCAGGCCCGGTTTGGCCAGCTCGGCGAGGATATCGTTTAAGGTCGGCATCCCGACTTTTTCACTTACATAACGCCGGAGGTCGAGGGATTTGCGCAGCGAGGGGTTGGCGATGAGGGTTTCGATGCCACAGTTGGCATCTTTGGCCATTTGCTTCACAATCCCGTAGCTTTCCGGGTGTACGGCGGTATTATCGAGGGGATTGCCCCCTGAAGGGATGCGCAGGAAGCCCGCACACTGTTCGAAAGCTTTTTCTCCGAGGCGGGGTACTTTTTTGAGTTGTTCGCGGCTTTCGAACGAGCCATTGGCAGAGCGGTATTCGACGATATTTTTTGCCAGGGCAGGGCCCAGGCCGGAAATATACGTCAGCAGGTGCCTGCTCGCGGTATTTAGGTTAACGCCGACACTATTCACCGCACTTTCCACAACCTGGTCGAGGCTTTCTTTGAGCATGGATTGGTTCACGTCGTGCTGGTACTGGCCTACACCGATGGATTTGGGGTCAATTTTTACCAATTCCGCCAGGGGGTCCATCAGGCGACGGCCAATGGAAACAGCACCGCGCACGGTAATATCCTGGTCTGGGAACTCCTCCCGGGCGATTTCCGATGCGGAATAGATAGAAGCACCAGCTTCATTGACCATATATACCTCGACTGGTACGGGAAATGGAATGCCGTGGCAGAGGGCCATGGTCTCCCGTCCTGCGGTACCGTTGCCTACGGCGATCGCCTGTATCCGAAACTTATCCACGAGGTAGGCCAGGGTTTTTTCCGCGCCGCTGAGGTCATTTTGGGGCGGATGGGGATAGATTGCCGTGAAATCGAGCAACTGACCGCTTTCGTCCAGGGCCACTACTTTACACCCTGTGCGGAAGCCCGGGTCAATGCCCAGTACCCGTTGCTGGCCCAGAGGGGCGGCGAGGAGTAGCTGGCGCAGGTTTTTGACGAACACCTCGATAGCTTCTTTATCTGCCTTTTCTTTGGAGGTGTTGCGGAATTCAGTTTCGATAGATGGTGCCAGCAGGCGTTCGTAGGAATCCTGGGCGGCGGTTGCCACCTGGAGGGCAGAAGGGCAGTTCCCTTTCACAAATTTGCGCTGGAGGTCACTTACGGCATCGTCTTCGTCCCCGGGCGCGATGAGGATGCGCAGGATCTCTTCTTCTTCCCCGCGCCGCATAGCGAGGAGACGGTGCGAAGGACAATCTTTTAGGGGTTCGCTGAAGTCAAAATAATCCCGGTATTTAGCCCCGTCGTTTTCCTTGCCCCGGGCCACCTTGGCACGGATGACCGCTGTTTTGGAGAAGATATGCCGCATGAGGTTTCGGGCATCGGGGTTTTCGTTAATCTCTTCCGCGATGATATCCCGAGCCCCCTGCAGGGCTTCTTCAGTTGTAGGGACGGTTTCGTTGAGGTATCCGGCAGCCAGTTTTTGGGGGTCGTCGCTTTGGATTTGCTGCCATAGGCGCTGCGCCAGGGGCTCCAGGCCTTTTTCGCGTGCAACAGAGGCCCGCGTTTTCCGCTTGGGTTTATAGGGCAGGTAGAGATCTTCAAGCGTGGTCAGGTCTTCGGCCGCTTCGATTTTGGTGCGCAGGTCATCGCTGAGTTTGCCCTGTTCCTGAATGGAATGGAGTATGGCCTCGCGTCGTTTCTCCAGTTCTTCCAGACGTTTGAGGGTCTTGTGGATTTCGGCGATCTCGACCTCGTCGAGGGAGCCGGTAGCCTCTTTCCGGTAGCGTGCGATAAATGGGATGGTTGCGCCTTCCCGAAGCAGGTTGACTACGTTTTCTATTCCTTTCAGGGGGAGCTGTGTGGCCCTGGCAATGCGTGGAGCGAAGTTCATAGTGGTTGTAATCTTTAGACGGATAAAATCGCTCAGAAACCTTGTTGGAAGCGGGTGGGCTCGGCTTCCTGGACGAGTTTGAGCAACGCCTCCACCACATCTTCGGCATTTGGTTTGCTGAAATAATCCCCATCGCTGCCATAAGGGGTACGATGGGGCTTGGCCGTGACAGTGACCGGCGGGGAGTCCAGGTAACGGTAGCCGTTTTGTACTTCGAGTACTTCCCGCAGGAGAAAGGCAGAGGCACCCCCCGGCACATCTTCATCGAGAATGGCGATCCGGTTGGTTTTTTTAAGGGAATGTACGACCAGGTGCCCGGTATCGAAGGGCAGGAGGGTTTGCGCGTCAATAATTTCTACCGAAACCCCCAGTGTGTCGAGGGTTTTGGCGGCAGACTGGGCGATGCGCACACAGGAGCCATAGGTCAGCAGGGTAATATCCCGTCCTTCCCGGAGGATTTCCGGTACGCCGATCGGAAGGGTGTATTCCCCGATATTTGCAGGCATAGGCTCTTTAAGGCGGTATCCATTGAGGCATTCTATGACGAGTGCCGGATCATCGGATTGCAGGAGGGTGTTGTAGAAGCCGGCAGCCTGGGTCATATTGCGGGGGGTGATGACGTACATCCCGCGCAGTGCGCCGAGGATCATACCCATCGGAGAACCGGTATGCCAGATCCCTTCGAGGCGGTGGCCTCTGGTACGGATGATCGCAGGGGCTTTTTGGATTCCGTTGCTGCGGAAACGCAGGGTGGCAAGGTCGTCGTGGAGGGGTTCCAGGCCATAGATCAGATAATCCAGGTATTGGATTTCTGCAATTGGACGGAAGCCACGCATCGCGAGTCCGATCGCCTGACCCATGATTGTCCCTTCCCGGATACCGGTATCAAAAACCCTTTGTTCGCCATACTTTTTCTGTAAGCCTGCAAAGCCCTGGTTGACATCGCCGATTTGGCCGACATCTTCTCCGAAGGCGACGAGTTCGGGGTATTTGGCGAATGCTTTGTCAAAAAAGGCATTCAAAATCTCGAAACCATTCCGGAGGGGGGCCGGCTCATCGTAAACGGGCGGCCGATGGGGTACTTTAGTCGCTGCTAAAGGGGTATCACTATAGAGGTGGCTATCGTAAAGCCCCTTGGCGTGGGCCTGCATGTCCTTAATCCATCCTTTCAGTTCTGCTTTGGCAGGGCTATTGTCGGTGTACAGGCGCAGATGGAGCTGCCTGGCCAGGGAGATCATATCGCTGAGCAATGGCTGCTGGGCTTCCCGGATTTTGGTTTTTATGGCGGAGACCGCCCCGTTGAGTTCGGGGAGGGCAGAAACAATGAACTTCAGGCTCTGGTGCCTTTGTTCGTTTGGGCGTTGGAAGGCTTTCCAGGCCTGGTCGCGGCATTCCCTGACGTATTTTTTTGCTTTATCGTGGATGGCATCGGTCTCCTCTTTTGAAGCCAGTCCGGTCTCGATGATCCAGCGTTCCATGTGCAGGATACAATCGTTTGCTTGTTCCCATTCGAGGCGTTCCTTGGATTTATAGCGTTCATGTGAACCGGAAGTAGAATGCCCCTGTGGCTGGGTCGTTTCCTGGATATGAAAAATTGCGGGGCGGTGGGTTTTGCGCATACGCCCGATGGCCGCTGTATAGAGGCGTACGAGCCCTGGGTAATCCCATGCTTTTCCCGTATATATATCAATGCCCCGGCCCTGATCATCTGTTTGAAACCCTTCGAGGGCCTGGGAGATGCTTCCTTTTGTCGTCTGCAGCCCGACGGGTACGGAAATACCGTATCCATCGTCCCAAACCGAAATTGCCAGGGGTACCTGCATGACCCCGGCTGCATTGACTGTTTCCCAGAAGATACCTTCCGAGGTACTGGCATCGCCGATAGAGCAGAAGCAGATTTCGTCGCCGTTTTTGGAGAAGCCTTCCAGTGTCTGCAGGGTGGGGTTGGCACGATAGAGTTGCGAGGCCTGTGCCAGGCCCAGGGCCCGGGGCATCTGTCCGCCCGTGCAGGATACATCTGCCGAAACATTGAACTGCTCTGTATGCCGGAGCCACGCCCCGGAATGTGGGTCTATGAGTGCCGTGGCAAAGTGGTTGTTCATCTGCCTGCCCCCGGAGAAGGGGTCGTTGTATGGATCGGCATATAATTGGGCGAAATAATCTTCTAAGGAAGAAATACCCAGGGCAAACATCCAGGTCTGGTCGCGATAATATCCGGAGCGGAAATCCCCTGCCTGAAATACTCTGGCAAGGGCGACCTGCGGGACTTCCTTCCCGTCGCCGGTGATGCCGAATTTTCCTTTACCGGTAAGCACCTCTTTTCGCGCCAGGATACTCGCTTCCCTGCTCATGCAGCAAATCTCGAAATCCCTTAACACACTTTCTTTTTCGAAAAGATAGTCTGCGCGCTTCGTCTCGTGCGGCAATCTGCCTAAAGATGCTTTTGGCATTTCAACGGCTTTTGTGAGCCACAAAGGTAAATAAAAACATCTTTTATTTTGCTCCCTGCGTACAGACTTGTTTCGAAGGGATTCTTCCGGGGTGAAATGGCGGTTTTTTTACCATGCGGCAATAGCCATTTGGGCTTGTATAAACAAGCAAGATTTAAATGGAGTGGTCTAAAAAGTATTGTGTATGGGGTTATGTAAAAAGGCCGGAGGCCTTATTTGGCGGTGAGTGCCGCCAAAGGAGCCAAAGGACTTGTGCGACAGCCTCATGAATTTTTTTCAGACGCCGATTTTGTTCATTTTGCGAAGCAAAATGAACAAAATCGGCGTCTGAAAAAAATATTCTCTGGCGGCGAATGCCGCCAAAGGGTACCCTGAGGCTTTTTACACAACTCCAAATGACCTGTTTATGGAGGGGCAGAAGAGTATTTATGCCTGGGCCACAGGTGGCATGAAGCTCATCGGTGGGGTGGGGGGCTGTTCCGGGGAGTTGATGGGGCCAAACTGTGCTTCGTAGCGGCGGACGTTATCGGCAAGGGCTTGTGCAAGGCGTTTGGCGTGTTCAGGGGTCACTACAATCCGCGCTTTGACCTTTGCTTTCGGCACATTAGGCATGATACGCACGAAATCGAGGACGAATTCGGAATGGGAATGGGTAATAATGGCGAGGTTCGAATACACCCCCTCGGCAATGTCTTCGCCCAATTCGATATTGATCTGATTGGGATTGGCGGATTTGTTGTCTTCCATATATTGATTAATTGGATGTTTTTAGTCCAAAAAGCATGCGGCTGTATAAAAATAAATTTTCGGGGGTTGTGTAGAAAGCCTCCGGAATGTCATTCGGCGGCTTGTGCTGCCGAACAATATTTTCTTTCAGCGGCTGTCTCGTATTTTGCCGTGGAAGGCGGCAGAATAAGGCGGCACAAGCCGCCAAAGGACTTGTGCCGCCAGCCTCCTCTTTTCACACAGTCCCTAATCTTTGAAACAGCCCGTTCATTTTTTCGAAACGCTCTGTTGTTTTACTTTTTTCTTTTTTGCTGCCGGCTTTTGAAAAGCATCGGGGATTTTCTCTACGATCAGTGCTTTTACGGCTTCAAGGCTAAGTTGTGCGGCTTGTTCCGGTGTCATCCGCTCGCCATTGGTTTTGGGGAAGGGGATACTTTCCTTTTTAAAACGGATAAAAGGCCCCCATCGGCCGTTTTCGATGGCGATTTGTTCTTCCTGCCAATGAGCGACATACCGGTTAGCTTCCTTATTGAGCTTATCGGTAATCAGGGTTTCCATCTGGCCCTGGGTGAGGTGGTTGAAATCGTATTTTGCCGGCACATTGATGAAGATATCATTCCATTTGAGGAAAGGTCCAAACCTGCCTTTGCCTTTGGTAATCGGTTTTCCCTGAAAGGTGCCGACCGGGGCATCGCCTTTTTCTTTATCCTGGATAATCGCTATAGCGCGGTCGAGGTTGACGGTAAGGGGGTCTTCGCCTCGGGGCAGGGCGATAAACTTTTCGCCGAGCCGGACATAAGGGCCATATTTGCCGACGCCGACGCCGACTTCCTGTTCCTGGTAGGTACCGAGTACTTTGGGGAGTTCAAATAATTTTAATGCTTCTTCGAAGGAAATGGTCTCGATAGACTGTCCGTTGCGGAGGTTGGCATATCTGGGCTTTCCTTCTTCGCCCAGTTCTTCCGGTACGCCGATTTGTACAACTGGGCCGAGCCGGGTCATGCGCGTGATGAGGGTGAGCCCCGAGGAGGGATCTTTACCCAGGATGCGCTCCCGGGTGGGCCGCACTGCCGATTCGATGGTAGCCTCGACCTCGCGGTGGAAAGGCCAGTAAAAATCCCCGAGCATGGTGGTCCATTCCTTTTCGCCTGCTGCAATATCGTCGAATACTTTTTCAATACCTGCCGTAAACTGATAATCCATGATCTGCTCGAAATGTGTATCGAGAAAATCGCTTACGGTAGCGCCCATGTCGGTTGGGAAGAGCCGGTTCTGTACGGCACCCACGATTTCGCTGCCCTGGGTTTTGGTAATCTGCCCATTTTGCAGGCACAGGATCTGGTAAGGCCGGTGGATGCCCGGGCGGCTTTCCTTCACGACATAGCCCCGCGCGTCTTCCATGATTTTACTAATCGTAGGTGCGTAGGTAGAAGGACGACCGATGCCAAGTTCTTCCAGTTTTTTTACCAGCCCGGCCTCAGTGTAGCGTGCCGGCGGTCGCGTGAAGCGCTCGGTAGCCGTCATTTCCCGAAGAGGCAGGATCTGACCGGTTTTTAGCGGGGGGAGCATACCTTTGGTTTCTTCTTCCTCCTCATCATCGTTGGATTCCAGGTACACTTTCAGGAAGCCGTCGAATTTCAGAACTTCCCCTTCGGCAACCAGGGTGGCATCCGGGATGGTAGAGATCCCAATGGTGACCACGGTTTTTTCGAGTTCTGCATCCGCCATCTGGGAAGCGATGGTGCGCTTCCAGATCAGTTCGTACAACCGCTGCTCGTCGCGGTTTCCGCTGATGTTCTGCACCTGGATGTACGTCGGGCGGATGGCCTCGTGCGCCTCCTGGGCATTGGCGGATTTGCTTTTGAAACGACGCACCTCCACATATTTGGCACCGTAGGTTTGTTCGATGCTTTGCGCAATAGCAGCAATAGCGGTTTCGCTGAGATTGGTAGAATCGGTACGCATATAGGTGATATGGCCGGCTTCATACAGCCCCTGTGCCACATTCATCGTGCGTTGTACGGAAAAACCAAACTTACGGCTGGCTTCCTGCTGTAGGGTAGAGGTCGTGAATGGCGCGGCAGGCCGCCTTTTTTGAGGGCGCACCTCGATTTTTCCAATGGGGAAAGCAGCACCGGTGCAGCGGCGCAGAAATGTTTCCGCATCGCGCTCCACATTGAATTTCAGCGGGGATTCCGCTTTGAGTACAACGGGCTTCCCCTGTTCGTTATGCACATTGAACTGTGCTTCGATGCGAAAGAAAGCCTGGCTTTTGAACTGCTGGATTTCGCGCTCTTTTTCCACGATAAGTTTTACAGCAACGGACTGTACGCGCCCTGCAGAGAGCCCGCCCCGGATTTTTTTCCATAAAATCTCGGAAAGCTCAAAACCGACAAGTCGGTCCAGTACCCTTCGCGCTTGTTGCGCATTGACCAGGTTGAGATCGAGGGCACGTGGCCTCTGGACAGCTTTTTCTATGGCCGGCTTGGTGATTTCCCGGAAAACAATCCGTTTGGTAGTGATGGGGTTGAGTCCGAGTACTTCGCAAAGGTGCCACGAGATCGCTTCCCCCTCCCGGTCTTCATCGGTCGCGAGCCATACTTCGTCCACTTTCTTTACCCAATCCCGCAATTCTTTGACAACTTTGTTTTTTTCCGGGGAAATGACGTACTTTGGCGAAAAGTGATTGTCCACGTCCACAGCCTTCGGGCCTTTTTCGAGGTCCCGGACATGGCCGTAGCTGGACTTGACCGTAAAGTCGGATCCAAGGTATTTTTCTATCGTTTTTGCTTTCGCAGGAGATTCGACTATAAGTAAATTCTTGGGCATGGCCATGGAATTTAGTGCCTGAGCATATTAATTGATGTTCATTGGGAAGTTAAAGCTCCCTAAAGTCCCCGCAAAAGTAAAAATTTTCGGGAATGGGGCATCAATATTTTCTTAGCGATGAAACTGGAATATTGCGGCAGGCCACCGTGGAATGAAAAATAGCTATTGACTTTTTATACACCCCGGCAAGTCTGTTTTCCGCTCCTTCGGTATCCCGTAGGACATAACCCCTCTGATGGTTTATCCGGTAACCGTACCAAATAAAAATCAAATGAAGAACATTTATGTCGCTGCTTCGAGCCAGCATGTTGGTAAAACGACGTTCACCCTCGGCCTGGTCGCCAACCTGGTGGACCTCGGGATCAATACGGGATATTGCAAACCAGTGGGCCAGAAATTCGTTTCTTTCGACGGGCAGGTCGCGGATAAGGACGCCGTACTGTTTTCAGAAGTGATCGGCTTCGATATCCGGCCTGAAATTCATAGCCCGGTGATTATCGGCAAAGGGGTGACGCGGGATTATATCGAGGATAAAGCCAGCTTCAACTTTGAGGCCCGCCTCGCCAGGGCAAGCGAGGTACTGCAGGAACGCTACGACCTGGTCGTTTATGAAGGTACCGGGCATCCGGGTGTTGGAAGCGTGGTGGATCTCTCTAATGCGAAAACAGCCCGCCTGCTCAATGCCGGGGTCATCATGGTCGTAGAAGGAGGTATCGGGAGTACAATAGATATGTTAAATATGTGTACTGCTTTGTTTCGGGAAGAAAAAGTGCCGGTACTTGGCGTAATTGTCAATAAGGTGAAGCCGGAAAAGATGGAGGAAGTGGAATACTACCTCTCCCGGAAGCTCTCCGATATGGGGGTGCCGATGCTTGGCGTCCTGCCTTTCGACAATACCCTTTCCCTCCCGATTATGGAAACAATCCGCCAGGCAGTCAATGGCAAAATCATGCTCAACGAGGAATATATGAACAACCGGGTGGAAGATATCATCGCCGGGTCGCTGGTGGATGTGGACGAATTCAATACCTTCGGCAATATTCTTCTGGTGACGAGCATGAAACGCCTCAACCAGGCCCTGGAAAAAGTGGAATCCGTCTCCCAGATAAAAGGGCTTAAAGATTGCCCGCTGTCCGGGGTGATCGTGACGAGCGATGGCCGGCAGGCAAAGTGGTACGAGCAGGCAGATATCAACAACCCCTATCTGGCGAAGTATAAGATACCAGTCATAACGACAACACTGGATACGTATGGCTCCGTGGTCAAGATCAGCCGGATCGAGGTTAAAATCAATAGCCGTACCCCATGGAAATCCCGCAGGGCAATTGATTTGGTGCGCCAGCATGTCAATTTTGATGCGCTGATCGGGCAGTTTCACCTCGGGGAATAGGACGGAGGTACTGCGGGCATAAATTTCCCCCTTCCTGAAAGTATGGATTTCCTTACCTTTAAGCCCATAAAAAACCGTGCTGACATCCATTTCCCCCATTGATGGCAGGTATGCAGCCCAGACGGCAGCGCTACAGGCTTATTTTTCCGAGTTTGCCCTCATCCGCTACAGGGTGCTGGTGGAGATAAAGTATTTCATCGCTTTGTGCAGGCTCCCTCTTCCTCAGCTCTCAGGGATACCTCCCGCTGCACTGGACGAACTGGAGCGCTTCCCCGGGTTATTTGGTCTGGAAGATGCAGAACAGATAAAGGCCGGCGAGCGCGTGACCAATCACGATGTAAAAGCTGTCGAGTATTTCCTGAAGGCAAAATTTGCCGCGCTTGGATTGGAAGGGTATGCAGAATTTGTACACTTTGGCCTCACTTCCCAGGACATCAACAATACGGCTGTCCCAATGTTGTTCCGGGATGCCCTTGCCGATGTTTACCTGCCCAGGCTTCAGGCACTCTTGGAGGTCCTGCGCACAAGGGTAGAGGCATGGTCAGCGGTGCCTATGTTGGCCCGGACACATGGCCAGCCAGCTTCCCCAACGCGCCTGGGGAAGGAAATGGAGGTCTTCCGCTCCCGTCTGGAAGGGCAGCTGCAACACTTAAGGGATATTCCGCACCGTGCAAAATTTGGGGGCGCAACCGGGAACTTTAACGCACACGCCGTGGCGTATCCCGAAATAGACTGGCACGCTTTTGCAGCGCACTTCGTCGCTTCCCTGGGGCTTGAGCGCACTGCACCAACTACCCAGATCGAGCCCTACGATCACCTTGCTGCCCAGTGCCACGCTATGATGCGGATCAATACGGTCCTGATCGGCTTTTGCAGGGATATCTGGACGTATATCTCCATGGAGTATTTTCAGCAGAAGACGGTAGCGGGCGAAGTAGGCTCTTCTGCAATGCCCCACAAGGTTAATCCAATTGATTTCGAGAACGCAGAGGGCAACCTCGGAATAGCCAACGCCCTGTTCGCCCATTTCGCAGATAAATTACCCATTTCCCGGCTCCAGCGCGACCTGACCGACAGCACCGTGCTGCGCAACCTGGGGGTACCGGTAGCACACTCGCTCATCGCATTGCAGTCACTGCTCAAGGGCATGGACAAAATCATTCTGAATGCCCCCCGCCTGCAGGAAGATCTCGAAGCGAACTGGATGGTGGTGGCAGAGGGTATCCAGACCATTTTGCGCCGCGAGGGCTTTCCGCAACCCTATGAAGCACTCAAAGCGCTTACCCGGGGCAAGGTCCATGTCGGGCAGAAAGAGATCCATGCCTTTATCGGGGGGCTCGATGTCCCGCAAGCGGTGAAAGCGTCGTTGATGGCATTGACCCCGTTTAACTATACCGGGGTGGACTCATAGATAAGGGTGAAATTTTTTATGACGCTGCCTCATAAGTATTCTGCATGGGGTTGTGTAAAAAGTCTGGTGCTGTCATTTGGCGGCGTCAGCCGCTAAATGATATTTTAGACGAACACTGTTTTCATTGATTTTGCAAAGCAAAATCAATGAAAACAGTGTTCGTCTAAAACTTTCTTTCGCCGCCGAAGGCGGCGGAATACTTTTCACACAAACGCATAGAATTTCTTAAAACGCTGATTTTGTTCATTTTGCGAAGCAAAATGAACAAAATCAGCGTTTTAAGAAAAAGTCCTTTGGCGGCGCAAGCCGCCAAAGGATATTTGGGACAGCCCCATTTTTTTTAAACACCCTATGAAATAGATTATTTCCCTACAGCCTGCGCCCTTCGGACGAAAGCCGTGGCGCGGTTGGCCTCCACCAGTTGAATCTCATAATTTTCCCCGTCGGGCATCTTGAGTAACAATTCTGTGGCTTTGAGTTTCGAGGCCTCACCCATGAAACGGGAATCGTTGGAGTTCAGCTCGAGGATTCCGTTTCGGTATCCGATATAATAATAGATTTCGTTTGGCAGCTTCAGGTAGAAATAAACCCTGTCGTCTTCGTTCGAGGGCATTTTGAATTCGGCATAGCAAGTGACTTTGAGGTTTATTGGCTGGCCGAGCATGCTGATCAGCCCGGCTTCGGGCTGCAGGGTGACGAGCGACTGGTAGTCTTTATCCCAGCGCATTTTAAGGTTGCTGAAAAAGAAAGTAAAGGTATTGGACGCTTTAGGTAGCTCTACGATACCATTGCCCATAGTATTTAGGGCATCCTGGAATTCCCGGGAGTCGGGAAAGATATTTGTAAGTCCTTTTTTATAATAATCCAGGTCGGCGAGATAGGCGATAGGGTTGGTGCCGAAGCTGGCAGCAGCGATTTCATTCTGGATGAGGCGGATGAGTTTCTCCGGGATGGGGAAGGTCAGTCCGGCGAACAAGTCGAAATCCACCGGTGGGGGAGGGGTGTCCATCAGGACGCTGTCGGGGAGGTTTTGGAATTCTGTATTTGCCTTCCCTGCTGCTTTGACGTTGTAATACTTCAGCCCGCTGCAAAGGTTGAACGTACCCTCGGCTTCGACTTTTCCGGTAGCGGAAAAGAAGGTCAGCAGGTTTCCGCGCATCACATTCCCGACAATACGGGCAGAATCGCCCAGCAGGAACGCGTCCCGTTTTTTATCATAGAGGAAAACCCCCTCGGCGGGAAAGATGGGACGGTCTTTGCGAAAGAATAGCGGCATCATGACCCGGGGGTAGATATTGGCTACTTCCTTGCTCAGGAATAACCCGTTGGCCAGGGGGAAACCTTCTTCGCTCTTGGGGTTTTTGATGCGGATAGCGAGTTGTTTTTTATCTCCTTCACTACTGATATTAAACCAGTTGCGTTCGGGTAGCGCCTCGCTTTCGAGCCGGGCGAAGCCATCGAATTTCAGGTTGGCCGACTCGGAGCCCAGGCTGATATCCCCATAGAATGCGGTTTTGGCATCAATCAGGAAAAGATCGCTTTTTTCTATGATGCCGTTGGCGAGGGTAGCAGTAGGTTTCTGGCTCATAGCACCCTTTCCAACCCTCGTTCCACGGATATCGCCAAAAGCGATTTCCTGTTTTTTATCCCCGATATTGTATTCGTAAAATCCTGTAGCGCGGTACTCCTTGCGCCCCAGGATGGTGACTGTGGCCCGGTTGATACGGTGGTTCCGGGTGAGGGTATCACAGATAATCGTTGCATTTTCCAGTACGGTCATTTCCCCGCCGGTGCGGATGTCCGCACGCCCGCTATCCGGATAGATGAAGGCGTCGGCGGATTTGATGTATGGGATGCCGCCGATGCGCAGCGAATAGTCTTTCAGGCTATAGGATGCGGTGGTACCCTGGAAGGTAAGGGTATCCCGGTCGGGCTGTGTCGCAGTAAAAGTACCGGGTTTCTTTTCATCGGATTTGAAGACGATATTTTGTGCCGCCATGTCCCAGTCAAACTCGTTCATAGTGGTTTCGTAGCGGTTATAAGGGAGCGCGGTTTTGAGGAATTCCTGATTGCTGCGGAATACCCCCTTTTTTTCGTCAAAATCTACCGTCCCCCGGATATTACCGGTCTTGATGGCAGCATCGCCACTGCCCGCTGATTTGATTTCCAGCTCCATCGTATCAGCGCTTGCCGAGAAAGCGCCAAAAGAGAATTGCGGAGAGTTGATCCTGGCCTCGGGCCATTCCAGGGTCCCGATACCTTTGAGCCCTCCGGGAGTAAGGATAATCCTGCCATTAAGGGTATGGACTCCTTCTTTAAAAAGACGGAAAGCGGCATCTGCCGAGGAAATGTACATACTATCCGCCTCGGGCCGCCAGTCAATGCTGACGCTTTGTCCGGTAATACCGGGCACGGGGTTGTTGCCCCGCACTTCCTGAAGCGCAAATTCTTTGGCGCTGCCGAGGGCCTGCCCCGGTCGGAACTGGAAGTCTTCGCTGTCGAGGGCAGCACCGAGATACTTGAGGGTGCCTTTACCGAAAAGCCCACGGTTGCTGAGATCGAGGATTCCGTTGAACAGCCCTTTTTTCTGAAATACCTGGTAGCCGGCACTGGGCACGCGGTGTTCAAAGCCAAGCGAGTAATCTGGCCTCACCCGCAGCGACTCCCTGAAATCGGGGAAGACGCTACCTGAATATAGCCGGCCTTTCAGGGAAATTTCGCTTTTTATGTAATTGTCGAGTTGGTCGAAACGGAAGGTATCCAGCTCGAAAAAGAAAGAATCCCGTTTATACACGGTATCTTTAGCAAAAGGCCCGTCATAAAACACATAACTTTTGGTCGTACTTTGGAGTGCAGGGTAGGCAGGGATCTTTTTTCGGTTGCTTTTGTTGTCCGGTGCGTCAATATGCAATACCCCGCTGAACCGCTCGATCGTAGAGGTCAATTCGAATGGCTGCAGGTCCGGCGTTTCTGAAGGCCGCGTTTCCGGTGCAAAGAGGCGCAGGGTCTTGACAGAATCCAGACGGATGGTGAAATCGGGGTAGTTGAACCTGAACTTACTGCCCATGATTTCGCTGAAACCTGCCTGGATTTTGCCATCGAACCGCAGTGTGCGGTTGGGACCCAGGACTGCTCTGCCGGAATCGGGCAGGAACGAGACCTGCTGCCAGGGGCTCAAAGGGATGATTTTTAAGCCGCGCAGCAAAATGTTTTTGCTGCGGAGGTCCAGAATGGCGTTGACGCTGTCTGTATTGGAGAGGATGCGCAGGACGTCAAAATCGGTTTTCCCGTTATCGGCATTGACGTAGTGAAATATCTTGTCTTTGATTTCGACCCGCCTGGTTTCGCTGTCATAGCTGATGAAGCCTTCTTCGGCGAGGTCGAAAAGGAGGCCGGAGATATTCTGCGCGGAATAATTTGGGTTGATGCCCTTCGCGAGTTTTTCCGAGTCGAGGATGCGGGAACCTTCGCGTTCTGCGGTAGCTTTAATCAGCCCGACGGGGTTAAAGGAAGCAATACTCTGTATCTGGGCGTATTCCGCTTTATTGAAAAAATCGAGGGATTCTATTCGGACCGCTTCCTTCTGTGCCACGCTGATCGTGGGTTTGCCGATAATAACCGAATCCGTCTCAAGCCCGGCGATGATATCCTCGGCAAAAATATTCACCTGGTGAAGGGCGCTGAAAAAGGGGTTTCGGGCGTTTCCTGTTTCTCCGCGATACATGCGGAGCTGGCCACTGGGAATGTTAAACTGAATATTTACGGAAGGGTGGGTGATGGAATCGCCCTGGTTGTAAAAAACTGCCCGCACACGTTCGGCACTTAACACTTCGCCTTTCCGAACGGAGAAGCGGTCGCCCTCTCCATAAAATACCAGGGCTTTTCGGGGGGTATAAATGCTGACCTGCGCCCTGCGCCCATTCGCGGCGATGCCCGTAAAGGTTTTTCCCTCCAGGCGAAAACTGCCGCCAAATTGCACCCCGTCGCCTAAATTTTTTATCTCTACAAACTCCCCGTTGGCTTCAAACTTGGGATAAGACCCCAAACCTTCACCTGCTTCCGCTGAGATGCGGTCGGTGAAGGTACCCCGTATTTTCCGGGCCCCGAGTAGCTGGGGATAGGTGAGCAAGGCATTGCTGGTGCTATAGGTGCCCCTTCGAATATCAATGGAATAGGTGTCGAGTTCGACGAAAACATCGGGGCCGAGCCCGGCGCGTTCCCAGCTTGCTTTTCCTGATTTCCCTTTCCAAAGGTTTTGAAGCGGGAAATAATCCCCCGAGGTTGCCGAGATACGCATGGAATCTTTCATCCGCCAGGCCAGCAGCGAGGTTTGTGCGACTTGCAGCACAGGGTCTCCGTCGAGGAGCCCCAGTTTCCAGGTCGGGACTTCCAGGCGCCACTGCAGGGAAGCACCGGTGGCAAGGGTGAACGATTGCCGGGTAAACAGGGCTTCCGAGAAACTGAGAAAATTGTTGAAATCCCCGATGTTGTTGTTCTGCCCGGGCTGAAGCAGGTGTTCCAGGATAAGGTGCCATTGCCGGGAAGTTTCTGCGCCCGTCTGGAGGTTGCGTAGGGTAGGGAGGACCTCCAGATATCTTTTGAAATATGGGCTGGCGCTCAACCGCCGCGACTGCATCAGCGTACAGGTACGGTAGATGAGATTGAATTCGTCGGCATTTTTCCCTGCTGCCCGGATCAAAGGCTCGGCCGCTTTGAACGCCGCGGTCGCCGCCTCGTTTTTGCCCGCTAAAATAAAGCTTTCAAGGGCGGCGATAAAACGCAATGGATCGGGTGGAAAGGTATCGGCGCTTTGGATAAAGGAAAGCGTGTTTTTTGGAAAGGGTAGGGGCGTATTTCGGGATAAAACAATATGTCCACCCATGATATTTTCCCTGAACGGGGCTTCAAATGATTTGTGACACAAGCCCGGTACGGGTACCTGGATACAAAAAATCACAATCAGGGCAATAAAAAAGGAAATGCGCATAACGTTCGTTTGCTTACCGGGGTATTCAGGGTCGGAGCAGGCTTGCGGCGATCCAGTTCCCCCTTCCTGTAAATCGGTTAATTTGAAAACCGGCATTTTGTGCCGCTTCAAAGACGTGGGCGCGATCAGTCTCCAGTATCCCGGAGATCAGTAAGGTCCCGCCGTTGCTGAGCCTCTGATATAACGAGGGTAAAGTAGCTAAAATTACGTTGCGGTTGATATTTGCCAGCAGGATATCGTACAGTCTTTCCGGAACGGCCTCGAGGGTTCCGGTAAAGACCGCGATCTGGCCGGCGACCTGGTTGACAGAGGCATTTTCGATGGTGTTTTCTGTCGCAGCCTCCTCGATATCTACTGCATCAATGTGCAGGGCGCCGAGTTTTGCAGCGAGTATTGCGAGGATACCCGTCCCACACCCAAAGTCGAGCACATGGGCACCCTGAAAAGGCAGGGTTTCCATAAATGCAATCATCATATAGGTTGTTTCATGGTGACCAGTACCAAAAGCCATCTTCGGTTGGATGACCAATTCGTGGCGGACATCCTGGAAGGGGGCATGAAAATCCGCCCGGATACCACAGAACATACCGACCTGCACCGGGCTGAAATTACTTTCCCAAAGGGCATTCCAATTTTGTGCAGGGATTATTTCCCGCTTGCAGGTAATCCCGAGCTCGCGCAGTAGTGGATCGAGCTGCACAGCAATGGCCTCGGGATCCTCATCCGCTGAAAGAAAGGCAAACAAACCATCCCCGGTTTCCTGAAAAGCATCGAATGGGAAATCTTCGAGCCAGGCCAGCAAAAGGTCTGACCGCTCGGGTTCAATAGGAAAAAAAAATTGCCAGGAGTCCATAATTTATTCTTGTTCCATACGGAATTTAACAGTGGATGGCGCAACGCCAAAATGCGCAGAACGCACAATATAAGGGAAATATTCCCGGATCCCCATTTGTATCATAGCCATGTGGTGGATGGCATGATCGTGGACAAAAGTCATTTCCCTGCCCGCGGAAGAAGCGTACAGCGGTCTGTCGGCTTCGGTGGCGTGCATGAAATCCGCACGCATATACAGCGTACTGCCTTCGGTCATTTTTCCGATCTGGTCAAGGACCTGCTGAAACAAGGTCGCCGCGGCCCCGGGGTCATTCTCGGGCACGGGGTCGCGTTGCCGTCGTGCATAGTCCACGACACCACTGGTTGCTGCATCGGCAAGGCACTGGAAAAAATCAAGGATATGCCGGAAGTGCTGTCCCAGGGTAGCACCGTTAAATAATTCGAGCGGCGTGGAATAGTCCTCTGCACTGATTTGTGCAAGTATCTCCATAGTTTGGCGGTGCAGATGTAAAAGTCCTGTTTTTGCGTCCATATCGGTGAAAAGGGCAAAATACCCGTTTAATAATGAGAAGCTATTTTACGGCCCTATTGTTTTAGAAATAAATCAGGGCTGTTGTTCATCAGGTGGTGTAAAAAGGTGCTTTCGCTACCCGGGGACAGCCTTGACACGATTTGTACACCCCGTGACCGATGCGACAGCTTCGGTTGTGCTGTCGTGCCAATTCCGGTATTTTCAGGCATGCCGGTGGAGGCGTTCAGGGGGGGAGTGCCTGGATTACTCCACGGAATCTTAGCCGAAGACACTTTTCAGGCTGGCGCTGAGCGTATTCTGGAGCAGGGATACGACCGTAAGCTGGCCAACGCCACCGGGCACCGGGGTAATCCAGGAACAGACCGGCGCGACACTTTCGAAGTGGACATCGCCGGCAAGGCGGTATCCTTTCGGGTGGGTGGGATCGTCCACGCGGTTTATGCCGACATCAATCACAACGGCGCCAGGCTTTACCATTTCCCCGGTCACCATTTCGGCACGGCCAATGGCGGCGATCAGGATATCTGCACGGCGGGTATGGGCGGACAGGTTTTCCGTCCTGCTATGGCAGATGGTGACCGTGGCATCTCCGGGGTATCCTTTTCGCGACAGGAGGATAGCGATGGGCGTACCTACGATATTGCTCCTGCCCAGTACGACAACCTCCTTGCCGGCAGTGGGGATTTCGCAGCGTTTCAACATCTCGAGGATACCCATCGGGGTGGCCGGCAGGTAGCAAGGGAGGCCCTGTGCCATTCGGCCAACGTTGACCGGATGGAAGCCATCTACATCTTTTTCCGGTCGGATCGCCAGCGTGATTTTTTGCTCGTCAATATGTCGCGGCAGGGGCAACTGGACAATAAACCCATCAATATCGCTGTTATGGTTAAGGTCTTCTACGATTTTCAAGAGCGCTGCTTCGCTGATATCCGCAGGTTGACGGATCAGGGTGGAAGCAAAACCTACCGCTTCACAAGAACGGACCTTGTTTTTTACGTAAGCCTGGCTCGCGGGGTCTTCCCCGATCAGGACGGCTGCCAAATGCGGTATTTTACCGTTTTGGGATTGGATTCGGGCAACAGCCTCGCGTAGTTCCGCGATGATTTCCGAGGCTATTTTTTTTCCGTCAATCAGGTTCATCGTTCAATAATTGTTCTTTAAACGATAAAAGTACATTTTTTGTGCGTTCTACGCTAACAATAACAAAGCGGAATTATATTTATGCACGTGCAAAAGCGGATTTTTATTGCGTTATTATTACTTTGGGATTCATCCGGCGGGCAGGCGGAAATGGGCCGGGAGGGGGTAGGCCGTGTTTTTCAGAAGATATTTTTCTTTTGTTGCCTTGCCTCACGCTGGTTTGCAAGGCTGTTTGATCAAAAAACCATGGAATTGTATATGGATAAAAGGCGTTTTTTCGCGCTGTTCATTTGTTGTGCTGTTGGAATTGGATCATTATGGGGGCAGCTTCGGCCATCATCAGATACTACGGTGAGTGCCTGTTCAGGGCTGCTTTTCGACAGCGGCGGTCCTGCCGGCAACTATGGTCCTGGCGAACGCTATGCAGTAGTCTTGTGTCCTGTGCCTGGCGGGGGGGCCATGCGTATTGCATTTGGTGGCCTGGATATCCGTTTGGGCGACTCGCTGTGTATTTTTGACGGCGATGGGCCTGGTGCTGCGCTTTTAGGCTGTATCACTGCTGGCTGGCAAAAGGATTCCCTGTATTTTCAGGCAACGGTCAATAATCCTTCGGGTTGCCTGCGGGTGGTTTTTTCGTCGAACGGGACGGAGCAGGGGAGTGGCTGGGGCGCTGTACTGGGTTGCGGATTGCCCTGCCAGCCTATGGGGATAAATATAGATACCATTGCCGGGCTTACCCTGGCCCGGGACGGCAGGACCCTGACAGGATGCCCGGGACAGTCCATTTTTGTGCGGATTAGCGGGAGCTATCCCAATAATGGGAGGGTTTATAACCAATCAGATTTTAGTACTCAATTCAAATGGCTCCTGGATGGGGACTCGGTTCGTAGCGGACGGGAATTGACTTACCTGCCCTTAGAGGGTGGGCTTCCGGTTTTTTCACTAAGGGCGCAGGATATCCGTGGTTGTCGCTTTCAGTTTGCTTTCCCCGCTGTACAGGTATCGCCAAAGCCGATATTTTCTTTCCCGCGCGCTCCAGACCCCGTATGTGCGGGGGATACGGTCCGGCTTTCGGCCTCGGTAGGTCGTATTGATACCAGCCGTTTGGTGAATGTGCTGCCCGGCGAACTGTTGATCGGCGACGATGCCGTTTTCAGGGTAGAGATTTCTACCTTGCGTTGGCGTTTTCAGCCGGGGGTGATTTTTCAGCTACAGGATTCGATTGCCGCAGTGACCGATACCGCCGGTTTGGTCACTTTTCTGATGACGGCTGAGGATATTTATGGATGTAAAACTGAAAATTCGGTTGGTATCCCGGTATTTCCAGCCGGCAGCCCGGATTGTGGGGCCTGCCGGACAGCAGTGCCTTTTGCGCGGGAGGCTGCGCTTTGTGCCGGCGATAGTCTTACGGCCAACGCCAGGTTGGATATATCTTCGGACAGCGTGTCCGCATTTAAGTCTAACCCGCAATATATGCTTGGTTTTAGCAACCATCCGCATCCCAATCCTTATGCAGCAGTCCTGCCTGTACGTGGCATACCCCTGAAAACCCTGGATAATCCGCTGGCACAAATCCAGAAGGTATGCCTGGATATTTCGACGGATTGGGTAGAGGATCTGGATATCTACCTGCGTGCTCCGGATGGTAGTTTGCTGGAACTGACCACGGGCAACGGGGGCGGATTTGACGATTATCGCAATACCTGCTTTTCCCCTTCCGCAAATCTTCCGGTAACAGCGGGCAACGCGCCTTTTAGCGGCACCTTTATGCCGGAGGGCTCGTGGAATGCGCTTCGTGGGGCACCGGTCAACGGCGACTGGGCCTTGCTGGTATCCGATGGTTTTGATCCATTGCGCTTTGGCCGTGTGGAATCCTGGACGATCGCTTTTGTGGCACGGGACAGTGTGCGTTATACCTGGTCGCCTGCCGCAGGGGCATCTTGTACGGATTGTCCTTCTCCTGTGCTCCGGCCAGTCCGCACAACGGTTTATCAGGTGAAAATCGAAACGGCCCGGGGCTGCCTTATCAACGATAGTTTAAGGATCGTGATCAGGGATAGCCTGGAGGCCCCGAAGGTGATCTGTGGCTTCGACGATCAAGGCGTTGCACGGTTTTCCTGGACTCCTGTTCCTGAAGCCGATGGCTATGCAGTAATTCTTTCAATGAACGGCCGCGACAGTAGCTTTGTCCTGTCTGCGCTTCAAACGGGTTTCAGCAGGTCAAACCTCCAACCGGGGGATATGCTGCGCATTCGGGTGCGGGCCCGGGCAGGACCCGGCAGCGTATTTTGTGGCGCGAAGGAGGGTACATCTTCATGTGTTTTTAAGGTATGTGCCGTAGAAGCGCGTATAGCCTCCCGAACGGAGGTTACGTGTTTTGGCCAACGCAATGCCAGGGTAGAACTACAAGCACAGAACGGCACCGGGCGGTATGGTTTTCAGCTCAATGGCGATGGTCTTTTCCAGGCCAGTCCGGTATTCGACAGTCTTGGTCCCGGGCAGTACTTTGTGGTTGTGCAGGATGAGGATTTTTGTGCAGATACTGTTTTTTTTGCGATTGCCGAGCCTCCCGGTCTGACTGCGGAAATCCGCCTTATGGAACTTATCTCCTGTGGTGGACGGACGGATGGGGCTGCGGAGGCTTTTGTCAGTGGCGGCACGGCCCCATATCGTTTCTCCTGGTCTAACGGACGGCAGACGGCCAGGTTGGATAGCCTCGGCGGAGGCGTTTACCGTGTTACGGTGAGCGACGCGCGTGCCTGTACCTATACGGACAGTATCCGGATGCAGGCACCGCCGGTGCTGAGCCTGCAGCTCTCCGGCAATGGGCCCTCCTGCAGCGTTAATGCTGATGGGTTTTTGAATGCCATAGCAAGCGGCGGGACAGGGGCGTTGAGGTATCAATGGGATACAGGGGCAGCGGTCTCCAATATTTCGGGGCTGGGGCCGGGGCGGTATTGTGTTACGGTCAGCGATCGCCGGAATTGTGAAGTGCGGGAATGTTTTACGTTGACCGCCCCCCCACCGCTGGTGCTGGATTCTGTGACCTTCACAGCGGTGGATTGTCCCGGCGGCAGCAATGGCGCGGCTACGGCTTGGGTCAGCGGGGGTACTTCTCCCTATAGCTATTTTTGGTCAGATCCCCTCGGGCAGGCAGGTCGGCAGGCTACCATGCTCAGGGCAGGTATAGTGGGCCTTCGCATAAGAGACGCCCGGGGTTGCACAATAGCTCAGACGGCCCTGGTGCCAGGGCCTGCGCCTATACAGGTGGAGCTTACGGCCCTGCCCGCAAATTGCAGGGGCGAACTGAGCGGAGGGATTACTGCCCGCATCGCTGGCGGTACGGCTCCCTATACATACAACTGGAGCAACGGGGATACCAGGACCAACCCTACCGGATTGGCAGCAGGTGGCTACCAGCTCACGGTCACAGATGCAAAAGGCTGTAAGGAATCGGGGCAGATAACGGTCGGAGAGCCCCCGGCAGACCTGCTCCTGGAGGTCTTTCAGGATGCCAGAGGATGCCTGGGGGAAAAAAAGAATACAGCAGGAACGCGCATTTCAGGTGGAAATGCCGGTAGCTATACCTATCTATGGTCCAACGGGGCAACTACTGCCCAGGTCGGTGGACTGGATTCCCTGGATTATTCCGTCACTGTATCTGACAGTAAAGGGTGTAAGGCGGCCGGGACTATAAAGATAACCGATCTGCCGCCGATTCTGCCGAATATGATTGTGCGCCTGCCGTCTTGTTTCAACGGGAGTGATGGCGCTATCGGCATCAACTTTGTGGGGGGTAGGCCGGGTGCAGACCTTTCCGCTTTCCGATTTGTGTGGAGTACCGGGGCCACGGGCACAACCGTCGGCGGGCTTCGGGGCGAACAGGAGTATGCAGTGACGGTCACAGACCCGCAAGGTTGTACCGCTATCGTGACCCGCTATGTGCGGCAGCCGCGCCCGGTTTCCGTATCGCTCACAGCGTCTAATACCAGTTGTTTTGGTGGTCGCGACGGGAGCGCTTCCATTGCTGCAATTGATGCCGACACCCGTATTTTCAGGTATGCGTGGAACGTTCCGGGTAGTGGCAGCACCCGCAGTATTACAGGTGTTGCTGCAGGGATTTACCGGGTAACGGTCACCGACGAGTTCAATTGTACTGGTGAGGCACAGGCAGTAGTTGGCCAGCCGCCCGCGCTTTCTCTGCAATTCGCTTTGACGGGCAACCGCTGTTTTGGCGACAGTACCGGGGTGGCACAGGTATTTGGGAATGGCGGCACGCCTCCTTACCGCTTTACCTGGCCTGACGGGAGTGCCGGGGCAGTGAAAACAGGACTGGCGGCAGGCGCATACGAGGTAGTTCTCACCGATTCAAAGGGCTGCAGGCTTAGCAGCCCAGCAATTTTGACCCCCCCCGCCCCGCTGGATATCCGCCTGGGTATTCAAAACGTCACATGTAACGGAGGCCGCGACGGGGTACTCCAAATTGCTGTGGTGGGGGGCAGGCCACCTGTTCAATACAGTATTGATGGAAAAAATTTCCGTCCTTCCCCTACTATTATCGGCCTCGGGGCGGCCCAGTACACCGTAACGGTACAAGATGCAAATGGTTGCACTGCGTCCACGACTGCCCGTCTGGGCGAGCCTTTACCCTTTACAGTGGATGCAGGCCCTTCCAATCTCCGTATCAAGCTCGGCGATACCCTGGTGCTGAAAGCGGTGGCCCAGGGTGCACAGGGCAAAGTCAAATATACCTGGATACCTGACTTTCCCGGCACGCTGAGCTGTACCCAGTGTGACTCGACCGTCGTTCTGACCCGGAATACCATTTCCTATGTACTCAATGCGACCGACAGCGTGGGCTGCGAGGCACGCGACCGTATCACTGTGAACGTGAGCAAAGACCGGGATATCCTGGTGCCTACAGGGTTCAGCCCCAATGGAGATGGCAATAACGACCTGCTGCTGGTACACGGCCTAAGCGGTACCCGGATTCTCAGCTTCCGGGTGTTTGACCGCTGGGGCGAGCTGGTGTACGAGCGGTCGGATTTTGTGGTCAATGACCCCGCGATTGGGTGGGATGGCACATTTCGCGGCCAGCCCCTGAATCCCGGCGTATTTGTATGGTTCATGGAAGCAGAATATATTGATGGGTATAAAGAAACCAGAAGAGGGCAAACGACCCTGGTCAGATAGGTCGCTGCCACGATATCATGAGGGCATTGCTTTTCTGGTCACGCAGCCCGGCTATGTTCCTTCAAAAAGCTTTCATGGTGGCAAAGAACAGCTCATTTTTCCACTACGTTAATCCGTCGCAGCAAGTCTGTTTAATCACATATTTTATGCCATTAAGAATAAACAAGATTTTTGTTTTGCTGATCCTGCAGGCGGTGAACCTGCTACCGGGTAGCCTTGAGGGGCAGGATCCCCGACTGTCTCAGTTTTATGCTGCACCGATGCAGGTAAACCCGGCACTATGTGGAGTATTCGAGGGGCGCTATCGGGGTGCCCTAAATTATCGGGTACTTTATCCGACCTTATTTTCGGACCGTCCATTCCGGACATATTCCGGGAGTTTTGAATGGAGGGCAAAAGTTGTCAACCGCGACTATGCAGGTTTTGGGGTAGCTGTCCAGCAGGACGAAGCAGGTGTGGCCGGGTTTGAGCGCGGAAGTTTCATGGTTGGGGCTTCTTTTCTGAAGCAGTTGAGCGGTGGCCGGGGTGCGTCAGCAGAGCAATATCTGGTAGCCGGGGCACAGGCAGGCCTGCTACAGCATGCTTTACAGGGAGATGGACTTTGGTTTTCGAGCCAATATAACCGGGGTGAAAACCGGGTTGACCGGGGTCTGCCTTCCGGGGAACCCATATCAGGCACTTTGCGAAGGGTCAACCCCGATCTGCAGGCCGGCTTGCTCTGGTATGCGGTTTTTGATGAAAATGCCAGCGTTTATGCCGGTGCTGCCCTGCACCACATCCTCGAGCCCGATGTTTCCCTGCTGGATGGGGACGGTGTGCAATTGTTCAGGCGCTGGACGGCACATGGCGGCGGGGAAATCCCTTTCACCAAAGAACTCTCTGCATTACCTGCAGTTATGGTGGCCAGTCAGGGGCCTTCCCTGAGTGCCACAGCAGGTATGAATATCCGCTACGCCAACCCTTATTGGCGCGACCTGGCCCTGCGTTCCGGCCTTTGGGCCCATCTTTCCAACCAATCCGCCGCCATTGACCCATCACCCGGGCTGGACGCTCTGGTGTTTGTCGCGGTATTCGAACTGGAACGGTGGAATCTCGGCTTTAGTTATGATGTCACCGCGTCTTCCTTGCGGCGCTCCAACTATAGCCGGGGCGCATTTGAAATTGCCCTAACCTACTTTCATCCGGCTAAAGAACGCTACCAGGTACGCTGTCCGAAGTATTGATTGCTTACGCCGAAAAGGACAGCCCCGCGACTTTTTACACATACCGATTTTATGGGGCTGGCCCGGCAGCTGCGACCGCATCGTCTATGCGCTTGAAAAGCCTACGCATAGACGCGGAATAACTCGTTCTGCCCTGCATACTGCCTTTTCAAAACAAGTATGTTTTTTCGCTGCAATTTTTGTATTTTTGATTTGAACTACTAAAAGGGCCGCCTAAAATGATGTGGTGGTTCCACTGCAAAACGTTAAACCTTCTAACCGAAAAAAAACAACTATGCGGACAAACAACAAACCCTTGCTGATCATCCTCTTTGTTTTGCTGGGCAGCCCCGCCTGGGGCCAGAGCCTCCGGAGCCAGCTCCGGAGCGCTAATTTGCAGCATGAAGCAAAAGCCTATGCTCAGGCAATCGAGAGCTACAAAAAAATCCTGACGCAATATCCATCTGAGGAAGAAGCACTGGCCAAAATTGCGGATTGTTACTGGAGTATTAATAAGATGGAGGATGCTTCCAAGTACTATGCCACGTTGATTCAGACTCAGAAAGAGTCCATAACTCCACGCTATCTGCTGGCTTTTGCGCACGTGCTCAAATCCATGGGGCGTTATGAAGAAGCGAAGCGGTATTATGGCGAATATGCAAAATCCGACCCTTCTATCGGCAATCATTTTGCTGCGACCTGCGATTTTGCGCGCTATCAACAATCCCAGGCCGGGGAATATACCGTTTCCGAGGAACGACGGATCAACTCCTCTGCTGCCGACTTTGGCCCGGTCCTCGTAGGGGACCAGTTGATTTTTGCTTCGCAGCGCACCGATGTTCAGCGTCCTGTCGGTTGGGACGGCAGCGCCCAGAGCGTGCTGTTTACTGCCCGGATCGGCCCTGACAGCTATCTTTCCACTTCGACTTTTTTGAATACCCGGCCGGGTTTGGGGCCAGTGACCTTTTCAGCTGACGGGCGCTACGTGGCTTATACTTCGAATAGCTTCCTGACGGGGGTCCGCCAGATTCCTTCCACAGGTGCCGAGCTGCGTATTGTAACCGCCGAGGCTACTGCCAGTGGGAATTGGGTCAACGAACGGCTGTTCCCTTTTAATTCCAAAAAAAATATGACTGGATATCCTGCTTTCTCTGCCGACGGCATGGTGATGTTCTTTGCCAGCGATGCAGGGCAGGAGGGCTATGGAGGCTATGATCTGTATGTTTCTTACCGCAAAGATAATTCCTGGACCAAGCCGGTCAACCTCGGGGCTACGGTGAATACTCCCGGAAATGAAATTTCGCCTTTCTACGATGGGAACGGTCTGTTTTTTGCCTCAGACTGGCACCAGGGGTTTGGGGGTATGGATATTTTCCGTGCAGAACAGCAGGGGGGCAAGTGGACAAAGGTGAACAACCTCGGTGTCCCGCTCAACACTTCTTCCGATGATTATGGTTTCGTCTTCGATGCCGGGCGCAATATCGGTTATCTGACCTCCAACCGGAGCGGATCACAGGGTGCCGAGGATATTTTCCGCGTGACGAAAGGTACGCCCCTCAGCCAGGGCGGGGGGCTGTCCATCAAAGTGATCAACGCGCTGGATGGGTCTCCGGTGACCGGGGCATCTATTGACCTTTCCGCATGTAACCCCAATTTCACCCGGAATATCGTTACTACGAATACTGCAGGCATTTATGTGCTGCCCCTCTCCGCGAACACCAACTGCGATGTCGTCGTGGTAAAAGAAGGCTTCAACGAGAACCGTATTTCCCTTTATGGGGCCACTGCGGGCGGAAACCGCGAAATTGAGGTCGCGCTGACGCGAAAAGGGGAAGATTACTATGGCGCGGTCTATAATGGACAGAACCAACAACCCTTGTCGGGGGTGTCCGTAGTTGCCCAGAACCTCGCTACCGGTGCAGTGGCAAGGGCCTATACCGATCAACGTGGGCAAGTGGCCATGAGCCTTTCGGCCAATTCGACATTTCAGGTCAGCTTCTCCGCCCAGGGCTTCCGCGAAAAAATGGTGACCGTGAATACGGCGGGAGGTCTTAACCGCAATATCCTGGGCAATACCGCACTGTTCCCGCTCGATGCGCCGGGGCCAGTTACAGGACCAGTTATAGGACCGGGTACAGGACCAGGTACAGGACCGGGTACAATCTTTGAGCCTTCTTCTGCTTCTCCCTCACAAGGTTTCTCCATTCAAATCTCTGCGATGAACGGCGCACCGGATATGGCAGCGTTTACCGCAAAGGTCGGTGGCATCGGCCCTGTCTATAGTGTGTTTGCAGATGGCAAGCACAAGGTGCGGGTAGGTCCCTATCAGACTTATGCCCTGGCGGCGCAGCTCCTCCCTGCGTTACGGAAAAAGGGGTTCACTGGTGCTTTCATCGCTACGGAAACGGGATCGGTAGAGGTACCGTCGGTGCCGCTGGTAGCACCGGCGATACCAGGACCCCAGCTACCTGTATCAGAGGTGATGATACAGCTCGGGGCGTATGTCAACCCAAGCAATTTCAGCCCTGGTGCGTTGTTGAGCGTGGGGCCGATTATTGATTTTCGCAAAGGACAATTTACCCTGAAGTTACTCGGCGGTTTCAGGACCGCACAAGATGCCCGCAACGCGTTGCCCCTTGTAAGGTCATCCGGCTTTCCCGGAGCTTTCCTTGTCGAAATGAAGAACGGCCAGGTCACCCCGCTGCGTTAAGCGATGGGCCCCTTGTGCTATAATAACCGAAACACGACCCTCCGGTTCTTCTGCCGCGACTTTTCATCATTGTTGGGCACGGTAGGCTGGGTCTCGCCATATCCGGTAGCCTGGATTTTTTCAGGGTCGCAACCTTTGGCGATCAGGTAATCCCGAACGGCGGAAGCCCGGTTTTCTGAGAGCAACTGGTTGCTGTAAGCACTGCCGACATCATCGGTATGGCCCTGTATTTCGATAGCCAGGAGGTTGTCTTTGAGGTATTTGGCCATGGCGTCGAGCTCAAATCTGGATTGGTCGAGGAGGGTATAGGAGCCCGTTTCGAAGAATAGGTTATTGAGGATTATACTCGCTCCCGAGCGCCTGAGGTCTTCTGTTGTGGATATGATCACGGGATTTTCTACGATGCCTTTCGCGGTATCCTGTGCGAAACTTAGCTGCAACGAAACGGGCGGTGCAGCGGTTTTGCGTAGCTCGGCCCGGTAGTTCTTTTTCTCCGATACAGGGATAAACACTTCACCGGTCAGCGGGTCAGGTCGGACGATTTGTACGATCTTTCCGGTCTCCAGGTCCTGGATGACGACTTCTCCCTCTACGGGTTTGCCGCTGGCATCCAATACTGTGGTCTCGAACGTATAAACGGGCTCCGGCTTGTAAGATTGCGGAATATCCATGTAGGTAATGTGGTTGTCCCCCTGCTCATTAGAAACCGAATAAGCCCTGGAGCCATCGGTCGTAACGAATAAGTGCCAGTCATCGCTGCTGGAGTTAAATAATAGACCGAGGTTGCGCGGTTTGCTCCAATTGCGCCAGGTATCGTCCAGGCGTGTGCTGATGTAGAGGTCGAAGCCACCAAAGCCATCGTGCCCATCGGAGGCGAAATAGAGGGTTTTCATGTCGGGGTGGAGGAAGGGGTTGCGCTCGTTGCCCGGGGTATTGATGGCGTTCCCGATGGGGAGAGGGGCCTGGAGGGTAGCGCCATCGGCCCCATACAACGCAATGTAGATATCCATGTCTCCGCCTTTTGCCGAAACAAAGGTCAGCCCCTTTCCAAAATAGCGGGGGTCTCCGTCCCAGTAAGGCGTATTGATACCGCCCGGTAGAAGCCCCGCTGCTTTCCAGCCTTGCGCCGTTTTTTTGCTTTCATAGATATCCCCGTCCACAAAAAGGAGCATTTCTGTCCCATTAGTGCTAATATTCTGCACGGCTTCGTTTTTTGTCGGGGTATTGAGGCTGGTGACGGGTACTGGTGCCGACCATCCCTTATCGGAATATTGGGTGTAGAACACGTCTTCCGTTTCGCTTTCCACCCCCATTCTGGTGAAATAGAGGTGTTTGCCGTTTCCGGTGAGTTCCGGGGAATATCCCTCGTAATCCCTGCCGTCTTCCCATTTCAGGGGGGACTTTCTCTTTTCAAGTTCTTTTCGCTGTGTCCGGTCGTAAAAATCCTGGAAGGCAGTATTTTTTTGTGCGAAGAATGGTGCATACTGCTTCAGGGTATCTTCAACTCCTTGCCAGTTGCCTTCCGAGAAGTCCTTGTGCATCATTTTTTGCAGGATAAAAAATGCTTCGTCGGAGGGGGCATACGCTTTTATATATTGCGAAAATTCCGTCTGGCGGTCTTCGGAATACAGTCCCTTGAGCATCCCGGCGCGGTCCACTTTAATGCGGACGCTATCGAAATCCGGATAGGCTTGGGCAAAAGCATTTATACTTTCCAGGCTTTTGTTGGCATTGGTGACCATATAAAGGCGCTCCATTACGCGCTGGCGTTCGGGGTGGCCTGGCAGTTCTTTCAGGAATAACCGTATGGCTTCTGCGGAGTCGGATTTAAGCAGGATTTCCGGTAGTTTTTCCTGTGCCGCTTTCGCATACTTCAGCGGCGGTTGTTTGGTGGCATAACGCAGTAAGGGCGTTGGGTGGCCTGCTGCTACCAGGCGCTCATAAGTTTGTAGCTGGATGCGGTCTTCCCACACTTTTTTTTCCAAGATCGCGCTATCGCGCAGGGCGGCCGGTATCCCTGGATTGGCATTTAAGAAAGCATCGACTTCCCGTGGGGACCTTGCGCGCGCACGCACGAGGGTATAATAGCGAAGCCATACCGAATCGGCTTTGGGGTACGAAGGGTAGCCCTGCAGAAACCGACCCATGCGCTCCACACTGTCGCTGCGCATGGTGGCCTCGTAGAAAAACTCCAGAGCGGTCTTTTGGTCCTGCCGAAGGCGTTCCGGGAACGGGAAATCGGGGAAACGGGCGGCAAAAGACTGTAAACCCGAGGGATCGGGCTGGCTGGTGCGATACAGTTGATAGAGGCGTTCCCAGATACGCGCCCTTTGCGGGCCATTTGTCCAGGTCCTGAGGTATTGTTCGCACTGGACCATGCTCCCCTTTTGAAGGATAAACCCGGACAGGGAATCCATTCCAATCCCTTCGAATACCGTACCGCTGTAGCGCCGGACAAAAGACTGCCAGCCCTCCGGCCTGTTGCGGACGGCCATATTGGACGCGGCCTTCATAGCGGTCAGGAGGGTATCCTGCGCAAAGCTTGCGTCGGGGTAAGCAGCTTTGAATTTCCCCTGTTCCGGCCAGCCGTTCTCCTGGATAAACATTTCAAAGAGGCGTATCCCGGCTTTTTGCAGAAGGGTGGGACTGGTCGAGCGCAGGCTTTGGCCGTAAATTGACAATAGCTGGTACAGTGCCTGATGGGTATTTTGGGCGTAAGCTTCTTCAAAGGCGAGCTGGTCCCGTAGGGTGATAACGGTATCGAGCTGTTCGGGAAGGGCGTTTTTCGCAACAGCCAAAAACCGGTTTATGGCTTGCAGGTCTTTCAGTGCCATCACTTCAGCAGACCAGATTTTTTCGATTTCCCGCTTGATTTTAACCGGACTGTCCTTTCCCAGTTCTTTTTTGACAGTCTCTTGTTTTTTGTCGTCCAGGCTTCGGTAAGCCTTTATCCCCGATAGTACGCGCGAATATGCAGAGTCGGGATGATAGGCCGGGTTACCTGCTGCCAAAAAGTAGCGGGCCATACCCAATTGTTCCAGAGCAGGGATTTTTGTGCCGGCTTGCTGAAAATAGCCCAGGGCTTCAGGGAACCGCTGCGCGTTGAGTGCTTCGATTCCTGTGAGGTATTGGGCATTTAGAAATACCGGAAAGCACGCAAAAACAAAGCAAATGAGGGTTTGATTTTTCATACAAAATGGGGTCGCCCTGCACAAAAGCATCTTTCTACACAACAGCAGCGAATGCCATGCGGCAAGGCATTAGGTTTTGGTTTTAGCAATAAAGAGGATAAGAACTTCGGGGGCATCTTTCAGGGCGCCAGCCTTTCCTTTTTCCATTTTCCGTGGTCACTGAGTTGATAGCGGATGCGGTCGTGCAGGCGGCTCCTGCGACCCTGCCAGAATTCGAACATATCGGGGACCATGCGATAGCCGCCCCAGTGTTCCGGGCAGGGTACAGTGCCATGCTTTTCAAACGCATGAGCCAGCGCTTTCATTTCATGTTCCAGGATATTTCTTGATGGGATTACGCTGCTTTGTGGGGATGCAGCCGCCCCGATCTGGCTGCTGACTGGTCGGGACGAAAAATAGATTTCCGAGCTTTCCCGGTCTGTTTTTTCTATGCTTCCTTCGATTCTTACCTGTCGTTCGAGGGGGCCCCAAAAAAAGACCAGGGCCGCATAAGGGTTTTGCGCGAGTTCTTCTCCTTTGCGGCTCAGGTAGTTGGTGTAAAAGACAAAGCCCTGGTGGCCGA
>Ga0068872_10000425_pt1 | contig 35912 bp, 34 predicted proteins | sample NOAtaG_7_FD_66441 | JGI IMG/M metagenome (GOLD analysis project Ga0068872, IMG submission 66441) | Freshwater lake microbial communities from Lake Erie, under a cyanobacterial bloom - NOAA_Erie_Diel1S_2200h metaG | ecosystem: Environmental > Aquatic > Freshwater > Lake | place: USA: Ohio, Lake...
CGCTGGCCTGAGGACCGCAATGGCAGCAGCGCCGCAGTTCGCCAAGGTCCAATACGCCCTCATCCCTCTTGGTGGTGGCCTAGATCAGGTCACCCCGACGCTGTCGCTCAAGCCCGGGGTGGCGCGGGATGCGGTCAACTTCGAGGCGTCGATCACTGGCGGCTACACCCGCATTGCCGGGTACGAGCGGTTCGATGGCAGGCCTGCGCCATCGACTGCGGGCTACGGCACGTTGACCGTCGCGATCACTGGGGCCATCGCTGCTGGCGACACGATCACCTCATGGCCAGCCTCGGGCGGTTCCCTGGAGCTTGGGTTCACGGCCGGCAGCTATGCGACATGGACGCCTGTGACGGCACTGGTGCTGGCTGTGTCCGGCACGACCGTGGTCTACACCAAGTCCACCGGGACTTTCGGTGTCGGCGAGTACCTGTCGGTGGGAGGCACGATCGTCGGCAGCATCACCGAAACTGCCGCTCCTGTCACCGTTCAACAGGCCGCTCAGTACCAGGCGCTGGCCGCCGACGCCTACCGCAGTGACATCGCAGTGGTGCCGGGCTCAGGCCCAATCCGCGGGGTGGCCTACTACGGCGGCACGGTCTACGCCTGGCGAAATAATGCGGGCGGCACTGCGCTGGCCATGTACAAGTCCAGCAGCACGGGCTGGCAGGCGGTGTCTCTGGGCGTCGAGTTGTCCTTCAACCAAGGCACGGTCGCGATCACGGCCGGCATGACCATCACTGGCGCCACCAGCGGCGCCACGGGCGTCGTCACCCGGGTCGTGCTGCAGTCCGGAGACTGGAGCAGCAACGATGCCGCCGGGCGTCTGATCTTCGCCAGCGTGACCGGCACGTTCATCAACAATGAGCATCTGAACGTCGGTGCCACCAAGCACGCACACGCAGTCGGCACGCAGGCTGCGATCACGCTGGCCCCAGGCGGCCGCGTGGAGACCGTCATCGCGAACTTCGGTGGCGCAGTCAACTCCACGCGCCTGTACGGGTGCGATGGCCAGAACCGCGCCTTTGAGTTCGACGGCACGGTCTACGTGCCAATCGCCACCGGCATGACGGTGGACAAGCCCACGCACATCGCCTTCCACAAGCAGCACCTGTTCCTGTCGTTCGGCAACTCGGTGCAGTTCTCTGCCATCGGAGACCCGTACTCATGGAGCCCGGTGCTGGGCGCCGGCGAGATCGCGCTGATCGACAACGTGACCGCGTTCTTGGTGCAGCCTGGCGACCAGTCCACGGGCGCCATGGCGATCTACTCGGACAGCAACACGTTCATCCTGTACGGCTCGAGCGAGGCCAACTTCAACTTGGTGTCCTACAACGTGGGCACCGGGGCCAAGGCCTACAGCGCGCAGAACATCAACCAGAGCTACGTGTTCGACGACCGCGGTGTGATCAGCCTGCAGACGACGCTGAACTACGGCAACTTCGACTCGTCTGCGCTGACGCTGAACATCCGGCCCTTCGTCCAGCAGCGGCGAAACCTCATCACGGCCAGCGGCGTCAACCGCGAGAAGGGCCAGTACCGTCTGTTCTTCAGCGATGGCTCAGGCCTGTACCTGACGTTCGTCAACGGCCAGATGATGGGCGCCATGCCGGTGGAGTTCCCCAACCCGGCGACCTGCATGTGCGAGGGCGAGAAGCCCGACGGGTCGGAGACGGCGTTCTTCGGCTCGACCAGCGGCTACGTGTACCGGCTTGACTCGGGAGCATCGTTCGACGGCCAGGAGATCTCAGCCGCGATGACGCTGGTGTTCAACGCCATCGGCACGCCGCGTGCGATCAAGCGCTTCCGGCGCGCTTCGTTGGAGATCACTGGAGACTCGTTTGCTGAGTTCGCCTTCAACTACGACTTGGGATACGGATCTACGGAGTACGAGCAGGGGACTTCTCGCAGCTATTCAACCAGCCTGGTTGCCAGCTTCTGGGACAGCGTGGTCTGGGACTCGTTTGTCTGGGACGGTCGCACCCTTGCGCCCTCTGAGGTGGAGATGGAAGGTTCGGCCGAGAACGTCGCCGTGCGCGTGGCTTCTGTCTCTGCCCTCTATCAACCCTTCACCGTCAACTCAGTGATCCTGCATTACAGCGCCCGCAGAGGACTTCGATGAGCAACAGCTTCTACAACGCCGGATCATTCCCAGCCACTGGCGCTCCGGCCACTTCTTCGTCCATGCGCGCCGAGCTGGCGCTGATCGCGGCCGGCTTCGACAAGCTGCCAACGCTGAGCGGCAACGGCAACAAGCTGCTGTCGATCAACGCCGGAGGCACCGCCGTTGATGTCCTCACGCCTCCGGCAGGCAGCATCGTCGGCACGACGGCCACGCAGACGCTGACGAACAAGACGCTGAACCTGTCCAGCAACACGCTGACGGGGACGTTGGCTCAGTTCAACGCAGCCCTGTCGGACGCTGACTTCGCCTCCCTGTCCGGGTCCGAGACGCTGACGAACAAGACCATCAGCGGCGCGTCCAACACGCTGTCCAACATCGGCAATGCCAGCTTGACCAACAGCAGCCTGACGATCGGATCGACCAGCGTCAGCCTGGGCGGCACGGCCACCACGCTGGCTGGGCTGACGTCGGTGACGTCGACCACGTTCGTGGGTTCGCTGACGGGTGCGGCTTCGCTGAACCTGCTGCTGACTGGCGGCACGCTGACGGGCAACCTGACGGTCAACACCGGGGCCGACTCTCGCGTCCTGCTGCAGAGCAGTGGCACGACGCAGGGCCAGTTCCAGACCACTGCAAGCCAAGTGCGCTTGGCGTCCAACAACACGCTGCCGCTGCTGCTGTCGACCAACGGTGTGGACAGGCTGACGTTTGACGACGTCGGCAACGTCACTTTTGGCGCGACGGGGGCCTCGGGGGTCTACACCTTCCGCGGCCTGAACACCGGCGACCTGGTGGTGCTGGAGTCGACCGACGCCTCGGCCACTGCGGCACCTGACCTGGTGCTCTACCGCAACTCGGCCAGCCCAGCGGCCGCCGACCAGATCGGCGTGATCATCTGGCGCGGCAAGGACAGCGGCGCGGCCGATCAGCAGTACGCCCGCATCGGCGTGGAGATCACAGACCCGACGGCCTCTTCAGAGGACGCAGACTTGTGGTTTGAGACGGTGATCGCTGGGGCTTCCGTTGAGCAGATGCGCTTGGGCGCAAAGGGGCTTGGGATTGGTGTGGCTGCCCCTGCGGGCAAGCTGGATGTCAACGGCAACCAGATGTCGAACATCGTCGCAGTCGGCGCACTCAACATCGACTGCTCGGCCGGCAACTACTTCACCAAGACCATCAACGCCAACAGCACGTTCACGGTCAGCAACGTGCCCGCAAGCAGGGCCTACGCCTTCACCCTTGAGCTCACTCACACCAGCGGCACGGTGACGTGGTTCTCTGGCGTCCAATGGCCTGCAGGCACTGCGCCCACATTGACCACCGGCAAAGTTCACTTGCTGACCTTTGTGACCGACGATGGCGGTACAAGCTGGCGCGGCGTTTCTCAGGCCAACTACAACTCGTGATGGCCTATGAATGAGCTGAATCGCATGCTGCTCGGGGGCGGATTGATCTCCGGCCAAGCCCTCTTCACGACGGCTGGTTCGCACACTTGGACTGCCCCGCCAGGGGTCACCAGCGTGTGCGTGGTGTGCGTTGGAGCCGGTGGCTGGGGCGGTGGCAATGGCGCCCTTCAATCAGGCGGGGGCGGTGGAGGTGGCGGCCTCGGCTGGAAGAACAACATTGCCGTGACGCCTGGCAGTAACTACACCGTCGTGGTGGGTTCTGGCGCTTACGGTTCTGGAGCGACATACCCAGCCAGTTACTTCGTTAGCACCGCAACAGTTGCTGGATATTCTGGAGATGGCGCTGCGAGTTTGGGATCGCAAACTGGCGGGAACGGCGGCACTTTTGTCGGGGACGGCGGCGGCAGTGGCGGCAAAGGCGGAAATGGCACTTCATTTCCAAACGCAGGCGGGGGTGGCGGCGCTGGCGGTTATGCGGGCAACGGCGGTGCCGGCGCGAACTGGGGCGGTGGCAACGGGGCCAGCGGTGCGGGGGGGGGCGCCGGCGGCGGCGCTGAAGACGACGGCAGCACCAACTCTGGTGGCGGGGGCGTTGGTGTGCTGGGCCAGGGCTCATCTGGAGCTGGGGGCACTACCTCTGGAACCCGGGGTGGTTCTGGCGGATCAGGCGGAACCACCGGAGGCAGTTCTGGCGGCGCATACGGAGGCGGTGCGACAGGCGGCACATCTAGCCTTAGTGGTGGCGGCGCTGTCCGAATCATCTGGGGCCCAGGTCGCTCGTTCCCATCAACAAACACTGGAGATTTCTAAGTGGCCACGCTGATCAAGATTGAAAACCATGCTGCCGCTGGCAGCCCTGTGCCGGATGTTGAGTTTCGACGCTTGTTTCCTGAGACGTCTTTTCCTGCGACCTTGTCTGCAGGTGACGTTGCTGACTTTGGCTACGCCCTCTACGAGTTTGTGGATCGCCCGCCTTTCTCCTGGAATCAGAAAGTTGTCGAGGGCATTCCCAGTCAGGGGGCTGACTCAGTCTGGCGACAGACGTGGGACGTCGTCGCGCTGCAAGGCGACGAACTGCAGGCCGCGGAGGATCGGCACCGTGAGGTGATCAAGGCGCAGATCGTGATCGCCACCCAGGCCCGCCTGGACGCCTTCGCCCGCGAGCGCGGTTACGACGACATCAAGTCGGCCAGCGACTACGCCGGCTGCACGGTGCCGCGCTTTTCAACTGAGGGCACCTATTGCCGCGACGCTCGAGCTCTGACATGGGAGGCGCTTTACACCATGTTGGCCGAGGTGCAGGCTGGGACGCGCCCGATGCCCGGCGGCTTTGCGGACGTCGTGTCTGATCTGCCTGCGCTGGCCTGGCCGGCATAAACTTGTTTTTGCGTTCACAAGCAGGAAAGTTCAGAGCTTATGCAAGAAGCATCCTCCACCGATTCCCCCGTGCTCAACCTTCAGCTCAAGACCCTCCATGAGGACGTCAGCGAGATGAAGAGCGTGCTTAAGGATCTCGCCACGGCGATCACCAAGCTGGCGCTGATCGAAGAGCGCCAGGCCAATGCGGCCGCAGCGCTTGAGCGTGCGTTCGGTGCGTTGGAGCGGGTGGAGGCCCGGGTGGCTGCGCTCGAGAAAGACGTGCCGGCCAACAAGCGATTGAATGTCTGGGTGGACCGGGCGATCTGGGCCGGCTTGGGCCTGCTGGCGATGACCGTGATGAAGAAGTCCGGCCTCGGCTGAAAACTTCACAATGCCATTGAATGGCTCTACAATCCCCGTCGACCAACTCCGTCCAGAGTCTGGCCAACGGGGGCCCGCACATGCGGGCCTTTGTCGTTTGAGGACTTGATATGGCCACGATGGTTCCCAACAACCCGTTCGACGTCCAGGCGCCTGCACCTGCGCCTGCGCCGAATCAGGGTCTGATCCAGCAGGCGGCCGCGTACACGCCGCAGACGAGCCAGGTCAATCGTCAGACCGAGACGGCTGCTGGTCAGGTCGACTCTCTGCTGTCCAAGGACAGCCCGCTGATGCAGCGCGCCCGCACGATGGCGCTGCAGCAGATGAACCAGCGCGGCCTGGTCAACAGCTCCATGGCCATCGGCGCCTCGCAGGCCGCGATGATCGACCGGATCACGCCGATCGCGCAGCAGGACGCCGACACCTACGGCAAGCGCACGCTGGCCAATCAGGACGCCGTGAACCAAGCTGGCATGTTCAATGCCGGCGAGCAGAACAAGTTCAGCCTGCAGCGCGGTGACCAGGAGTTCACGGCCAGCGAGAACGAGGCCGGCCGCAAGTTTCAGACAAGTGAACGCACGGCAGGCCAAGCATTCACCGCAGAGCAAAACCTGTTTTCTCAGAAGTTCAATGCTGCGCAAGCCGATTTGGATCGGGCGCAGCAGCTTGTTCTGTCCGACAAGAGCATTGAAGCCCAGCAGGCTCTGCAGCGTGCGCAGCAGGCTTTCCAAGGTGCGCAGAGCGACCTTGATCGTGCCAACCAGAAAGCACTGCAGGAAAGCCAGCAGACGTTCCAGGCAACTCAGAACAATCTGGACCGCCAGCAGCAGTTCCAACTACAGACGGCCGCGCAAGCATTCCAGGCGACCGAGTCTGAGAAGAATCGCGCCGCAGAGATGATGCTGGCGGACAAGCAGATTAGCGCCAACAAGGCCTTGGAGATGTCAAGGCAGTCGTTCCAGGCTGAGCAGTCCGGTCTGGACCGCAAGCAGGCTACGGACTTGGCCAAGGCCCAACAGGTATTCCAGGCCGATCAGGCGACTTTTGATCGTGCGCAGCAGGTCATGCTGGCTGACAAGAACATTACGGCCCAGCAGGCCCTGCAGCAGGCGCAGCAGCAGTTCCAGAAGGGCGAGTCTGCGCTCGACAGAGGTCAGCAAGTCACTCTGCAGCAGGCTCAGCAGACGTTCCAGACCGCACAGAACGAACTCGACCGCGCACAGCAGCGCGCTCTCAGCGACAAGAGCATTGAGGCCCAGTCTGCCCTGCAGTCCGCGCAGCAGAAGTTCCAGGGCGCCCAGGCAGAACTGGACAGGACGCAGCAGAAAGAGTTGCAGACCAGCCAGCAGCAGTTCCAGAGCGGCGAGGGGCTGATTGCCCGCCAGTTCCAAGCCGGGCAATCCCAGCTTGATCGCGACCAGCAGGCGGCCCTGCAGGCTGCGCAGCAAACTTTCCAAGGCACGCAAGCCGAGAAGGACCGTGCCCAGCAGATCATGCTGGCCGACAAGAACATCACGGCCAACCAAGCACTTGAGAAGGCGCGGCAGGAATTCCAGCGCGGAGAGTCTGCGCTGGATCGAACCCAGCAGACGTCCCTGCAGACTGCGCAACAGACGTTCCAGCGGGAGCAAGCGATCGAAGACCGCAAACAGCAAATCATGCTTGCGGACAAATCGATTGATGCGAACAAGGCCTTGGAAATAGCGAGGCAAGAGTTTCAGCGTGGCGAGAACTCAGCAGACCGCACTCAGCAGACAACCCTGCAGACCAATCAGCAAGCGTTCCAGCGCGAGCAGGCCGGGCTGGACAGGACTCAGCAGCGCGAGCTGGAGACGGCGCGCCAGAACGCTGAACTGTTTGGCGTGCCTCAGCAGTACATCACGGCCACCGAGGATGCGTACAAGGCGCTGAACGCGGCAAAAACGGCGGCCGAGGCCAGCCCGACTCCAGAGAACCGCGCTGCACTGGCGGCCGCACAGGCTTCGCTAGACCAAGCCAAGTCGAACTGGAACAGCGTCTTCGACTCAACCGCTCGCGCGCGTGAGGGGTTGATCAATCGGCAATTCCAAGAAGGTCTGCAGACTAAGCAGCAGACGTTCCAAGCTGGCCAAGCGCAACTTGATCGAGATCAGCAAGCGGACCTGGCATCCAAAGCTCAGACCTTTCAGGCTACACAGGCAGAAAAAGATCGCGCTCAGCAGATTATGCTGGCCGATAAGAGCATTGATGCCAACAAGGCGCTTGAAACTGCACGGCAGGAATTCCAGCGGGGCGAGAACGTGCTGGATAGGACGCAGCAGGCGAACCTGGCCTCGGCGGCGCAGACATTCCAGGCTACGCAGAACGAGAAAGACCGGGCTCAGCAGATCATGCTGAGCAATGCGAACATCACTGCTAACCAAGCGCTGGAGAGGGCGCGGCAGGAATTCCAGCGGGGCGAGAGCGCGCTAGACAGAACCCAGCAGCAGACCCTGCAGCAGGCTCAGCAGTCATTCCAGCAGACGCAGGCGCAGCTTGATCGCAACCACCAGGAGTCGATGACTCGGCTGTCGAATACCCTCAGCCAAGCCAACGTCTCGGGCACCTTCGCGGCCAACATCACGGCAAACACCAGCTCCGCGATCAACGCGATCTTGGGTGACGGCAACCTGACGGCAGAGGCCAAGCGCGGTGCGATCGACAACATCATCGCCAACGCCAACAGCACGCTGCAGTGGGGCTCGTCGTTCTACAACACGCCGCTGCCGGCGGTGACTGCGCCTGGGTCAACCGGGATCATCGGCGGGGTGATCAATCCTGCGCCGGCCGCTCCTGCGCCCGCACCTGCAGCCCCGGCGCCCGCACCTGCAGCTCCCGCGCCTGCGCCCACACCGGCTCCCGCGCCTGCAGCTCCGGCACCCGCACCGGTGCAGCCTGAGCCTCGCGACCAGTGGGGTCGCACGGTCGATGACCCCGAGTTCGGACGTGATCCGTTCAGCTACGGCAACAACACCTACTGACCATGCAGGTCCGCAAGGCCACGTACAAGGACATCGCCGCGGTCGTGGACATCGCGGTGGAGTCCGTCATGCGTGATCCGCTGCCGGTGACTGTGGACCGCGAGGCGATGCGCGAGATGGCCATGCAGTGCCTGAACCCGGCGCACTTCATGTGGGTGGGCGAGGACGACAGCGGCAACGTGGTGGCCGCGGTGGCTGCGATGACGCAGCGCTCTTTCTGGTATCGCGGGCTGCAGTGCTCTGTGCTGCTGTACTACACGCGCCTGCCGGGCCTGGGCGCGGCGCTGCTGCGCGAGTTCGCCCGGTGGGTGAAGTCCCGCACGGGTGTCAAGGTCGCGGTGCTGGAGCTCGAGCCCAGCACTGACGTGAGACTGCTTCGTTTCCTGCGCCGCATCGGGTTCGTGCGCAAGAGCATCAACATGAGCTACGTGAGGAGCGCAGCATGAGCAAGGTAGTCAAGGGCATTGGCCGGGCCGTCGGCAAGGTGGTCAAGGGCGTGGTCAACACCGTCAAGAAGGTGGCTCAGTCCAAGTTCGGCAAGATCCTGGTTGGCGCTGCGCTGGTGTACTTCGGTGGCGCGGCGCTGATGGGTGGCTTCAGCGGTGCTGCCGCAGGAGGTGGCCTGTCAGGCGCGCTATCGGGTGCAGCTCAAGGGGTGGCCAATGCCTGGACCAGTCTGACAGGCGCGGCCGGCAGTGCGCTCGGCGGCAACTTCGCGCAGGCTGGCTCGCAGTTGTCTGCCGGCATTCAGGGCACCACGACGGCGCTGCAGGCTGGCGGTAGCGTTGCCGGCACAGGCCTGTCTGCTGCAGCAACGGGCGGCGGCACAGGCGCTGGCTTGAGCGTGCCAACAGCAGGGTCAGCGACCGGAGCCGTGGGCGGCAGTACATTGACCGCAGCAGCACCGAGTTACTCCATCGCCGGAGGAGCCGCCGGCGGTGGCGCTGGCCTGTCGACGGCCGGCATGAACATCGCTCCTGGCCTTGGTGCGGGAGCCGCCAAGCCCGGCATCATCAGCGGCATGCTGAGCGGCCTCTCCCCGCAAGGCCAAGCCGCAGCCATCACCGTCGGCGGCCAGCTCACCGGCGGCCTGATCCAGGGCGTCGGCATGCGTCAAGAGCAGAAGCGCCAGGAGCAGATGGCGGCTGACCAGAAGGCCGCCTACAACACCAACATCGGCACGCGCCTCTGGGGCTGAAAGGACACACCATGGCTGGGATGATTCAGGAGCAGATGCAGCAGCCCCCGCAGGCTGCGCCCGCAGACCCCATGGCCGGGCAGATGCCGCAGGGCCAGCCGGGTGCCGAGCCTGACCCGGACACCGATCCGAACTACACCACGGCGCTGAAGTTCGCGATGCAGGCGATGTACCAGGGCGGCGGCGCCGAAGGCGTGGCCAAGAGTCTGCAGACGGCTCGCGACCCGGTCGAGGGGCTGGCTAACACCGCCTACGAGATCACGTCCATCGTGGACGAGCGCACCGAGGGCGCGGTGCCCGACGAACTGTTTGCGCTGCTGGCCACCAAGATCCTCGAGGAGGTGGCTGACATCGGCGAGGCGGCGGGCCTGAAGTACAAGGGGTCCGACATCGCCCTTGCGCTCAAGCAGATGATCCTGCGCTACCTGGGCGAGCAGGGCATGGACACCACGCAACTGCAGCAGGCCATGGATCAGGTGGACCCGAGTGAGTTCGACCGCATGGCCGAAGAGGGTGGCGAGGTTGTTGAAGAGGAGATGCCGGCATGAGCGGACTGATCTGGAGCGCGCTGGGCCAGTCGATCGGTAACGCCGCATCGACGGTCGGCAACTACATGGCTCGTGACGCGGAGCGCGAGGACCGGCAGGAAGAGCGCCGCAGAGAGCGCGAGGAGGACGCCCGGCGCCAGGCCGAGCGCGACTCGCTCTACCGTCGCACGGCTGACCAGCAGGGCGCTGTCCGCACGGGCACTGGTTCGTCTGGCCCGCGTGAGTTGACGGACGATGAGCAGTCGGCAATGGCCGGCATGACGCGGCCGGAGTACGACGCCTACTGGGGCTCGGTGAAGACGGGCGACAAGTCGGCCTTCAAGCGGGAGACCACGCGGTACAGCCGCCTGCAGGACGATACCGCTGGACCGAACGACGAGTTCAGCGATGCGACCTCCCGCAGGGACGCAATGCTGGTCGAGGAGAAGATCAAGGACTACCCGCCCGGCTTTGAAGCCGAGTTCCAAGCCAAGGTCGCCAAGCTGGCCGAGATCCGCAAGATCTCGGTCTACAACAAGGACTACGACGACGTGACACGGGGCGAGCGCACGAAGCAGGAGATCACCCGCAGTGACGAGGCCATCGCCAACCCTGACAAGGCCGGCGGCATTGGGCAGGGGATGGCTGCGGGCGCGGGCCGCGGCGCCTACAAGGTGCAGGGCAACACCAAGCTCAACGAGTTCACCGGCGAGGCCGAGTCGACCGAGCTCGGTGAGTCCATTGAAGAGAAGAACCGCCGCAAGCCGGCGGCCAAGCCTGCGGCGCCGGTGTCCATCAAGGACGTTCCCTACGAGCGCCTGACCGCTCAGGCCGAGACGCTGCGCAAGGCGATCAACGAGGCCAGCGGCGACCGCAAGAAGATGCTGGAGACGCAGTTCGACGACGTCATGGGTGAGCTCAGGCGCCGCCGACCATCTGGCGCCGGCGCTTCAGGCGCAGCCCCCGCTCCATCCTCGGCCGCCTCGGGCGTGACCAAGGGTGGATCCAAGTGGACTCAAGTGAACTGATCAAGCATGGCACGCTACCGCGTTCAAACTGCCTCCGGGCGCTTCTATGACGTCGACCTCAGCGAAGGCGAAGACGTTGAGTCCGTAGTCGCGGAGATTGAACGCAGTGAAGCGCCGGTCCCCAGCGCCGGCGGTGGCCGCGGTGACTCCATCAACCCGCCGATGGCCGGGCAGCCGCAGCCCAAGTTCCCGAGGCTGAGCCCATCTCCCGCACCTGCGCCCATCGACTACGGGCAGGCCGCCACCGACATGATGGGCGGATCGGTGCCCATGGCGCGCAGCGTGCTGGACCAACCCGGCCCTGTGCCGCAGACACCGGGCTACGACCCGATGCTGAATCAGGGCTATGTGGCCGAAGTCCGCCGCGACATCATCGGCAAGGCCGCGCCTGAAGACCGCATGGGCCTGCTGACCACGCTGGCCGAGAACCGCACCGATGTGCTGGGCCGTGCCGCTCGCCAGATCCAGGCCGAGGTGCAGGCAGAGAACAAGCGCATCAACCTCGACCAAGAGGGGCGCGCTCAGCGACTGCTGGACGCCCCGCGTGGCCCTGGCAACCTGCCGCCTCCGCGCCCGGGCGCAGGCGTGGCGCCGCCCCCCGTGCCGGTGCCCGATGTTTTCCCCGGCATCAGCGACGTCATGGAGGGCCGCACCGCCAAGCAGATCGCCGAGCGGCGCATGCTGGCGCAGGGCGTTCGCGCAGCCGACGAAGGCATGCGCATGGACGAGGCCAACAGGGTCGTCAACCTGGATCGCGACCGCACGGTTGGGGAGTACCTGGGCGACCTGGGCGTTCGGCTTGAGCAGGGCGGCATCATGGCCCGCCAAGTCATCGCCAACACGATCGACCCGACAAGCCAATGGGCTGCAGAGCTGGCCCAGAAGATGAAGGCCTCGCAGGAGGCCATCTCTGCGCCTGAGCAGTACCGGGCCCAGCAGTTTGCGTCCAAGCTGGCGCAGCAGCCCAACGAGTGGGCCAAGGGCGCTGTCATGCTGGCGGAGTTCGTGACCAACCCGACGATCGCGGTCGAGGAGGTTGTCCGTCAGGGCCCGCTCATGGGAGCCATGATCGCGGCCACCGTGTTCGGCGGCGGCGTGGGTGGATTGGCGGTGCGTGGCGCGGCGGCAGTCGCGCCCAAGGTCGCACTTGCAGACGCCATCTCTGGGGGCATGGTGGTCAGCGCAGGGCGCGCTGCTGGCGCTGTTGCCACTGCCCGTGGTGCGGCCGCTGTTGCCGCAGGCGGCGATGCTGCTGGTCAGGTCTACGAGGAGCTGACCAGCAAGAAGAACGCGCAGTTGATGCGCGAGAACGCCGACGTCAAGCGCCTCATGGACGAGGGCAAGACGTTTGAGGAAGCGCGGAGCGAAGTCGCGCTGACCAAGGCGCGCCTGGCGCAGAGCATTGCCGCAACCGGCGGCGTGATCTTTGGTGCTGCTGGCTTTGAGGGGCTGCTGGCCAAGAAGATCGCAGGGCAGGCTGTTGGAGGAGCAGCCAAGCGTGCAGCCGTCACGGAGATCACGACGGAGCTTGCTGACGAGCTGACGACCACTGGCGCGGCCAACTTTGCCATCGGGCAGGTTGACCCCAATCGCGCGCTCACGCAGGACTTCGGCCAGATCGCCGCAACCACCCTGGTGACCACCTCACCAACGGCCGGCGCGTCCGCGTACCTTGCGAGCCGAGAGCAGGGCGTGGACCCGCTCACCGACGCCTACGCCCGTGCCAACTTGAGCACGACGAACCCGTCTGAAGAGTTCATCTCTCCCACGCAGACCGCACGCTCTGCGATGGACGTGGGCCCGTCCGCACCGGCACGCGACGACGCAGGCCTGATCGGCAGCACGATCAACTTCACCCCCCCTGATAGCATCACTGCGCAGGCTGGCCTGGCGCCCATCGTGGTGCCGACGGCGCCTGCTGCAGCCGGAGGAACTGATGTCGGCCTACCAAATGTACTTGGAGGACTGGCTGGAGGAAGCGGTGTTGCAGGGGGCAGTGACCCTCTCGCAGGCCTGGGCGGTGCAGGACGAGATGCTGCAGTCCCAGGCACCGGAGGTGTCAATGCCGCAGGAGCTCTGGCCGGTGATGGAGGTGCTGCACTTCTGGGAGCTGGAGCCACCCAGCCTGGCCCGTCACTGAGCGCCGGGCGCGGTGAGCGCGCCACTGACGCCGACCTGCTGGCTCGAGCCGAGCAGGCTGCAGGTCTGACTGAGGCGAGCAAGCCGCTGACCTGGGCCGGTCGCACAAAGACCGGCTATGCGAATGAGCAAGACGCCGAGCAGGCAATGGCCACCGCGAGCACGGTCATTGACACCAGGCAAACGCACGACTGGCGCGTCGAGCCGATGGGCAATGGGCGCTTCCAGATCGTTGGATACCAGAAGGGAGACGCGAGTGGAACAGCAGTCACTGGAGCAGCAGGCCAAGGCCTGGCTGCAACGGCGAGCGGAAGTGGCGCGCAGCAGCCAGGAGTTGCGGGCGCAGGGATGGTCGATCTCGGACAGGGGGGAGGTAATCCACCCGGACTGCCTGGAGGAGCCGCTACGGTCGGAGGTGCTGCGGCAAATGAACCTGCCTTCACCCTGAAGTTGGCCCCGCCCGCGCCGCTTCGTTCTGCGGGCCAAGCTATCACAATGCTGAAGAACGCCCGCGGTGTCGATGTCGAGTTGCACGCAGGAGACCTGACCGATCAGCAGAAGGTCGCCAGCGCGATGGCGCGGTTGGTGGGCAAGACGGTCACGTACCTGGACTACGTGGCCGGGCCTGCGGACGAGATGCCCAACGGGTTTGTGATCCCGGGCAAAGATCAGAACATCTACCTGGACAGCAAGTCGAGCGACGGCGCGCTGTTCGTGATGATGCACGAGGGCGTGCATGCACTGCCGCAGCCGATTCGCGAGAAGCTGGTCACGACAATCAAGGGTCTGACCAAGACCGACATGCGTGCGGACTTCGCTCAGAAGTTCCAGTACGACATCAACAACGAGGCTGAGATCGACAACGAGATCGCCGCGTTCATGACGCAGGCGGTCACCAAGCGGCAGGACTTCTGGCAAGAGCTGCGCACGAAGATGGGCGACGGCGACTTCACCGAGGTCGCGAAGGTCATCCTCGACAAGCTGAACACCTTCATCCAGGGCGCCCAGAGCGCCTACGGTGACGACTTCATCCAGCGCTACGCCACCGATGCGGTGGCCGTGCGCGACGCCGTGTCGACGGCCTACGCCGATGCCATGAAGGCTCAGGGGCAGCAGGTGCCTGCGGCTGCCACGACGGCTACCGCACCGGGCATCACTGCCAGCAACCGCGCCGCCGACGTCAACCCGCTGGGCATGTACAGCGAGCTGGCGCGCAAGATTGACGCCGGACCCGGCCAAGCGATGCCGGACCAGTGGCGCGGCTACATCCGCGGCCTGACCACCAAGGGCGTCAAGCCCGACGAAATCGAGTGGTCTGGCGTCGAGGACTTCCTCGAGCTCAAGCGCGCTGCCGGGCAGAAGGTGACGAAGGCCGAAGTGGCCGAGTACCTGCAGCAGGGTGGGGTGCGGGTGGAGGAGACGGTGCTGTCCGACGAGGGCACCACAGACCTGCCTGCCGGCTGGCGCGTGCGCGAGGCGACCGAAGACGACGACGCCGCCTACCGCTACGTGCTGGTTGATGACAACAATGAGGTGCGCGGAGAGGGCGCCACGTCAGCCGAGGCGATGGCCGACGGCTGGGATCCAGACTCCGCAGCCGAGCGCCCGACCAAGTACGGCCAGTACACCCTCCCCGGCGGTGAGAACTACCGTGAGGTGTTGCTGACGCTGCCGAATACCCCCGGCCCTGAAAGCGCTGAGGTCAAACTGAACAAGGCCAATGCTTTCAAGCAGGCAATGCGGGAAAAGTACGGCAATGGTTGGCTGCAGAAAGCGACGCCAGAGGAACTTGAGCGCAATCGCATGCTGTCGTACGCGTCAGCCGAAGCCCCAGCTGCGCAGTACCGCTCAAGCCACTGGGACCAGCCCAACGTCTTGGCCCACATCCGCGTGAACGACCGCACCGATGCCGATGGCAAACGCGTGCTGTTCGTCGAGGAGCTGCAGTCGGATTGGGGGCAGGAGGGGAAGAAGAAGGGGTTCAAGGGTGAACCACAGTTCGTTGCTGGGATGGAAGGCGACCCCGCCGGGTTCATCGGCGCGAATGCCAGCGGCGTTCCTAAGGCCCCCTTCGTCACCAAGACCGAAGGCTGGCTGAACCTCGCCCTCAAGCGCCTGATGGTCATGGCTGCCGAGGGTGGCTACGACCGGGTGGCGTTCGCTGACGCAGAGCCTCACTTCAAGCGCTGGGGCACAGAGCGCATCGACTGGGCCAAGCAGCCTGACGGGTCGTTTCTTGTCCGCGCCAAGAGCCAGGAAGGCGGCGACGCGGCCGGCATGAACCTTGAGGCTGAGGCTGTTGCACGCGGCTTGTCCAAGACCAACAGCAACACCGTTCGCTCCGTCAAAGAACTGGAAAACACGATCCGCCCGGCGCTGACCGAGGGGCAAAACGCTGCGGACCTTGCGCCCAAGATCTGGGAGCGCATGCAGGCAGAAGGCGCTGGTACTGCGATGCCGCGCCGTGAGGGCTTTGAGGCCTTCTACGGTGACAAGAGCGGTATGAACCCCAAGACGGGAGCGCCATCATTCCTGCTCGGCTCGCTGAAGAAGCTGCTGCCGAAGGTGGGTGGTGGGCAGGTTATTGCGGCGACGATCGACGTGCAAGGTCGGCCGGAGAGCGGCACCGGCCTGCAGGAACGTCGCGAGTACCAAGGGCCCACGTTGGGTGTGTTTGAGATTCGCGCAGTGGCTGACGACCCAAACCTGCCGTCGGCGATCCAATCGCAGCTCAACGAAGTCGCAGACCTGGTGCGCCGCGGGCAGTCAATCGAAAGCGCCATGCAGCAGGCCGGTTCCATATCGGCCGCACAGGCGCTCGGCGGCGACATGGTCGCGCTGTCCGAGGTACCAAGCCAGCAATCCGGCTTCGACATCACCCCCGCCATGCGCGAGAAGGTGGCCACCAGCGGGCTGCCGATGTTCAGCAACAAGGTGAAAGAGGACGCCCCGACAGAAGGCAAGCGGGTGGGCTCTGTTGACACTCACATCCTGGCTGCCGTGCGGGGTGAGCGGTCTATTGCCGAGCGCACGGTCGTGTCCGCCGAAGAGAAGACCAAAGTGCGAGCCAGCGCCGCCAAGCTCAAGCTCTCGGCAAGCGAGCTTGAGACCCAAGTGCGAGAGCACAAGGCCGCCCACCCGGTCGAAGACGGTTGGGCGCCGCTGGTCTTCAACGGCGTCAAGAAGGACGACGTCACCGGCAAGTACGTGCTGCAGTACAAGACCATCCCTTACGAATTCAGCAATGGGAGCGGCGGGAAGTCTCTGCAGCCCGAGACATCTGCGTACACCGTCCAGGTCGATCAACTGGCCAGCAAGATGCTGGAAGAGGTGCGCGCCGTCTACAAGCGCGCCCAGGCCGGCGACGCGGCAGCGCGCAAGATCATCGACCAGTCTGGCTGGTACAAGGAGATGCGCACCCGCCTGCGGCAAGAGTTCGGCGGGCTTGGCGATCTGTTCGCGGATCTGCTGGGTGCCACCAGCCCGAACACACCCGTTCGCACCAACTGGGACAACAGTGTCGAGGCGCTGCGTCTGTTGTCGAACGGCAAGTTCGACGACATGGTGCCCAAGTGGATTGAGTGGTCACAGAAAGTCAACGACCTTGAAACGCAGTTCCGCGCTTGGTTCAACGCCAAGCAAGAAGGCGGCATGTCCAAGGCGGCCATCAAGAAGACCGACGAGTACAAGGTCATGGCCAAGGAGTTGGCTGATGCCAGGAAGCTCCCCGACAGCCTGATGCCCACGAAGGCGAACGGGAAGAAGTTCGGCTTCAACGGCGGCAACGTCGTGCGCGCCATCGTCGACTTGTGGCGGGTAGTCAAGAACGCAGACCCGGACATCAACCGCGGAGGCACCGCGCCCAAGGCAATCAACTTCTCGGGCAACTTGATCGGCTTCCGCGCAAGAGCAACGATCGACGTCTGGGCGGCGCGCATGCTGCAGAGGCTGGCTGGGGGAGCGCGTATCCCCAGCATGGCCGAGGGCGGCGTCAGTGGGCAAGCGCTGGAGGATGGGCGCAACACCTTGCAGTTCGGCTTTGGGCAGAACGTCTTCGGCGAGGCTGTCAAGCTCATCCGCAACGACGCGGAGTTGTCTCAAGACGCAACCTTGCGCAGCATCAACGATGACGACCTGCAGGCGCTGGTGTGGTTCATTGAGAAGGAGGTCTGGACCAAGGGCAACTGGACTTCCGCTGCTGGTGAGGGCGGCTCCTTTGAGCTCGAGTCCGATCTGGCCGGTATCAAGGACCGGGATGCAGTGACCGACCTGCGTCGCATCGCTGACAGCTCCGTGGCAACAACGGCTGAGCAGCGTGCGCAAGCGACCGCTGATATCGCCCGGGTGCGCAAGGAGATTGAGAGCGTGCCGGCGATTGCCCAGGCCAACGCTGTCTTGGATCGCAACGCTCAGCGCCTGGTTGCCGACAAGACGGCCAAGCCTGAGGACAAACTGACCGGCGCGCAGAAGAAGGAGATCGCGGCTGAGAACGCAGCGGCGCGCAAGGCCATCGACAAGGCCCGGAAGACCGTGGCGGTGAAAGATCTGGAGAAGCAGATCTCCAAGGCGCAGCGCACGCTGGGCAAGCCTACGGTGGAGCAGAGCCAGGCCAGCCGGGCTGCGGCGGTGGGCAAGCTCAAGCAGATGTCCCGCACCGTGGACAGGTTTGTGGGCGGCCTGTCGATTCAGCAGGGCGATCAGCAGCCAACAGATACGGCCATGTCAGACCTGGCCAATTCGATTGAAAAAGCTGTTATCTCGGTCGACGATGGGGCGACGGTCATTGGCCTGAAAGCGATCTCGACCCAGGGCCGCTATGGCTCAGTCGAACGCGCCCTTGACATGGAGGTCATTGCCCGGGCCGGCTTCAATGCGCGGCCGATGGCGGCGGCAGTGTTCACGGCTGCTCGAGACGCGAACCAAGACTCGGCGTTCGTCGCACGGGTGCTGCGCCCGGATGAGAAGTTCGATCCGCTGAAGCACCGGCCCGGCATCGAGATCTACTTCCGGGACATGAAGCAGGCCGAGGAAGCGGCCAAGATGATGGCCGAGATCGCTGGCAAGCGCATCGCCAAGACCACCGAGGTCGGCCCTGGCTACTTTGAGGTTGCCGGCTACACCATCATCGTGGACGGCCGCCGCACCCCGACGACTCGCTCCGGCGCGATGGGCACTCCGGTTGGCATGCGAATCATCTACATGCCTGAGTTTGAGGCGCGATACGGCCTTGACCCGCGGCTTGCTGATGCCACAGAAAATAACATTGGTGATATCATCAGAGAGCGCGCAGACAACCTTGGCAACTTTGCCGATGAAGTCCTGCGTAAGTTCGACGGTGTGTCATTTGCCGGCCGCTTCGACTATGAAGTCGATACGCGGTTTGCTGGCGAGTATCAAGGAGCAATCGATGCCTACTCAGGTGCAGCATCTACAGCAGGAACTGATCAGAGCCGAAGCCAGGCTTGGCAGGGACGCCCCGTTCGTGAGAGCATTGCGGCAGCAGTTGGACGGGTATCGGTCGATGGAAGCCAACAGGGAGGAGAACTTCCTGGTGGGAACCAGATCAGCGCCTCCAATCGAGCCGTCGGAGACGGAAGAGGACGCGCAGATAGTGCAGGACCGGCGCCGCTTCCAGGCGTCCCGGTCATCGAGGGCGCAACAGGCCCGGACCCTCGCATCGTCGCAGTCGCAGAGCAGTACGCCCGCGAAAACGGGATCGACCTCAAGCGACAAGCCGAATACGTCCGAGTAGACCCCAAGCGTGCCGCACGCATCGCGGCCGTCTACGAGGCGATGGCTCACGCGCCGCAGGATCCGAAGGTCAAGGAAGCCTACGACAACCTGATCCGCCAGACGACTGCGCAGTACCGCGCCCTTGAGGCGGCCGGCTACAAGTTCTGGTTCATCGACCCCAAGAACGACCCATACAAGAGCCCCTGGGACGCGCTGCGCGACCTGCGGTCGAAGCAGTCGATGGGCGTGTTCTCGACTGCCGATGGGTTTGGCAGTGAGGAGTCGGACAGCGGTTTCGAAGGCAACCTGATGGAAGCCGAAACCGACATGCTCTGGCCCTATGGCTCGCCCGACGGTGAGCTCCGGCCTGTGCTGGCCAACGACCTGTTCCGCGCCGTGCATGATGCCTTTGGCCACGGCATGGAAGGCGCAGGGTTCCGCGAGCAGGGCGAGGAGAACGCCTGGCAGGCGCACGCCAGGCTGTTCACTGGCAGCGCTGTGGCCGCCATCACCAGCGAGACCCGCGGCCAGAACTCTTGGCTGAACTACAACCCGGAGCTGCTCAAGGACGTGGTCGGGCAAGAGAAGGCGGAGCAACTGCACCCGGACAACTGGCGGACCATTACGGTCGGCGAGCACAACCGCACAGCCATCGTCAAAGACACCGTCTTCGCCGACCAGAAGACCGGGCTCATGCCTAAGTGGACGTGGACCGAAGGCCGGGTCGGAGACGCGGTGCAAGCCTCCAACCGCGCCGCCCCCGAGATGGCTGCGTCCGAGCCCGCAGGCCCGGTGTCCGTCATCATCGGCGGCCGCACCATGCGCGTGCCTAATCCCGCTGGCGCGGTGGAGAAGCTCGACGCTAAAATCAACCGTTACTCGGAGCTGCTGAAATGCCTGCAATGAAGTCAAGTGAATGGGCATCTCTGGCCAACGAGATCGGCGGCACCTTTGATGACGAGGGTTCCGACCAGATGTCGGTGGACGCCGCGATGCGCCTGCTGCAGGACGGCAAGCGCAGCATGCAGGCCCTGATGTCGCAGGTTGAGAGCGCCCTGCAGGCGGCTGAGGCGGTGAAGGCGCCGCCCCCGATGCCGGAGCTGGACGTGTCATCCGTGGCCGAGGCGGTGCGCGCCAACCAGGCCAACTTCGACGCCCTTGTGAAAGCGGTGCAGAACCTGAAGCTGCAGGTTAATCAAGCTGCCCCAAATATCACAATGCCAAAGATCGACATGCCGACGCCCGTCGTCAACGTCGAGATGCCCCGTCCAAAGGGCTGGAAGTTTGAGTTCGCACGAGGCAAGGACGGCCTCGTCGAGTCCATCAGAGCAATCCCCGAGTAAGGAGTGAACCATGCCAAATGCCATCTACCCCAAGTACAAGGAAGCCGTGCTGCAGAGCAGCGCCAACTCCTCTCTGACCGGCACGGTCAAGGCCGCGCTGGTTGACACCGGCACCTACACCTACAGCGCCGCGCACGAATTCCTGACCAGCCTGTCGGGCGTGGTCGGCACGGCGCAGACCATCGGCGCCACCAAGTCGTACACCAACGGTGTGTTCGACGGTGGCGATGTGACCTACAGCGCCGTGACGGGCAACACCGCCGAGGCGCTGGTGCTTTACATCGACACCGGCACGGCCGGCACGTCGCGCCTAGTGGCGTTCATCGACACCGGGGTGACGGGTCTGCCGGTCACGCCCAACGGCGGCGACATCAATGTGACCTGGAATGCGAGCGGGATCTTCCAGCTCTGAGGTAAATCATGGCGCTGCCAAACGACTCAATCGCCGTCACCCCTGGTTCGGGGGCGACGGTGGCCACGCAGCTGGTGTCCTCCAAGGAGTACCAGGTCGTCATGCTGGCGCTGCCGGACGGGCACCTGAGCGGCAGCCTGCCGCAGTACCGCATGATCTGCCCCGCTCAGGCGGTGGGCGCCAACAAGGTGTTCCTAGACCTGTTCAACGCCACGGGCAGCGGCGGAACGCTGCGCATCCTGTCGGCCTACTGCTACGTGGACAACGACACGGCGGTGACCGGCACGCTGGGCGTTGAGGTGAACCTGACGCGCACCACGGCAGTGGGCACTGGGGGCACGTCGGCGACTGCGGACGGCACATCGTTGACGGCGATCACCATCAGCAAGATGGACACCGCCAACGCGGCGCTGTCGGCCAACATTACGGCCCGTTCTGCTCCCACAGGCGGGGCGACGGCGGGCGCGCTGATCGGCCAACGGTTTGTGTTCACCGAGGAGACCAACGCCGCCAGCGGCATTGCTGGGGTCTTGGGCGCGGAGTTTGTCCGCAACGAGGGCGCGGACTTGATCGTGCGCGAGAACACCGGCCTGCGTTTTGTTCAAGGCACGGTGGCCAGCGTCGGTAACCTGTCCTTCGAGATCACCTTCGAGGTCTTCTAAGCCATGCTGCTGACCCTGCTGCTGGGCCAGGGCGGGGCAGGGCCTGGAACACAGACGCTTGCGCCTTCGCTGTATACCAACAGCGAAGCGTTCTTTGGGCCAACGGTAAGCCGAGGCGCGGTCACGCTCACCCCGGCGCGGTTTGACAACGCTCAGAGCTTCTTCGCGCCCACGCTGGCCACGGGTGCGGTCACGCTCACGGCAGCCAGGTTCGACAACGCACAGACGTTCTACGGCCCCACGGTCGGGCGCGGCGCGGTGGCGCTCACGCCGGCACGATACGACAACGCCCAGGTCTTCTACAGCCCTGTTGTCACCCAGGGTGGCGTCACCCTTGCGCCGGCGCTCTACACGAACACGCAGACGTTCTATGGGCCGACGATTGCTGCGGGCGCGGTCACGCTGTCGGCTGCCCGCTACGACAACGCTCAGACGTTCTATGCGCCCACTGTGGCGCGTGGGGTGGTCACGCTCACTGCCTCCCGCTTTGACAACACGTCGACTTTCTACTCGCCTGTCGTGTCCACGGGTGGCGCCAACTTGGCACCGGCACGGTACGACAACGCTCAGGTCTTCTACGGTGCCACGCTCACCACTGGCGCTGTGTCGCTCACCGCAGCGCGCTTTGACAACGTCAATGCGTTCTTTGCTGCTGTTGTCAGCACTGGAGCGATCACTCTGGCGCCAGCCAGGTTCGACAACGGCAGCCAGTTCTTCAACGCGACGGTGGGTGCGCGCAGCGAGCCCTTCGGACCACCCGACTGGAAGTACCGGGTCAACACCGGCGGTGGGCCGATCGGCCCGTTCACGGTGCAGCGCAAGCGCCGGCGGCCACTGCCTGCCGATCAGCAGCAGGAAGACGATTCACCGGCGATCGACCCGTGGGACCAGCAGTTCCGCGAGATCGCCCTGGCCGAGGACGCCGAGATCAGCGAGTTCCTCTTCGGCCTTGTCTCATCAGGAGTTCTGGATGGCCACGTATAGCAAGTGCATCACCACGACCGAGCTGTTCAGCCCGAAGGACGTGGCCGAGCTCGAGAGCGAGATCAAGCGCGTCGGCGGCAACGGCAACGCCGCGGCCATTGCCGCAGCCAAGGCCATCATCGAGCGGGCGCAGCAGATGCGCACGCTGATCATGGATGCGGCGGGGATGGTGGAAGAGGTTCCAGAGTCTGAGGTTGCAACACCTGTCGAGGAAGAAGGCATCGCTGCCAGCAATCGCGGCCCCGTCATCGGCCAGACCATGACGCTGCCCGCGACGTCGGCCACCGACGCTGTCCGCATCAAACTGCAGGACGATGCGCTGCGCATGAGGCGCGTGATCGACGCGGTCAAAGCCAAGGGCCGCAGGGTCGGAGAAAGACAGAACTTCTACGACGCCAACACCCTGATGCCCGGCCGGATCCAGGCTGCGGTGGAGGACTTCCGCGTCGACGTGCTGCGGCCGATGACCGAGCGGGCGATCAAGGCCGACATCGAGATGGACGAGCTGGCCATCTACGCCTACGCCAAGCACGCCGCAGAGCGCAACGCCTACATCGCCAGCATCAACCCGCGCCTGCCCGACGGTGGCTCGGGCATGACCAACGCAGACGCCGCCGCGATCTTGCAGCGGGTGGCTCAGTCGGGCAAGCAGGCCGAGTACGACGCGCTGCACAAAGACCTGATGTCGATCACGGCCACCACCCGGCAGCTCATGCTGAACGAGGGCCTGATCACGCAGGACGAGTTTGACGCCATGGACGGCGCCTACGAGTTCTACATCCCCCTGCGGGGCTGGGAGAACGTCGTGGAGGAGACCGGCGTGGCCCGGCCAGGGGTGGGCCGCGGCGTCAACATCCGGGGCCAGGAAACGATCCGTGCCTTGGGGCGCACCTCGCGTGCGGGCGGGCTGATCGAGAACGCCATCCGCGACTACGAGCGCGTGATCCAGCGCATCGAAAAGAACGACGTCGGCAAGGTGCTGCTGGACTTCGTGCTGTCCAACCCCGACCCCGACCTGTGGGGCGTGGACGTGGTCAAGAGCAAGCCCACGTTCAACAAGGCGCAGGGCGTCGTGCAGTTCACGTCCAACGTCGAGAAGGGCGAGGACACCATCGGCGTGAAGGTGGGCGGCAATCAGGTCTACATCAAGCTGGCCGACCCAGAGCTCGCCCGTGCGCTGCGCCAGGCCTGGAAGGACGAGATAAGCGGGCTCGAGCGCGCCACCCTGGCGGCCACCGGCTGGTGGAACAACTGGCTGCGCGCCGTGCTGACCCGCTACAACCCGGCCTTCGCGGCGATCAACCTCCCCCGCGACGCCCTGTGGTCGGGCACCACTGCAGCCCTGGCTGAGCTCGGGCCCAAGGGCCTGGCGCGCTACACGCTGAACTTCGGCAAGGCGTTGGTGGCCTCTGGCAAGTCCGAACTGGGACTCAAGGCTGACCCGCTGTACGACGAGTTCCGCACGGCCGGCGGCATCACGGGCGGCTTCTACATGCGTTCGGTCGAGGACATCAGGAAGGATCTGCAGCGCGACCTGATGATGGCCGGGCCGAAGTCCAAGGCCTACCCGCTCAAGGCGGCGCGGTTCGTCATGAGGTCGCTCGAGTTCCTGGGCTCGGCCAGCGAGAACGCCACCCGGTTCGCGCTCTACACCGCCGCCAAAGATGTGGGCAAGACCCGCGTCGAGGCGGCCCTGCTGGCCAAGAACGGCACCACCAACTTCAACCGCAAGGGCGAGTGGGGCGGGGCGCTGAACAACCTGTACCTGTTCTTCAACGCCGGCGTACAGGGCACGGCGCAGCTCGGGCGCGTGCTCAAGAGCCCGGCCGTCATGTCGGCCATGGCGGGCGTGGCTGGGGTGAGCGCGATGCTGGCCCTGTACGGCGCGTCTGCGGGCGGCGAGGACGACGACGGCGAGGCGTACTGGGACAAGGTGCCGGCCTTTGAGAAGGAGCGCAACCTGATCATCATGCTGCCGCCTGGCGAGCCGCTGGGCGAGGGCATCAGCCGGGTGGGCAAGCGTGGCCGGTACATCAAGATCCCCGTGCAGTACGGCTTCAACATCTTCCCCAACCTGGGCTACATGACGGCCGACGTCTGGCGCAACAGCCAAGACAAGACCCGTGGCGTGACGCCGGCCAAGGCGGCCGTCCACATGACCTCGGTGGTGTTCGGCTCAGTCAACCCCTTTGGTGGATCCGTCGACGTCACCGACGGCGTGCAGGTGCTGCTGGCGGCGATGCCGACCCTGGTCGACCTGCCGATCCAGCTTGCCACCGAGCGCAACACGTTCGGCTCGCCGGCTTCGCCCAGCAAGGCGTCGTTCGACACCAGGCCAGACTCCGAGCGCATGTTCCCGTCCATGCAGGGCACGGCTGCGCAGAAGGTGGCCGAGGCGCTCAACACCGCGGGCGGCGGCAACGCGGCCAAGCCTGGCGAGATCCTGGGCGTGGAGACCTCGGTGACGCCGGGCACGATCAAGACGCTGATCTCGGCCACCGGCGGCGGCCTGGGCACGTTCGTCAACCAGATGGCCGACTCCATCATTGCGATGTCCAGCGACGACGAAAACCTACGCGCCAAGAGCATGCCGGTGGTCAACCGCTTCTACGGCGAGGTGGACGAGGACGCCACGATCCGCAGCGCGGCCGAGCGCCGGCGCAAGGTGGACGAGCTGGTGGAGGAGGTCAAGCGCCAGCGCAAGATCGGCATCGAGCCTGAGCTGGACGCCGAGACCAACCGCCTGCTGGACTTGGCCAAGCTGCAGGAGCGCCAGCAGAAGGAGCTCACGCGCATGCGCAAGGAAGAGGTGGAGATCGTCCGCAGCGACCGGCCTGACGCCGAGAAGAAGGCCGAGCGCAAGCGGCTACAGGCCGAGCGCGACCGCTTGGCCATCGAGTTCAACAAGGAATTCCTGCAGGGCATGAAGCAGCCCTGAATATCAGCATTGTGAGACGCCACGGAGACCAGTTGCAACGGAGAGTTCCATGGAGTCAAACGACATTCATCTGATGAAGGCACAAACCGAGGCCGACCTGCGCCGCATTGAGGCGCAGGCACCGGCCAAGGAGGTGGCCAGCAAGTCCATCGGCAGGCACGGCCTGCTCTACATCTTTCTGATCGTGCTGGTGGGTGTGGGCAGCAGCTACTTCCTGACCGAGTCGGCCATCACTGCGGTGATGACCATGATCGGCGGCGCGCTGGTGGCAATCATCCAGATGCTCAAGGGCATCACCGACACGGCCGAGAAGCAGGACAAGCCAGAGTTCAAGGTCATCAGTGACCTGATCAACAGGCTTGACAAGCGCGAGCCACCCATGAGCGTTGACGTCGATGGCGGCCGGGTGACGGTCACGAAGGGTGACGACGTCATCACCACCAAGAAGGACTGATCATGCTGCCAGTTGTCGCATCCATCATCTCTGGCCTGATCTCAAACGGGCTACCCAAGATCGCCGATGCGGTGCTTGAGAAGGGCGTGGACTACGTCGAGCAGAAGCTCGGTGTCACGCTCAAGCCCGAGGAGGAGATGAAGCCGGAGGACATCAAAGACCTGCGCGAGCGTGCCATGCAGCACGAGGAGTTCATGGTCGAGGCCGAGATCAAGGACCGGGCCAACGCCCGCGATATGGCTAAGCACGCGATGTCCTCGAGTGATCCTTTTGTGCGTCGCTTCACCTACTACTTCATCACGGTGTGGTCGGTCTTCGCCATGACCTACATACCGCTGATCACCTTCTCCAGCATCCCGCAGGAGAACGTGCGCTTTGCGGACACGATCCTGGGGTTCATGCTGGGCACCGTGATGGCCAGCATGTTCAGCTTCCTGCTTGGCTCGTCCTTCGGCTCGCGGGTCAAGGACGAGAAGAAGTGATCCCGGAGATGCGTCACCTCGTGGCCGCAGGCGTCAAGCCGGACGTCGCGCAGCAGTGGCTACCGGCGATCCAGGCAGCCTGCGAGCGCTACGAGATCAACACCGACAGGCGGATTGCCGCGTTCCTGGCGCAGACTGCGCACGAGAGCGGCGGCTTCACTCGCCTAGTGGAGAACCTCAACTACAGCGCCGAGGCGCTGATGAGGATCTGGCCGAAGCGGTTCCCCACGCTTGAGTTCGCCAAGAAGTTTCACCGCCAGCCTGAGCTGATCGCCAATGCGGTCTACTCCAGCCGGATGGGCAACGGGCCAGCGGCCAGCGGCGACGGGTGGCGCTACCGCGGCAGAGGCCTGAAGCAGCTCACCGGTGCGGACAACTACCGGCGATGCGGCGAAGCCATGGGCGTGGACCTGCTGAAGGATCCTGACCTGCTGCTGTCACCCAAGTTCGCAGCCCGTTCAGCCGGTTGGTTCTGGAGTGCCAACGGCTGCGGAGCGCTGGCAGATGCGGGCGAGTTTGAAAAGCTGACGAAGCGCATCAACGGCGGCCTGATTGGCTTGACTGACCGCAAGACGCGCTACGCCAGCGTGGTCACCGCGTTCGCTTAGGCTTCGGCCCTCTCGTCGTAGGTCACCGTCGAGGTGTCGCCCAGGCGCCACTTCGCGGTGTTCTCGACGCGGTAGGTCTTGGTGCAGACCTTGAAGTCGGGCGTCTTCAACTGCGAGTGCGTGAGCGCCGGGTCGAAGAACCGGCAGCGGTTGTTCGGCTGCAGGGCGAACTGCCCGTTGTCGAGCGCCAGGACGTTGTAGCTCTTGTGCTCCTCGGGCGTCTCGCTGAACCCGAAGTCGGGGATGCGGGGGTCCGGGTTGCAGTTGTCCAGCGTGAAGAGGTACTCGCCACCGTGGAGTTGGCGGTCCTTGCCAAAGAACTCGGCGCGCAGCCCCCTCAGCAGCGGCTTCTCCACCACGCTGACGTGGTAGCTCAGGCAGTCCCAGATCTGCAGGACGTCCAGCGGCAGATCCTCGCCGCTGCGGGTGCAGTGCTGGAAGGCGCTGATCGGCAGCTTGTCGTACAGCGCGCCGAACGCTGGCAGGTAGGTCTCGAAGCGGAAGGCCTGGCCGCGGATCGACTTGACGCTGACCCACACACCTTCGACCAGTTCGCCGTTGCGCTCGGGGTCGAAGTCGTACAGGTACTCGGCGCGGATCCAGACCTTCTGCGGGGGCAGGGGGGTGACAAAGTTCAAGTCGCCTCCTTCGCCCGCATCCAGGCCGGCAGCACGGGGTAGGTCTTGCCCTCGTGCGACACCAGCACCGGCTCGGCGATGTCGTCGTTGCGCACAACGCTGCAGCCATGCACCTCGGCCGGCTCCATGTCTGCCGGCTGGCCGAGCTCCTCGGACACCTGCCGCATCCACCAGCCCGGGGCGGCGATGACGGGCAGGGGGGTCTCGCCCCACTCATTGGGCGGGACGGTTTCCTTCAGGGCTTGTAGCGAATGCAAGACATTCGCGATGGCAAAAACGGTACTCAAGGGTTTTCCTTTTCTTCAGGCTTTGTGAACGAAACCAGATGGCATTGTGAATTCCTGGGGACAATCTCAGGGACAATTTGTGGGAAGGGTGGGGAAGCCAGGGGAATCAGGCCCTTTGAAATCAACAACTTACGTCCCATCGGTTCCCCTAGTTTCCCCCCCTGCTTGGGTTCGAGTCCCATCAGCCACCCCATCTAACACGTTGATTTCAAAGGCGTTTTCGGAATCTGGATTTTTCCAGTACCCATCCAGGGACAATTTCCGAATCTGCTCCAGCAGGTCTGCCTCGCGGGTGAACTGGTAGATCTGGTGCAAAACCTTCGCCGATCCGTTCTCCAGCGCCCACGCTTTGCGTGCCGCTAGGGCGTCGTCAACGGTGAAGAATCGGCCCAGGTACTGCTCGACGCCAAAGTCTCTGACGCGGGCCACGTAGGCGATCGACTTCCTGCCGCGGTACAGCCTGACGTCCATCGGCAGTTCAAATGTGTGCTGCGATGACCTTGCCATCCGCCTGGCGCGGCCGTTTGCCATGATGGATGCCGCGATGGTGTAGAGGACGTCCTCGCCCCACTGGTTCATCGCGATGTTGACCGCAGCACAAACCACTCGCACGTTGTCAACGGTGTAGCCCACCTGGGCGTCGATGCGGTCAATGCTTGGGGCCCAGGGCCTGCGCGCACTGCCGGGGATCTGCTTGATGCTGAACGCGATGCCCGTGACTTCGCAGCTCCCGCCGCATCTCTCCCACAACTGCTCGGCCTGTTCCTTCGTCAGCTCATGCGCTGCGGCCGACTTGCTGGCGCGCTTGCGGGCAGAGTAGATCGACTGCATGAAGGCGGTGTAGACGTCACTCATGAGGCCTGCCTCTCCACTTTCGGAGCCTGCAGATTCATCTCGAGCCTTGCCATTTCGGCGGCATCCCGATCGCCGTCGATCCACTTGGCGTAGGTCTTGAGGAACATCTCGACGCTGTGGCCAAGCTGCTTGGCGCAGAAGGCCGGCGTCATTCCCACCATCAGCATCGCCGTGGCGTAGGTGTGCCGGCAGTTGTAGGGCCGGCGGTAGCGCATGCCCAGCGCCTTGAGCACCGGCTCCCAGTAGCTGCGCCGGAATGCCCGCTCCTCGTGCCAGCCCACCCCATAGCGGGGATCGTGGAACACGCGCCCGTCATCAGCCATCTGGGTGTGCTGGCGCTGGCGCTGTAGGGCCGCCAGGGCCCGGCTGTTCAGCCTGACCGTGCGGGCGGTGTCGGTCTTGGTGCTGTCCTTCTCCTCGCCCCTGACCACCGTCTCGGCCACCAGCACGGTGCCGGAGGCTAGGTCAACGTGGCGCCAGGCCAGACCGAACATCTCGCCCGTGCGCAGGCCTGTCCAGAACCAGAACTCGACCATGTTGGCCACCTGGCCCGGGTGGCGCTCGGCCATCTTGGCGATGATCTTCTCGCGCTCCTCGGCGCTGAACGGGTCCGGCGTGGGCTTCTGGTACTTGGCGCGCTTGATGCTGGACACAGGGTTATCCCTGAGTACCTTGTCGGTGACGGCCAGCTCGAGGGCGTCGCGCAGGACGCTCACGTAGTTGTTGACGGTCTTGCCCGACAGGCCCGGCTTGCTGGCGATCGCGATCTTGATGTGGCTGGACACCAGCTTGCGCAGAAGCAGGTCGCCCATGGCGCCGCTCTTGGGGTCGTCGTAGGGGGCAGCCTTCCAGAACTTGATCGCGCTGCTGTAGCCGGCCTTGGTGGAGTTCTCGATGCGCTGCCCGGCCAGCCAGGTGTCGAGCTGGTCTGCGACGGTCAGGCCCGAGGTGGTGCCCGAGGCCGGGAAGTACTCGGCCATGACGAACACGCCCAGCCGGATCTTGTCGTGGATCTCCTCGATCAGGCGGGTCGCGTACTTGCGGTTGGCCACCGTGGGTGCCAACGGCTTGTTGTCGACCAGCAGCGTCTTGCGATACCGCTGGCCATCGTATGTGAAGTTCAGGCGGATGCTGCCATCCCTGACCTCTACGCCATTGCTCTTTCTACCCACTTTTCGTACCCGTCCATGTCGATGAGGATGTGACCGTCCGGGGCGCGGCGGTACTGCTTTCCCTCAAGCCAGACGCCTTCCTCGATCTTTCGGCGCACTGCCTTCTGGGTGTAGCCTGTCAGGCGCTCAAAGAGCGGCAGGCGCACGTATCTGGTTGCGGTCACGGCAGCAACCCCCAGCCAAACTTGGCGAGCTCGTAGGCCGCTCGTGCCACGAGGCCGATCGTCACCAAGCCACCGGCCCACACTGCGGCCAGCACCAGCAAGTCCAACAAGTCTATTCCTTGGCGTCTCATAGCCCTTCCTCCAGCTCCTCGACCAGCTTCTGCAGGTAGTGCTGCGCCTTGCCGATCTCCTTGAGCTGTTCGTCTTTGGTGCCCATGCGCATGATGTACTTGAGCGCATTCCCACGATAGAAACCGATGCGTTGCTCACGCGGCCAGGTGTCGATCACGTCCCATGGCTCGACGGCCATGTCCTTGTAGTGATTGCCACCCACCTGGGTGTCGTTTGCGCAGATTGCCATTGTGATATTCGCTATTTGTTTATTGCAGATGAGATGACCTCAGCCAATCCATCTCCACTTGCCACCGATCAGGTCGTCTCCAACAGGCTGGGCCTTGCGCCCTGGCCGGCTGTGCCACATCGCAGCACTCCCACCGGCGTCTGCTTTGTCTAGTTTGAATCCAGCGGCCCTCAAGCTGGCACCGCCTTCGTCGGGAAGCGTGTACGTGTAGATCGGCGCATGACCAAGTGCGCGTGCAGCGCGCCGGGCCGCCCCGTAAAGCATGCTGCAGGCGTTGCGCGTGCCGTCTGTGCAAAGCCGAGTCACTTCCGCTGCTTTGCCGTCGTCCAACCGAGGTGCAACAGGTCTTCCAACAATCGCGACCCCCACTAACGCCCACTGCTCATCATTGACCATGCTGGTGCAGGCTTCCACACCTACAGCAAACTTGTGCCCCACCACTGGCCGACTGTGCCTATGCAGATTGCGCACAAACTCGTTTGCCGTCTTTAGGTCACAGGGAACAATGCGCAGCGGTGTTGCCATTGTGATAGTTTACCCTTGTGATATTTAGAATGGAATAGGGTCGTGAATCCATTCGTCGCATCCGGTCTTGACGACGTCGGCCGGCGGCGTTGCGTTGAACATGGAGCACGTCGGGCCGTGCGCCGTGGCGTAGTGCTGACAGGTGAAGCACTCGACCGTGATGGACTCGAGCGCCTTGAGCTCGCGGCGGAAGAGATCGCGCCTGATCTGCAGTTCGGTCTTGTTCATGCCTGCCCCCATTCGTAGGACACCACCTGCGGGTACTTGTCCATCTTTGTGATACGGATCATGGCTGGCTTGCGCAGGATGTCTGCGTCGTACTCCAGCCACTCGATGGCCTCCTCGGCGCTGCCCGGGATCGCATCGATCTTTGAGCGCGTCGCCCACCAGGCCTCGGCCTTCTTGCGTGCGTAGCCCTGGTGTGAAACGCAGACCCATTCTCGCGCCGCCACCATGATGCCGTTGAGGTACTCCACTCGCAGGCTGGGCGGCGAGCCCTCCTTCTGATGCAGCCGGTAGCGCACCTCGTCCACCGGCACCTCCTCAAAGAGCGCCTCCTGCTGGCTGCTCAGCACGGCCGCGGCGCTGGCCTTGTTGCCGTGCTTGATGCGCTCGGGCTCGGGGAACTTGAACCCGCAGTCGATGCACTCGGTGGCCGATGCCGGGTTCTGGCTACCGCACTCGGGGCAGAGCTTGGTCGGCGCCTCGCCCTTGCGCGCTGCGCTGGGCAGCCGGCCCTTGATGGCGTCCACCGGACCCATGCGCTCGGTGGTGTCGGTGAAGTCGGCCCACAGGCAGTTGTCCTTCCCGTCAGCCAGACGCATGCCGCGGCCGGCGATCTGCACGTACAGCACGGGGCTCTTGGTGGCGCGCAGCAGGGCGATGAAGTCCACCTGCGGCACGTCGAAGCCGGTGGTCAGCACGGCCACGTTCACCAGGCACCGGATCTGCCCCAGGCGGAAGGCCTTGATCAGGGCAGCGCGGTCGTGCTTCGGGGTCTCTGCGCTCACCACGGCGGCGTTCACGCCTCTGCGCACGAGGGATGCGCATACGTGATCCGCATGATCGATGGTGACGGCGAACACCAGCCAGCGCTTGCGGTCGGCGGCGAGCTGCACGATCTCGTCGCAGGTGGCCTCGACCAGCTCCTCCCGGTCGGTGACCTTGGCGAGCTCGCTGACCACGTAGTCGTCGCCCGAGGTGCGCACGTCGCTGGCGTCTACGCGGGTGGCGGTGGGGGCCGGCAGCAGTGGCGTGAGGAACTGCAGGTCCAGCAGCTCGCGCATCGTCACCCGGGTGGCGACGTGCGTGAACAGGGCCTCGTCTCCTGCGGTCAGCCAGACGCCGTTGCCGCGGAAAGGGGTGCCGGTCCAGCCGATCGTGCGGGCGTGCGGGCAGGGGCGTGCCAGGTCGTTCAAGAACTGCCGCCACATCCCCGTCTCCTTCGGGTTGATGAGGTGGCACTCGTCGGCCAGCACGATGTCGATGCGCCCGAGGTTGTAGGCCTGCTTGTAGATGCTGCCGATCGTGGCGTAGGTGATCTGCCGGCCGAGCTGCTTGCGCCCGGCCGCCGCGCTGTAGATGCCCACGTCGGCCTGCGGCCAGATGGCCAGGATCTTCTCGACGTTCTGCTCGAGCAGCTCCTTCTGGTGGACCAGCACCAGGATGCGGGTGCCCGGGTACTCGGTGTCAGCGCGCTGCGCCAGGGCCGCGATCATCAGGCTCTTGCCGGCGCCCACCGCGGCCTCCACGATGGGGTTGCCGTCGGTGTGGCGGTTGAACCAGGACCAGAGCTCGTCGAGGGTGCGGGATTGGTAGTCGCGCAGCTTCATGCAGGCCTCCCGACTACAGCATTGTGAATCCTGCGGCCGATCCAGCGTACGCAGGGCACTGCCCAGGAGTTGCCCAAGGCCTTGTAGCGCGGGCCGTCAGGGCACTCGCTGGCGGGCTTGTTGCGCCAGGGGATGGCGGTGTAGCCGTCAGGGAAGCCCTGTAGCCGCTCGCACTCGACGGGCGTGAGGCGGCGGACTTGCATGGCGGTGGCAATCTGAGTTGTGCCACCGCGCCTAACGCGCCCTTCATCGGTCAGCGCCCCAGTTATCTGACCATCGCCGTTCATGATGCGAACCTCATCGCGTGAGTTCGCTTGGAGCGCCACTGCCGCAGTCGCGCAACCCTGCCCGTTGCCGGTGCCAATGGCATGGCACACATCGGTGCTGCTGATGGGGTCTTGCGTGGGGTGGAAGGCGGTGACGAAAGCCTCCGTCTCAAAATCCTGGCGGCCGCTGGCGGTGCCGCAGGCGTTCAGTGCTGGGGCTACGTCAATTGGGCCGCTGGTGCGGTTGCCACCGAATGCAGCGCCCGATGCAGCGCAGGCGGCAGCGCTTTTCCCCGCCTTTCTGCTCGGCGCAGAATCCCGGCGCAGGCCGTCCCACTCAAGAAGAACCGAGGCGGGATCGAACCCCGCTCGAGCACTTGCGACAACGAACACACGGCGGCGTCGTTGGGCCAGTCCGAAGTATTGGGCATCCAGGACACGCCAGGCGACTGTGCGCTGGGGTCCAGCAACCACACCCGCGTTGGTCCACCCGGTTGCGGCCAACGGGTCGATGGCGGTATCGCAGCCAGCGAGCGCTGAAAGGAAGCAGCCGAAGGCGTTGTCGGCAGTGCTGAGAACTCCCGGGACGTTCTCCCAGAAGACGATGGCTGGCAGCTCTCCTCGAGCAGATCGAACATGGTCAATTGCATTTGCGATCTCGCAGAAGGTAAGGGACAGATTGCCGCGAGCATCGTCCAGGGACTTCCGCAACCCGGCCACAGAAAACGCTTGGCACGGGGTGCCACCGCAGAACAGGTCTGGCGCCTCGACCTCGCCGGCGCGGATCATCTCCGGCAGGCGCGTCATATCCCCGAGGTTCGGGACATTGGCATAGTGATACTTCAGGACAGCAGAAGGAAAGGGTTCGATCTCGGCAAACCACGCAGCTTGCCAGCCCAGGGGCTCCCAGGCCACGCTCGCAGCTTCGATGCCACTGCACACTGACCCGAACCTCACGCCACTACCTCCGCAGTCGTGATGCCCTGCTGGTGCAGCGCGCCCTTCATGCGGCAGGCCTCGGCGGCCATGGACTTGTGCTCGAGGCGGTGCAGCTCCACCGACGTGAGCGCGGTCTTGCCGTTGCCATTGGCGAACGTCTGGCCGTCGTGGTCGCGGTACAGCACGTCGCCGTTCAGCACGTCCGTCTGCTGGCCGACTTTCTCCAGCAGGATGGGGATGTAGCGGTGGCGCTCGCAGCCGGTGCGCTGCTCGTTGAACTCCAGATCCTGCTCGTGCTCGGCGCACGTCCAGCGGGCCTGGCCATTGACCTCTGGCGTGGAGTGCGCGCACGTCCTGCAGTTCACCTCGGGCAGATCGGTGCCGTGGCAGATCGGCGAGAAGTGGCACATCTTGCACTCGTACCAGGACGGGTCGTTGCTGACCCGCAGCGGCGGCTCTGCGGCCCGGATCACCCGCTCGGCCTTGGCGCGCAGCCGGGCGAACTCCACCGCGTCGAACTCCAGGCGCTCCACGTACAGGTCGTCGGTGTTCTTGCACACCGCCACGTACAGGGCGCGCTCCATACCGGTCAGGCCCATGTAGACCTGCATCTGGGAGTAGTGCTGGGGCTTGGCGGCCTGGACCCGGCGCTTGACCAGATCGTCGAAGGACTTCTGGTTGTGGGTCTTGAACTCGCAGACGTGCCAGGTCTTGGGCGCCTCGGGCACACCGACGGCTGCGGCGTCCATGCTGCCGCCGAAGTGGTCACCGATGTCGGCCACGCGCCACTGGGCGCCGTCGGGCGCGGTGGCGTGGACTTCCACCCCGATGGAGCGCAGGTCGCGCACGATGCGCGGCTCCTCGAGCTGGCCCGTCTGGAACAGGCGCAACATGCGGCCAGAGAATCGCTCCTTCTTGGCCCAGTGAAAGGTCAGCCACAGGCGGCGCTCGCAGTTGTGGCCGATGATGCTGGCGCCCAGGTGCGGGCGGTGGCCGTCGTCTGCGGCCGCCTCGTAGGCGGCGAAGATTTTGGCGGCGGTGCTGTTCAGGGGTTCTGGAATCGCAGCCATCACAGACCCTTCGACACTGCCTGCTCGACGCTGCGGATGCGGTCCTGCACGGTGCCGCACAGGTTCAGCGCGTCGTGGACCTGCGCCTGGGTGAGGTGCAGCGCCTTGCCGTAGTCGGCGGCCGAGCGGCCCATCATGTCGCAGACCACGCTCATCACCTGATCAGCGTGCTCGTCGGGCATGTGGCGGGCGGTGGCCAGCAGCTTGATCACGCCCGAGTTGCGGTTGACGAACACCAGGAAGTCGGCGAACGAGTCGCCGTGGATGGAGCGGGCGTTCTCGACGATCTCCTCAATGGACTCGGCGGCCTGGGTGAGGATGTGCTGGGACTTGTCGGTCAGCATGGTGCAGGGCTCCTGCGGTGGTTGTACGGGCCAGCGTCCGGGGCAGGGCGCTCGCCGGTACAGGGGGCTGGCGCCCCCTGCAGGTCACTCGGTCTCTGCCTCTCCGGCGCGCTGGATCGACACGCCGGCGCGCACCGCGGCCACCAAGTCGTGCTGGCTGGCCAGCTCCGCGGTGTGCGAAGAGCGGGCGATGTGGTTCACCGCAGAGGCGCGGTTGTTGGCCTCGACCAGGAACGTGGCGCCGTCATCGCGGGTCACGCGGTAGATCTTGGTCTTCATGCCTCACCCCCTTCGGACTCGGTCACGGTCACGCTGACCGACTGGGTCAGCACCGCGTTCACGCTGGCGCGCAGCACGTCGATGTGCGGGGCGGCCTGCTCGTAGGGGAACTTGCTCAGGGCGGTGATGCAGGCATCGACCGTCGCCATGGGCAGATTGATGGTCACGTCGGAATTCACAGGGGTCTCCTGTAGTTGAGGGAAAGAAGAGGGCGGCGCAGGGCCGCCCAGCGGGGCTCAGGCTGCGCGCTTGGCCCAGGGAGGGGCGGAGGTGCCAGCGGCGGCCGCGGGCGCGTTGGCGGGCGCCTGCGGGGCGCGGGCGGCCATGCCGGCGGCGATCGCCTGGCCGTGGACCGGGCTGCCACCGGCGGGCTTGAAGCCAGCCACCTCGTTCTGCGGCTCG
>Ga0068872_10000438_pt1 | contig 35403 bp, 32 predicted proteins | sample NOAtaG_7_FD_66441 | JGI IMG/M metagenome (GOLD analysis project Ga0068872, IMG submission 66441) | Freshwater lake microbial communities from Lake Erie, under a cyanobacterial bloom - NOAA_Erie_Diel1S_2200h metaG | ecosystem: Environmental > Aquatic > Freshwater > Lake | place: USA: Ohio, Lake...
TCTAAAAAAGAGTCCCGAATTTACTAAATTTTTGTGATAAAAGCAGCTAAAAAAAGCAGCCAAAAAGCCTTAAAAATAGCCCAATAATGAGCTAAATCATGGTAAATGACCCCAGAAGCGGGTAATTTTGTATTAAAATCGGAACTTATGAAGATCCTTACCACAATTTACTCGATGCTTTTTAATAAGTGTTCGCGTTGTCATCAAGGAGATGTATTTAAACACAAAAATCCTTACGACCTAAAGAATATGTTCAGCATGCACCATTCGTGTGATCACTGCCATTTGGTGTACGAAAGAGAACCCGGCTTTTTTTATGGGGCCATGTATGTGAGTTATGCTTTATCGTCGGGTTGGTTCACGATCTGGTATGTGTTTCAAAATCTATTTTTAAACCTAGACACACTGGGTTTTGTAATAGGATTCAGCGCAAGTATTGTTGTAATGATCCCTTTAAGTATTCGCTGGTCTAGATTGATCTGGCTTAATTTCTTTTATAGTTATAAGAAAGATCTTTCTAAAGAACTCAAAAACAATACCTCACACCAGTACGGAGAAATAAATTAATTTCCCCCTTAATTAGAATCTCTGGTTCAACAAAGAACATAAAGGATTTGTGATTATATCCAAATATCCCTGACACGAACAAACTTACAATTTCCTGTTGACGTATTTTATCATCAATCGTGTTATACTCATTATAACCACCTCCTGTTTTTGTATATGTAAGATCTTTTGCACTTGTATGATATTCGGGCGCCCAACAAATACCAAGTTTATGTGTAATCGAGAATTTTTTAAAGAATCGTGTAGTGTGACCGTAAATTGAAAATGCGAAACGTGAAACGGAGAACTTGTTGTTTTTGATCTGCGGTGTATATGTAATTGGATTACTCCACTTCATTTCAGAATAACTAACAGTATTATAGGTTCTAGTAATTGCATAATTCCACATATCTGCAGAAGCACCCACACCCAAGCATGTGATCTTTTTAGGATTGCGCTTGGAGATTTTCTTTTTGAAATTGTATCCGAAGGAAATCTTCGACGAATATAGGGCAGAAAAATGATCAGTTGCCTCACTTGAAAAACGCTGGCCCTTGTACACGTAAACCGCAATATTTTTTGGAGCGCTAATATATCCTGCCCCAATAGAAAGCTCGGTAAAAAAACCTTTACTTCTCGAACTATCTATTTGTCCATTTGAGATAAGACTATTCATCAAAAGAAATATGAAAGTTATATACCTCATTCTAATTTAAATTTAACACAAATTCCAGATAAAAGCAAGGCCTAACAAGGGATTCAATTAAAGAAGCCTTAATTTCCCTATCTTTGCCGCGTGGTAAAAATAGGTCCAATAGAACTTCCTGAATTTCCTTTGTTACTGGCTCCTATGGAGGATGTGAGTGATCCACCATTTAGGTACGTGTGTAAACAATATGGGGCCGATGTAATGTATACCGAATTTATAAGCACCGAAGGATTAATTCGTGATGCCATAAAAAGCAAAAAGAAGTTGGATATTTTTGATTATGAAAGTCCGGTTGGAATTCAAATTTTTGGTGGGGATGAAGAAGCCATGGCCTTAAGTGCAAAGATCGTTGATGCTACAAATCCTGATATTTTAGATATTAATTTTGGATGCCCTGTAAAAAAAGTAGTTTGTAAAGGCGCGGGAGCAGGTGTTTTAAAAGACATCGACCTCATGGTGCGATTAACCAAAGCTTGTGTGGACAATACCAAATTGCCTGTTACGGTAAAAACACGTTTGGGTTGGGATGATAACTCCATTAATATTATGGAAGTTGCCGAGCGTTTGCAGGATGTAGGAATTAAAGCGCTTACTATTCACGGACGCACACGTTCACAAATGTATAAAGGCAGTGCAAGGTGGGAACACATTGCCGAAGTAAAAAATAATCCCCGCATTAAAATCCCCATTTTTGGAAATGGTGATATTGATTCGCCTGAAAAAGCATTGGAGTATAAAAATAAATTTGGAGTTGATGGTATTATGATAGGCCGTGCTGCGATTGGATATCCTTGGATTTTTAATGAGATAAAACACTTTTTTAAAACCGGCGAGCATTTACCAAAACCAACCATTGTAAATAGAGTAGAGGTTTGCAGAGCGCATTTAACCAAATCGGTTGAATGGAAAGGCGAGAAAATGGGCGTGTTAGAAATGCGAAATCATTATGCCAATTACTTTAGAGGCATTCCTAATTTTAAAGAAACGCGAACTAAATTAGTTACGCTTAATACATTTTCTTTGGTTAATGAAGTTTTGGACTCTGTTCTAGAGAACAAGGAATTTATTAAAGCTTTATAGATCAAGGAACTTTAAATCCAATTACCAAGCGATCATCTGTTTGCGATGCTGTTCCTTGCCACTCTTGAATTATTTTGCTAAAGAAATAATTTTGTTCGTTCATATCTAAATCACTTCCCTTCGATAGAATATCCTTGAATTGTTTCGAGGCCAACTTTTTCATGTTTGGTCCACCAAATTGATCTTTATATCCATCGCTGTATAAATAGTAAGTAGCTGTTGGATCATACACAACTTCTTTAGTTAAAAATGTTACGTGTTCATTTTCACCAACGGTTTCACGTTGTGCTTTCAATTCGCTCAACATGCCGTCAACGATCATGCTACCGTTGTTTCGTGCGCCGGCAAACGACATGTTTTTATGTTCTATGTCGATGGCAACAATGGTAATATCCATTCCATCCCTTACAGAGCTTTCGTCAACATTTAATTGATGATAGAATTGAAAATTAAGTTTTGTAAGGATCTCGCCCGGAGTAAAGATATTATCCTCATGAACGATCTTATTAAGAAGAGAGGTGCCTATAAAACTCAACATGGCACCCGGAACTCCATGTCCTGTGCAATCACCTACAGCTATTATTAAGCGTGAGCCTTCCTTGCTTATCCAATAAAAATCGCCACTTACTTTCTCTTTTGGTCTAAAATAAATAAAACTGTTTGGGAGTATTTTAGCTAATATTTTTTCGCCAACCAAAAAGGCCTTTTGAATTTTTTCAGCGTATGAAATTCCCTCTGTGATCTCATTGTTGATCTTAATGATCTTTTCTTCGGCAGCTTTTCTGGCAGTAATATCTCTGCAAATACCGGAATTTCTAACCAGCACTCCTTTATCATCAAATATGGGCGAAGATTTTTCGGCAATCCATTTGATCTTGCCATCAACAATAACTCTATACTCAATATCGTATTTAATACCATTATCAATTTTTACGTTTGCCTCAATTACAAGGGCTAGATCATCTTTATGCACTACAACTTTCGAGCTTTTACCGTCATAAAAATATTGTTGTACTAATCCTAATACCGAAAAACAGTTAGGGCTTATATACTCGTATTTTTTTTCTACAATATTGTATAAATAAAAAACGTCATCTATTGTTTCGGTGATCTGCTTAAAGTTGCCTTCGCTTATTTCTAAAGTTTTATATGCGAGCTCGGTTTTTTTGTAGTTTTTTTGTAGTTCATTATTGATCTTTTGCAATTCCTTTTGCTTTTGTTTGAGTTCTTCAGTTCTTATGTCAATGGTTTTCTCAAGTAATAATCGATTTTTCTTTATAGCTCTTGACCTTAGGAATATTAAAACGATAACAAGAACGAATGCAAGCACTAAGCAAATAATATAAAACAACCTTGATCTATGAAATGGAGGAACGATCTTTATCTTTAATTTAACAGGCGTTGTATTCCAAACATTTTCACTATTAGAACCGATCATTTCAAATTCATACTCACCTTCATTAAGCCCGTTAAATGATACAGAGTGTTCGTAATTGATCGTCTTCCATTCTTCCTCTCCAGGCGTGAATTTATATTTGTAGGAATTCTTATCAGGCATATTAAAATCCAATGCCGTAAAATTTATTCTAAAAGAGTTTTGTTCAAGAGGGATCTCTATTGTTTTATTTCGCAGATCAGAAATGATCTCAAGGTCATTACCAATTCCGGTAATACTAGTAATATCAATTTGTGGTATGGTAAAATAAAAGGATAAAGTTTTTGGATTAGTGATTGCCAAACCGTTATTGGTTGCTAAGTATAAAAGTCCATTAAAGTCAATATCTTGAATTACATTGGATGGCAATCCGTCGATCACGCCATATTGTACTACGTCATTTGAAAGTGGGAAATATTGATATAATCCATCTGTAGTTCCGATCCAATATGAATTATTTACCTTTTTGATACACCTTACTTCTGTAAAGTATTTATTTTTTTTATTAAGAATGATCTCATAATTATTTGTGTTCAAGTCAAACCTAATCAACCCCAAAAAGCTTGTTCCAAGAATGATATAATTCTCATCAAATGATTCAACACTTGTGATCACTCCTGCATCTGGAATGCTAATACGCTTTACCGCATTATTGGCACTTATAATAACAATGCAATTCCTTGAAGTAAAAATGGTTCCTCTCTGATGTGAGATCCCTGAATAAATTACATCAGGTGCATTAGCCGGTGTAACAATGAATTCTGTTTTTTCCGTTTTAGTGTTGAATTTGGCTACTTTCCCAATACTACCAAGCCATAGAATATCTTTATCTGTCTTGTCTTTAAAGAGACAAGTGAAGTGATATTGTTGCTGATAAAAGTAATGTTTGATCTTTGTTGTGTTACCACTAAGGTCAATTTTCAAGAAATTGTATTGTCCTGCCGCATATATGGTGCCGTCATCTGTTTCGCTAAATGCGGTTAAAAAACGCTCTTCAATTTTGTTGTTATTTCTATTTCCAAAACCATGAGTTTCTATCTTCTTTGTAGCTTCATCATAAATTGAGAAACCATCACCGTCGATACCAAAAAGTATTTTGCTTTTGTATTTTCTGCTCGACCATACCGAGATCAATTGATTAGAAGCGATCAGGTTTTTTGTGGTATTACGATTTATGATATCGATCTTCACGCGTTTGTTAGATTGTTTTTGTAATCCAACCTCTGTTCCAAACCAAACAACACCATTATGATCTTTATGTAAGGCCCATACTTTGTTATCCATTAATGAGCGTGAATTGTCAGGATCATTTTTAATGGTCTCAAAGGTTTTTGTTTTCATGTTGAACACGCTTACGCCAAAGCTCCAATAGCCTTGGTATATAAAGCCATCCTTGCTATGAAAAAAACTTACATTTGAGAACCAGCCATCAGGCGCATAATAAGAGGTTTTTGAATTTGTAACCGGATCAATACTCGTAATTCCGTTATCAATGGCAACCCAAATCAAATTGTTCTTATCACACGAAATTCCAACATGTCCGGTTGAACCGTATTCAGTTAAAATCAATTCCTCTGTAGTTTTCTCTTTAATATTATATTTTAATACTCTAAATATAAGCCCGCCACCTTCCAGTATTTTTTTTGCACCGGCCCAAATGTTCCCGGCATGATCGATACACATGCTTTGAATCACATAGCCTTTGAACAATGAGTTTTTTAGATCATCATATGCTACTAATTTTTTAAGCTTTTCGTCATACTGTAATATTCCGTCGGAAGTTCCAACAATGATCTTTCCACTGTTTAATCTTGCTAAGCACCTGATGGAATTTTTCTTTTTAATGTTGGTGAGCGTTGTGTCAATAGGTATACGCTTAAAGTTGTTTTTATCGAATGAATAAAGATTCAAACCTTCTGAGGTTCCGATCAACAATTGGTTTCCTGCAAATTCATTGATAGTTTGCACCGCAGGATAACTCAAGCTATTTGAATCATTTTTGTAGCTGCGAAATGAAATAAAATTGTAACCATCGTACCTGTTTAAACCATTGGCGGTTCCAACCCATAGATAACCTTTATGGTCAGTGAATAAAGCTGAGATATCGGTGCCGGTTAATTCTGAACTATTAAGCTGGTCTATTGCAGCAGATGAGTGTTGACCTACAGCAAAGAAGGAGGACAAGATCAGTAATATGCTATAGAGGTATGTTTTCAAGGTTTAAACCATGCTAAATTTAGAAACAAAATAACAAGAAACAAAAAAGGAGGCACTGCCTCCTTTTCTGAATTTTATGTATACTAGAAATTATTCTATGATCACCTTTTTGGTTGTTTTAACACCATTATTAGAGATTGTCATAAAGTATATTCCTGTTTTGTTTCCAGTAAGATCAATTGAATGATTAGTACTGTTTGTATTTGTTTGTGCAGAATAAACTACAGAACCTAATACATTAGTAACAGTTACATTGTAAGCCTGAGTTGAAGCAGGTAAACTTACATTGAATAGATCTTTACCAGGATTTGGAGAAACAGAGAAGTTGAATTCATTTGCACCTGCCTCAGAAACACCTGTACATGCAGAAACGTTCACAGTACGACTAACAGTACTTGTAGTGCTTGAGTTAGAAGCCAATAACGTAATGGTGTAAACTCCCGGAGCATTAAAGTAAATTGTTGGTGTTGATGATGAAGTATTTTGGATCAACGAAGTTGCAGGATTTGTGCTCCAAGTATAAGTTGGTGTTGGATTACCTGTTGATTGATTATTTGGCAATACTGCTACACTTACACAAGCCGCAGCCGGTGATGTAAAGTTAGCATTAGGAGCTTGTAATAAACTTCCACCATTGTATTTGTAAAAACCTTCTAAGTTAGCAGCAGCTTGATCGCTAAATGTTCCAGCCCAAGCAGTTGAAGGATCAGTGAAATCGATAGTTAAGTATTGGATGTTGGTTGAACCCCAATTGTTCCAAGTATTACCATTATCTGAAGAGTAAGACAACAAAGTGTTACCTGTACCAGCACCACAAGATGCAAACCATGAAGTTCCCGGGATACCGCAAACATCATTTCTTCCGTAATCAGGAGCAGTTGCAACACCAGTTAAAAGGTTCCAAGTTACACCACCATCTAAAGTGTTGTAAACAGTTGCTACAGTACTTGATGGAGCAAAAGTCATTGCAATTCCATGCATTGTATCGTAAAATGCAATATCACTAATTGTATTAGAAGCATTAACTGTAGTTACATTCCATGTTACACCAGCATCTGTACTATAAAAAATACGGCCTTTGTTAGTACCCCACCATGCGTGAGTAGAACCTACTTTTTCATAAACGTTTGTGATACCAAATTCACCACTAACTGCATTTGGCATATTAGCTCCCGGAACAGCAACCCAAGTGTTTCCGCCATCTGTAGAACGCCAGAAATCGTGCTCATTTCCTGATGATGGATTTGGATCTCCACCAGAAATTGCAACGTTTGGAGTTAAGAAAAACACATAATTACAAAAAGATGTTGCATTGGTGTACATTGCAGCACTTGTCATATTAACCCAAGTAGATCCACCATTGGTAGTTTTGAATATTCCACCTTGAGAACCACCACTTATTTTTTTGTAAGCACCAACCCAAGCAGTTGTGCCGCTTTGACCGTCAATGTTAGCAATGGCATAAAGACTAGTATCACCCATAATTGGTGTAGTAGCGCTTGTCCATACCGGAGCAGCTACAAAGTTAGCGCCACCATCGTTAGTTCTAGTAACCCAACAGTAGTTTCTGTTAACGTTTCCTGTAGTTCCATCGTAACCGGTAGCCCACATAGCAGTAGAGCTTACCGCGTCCATGTAACGTATACCAGCAGATACAATAGGGAAGTTTGAATTTTGAACAACAGTCCATTGTGGACTTGCCACTTGGGCCGTACCTGTCATAAAGGCTAAGGCACCGATAATAGTAAGTAAAGATTTTTTCATGTCAACTAATTTTTGTTTAGCAGATAAAGATAGAAAAATATTACTAAAGAAGCAATTTCATTTAACAAATTAGCGTAATTTTGCATCGATAATAATGATTCAAACAGACATAGCAATAGTAGGGGCGGGACCAGTAGCGCTTTTCGCCATTTTTGAAGCCGGATTACTTAAAATGCGCTGCCATTTAGTTGACTATTTGCCACAAGTGGGCGGACAATTATCGGAAATTTACCCAAAGAAGCCAATTTACGACATTCCAGGCTTCCCAACCATTAACGCTCAGGAACTTATAAATAATTTAATGAAACAAGCGGAGCCCTTTAAGCCAACATTTACCTTGGGTCAAAGGGTAGAATCTCTAGAAAAAAAGGGCGAAGGAGATTTTGTACTTACTACAAATCTTGGAACCGTTATACATTGTAAGGCTGTGGTTATCGCCGGCGGATTGGGTTGTTTTGAACCTCGCAAACCGGAAGTTTTAGGCCTTGATAAATTCGAAAATGGTAAGGGGATCAATTATATGATCCTTGATCCTGAAAAATATAGAGGACAAAGAATGATCATTGCAGGCGGAGGAGATAGTGCCTTAGATTGGGCTATATTCTTAAGTTCCATTTGTTCTGAACTTACATTGGTACATCGCAGCGAATCGTTTAGAGGCGCACCTGATAGCGTAAATAAAGTAATGAACCTTGCCAAGGAAGGAAAAATAAAACTTTTACTAAATACAAATTTACTTAGCGTGAATGGAAACGAAAAGTTGGAAAGTGTAAGTTTGAAGAATATGAAAACGAATGAAGAACAAACCATACATACAGATCATCTTATTCCCTTGTTCGGATTGAGCCCTAAACTCGGACCAATTGAACATTGGGGTTTGCAAATAGATAAGAACGCGATAGAAGTGAACACAGACGATTATTCAACTAATGTTCCCGGGGTTTATGCCATTGGCGATATCAATACCTACAAAAATAAATTGAAACTTATTTTATGTGGTTTTCATGAAGCGGCATTGATGAGTCACAGCGTTTATAAATATATCAATCCCGGAGTTAAGTATACAATGAAGTATACAACTGTAAACGGGGTGAACACATTTTAATGAGCGATATCAAAATAAACATTCAAAATGCTGATGGAACTTTAACTACAGTTGAAGCGCCAACCGACATGGGTTTAAGCCTCATGGAATTTTTAAAGGCAAGCGACTATGATATATTAGCAACATGCGGCGGAATGGCCCTGTGCGCAACTTGTCATGTAGAAGTGATCAGTGGCTTTGATAAATTGCATGAGATAAGCAATGATGAATATGCTATGCTGGATACGCTTCCAAATATTACGGATACATCGCGTCTCTCTTGTCAGTTAAAATTGGCAGAGAACATGGATGGCATCACCGTAAAGATCATGGGCGACGGACTTTCTTAAACCAGACAAAAAAATAAAAAGTAAAAAGCCAAAAGGATCGAACCCTTTTGGCTTTTTACTTTTACCTTATTAGTTTAATTGAATATAAATCTATTGTTCAATTGTTGTTCGGCATTTACAATGTGAGTTATAAATTTGATCTGATTCAACAGTACGGCTTGTTTGTTGCGCGAAGCAATGAGTTCTAATTTTTCTTGTGCAGATAACTGCAAAGATGCGGCAATGTTGTAAACACTCAATTTACTAAGTGTGTCATAGTCGATCATTTTATTTTGCATAGTGCTAAAATAATGAATGATGGCATCTTGTAAATTCGAATTGGTAATGGCATTGTTCTCTCTTTCAAATTCTATTAATACCGCACCGTAAAGTTTTGGGCTTAATGTTTCTGAGTATTCAAGGATCTTAAAAATGCGAACACATTCGATCAAAATATCTTTTTTTCCATCTGCATATTCTTTCACCACATTTTTGATCTTTACTTCACATCCAAAGTCACTCATTTTACCATTTTCAAAAAACGGAATTGCAAAAGATGCTTCGTTGTCTAAACAATCTTGCACCAATTCTTTGTAACGCTCCTCAAAAATATGCAATTTGGTTGCTTCGCCCGGAAGCAAAATTGTTTTAAGAGGAAAGGCCGGCAGGGTAAGTTGATTAGATGTCATACACAAATGGTTTGTTAATATACATTACGTATGAGGAGGTGCAAAAAGCGTGCTCAAAAACGTTAAAATTCACCAAAATTTTCACCAAATGAGTCAACTAACTCCCAGGTATGGTCGCTTAGTAGTTTTACCGAGCTAATAAACTCCAGATTTTCCGGTACAGTTTTACCCCATTCGTCAGGTGCTATCATATAAAGCTTAAAAGCTTCGTCTTTTTTATAAAGATGATATGTATGTCCTATAAAAGGTTCAAAACTGAGGTCGGCAGTATAGATCTTTTCACTTATTTCAATTCGCTTTTGAATTTCTTGCGCTTGTTTTGCAAGCAAGGCTGCTTGTTTTTGTATCTGCGCTAGTTGTTTATTGGTTTGCTCGCGCATGGCTGATAGCGCGCGTGACTTTAATTTACCTTCATCTTCGGGTTTTACAACAACGCTACCAATCGTATGCGGATACGCAATTAAGCCGGGGTTTTCCGCGGTTTTATCTTTATCGATCGGATTTTTGAACATGCTTTTATTGGTCACTTCCCGGTAGTGAGAGGGATCTGTGAAGCACTACTAATTTACGGCTATAAATACACAAATTAGAGAAATTAATAATTATTGTGATATTCCTAGTTTTTTTGCAATAGCCGGCGGAATAGCTTTTTTATGTAGCATGATACTTGTTGTTTTTAGCAACATATAACTTTCGCTGGCGTAAAAATATCCATCGCAATCATTGCGTTTGGTGCCCCAACTATTTTTAATGATATAATATAAGGTTCCGTTCTGGTCTTTTGCAGTTCCAATAGCATGCATGCCATGATCATCCTGTGTATCGTAATTGTCAAATTGTTTTTGACGAAGTTCGGGCGTGATGATTTGTTGTTTGTGTGGTTTAATGGCAAGCATTACTTTGTCCATCTCTGTCATCGATTCAAATGGTTTTTCAGGAACAATGGCCAAGCCTTCTTTGAACATAAATCCTTTTTCAGAAACATCGGCTCCCCATGCAAAGGTGTAACCATTGTTTATGGCGTATGACATTGTTTCTTGAAACTCATTTAATGGAAGATTGTGCACGCCTTCCCAAGCCCAGTTGTCGGGGATCTCGAGCACAAATTTTTCGTAGAAAGGATGGTGTGTAAATGATGTAAGTACAACATAATCATCGGGCACAATTCCGGTAGCTTCTGCATAAGTACGCGGAGTGTAACTTTTTCCTTTATGATCAAACTTCTCCGGAATTTTGCCTAAAAAATTATCACACGCATCTTCAATGGTTTTGATCATGAAATCAAAATCGATCTTTTGAGTACTTGGATCGGCTGCCGGTTTTGCAATGGCTTTAATGGTGCTTTCTAATAATAAGTGATTGTGTTGGTCGTTCGAATTCTTTTTTCCGGTATAAAGTTCTTCAGGAACCATTCCATAGTTCTTTATCACGCGCAGTACATCAGGAAATCCTCCGCCCTCTGCTAAATTATTATTGCCATGCATGCGAATATAATGTTGTGCTTTTAAAGGATAAATTTTTCGCACTACAAACATCTCACTTAAATTAAGATCTTTTCCTTTTCCCATACGCGCCATCTCACTTTCAAAAAAAGACAAGGAAGAAAAAGACCAACACGTATTTGTGCGCTCTTGATTTTGCACCGGCGTTGCATCTAATGATTTTACAATAGTGAAACTATATTCGCTATTGGCTTTGTTTGTTTTGGTTTGGGCAGTGAACGTGTTTACTATTGTAAGTGCACATATCAATAAAATATTTTTGTTCATTTATTAGATGTTTTAGGGTTAACAATTTTAATTAAAAAAAGGATCTCAAAAAAGGTAAAAAATGTATAATGCAACATAAAGTGAACCATGAACCATTTTTTTGTTTCAGGGAAATTTAAACTGTAGACCGAAAACGCAACTCCGGAGGTAAGTAAACGCCCAAGAGAAATGCTCATTAAATTTGAAGGAAGTTCTTTTGGGTTTGGATTAATAAAACCAAATACCACTAAAACAATGGCCACTGCGAGATGAAAACCCAAACTAAATACCCAATGAATATTTTGCGGAGAATTAGAGAATACATTAATAATAAGGAGTGATGAAACCAAAGAACAAATTATTGCAAGAATAACGGGTTTAGCTATTTGTTGTATCCGAATCATTTTTTGATTGAGTAATAACATCTTTTATTACAACATAAAGTGCAATTCCAATTCCCAGAAGTGATGCTACAATGGTGCAATAAGGTCGTTTAAATTTGTAATATTCATCTAGTTTTACACCTCCATAGGTGCTCAAACCAATGATCACACCCATTTGAATAGAGAGATTGCTAAAACGTAAAAAAGTGTTAGGCTGTTTGGGAGGCAACTGCTTTTTGCTCATTTTTTTGACTGATGTTTTTTACAATGGCGCCCATATTACAAGTGCCCGTAAAAATAGCGCCAGCTTCAATGGCCAATTTACTAGTTACAATATCGCCGTTGATCTTGGCAGTAGCTTTTAATGAAAGTGTTTCGGTAATGTTAACGGTACCTTTAACTTCTCCGCTTAAGTCGGCGTTGGTACATTGAATATTGCCCTCAATTCGTCCGGTATTGCCTAAAACAAGTTTTCCGGAAATAGTGATATTACCCAAAAGATGACCATCTATTCTAAAGTCGCCATTAGAATTGATATCACCATTTATTTTAGTGCCTGATCCTAAAAGATTGATAGATCCGGCGTCTACACTTTGATTTTTTGTTGAGTTAAACATGGGCCGTAATTTTATACAAGGTACGAATTTTGAGTTAAAGCTGAGCTATTTTAGTTTGGCTGGGTCTGCTATAATGCTGTTATCCAAGCTTTTATAATTGTCATTATAGAATAATTGATAGCCCGCCAGGTTCTTTTTACTGTAGAACATTGGCATATTTTCGGCCGAGATCACAACCATGGTAAAGAGTTCTTTTTTGAATTCGTCTTTAAAAACGTCTTTATCATCTTTCAAGTTGTCTCTTAACTGTATGGCATCAATACCTGCTTCAAACGTTTTTAAAATAATGAGCTGTTGTTTGGAGCCGAATAAGGTGCTGCTAATATTGAACACTTTATTGCTATAATATTTTTTTGTGAAGGCATCTAATCGTTGTTTAAACCCATTCACAATTTTTGGATCATCAGCACAAAGCACCAGAAGAAAATGTTCAGAAACGAAATTGATCTGGAATGTATCTTTTCCCATTACTTTTAATTTTGGAGCATCACTAAAGGCGTCTGGGTCTTTTTGTTTTTTAATACTGTTTAAAATGTCTTTTGATAATGGCGTTACATCCGATTTAGGATACATGGCAACAATTTGTTTTAATGCCACCTCCAAAGAGTCAATGCCTTTTAATTTACCTAGGCTCATGGCTTTTATAAATTCAAACTTTGGCAAATACACATTCTTACCAAATTTAGTGATGGCAACATCGCTTTGTGCAAATGATTCAGCATAATTACCGGCGGTGTAAGAGGCATAAACAACAGCATAATCTTTTTCTACATCACTTAAGGCGCTTTGTTTTTCCTCATTATATTTTGGATTTTTTATAAGCTGAGCAAATTCACTGTTTGGATAATCGCTTAGTATCTTATTCTTATAGAATTCTGCCTTCTCTGTATTTTTTTCTTTTTCGTAAATGCGGAACAACTGATAGTAGGTGTTAAGCAAATATTTATGCGTGCTGTATCGCGAATTCAATTCTTCAAACGCCGCAACTGATTTTTTTGTGTTATTAAGATCCTCTTTGTAAGTTGTGCCTAATAAATAAAATGCTTCAATGATCTTGTCATTACTTGCTTTCATTAACGAATCGCCAATAGGCAAATTCTTTAAATAGTATTCTTTGGTTTTTTTAGGGTCTTTGTTTGCGTTCTTATCATTAGGGTCTTTAGTTGTAGCTGTATTGTTGTTTGAATTTGGATCTTCAATTGTAAGGGCTTTGTTTGAGCGACGCCAGTTGTCTTCGTTTTTACGATTACCCCATTTTTTCACGAAATCGGCAACACCAAAAGTAACTGTGTTTTGATTATAGAAGTAAAACGTATTTTGGTTAGGGTTATTTAAAATTGGGTTTTGTATAGAGCTAGTGTTACTTCCTACACTTTGTGCATTCGCTAATAGTCTTTCCTTTTCTTCACGTGCGCGTTCCTCATCCTCTTCCATTTTCTTGATCATCTTCTCGATCATGTTTGCTTTTTCGGCATCACTTAGTTTTGCAAAACGCTGCAAACTATCTTCTCGCTTAATGGTCTTTAAGTAACTCACCAAGTTATCAAGTGTTTTTTGGCGCGCTACAATATTCTTGTAATTTGGATGATCGTTAGGCAAGGTGGTCAAGGTACTATCATAATAAGCCTGGGCCAAAGGATAATTGGTAAGATCAAAATTGATCTCGCCTAATTTTAAATACGATAATGCTTTTTGACTTGGATTTACGGTGCTTGTTTGAACAGATTTTTTGTAATACACCACCGCCTTGTCAATATTCTTTTCTTTTTCCTCTATTTCTCCAAGCGTATAAAATATCACATCGTAGTAGTCGGAGTTTTTAAATTCGCGACTCATTTTTAAAAGACCTTTTTTTGTCTTTTCCGAATCCATTCGCTTTACGTCAAGCAATCTCGCCAACTTGATCTTGCTATAAAACACCATTTCGTAATTTGGTTTTAAACGAATGGTGTATTCATAGAAACGACGTGCGCGTTTATAATCTTTTTGTTCTTCGAGCATTTGTGCAATGATAAATGAATAGCGTGCACGATTTTTACGTGAAGTACCGTTGATGAGTTTTCGGTTATTGGCAGCTTCCATTAATTTGGATGAGGCTTCGGTAAGTAATCCTTTGCGGAAAAAATAATCGGCCTCTAAGGCAGGCAATTCTTTTTTAATATGCGCAGGTAATTTCTTTTCGTTTTTTAGCAGAGAGATGATAGGCGCCGCGCTACTTACGGAACCAACTTCATTATAAGATTTAACAAGCCACACCATGGCGTCGTATTTATCTTTAGAGTGATTGTAAGTGCTAACAACATATTCAAACGCTTCGATGCCCGAAAAGAATTCGCGCTTATAAAAACGAGAGATACCAATGTTGATCCAATTGTTATCTATCCATTTTCCGGAAGTAGGGATGGTATTATCTTTTGAATCTTTGATAGCATGACGCTGAATACAGGTGGTTGATTTTTTTATGGCCTTATCAAATTCAGGAAACGTTGTTTTTGCTTTTTCAGGAGTAGGGTAAACATAAACCGGTAAGGTTTTATCGTAATTCTCTTTGTTATTATTTTCAATTTTGAAAACACCGTCTTTAATGCTTTCGGTAGAATAATAATAGCCGTTAAAACGTGCGGTTAAATTATGATAGCCTCTTGAAACCACCGTGTTCTTTTTTGTAGAGCACGACGCTAGGATCAAGATGAAGCTGAGATATGTGAAAAGCCTGAAAGTCACTTCTTTACTTTAACGAAAGAACGGTAAAAATAGTATAATTTTTAGAGTATTTATACCAAATTTAACTATAAAATAGCCAATCTGCTCGTTCTTTTTTGCCAATACTTCTTCAAAAAATAGTTCCATAGGTCAGGCTATGCAACGATTTTTTTCATCGTCTTGCCAAAAAATCACTTCGTATTTTTTGGTCTATTTTATAGTTAAAATTGGTATACGTCGAAAAAAGTGTGAAGCAGCGCTTTAAGAGAGCTGTTTTACAGCTAAATAGGCCATAAGGCCTGTGCCCGTGCGAAGTGCGTTCTCGTCGATATCAAAAGTAGCGGTGTGTACGCCCGAAGTAATGTTCTTGGCCTTATTACCTGTTCCGAGTCTGTAAAAGCAACTAGGCACTTTTTGCGTAATGAAAGCAAAATCTTCAGCGGTCATGCGTAAAGGAAGTTCTTCAACGTTATTGTCACCTAAATAATCTTTGGCCCATGTGATGCAATTTTTTGTAAGCGCTTCATCGTTCACTAAGAACGGATAACCTTTTTCAATTCTAAATTCGCAAAGGCCATTCATTTGTTTTGCAACATCCTCTGCAATTTGTTTCATTTTCAAATGCGCGCTTGCTCTCCAGTTCTCATCCATTGTTCTAAAAGTGCCTTCAATTTTTACTTCATCGGGAATTACATTGGTTGCACCATTGCCATTTATTTTTCCGAAGGCAAGTACTGTAGGGGGTTTTGGTTTATTGTCTGCCTCAAGCGTTGAATAGGCAGGAGGCATTTCCATAAATGCTTTATGAAGTTCCAATAATATTTTTGATGCGATCAATAAGGGGTTAACATAATCATTTGGCATGGCTGCGTGTCCGCCTTTACCATTTACTGTGATATATAATTCATCGGTACTCGCCATGTACATTCCGGTTTTAAAACCAACTTTTCCGGTTTCCATACTTGGAAAAACATGTTGCGCTAATGCTGCAGAAACTATTGGAGAATCTAAAACGCCTTCATTGATCATAAGTGATGCACCACCCGGCAATACTTCTTCGCCCGGCTGAAACATGATCTTTACAGTACCTTCAAATTCATTTTTTAGTTCATTTAAAATAATGGCAGCGCCTAATACGCAAGCGCTGTGAACGTCATGTCCGCAAGCGTGCATTACCCCTTTATTTTTGGAAGCATAAGCCACATTGTTTTTTTCTTCAATAGGTAAGGCGTCCATATCGGCACGCAACAAAATGGTTTTTTTACTCGCGTTCCTTCCTTCGATCAATGCAACAATTCCTGTTTTTACAATTCCATTTTTAAAAGGGATATTGTGTTTTGTTAGAACATCTTGAATGAATGCTGAGGTGTTGTGTTCTTCAAACGATAATTCGGGATGTTGGTGAATATGCTGACGGATAGAATTTATCTCAGAAAAAAGTTCTTCCGATCGCTGTTGTATTTTAGAAATGATTGTCATTATTTATTCAGGAGCATTTTTAGTCCTATTAAAATGATCATGGCGCCAAAGATCTGTTTTACAACTTTGGTATCGAGTGCTAAAGCAGTTTTGCTGCCAAAGTAACTTCCAACTATAAATGTAATGGCCATGATCAACGCAAATTTATAATTTAGCTGACCTTCTTTGTAGTAATTATAAACGCCTAAAAAACCAACAGGAAAAAGGAACATGAAAAGCGTTGTGCCTTGAGCTGCTTTTTGATCCATTGCTAAAAAAAAAACGAGTATAGGAACAATTACAATTCCGCCACCAATGCCAATTAATCCGCTTAAGTAACCCGCAACAGCACCAACAATAAGTAAAATAATAATTTGATTCATGTTCGAACGCTTACCAAAAGTACGTTTTTTTATCTTTCAACGTGTTTTATTTGAATAGTATTTTAGAGGCAGAAACCGCAAAGTTGCCTTCGGCAAGGGCAAAGAAGGCGCAAAGCTCGCAAAGCCCGTTACACAAAATAAGAAGGCAAAGACCGCCGGTTTCGCAAAGAACTGTAATAAATTAAATGAATACTCTTCGTGCAAGCGTAGCAACTTTGCCTTCTTATTAATTCTGCGGTTAGTTATCCTTTGTGTCCTTTGCGAAAAACTTTGCGTAGTTCGCAGAACGCTTTGCGGTTTCTGCCTCTAAAATACCTGAAAAGTAATTGCTAGAAATCGGTGGCGAATGACACACCTATCACAGCCTTTTGAGATCGGAAGTTGTCAATTCCGTAGCCAAAATCCAATCGCACAAAATAGCCGTATAACCTTGAGCGAATTCCCCAACCGGCACCCGCTACTAATGGATTTTTATCGTTAATAACCGTAACAATAATAGGACTTAATGTACTTCCTTGAATGTAGGTATTTACATTTTCGGTATTCTCTTTGCTTAAAGGATTGAGACCATACCAAGCTGCACCAAGATCAAAGAAACCGATCAATTGTAAATTGTTAAGGAAGTCAGAACGCATTGGTCGGTCAACAAAGTATTTTATGATCGGGAAACGTAATTCAGAATTGTAGGTTACAAAATTATTTCCGTTACGAATGTTTTGTGAGAAGCCACGCATATTGGTAGCCAAGGTTTGGAATTGATATTGTTCAGGTTTTACAATATTGATCTCATTGTTGAATTTAGCATTGAACCAATTATCTACACCTCCTAAATAAAATAATAAACGGTCGGTACCCCAAGAGGTTCCTCCTGCCAAGCGATTACACCAAGTGATCTGCCTGTGTATGCGTTGGTAATGTCTTAGATCAAAACCGGCTGTGATAAGATCGTGTCTTTGATCAGTAATTCGGCGCCAATATTCTCCCCAAGCTTTAGCACGGAAGCCATTCATGATATTTACCATCACGTTGCGTGTATCATCGTAAACCAACTCAGTTCTTAAACCAACATAATTATCGTAGGCAGGTTTTTTTGGTAGAGAAACATCGTCTAATGAAAAATAAGTGAATTTATCATTTCTGTAAAGCACAGATCCTTTTGCAGCTAACACTTCATTGATGGGAAGCTTGGCAGTGTATCTAATGTCATGTACGTGCGCACGGGCAGGACTTCCATAAAAATCATCGATCTTCACAAAACTTTGGCGATGCAGAACAACTTGATGATCGATCTTTTTCTTGCGGTACTCATAGGACAGTAACACCTCATTATCTACGCCACCTAAAGTAAATAGGTCGGCAATTCCTGAAAAACGAAATGCCCCAACAATGCGATGGTCCTCAAAAAGGTCGCTAATTCCGATCTTAGTTAAGAAGTTTAATCCCGGATTCAAATAAACAGGCGAACCTCCGCCGGCAAAACGCTGGTAAGTTGTACCTAAATAGGAATTGTCAAACTGTGTAACAATGTAATCGCTATAAAATGAGGTGAAGTAATTTTTTTGAATTGGGAAAGTTATTAAGCCGGCATTTTTGGAACGCTTAAGTGAGTCGGCAGTAACAGAAGAGGTGGTATTGGTTCCTGCACCTTCTGTCTTTTTTGGTTCACCACTTAGCGTGTAATTATCAAAATCAATGCCGTCTTGTTTTTTTGTAGGCATCTGGTTAATGCTTGGCGAATTTACCTCAGGTTGATATTTTTTTGCATTGTAAAAATATGGATCGAGTAAGGCAGGCTTGATGGTCATTTTAAACCAAGAATCTTTTGGCTGCGAATAATTCACAACATCTAATTTACCAAGAGGCGTAACGGCCAAATAATCCTTTCCGTTGAAATAGAATATTTCGGCAACGTGTGTGTTGTTTAAATTAATATTTTGGTCTAATATATTACGATCGTAATTAGTTACTAATTTGCTTTTAAAGAAATAACGATAGTGCTCGGTTGTGTCAACAAATGAAATAGCACTATCAAATTCAGCAAGGTATCTATTGTAGATACCGTTCTTTTCGCTCAGGTAAGTGATGTATTGATTAGTGTAAGCTTGAGGCAGGCGCTCATCGATCTCTCCGGTGTTGGTGATCCCTACTAACACTTGTGTTTTAAATGGATATGGAGCCATGTAAAGATCCATGTTCTTATTGAATTTATTAAAGAAGGCTGCATCATCTTTTGCTTTAATGGTGTCGTTAGTGCGATTACTCTCAAATACAATGTATTTTGATGACTTCACAAAAATAGGATTGTTGTCGTCCCAAATATCATTGGTTAATTGTTCTAATCCACTATTATTAAGTGTGAACACAAAAATATCGCTTTGACCTTTTCCTTTTTTTACGCCACTTACCACCAATTTTTTTCCGTCTTGACTAATTGAAAAACTATTTACCTTTTCAAAGCCGGGCATATTCCTTATCTTTTTTTCTTTTGTTTCGGTGTCGTATGTATGGATCACTAATTGGTCTTTCAATTCATAGATCATCATCACCGTTTTGTTATTAGGGTGCCATTGGATCAAAGGATAATTGTAGTCAGGAATGCGCTCTAACTTTGGGCCTTTTTTTAAGATGCGAACAGGTTTACCGTCTTCCAAATTCTTTACGTAAACTTTCATTTGGCTTAATTCATCTGTAGCATACGCAACATTTTTCGCATCAGGGCTTAAGCGCAATTGGTAATAATGTTTAGTGGTTTTATATTTTTTAAGTACTGAATTGTTTTTGATAGGTGAGGTACGAGCAGAATCTTTTGTCATGTAAATTCGGCGATTTTGTGCATCCACAAAATCAAACAACAAATTATCAAAGGAAGTTCCAATCACAAACAAGAACGCGTAATCGGGCGAGCGGTTTATTTTTGTCATATACAGCAAACTTGGAATTTGCGATTCGCCATGAACATCAACAATGTAATGCCATAAAGCATGACCTGCATTTGCTGCTTGTTTACCTGTAAGTTTATTGAATTTGCTGATCTTATCGTTCTTTAAAGCATCATACAGTACATTGTCGTAATAGCTATTCCATCCTTCAGATAAATATTGAACTAAACCTTTGGTATACCAATCGGGTAAATTAAGAAGTGTTGAATTTCGCACCATTTCGCGCGCATTTCCTGAATACAGATCTTGATTGATCATTAATTCGGCTAAGGCAGCGCGAATTTGTTTATCCATGTCTGCATGACTTCCATTAAAGTAAACAAAGATCTTATCGCCAATAATTTTGGTTGTACCGCCAATATTAGATGATTCTTCTCCATTCAATCCAATATTGCTTTGTTTAAAATCATTTTGATTATTGTAAACGATCACATTGATCTTATCATCAACTTGAAACTCTAATCGTTTTTCTAAAATAGGCAATTGATTGTTTGCCGAAACAGAAACATATTTTGCGATCTCATTTCCTCCAGCGTAAAAATATACTCTGATGCGCTCGTAATCAAAATAGGTCCAATTGAAATTTTGGTATTGAATGCGGTTCTTGCCAAAATCCATTTGCATTCCATAATAGAACTGAGCCTGCAGTTTTAGGGAGGTTCCAAGAAACAGAAATAATATAGCAATACTTAGTCTTTTGAACATAGGTCGGGACCTATAAAAGTAGCAAAAATACAATAGCTTTTCAAGGAAATATGGGGTTTTGGGGGGCATTTTAAGTTCTTTTCACAATAAATTTACTGCGGAATAACCAAGTACCATCGGTAAGCCATACTATGTAAAGGCCATCATTAAGCTCGCTGATATTCACTTCGCTTTGATTTTGGTTAATGTCTAAAAGCAAAGTTTTTACCGGATTACCGTGTTGATTATAGATAAACCCTTCCACCTTAGCCCCAACATAATTGAAGTATCGTAAGCGAATGAATTCCTGATCAAACACAGGATTGGGAAACACAAGCAAATTGGGCTTTGGTGATTGCTGACTTACGTAAATACGATAGGCGGGCGTGGTTTCAAAGCCGGGGATCGAGATCTTGTAGTAATTAACCATTTCAACATTGGGTGAACCATGCGTAAAATTATAGGATTCATCAGTGTTTTGATTGCCGCATAGGCCTGTATAATTAAAGATGGGAAGATAGTTAAGTGAATCTGTAGAATGTAATATCTCATAGCCGGGACAAGCTTGCCCTGCGGTTAACGTAAAACGAACTAAAACTTGTGTATTGACACCTTGATTTTGACTATTTACCAAGCTCACATTTACGTTTCGTATGCGTTGCGAAAACATAAAGAAACTGCCAATGATAAAAACATATGTAAGAATATTTCTCATTCTTCTTGTATCCAAACGTAATTAGCCCCCAAATTATTGTATACCATTAACACATAAGTGCCCTTTGGCAATTTTAATTCTTCAAAGTTCAAGCTTATACTGCGAGCGCCGGCTTTAATGGAGTTTGGAGGGCTTACCAAAACTTCAAAAGTTGGATCGCTTGCCTTATATAAATAGGCAGTATAGGGCCCCGGATTTTCGTTGAAATTAACTTGTGTTTTAGCAGAATACACATGGGTAATGTTCTTATCTAAAACTATTCTATCGGTAAACATTGAGTTTTTTAAGATGGCATCATTTAATACAGTTGAATAGATGATCAACTTTTTCTTTGGATCAGTTTGCATCCAAATAGGATAGATGCTGCCATCTTTAACCAATAATGAAAAATATTTTTCGAGAGATAAATTAGTTTTCCATTCAAATGCGGCTTCATTTAATTTATGTTCGATGAATGTTTTCCCATTATCTCTGCTCACTGCTAAATACACATCGGTTAAATTTCCCTTGGCAAAATTGCGTTGGCTGCAATACATAAAATATAAATAGCCAGTGGCGTGATCGATGGCAAAGCGTGGCATGAATTGTTGTTTGTGATTTGGATAATAGGTCACAAGAATTCTATCTAACCAAGTGGTTCCTCCATCATCGCTATAAGTTAAATACACATCATTATTTTTTATGCCGTTCTTTGCATCGCTCCAACAAACGTAAATGCGATTCATGCTTTTATTGCAAACGGTGTATACGAATTGATTCGCTTTAGCTAATGGGTTTGTTTTGTTTTTTGGTATACTATCAATAACTATATTGTTCGAAAGCCATGTTTTGCCGCCGTCACTTGATTTTGTGAAATACAGCGCATTGTTTTTGATAAACGATCTATAGAATTTTCCGTCTGCCCCAACTGCTATTTGCAGTGATTGAGGTTTTGTGGTAAGACTATCCAACATATGATAGATAAGTCCTTCATTCTTTTTGCCTTGTATGCTGTTACCCAGCGTTTTAATATCCGTCGCCGAAATAACTGTGAAAGTGTTGATCTGAGCGAGATTTAGGCCAACGCAAAAATATAGAGTGATTATGCCAAAATATTGTTTGAACATCCTTTTATAACAGCAATTAAAAACATAAATTTACGACTTAATTTTAAGGATTATGGAAAGAAGTATTATCACCGATTACATTAACAGCAACAAAGAAAGAATGTTAAACGAGCTGTTGGACCTTTTAAGAATTCCATCCGTTAGTGCCGATACAAAATACAAGGATGATGTATTAAGAACGGCTGATTCCATAAAGAACAGATTGATCGAAGCAGGCGCTGAGAATGTTGAGATTTGTCAAACAAAAGGTTATCCGGTTGTATATGGCGAAAAAATAATTGATAAGAACAAACCAACTGTAATAGTTTACGGGCATTATGATGTTCAGCCCGCAGATCCATTGAATTTGTGGCATTCGCCTCCATTTGAACCTGTGATCAAAAAAACTGAAACACATCCCGATGGTGCAATTTTTGCTCGCGGCGCTTGTGATGATAAAGGTCAAATGTACATGCACGTGAAAGCGTTCGAGATCATGATGCGCACAAATACACTGCCATGCAATGTAAAATTCATGATCGAAGGCGAAGAGGAAGTTGGTTCAGCAAACCTAGGTCCTTGGATAATTGCTAACAAAGCGAAATTAAGAGGAGATGTTATTTTAATTTCTGACACATCACTTATTGCAAATGATACACCAAGTATCGATACCGGCTTAAGAGGCTTGGCGTATATGGAAGTGGAAGTGGTTGGCGCAAATCGCGATCTTCATAGCGGAGTTTATGGTGGCGCAGTTGCAAATCCAATCAATGTATTATGTAAGATCATTGCTTCGTGTCATGATGAAAACAAACACATTACCATTCCAAATTTTTACGACGATGTGCTTGAATTAAGTGCTGCGCAGCGTAAAGAAATGGAGAAAGCTCCATTTGATCTTGAGAACTACAAAAAAGATCTGGCCATTGATGATGTGTATGGTGAAGCAGGTTATTCAACCATTGAGCGTTCGGGCATTCGTCCTACACTTGATGTAAATGGAATTTGGGGAGGTTATACAGGAGAAGGTGCAAAAACAGTATTACCAAGCAAAGCATTTGCAAAAATCAGTATGCGCTTGGTTCCTAATCAAAGTTCAGAAAAGATTAGTGCCATATTTCAAAAATATTTTGAAAGTGTTGCTCCTAAAGGGGTAAAGATATCAGTGAAGCCACATCATGGCGGCGAACCTATTGTTGTAAATACCGATAGCGCTTCGTACACAGCAGCAAGCCGTGCTATGGAAGAAACCTATGGAAAAAAACCGGTGCCAACACGTGGAGGCGGAAGTATACCAATTGTTGCCTTGTTTAAAAAAGAATTAGGATTAGATAGCATCTTAATGGGTTTTGGATTGGATAGCGACGCATTGCATTCGCCAAACGAGCATTATGGTTTGTTCAATTATTATAAGGGCATTGAAACTATTCCATTATTCTACAAACACTTTTCGCAATTACACGGTAACAAATGAGTTTAAGCAGCTGGATAGGATCGGTAGGTGTTACCGTTTTATTATTCGCTTTTATACTTAATTTATTAAAGAAGATCTCGGCCAATTCAAGCGCGTATTTATTAATGAATATCATAGGCGCGCTCTTAGCAGGAATTTCCAGTTATATGATCGACTTCTGGCCCTTTGTGATCTTAGAATCTGTGTGGGTAATTACATCATTGATCCCACTTTTAAAAAAAATAAAATGAAGAATATTTTTGCACTCATAACAATTTTAATTTTTACATCGTGTAAAGATTTTAAAGAAGCGCAATGTACTGGTGTTACCGGATTTAAAATAAATAAGGTAGATATGAATGGTATCGATGCTGATATCATGTTAGGCATTAAGAATCCTAACACTATTGGGTTCTCCATTTACCCAAGTGAATTTGATGTTAAGCTTGCAGGAATTGGCTTAGGAAAGGCAAAACTTAAAAGACGCGTACACGTTGATGCTAACACGGAAAAGGACTACACTTTTAATTTAAAGAGTAGTTTCAAAGACATGAACATGATGGATGTAATGAAACTGGTTAATTCAGGAGGATCAGGAATGATCCAAGTAAAAGGAAATCTTAAAGCAGGAAAATTTTATTTAAAGAAAAAATTTCCGGTCGACGAGAAGAGATCCTTAAGATAAATTATTTTCCTTTCGGTCCTTTTTCAGCAGCAACTTCTGCAGCAGCCATTGTTTCAAGGTCGCGATCAAAGAAGTATAAACCACCTTTATCGTCACCGATCAATTTCAATTTATCCACGATCTGACGAGCTAAAGCTTCTTCTTCTATTTGTTCGCTCACATACCATTGAAGGAAGTTGTGTGTTGTATAATCTTTTTCTTTCAAAGTGATCTCAACTAAACCATTGATCTCCTCTGTAACTTTCATTTCATGTTTTAAGATCTCTTCAAATACTGATTTAACTGATTTGAATGTAACCGGAGGTTGTTTTAATGCCGGAACCACACCGTGGCCGCCACGCTCGTTCACAAACCTGATCAATTTAAGCATATGCATTCTTTCTTCATCGGCATGACCGAATAAAAAAGCAGAGATGCCATTTAAACCTTGAGTTTCGGCCCAGCTGGCCATAGCTAAATAATATTGAGATGATGATGCTTCTAATTGAATTTGCTTATTTAAAGCGTTGCTAACTTTTGATGATAACATAGTTTTAGATTTTATACAAAGGTAGTAAAATAAATAAGGGGCGGTAATTACCGCCCCTTAAATTATTTCTTAAAAAAACTTATTATTTCAATAGGGTTACATGACCCGTTTTGGTGTGTTTCTTGCCATCAAGGGTTGTAAAGTTAACCTTGTAAACGTAGGTGTCTTCTTTTGCAAGAACCCCTTTAAATGTACCATCCCAACCTTTATTGATATCAATTGTGGTATACAATTTCTCGCCCCAACGATCAAATACAGTGATCTCAATTTTATTGAAGCCTGTTCCAAATACAGTAAACACATCGTTCTTTCCATCGGCATTTGGCGTAAAGATGTTTGGTATATACATGTTGTAATTAGCAGTAACTTCCACACAAACCTCATCAGTAGCAATACAGTTAAAGTCGTTCACAGCTTGTATTTGGTAACAACCACTGGTTTTAGGGAAGATCTGTGTATTTGGACAAACCGAACATTTGATCTCTTGACCAAAAACCCAAGTTAATGTACCGCTTCCTTTTGCATCTAAAAACATAGGATCATCTAAATTATAAATAAGATCCGGACCCGCAGTTACAGTTGGATTAGGGTTTACTTTCACTTGTACTGTAGCTTTTTCACCACAATTACCGCCATTAGAAACTGTTACCGAATAGGTTGTTGTAAATTTAGGATTCGCGTAAACAATCGCTTTGTCGGTTGCGCTTAATCCCGTAGGAGGGATCCATTGGTATGTATCACCACCACTTGCCGTTAATTTTACACTTTGTCCTGCACAAATAATTGCATTGGCACTAATACTAGGTATGATCTTAGGAACAACCTGAATTTCAATTTCTCTTGTGATATTACAGGTTTTTGTACCTAGCGTATTATAAGCGAACACTGTGTAATTAGTTGTTACCTGTGGATTTACAGATGCAGTATTTGCGTTCAGTAGATTTATATTAACTGTAGGTGTCCATATAAAAAATTGTGATCCGGAAGCAAATATGGTTGTGCTGTTATCTTTGCAGATCTTGTTATTGGTTGTTGCCAAATTTAATTCAGCACGCGGCACAACAACGATCTCAACCATCCCGGTTCCAGTACAGGCACCATTTAAACCAACAACATTATAAGTTGTAGATACAGCTGGCGATACTGAAATAAAATTAGTAGTTGAACTGCCAATAATTCCAGTAACAGGAGTCCATTGATAATTGGATGCGCCGTTTGCATTGATAGTTGCAACTTCGCCACTACAAATTGTGGTTTTGTTGGCAATTGCCTGTAGTGTTGGAAGCGGAATAACCGTTACCTCTTTTATCGCAATAGCAGTACACGTATTTACTTCTCCAACTACAGTATATTGTTGAATAGATAATGGATTCACAACAACTGAATTCATAAACGTATTACTGATAGCACTATTTGGATACCACGAATAAGTAGTTGCGCCAACGGCATTCATCACTAAGCTTGAACCATAACAAATGGTTGGTGTTCCCGAAGAGATCAACACCGTAGGATTTGCAACAACAGTTGCTGTTATATAGTGGAAATCACTAGTACATCCCAATGCGCTTCCAACAACAGTATAAGTAGTATTTACTGTTGGGCTCGCTATAACTAAAGAACCCGTAGTTGTATTTAATGTTACACCAGATGCCCAAACGTAAGTTGAACCTCCACTCACACTAATTGGTGTTGATTTTCCAAAACACAAAGTTGGTTGTGCAGGAGCAAACACTAATACAGGGTTAGGAATAACAGTAACATCATGTACAGCTTGCGCCGTGCAACCTAAGGCACCTGTTGCCGTAACAGTTATATTACCAACTACCGGAATAGGGGAAACTGGCGAAGTTGAAATAAAGTTTGCACCTGTTCCGCTAGGAGGAAAAAATCCTGGCGCATTTGTCCAAGTATAAGTATTACCACCCATTGCTTGTAAAGCAACTGTGTTTGTTGATCCGTTAAAGTTTTGAGAGCAAAGTGTATTATTACCAGTTGTAGTTACTACAGGAGCATTTGCAACACTAGCAGATGAAACAGCTGAGTTTGTACAACCATTAGCGCCGGTAACAATTACTGTATAGTTACCCGCATTTGGTATTTGTGCATTATTAAGTGTAGGATTTTGCACTGCTGAAACATAAGCTACAGGACCAGTCCAAGCATAAGCTGTTCCGCCATTTGCCGTAAATAATAAAGGACTTCCCGCACAAGCAGTTGGGTTATTAACTGCAACAACAGGAGCAGTATTTAAAACAATTTGAATTGTTTGCGTTCCAGTGCAAGTTGAAGTTGAAGTTGCGCCTTGAACTGTGTAAACCGTAGTTGCAGTAGGACTAACAACAACATTACTACCGGTTAAGTTAACCGGCAACCAAGTATAAGTTCCGCCTGCACCTGCACCTGTAACAGTTAATGTAGTTAATTGACCAGGACAAACTGCTGTAAATGTTGCACCAACAGTTAATGAAGGCGAAGCACAACAATTAGGATTAAGAATTATTTGACCATTACCGGCTTGAACACCGGCAAAAAGCGTGGGTGTAGAGGCAGCAATTCCATAACTAGATCCACCGGCACCACTTGCACCGGCCCAAGTACTAGGACAACCTGTACCGCCGGTACAATTTGGACCTTGTCCACCAATTAAACCACCGCCAATTCCTCCGGCACATCCTGGATTATTGGCAGCTTGATTATTACATCCAACAAGCCCTCCAACACCACCATTACCAAAAACTCCTGCCGCTCCAGGAGTTGGCCCGTTTGGACAACCACAACAAGAAGGACCACCGGCACCACCGGCAACTTGAGTTCCACCAAAACCGGGTGAACCACCATAAGCGCCGCCGCCGCCGCCGCCATACCAACCGCCGCCGCCGCCGCCGCCACAACCCGGCGAACAACCTTGAACACGATTTCCACCTGTTCCACCACCACCGGCACCAACCGCAACACGATCAGCTAAACCGTATGGAGCAATACGAATATCGGATGCGCCGCCGCCACCACCACCGCGTGAATTAGGGCAACAGTTACCGGGAGAAGAACCACCGTTTGCGCCACCATTAAAACCACCAATGTTAGAGGCGATACCACCTTGACCAACGCGTATTTCTAGAATTTGACCAGGTACAACAGATAACACACCCATTACACGCCCACCTAAACCGCCGTTCATGTTGTTTTGTACGTTACCCATACCTTGTGCACCACTAACAGTGTAGCAAATACCTGTTACTCCCGGAGGAACTACATATTGTTGCATAGCACCTGTATAGTTAAAGGTTACTAGTTGTCCGAGAACAACAGAACCACTAAGGAGAAGTGACGCAACGAGAAGAAATTTTTTCATCTTAATTTGTTTTGACTTTAGTATTTTTTTATTCTGCGTAAAAACTTGAACCAACAATTGTATTGAAGTCTTTTGCCTCAACATCGTATTTTTTAAGTTTAATTATTAGCTCTTTCACTTTTGATTTACATGACCCAATAATTTCGCTGTTGGCATTAATGTTAACCGAAACTAATTTTGTTTTCCCGTAATGCTCTTTTGTATCATTGGTAACAACGTCGTTTATCCACTGGGCTTTCATGGCCTTAGCATTTGTATTTACCAACTTTAAAAAAACAACTTCATCTGCTCCACAAGTTGAAAGTGAATAGTAAACTTCAACACCTTTAAAAGTGTTTGTTCCATCAACATTCACCAAAACAGGTGTCCAGCTTGTGTTTGTTTGAGCTTTTACAACGCCAAACATCATCAATAGGGCGGTAATTAAGGTACGGCTGTTTATTTTCATGATTTTTCTTAAGTATAAAACGGTTTAACTTATCTACAAATTTAAGGAATAACGGGCCAGAAGCCTTGCATACTCGCTAAGATGAAAGTGCAATATACTCCCCTATAATGCACACTCACTCATTTAACAATTTTTTTATGCAAAAAAACAGATAGAAATTGGATTTGATCGTGCTTTAATGAATTGCAGAAAGTAACTGAATACAAACAAGATATGAGTTTCTAGCGAAGCTTGTTCAATGCGGCTTTTAAACTCTCAATGGCTGAAGAAACATCTTCCATTTTACAAGTTCCAACCGATAAACGATACCATGATGAATTAACTGAAGCGCCAAACGCGTAAAATGGCACAATGGCTAATTTAGCTTCATCTAATAAATATTTTGTAACGTCTTTTGTGTTTTCTAAAGTTTTTCCTTCGGCTGTTTTTTTACCATGTAATGAGAATTGCACAGTTAAATAAATAGCGGCTTGTGGAGAGATCGCATCAACATTATGCCCAGCTTTCTTTAACTCCATAATACCTTTGTAAAAACCTTCAAGTCGCTCATTGATCTTTTTCTTTTGAACTTCTAAGAATGCTGCATACGTTTTTAGATCGGCTAAATATTTTGCAGTTGCTACTTGTTCAGCTTTAGGAGCCCAAGCACCAATGTGAGTTAAAATAGCTTTGATCTTATCAATGATGAATTGTGGTCCCATGCACCATCCAACGCGAACACCAGTGGCCGCAAGGGATTTAGAGATACCGTCGACAAAAACTGTGTAAGCTTTCATTTCAGGACGCAAAGTAACAGGATTGTAATGTTTGATGTTTCCATAGGTTAACTCCCAATAAATTTGATCATACATTAAATACACAGGTTTTTCATTTTCGCCTCTGCGTTTATTTTCTTGTAATATCACATCACAAATTTCTTCCAAGCCTTCTTTACTAAATACAGTACCGGTTGGATTTTGCGGAGAACATAATGCAACAAGCGACGCTTCTTTAATGTGCGGTGCAATATCTTTTGCTGAGGGCATAAAATTATTTTCGGCCTTTGCTTCTATCACTACTGTTTTTGCTGAATTTAAATAGGAGTAGTGATTATTATTCCATGAAGGAACTGCAAAGATCACGGTGTCATCCTTATCTACAATAGTTTGAAAAATACTATAAATAACAGGCCTTGCGCCACCAGCAATTACAATTTCTGAAGCGGAATAATTTAATCCGCAACGCTCCTTTAACAATGCGCTTACAGACTGGCGTAATTCTAAAATACCATCTGCAGGAGGATAATTAGTTTGGTTTGCCTGATATTCTTTTATGATATGTTCTTTAAGCTCATCCGGAATTGGAAAAACATTTGGATTAAAATCACCAATGGTAAGATTGTAGATCTTCTCTCCATTTTTTATTTTTTCATTTACTTCTGCGGCGAGTTTAATGATCTCCGATCCAATGATATTTTCTGCAAGTTTAGAAACTTTCATTTTTTTGTTTTCTGTTAGTAGCATTTTTACCGTATTAGTTTATCAAGAATACTTGTTTTTGTATAAAGCCACAAGCTTCTTTTTATTTTGCGCCACTAATTAAGTTAATTTCTTTAAAAAGGCCGGGCATTTGTTAAAAACTGGTCATATTCTCTAATCCAATCTAAATAGTTTTAAATTTAGGCTACGATTTTAGGTAATTTGTCTAAATCCATTTAAACACGAGAAACCTTTCCTCAATTTTAAAGTAGAACCAAAGGAATATTAAATTTGATTTATGAAGCGATTACAGTTAGAAGATCTTTCGAGAGAGTTGGGTTATTCAAAAACACTTATTTCGATGGTGTTAAATGGAAAAGGGAATCAGTACGGAATAAGTAAAAAAACGCAAGCAGCTGTTTTAGACGCTGTAGCTCAATTGGATTATTCGCCGAATAAATTCGCACGAGCTTTAAGAACCGGTAAAAGTTATTTCATTGGCTTGATCGTTGCAGATGTGGCCAATCCTTTTTATTCGCGCATTGCAAAAAACATTGAAACAGTGCTTTTTGGAAAAGGCTACAATTTAATGGTGTGCAGCACCGAAGAAAATGTGGAGAAAGAAAAAAAGTTGGTAGATATGATGATCAACCAACAAGGTGTTGATGGTTTGATCATCGCTTCATCATGTGATAATGCAGATTTTTATAGCAGTCCGCGTTTTGCTAAAACTCCAATTGTATTTATTGATAGGGTGATACCATTATTGAACGCTAATTATATTGTGATCGACAACTACGGTGGATCAATGGAAGTAGTGAATAAACTTTTAGATGATGGATGTAAAAATATTGCTTGCTTAAGTATCACACCTTCCTACATTAGTACTATCGAAGATCGTATGAATGGTTACAAAGGCGCTTTGCAAAAACATAAGCTCAACTTAAATTCTGAGCTTATAGTTGACATCGGCTTTGACAGTATTTACGAAGATGTAGTGGAATCGCTAAAAAAATTCGCTTACGCCGGAACCAAAGTTGATGCTATTTATTCATTGAATAATCATTTGGCTGTAGCTGCTTTAAAAGCAGTGAAAGAGAACAAGGATCTTAAGATCTATTTTGATAAAGTAAAATTTGCATGCTTTGACGATGTGGAATTGTTTAATTTGATAGATAACAAAGTACTTTCTGTGTCGCAGCCAATTGAATTGATCGGACAAAATGCATCGAATTTGATCTTAGATATTATCGAAGGTAAACATAGCAATCACTCAAACATTGTGTTGCCTACGAATTTGATCGAACGGAAGTAGATTCAAAGATCTCCACTTCTGCCAATGAATTGAACAAGTATACACTGCCTGTTTTTATCTCCATGCATTTATAACGCGTTCGTATCTTTTCTCCTTTTTCAAAAAGTCGTTCGTTGTATAAAAAAACACTTTTATGCGGAAGGTATTCAACAAAAACAGTTCCGTTGTTATGCTCATCATACAATTTTAATGTTCTAAGTAATGTTGCATCCGAACAACTGGAAGCAGCGGGATTGCGCATGTATTTTCTTACAGCGTATAAGACATCAATAGGAAAAACCACTTCATTCATAAAGGGTTTCATCAGCTCTACAAAGGATTTTTTCCATTCGGCGCCGTGAGGCATCACTTTATCTTTATAAGTGTTGAATGTTTTAAGATGCGCAATTTCATGAACTAGCGTTATTAAGAACGAATACTGATTTAGATTATGATTGATAGTGATCAAATGATTGGAACCATTTCTTGGAGAAGTATAATCACCCAAACGCGTACTTCTTTCTTTTTTTATTTTAAGCTTGAAATCATATTCCACTATCCAAAACGCAATTTGTTGCACAGCGCTCTCAGGAATGTACTTTTTAAGTACATCACAGTTCCTCTCAAATTGCTTGGCACGGTGATCCATACTTTAAAGTTACAAAACCCATACTTTTTAGAGGGAGAAATTAGTTTTTTTACTAACAATTTTAATTAACTTTATAAGCCTAATGAATTTCGAGAAAGTAAAACAACATATTGTAAACTGGCTCCTCACTTACTCTAATACTTCCAAAACAGAAGGTTTTGTGGTAGGAATTAGCGGAGGAATTGATAGCGCGGTAACTTCTACACTTTGCGCTTTAACCGGTAAACCGGTAATTGTTTTAACCATGCCCATTCGACAATTTAAAGCCGAACATGATCGTAGTTTAGAGCACATTAATTGGCTTAAACAAAATTTTAAGAATGTTACATCTCAAGAAATAGACCTAAGCGATATTCTTGGATCATTTGAAAAGATCTTACCAAATGATATTCAGGATTTTTTAACGATGGCAAATACCCGTGCAAGAATTCGCATGAGTACCTTGTATGCATTTGCAGGCCATCATAAAATGCTTGTGGCAGGAACAGGAAATAAAGTAGAAGATTTTGGCGTTGGTTTTTATACGAAGTATGGTGATGGTGGTGTTGATCTTAGCCCAATTGCCGACCTATATAAAACTGAAGTTTATGCATTGGGAAAACATTTAGGTTTAGTGCAAAGTATTTTAAGTGCTAAACCCACCGACGGTTTATTTGCCGATGGAAGAACCGATGAAGATCAACTAGGGGCCACCTACGCCGAGTTAGAATGGGCGATGGAATATATAGCGAATAATAAAACAGAGCAATTAAACGAACGCCAACAACACGTGATGCGAGTTTATACAGATAGAAATAAAGCAAACAAACATAAAATGGAGCCAATTCCGGTTTGCATGATACCTAACGAGTTTAAATAGAAAAATATATGTTCGGAAAATTTGGAGATATGATGGGCAAACTTCAGGAGATGAAGAAAAAAGCCGATGAAGCAAAAGAAAAACTTGATGCCACACTTTTAGTAGTTGAAGGTGCCGGCGGTGATATCAAAATAGAGATAAGCGGGAATCGCGAAATAAAAAAATTAAGTATTGCGCCCGGTTTACAACATGGCGGTAAAGAAGAATTGGAAGAGCAATTACGACTTACTTTAAATAAGGCTATTGATCAAGCAAACACTTTGAACGAAGCGGAAATGAAAAAAGCCGCATCCGGTTTATTGCCGGGATTAACTTGATCAAAATTTTAAGTACATCTAATAATTAGGATTGCTGTGTGTTTCGCTGATCTTAAAACTTGTGTTACCAATATTAATAAATCCTTGCCTTTTGTAGAACTTGATCGCGCGTAAATTTTCTGTCCACACAAAAAGCCAAAAACCTTTTTGTTGGTTCTCTTTAGCAAATTGTAAATTCAGATCAAACAATTGTTTGCCAATTCCTTTGTCATAATATTCTTTTAGCACATACAATCTATCCATTTTTGTTACCGAAAGTTCCTCAACATTGGGGTTAGACGTATTAAAGCGGATCTTAGAATAACCTGCCGGCCTTTCATCTACATAAACTAAAAAGTAAATGTTAGAAAGATCTGCAAGTTCTTTTTCAAACAAGGGCTCATTAAAATACATGGCAACATAATTCTGAATATCTTTTTCAGGTGCACTGCTGCCATGCGATTCAATAAAACTCTTACTTCCAATCTCTGAAAGTATCTTGGCATGTTCAATACTTGGTCTAATGATCTTGATCATATTGCAAAGTTATATCTTTATTCCTATTACCATCACATCATCTGTTTGCTCTTGATCTTGTTTCCAATTGTTCAAGGCATAGTCTAAAAATCCCTCTTGTTCATCCATACACATTCCTGCCAAAGTCCTTAAGAGTTCTTTGAATTGGCGTGAATTGAACTTGCGGTTCTCTTCTCCTCCAAATTGATCTGAGTACCCATCAGAAAATAAATAAATGTGATCACGTGGTTGTAAAATGATCACTTGTTCTTGAAAAACTTTATTCACGTCCTTATAAAACCCCAATGGATATCTGTTTGCTCTCATCTCTATGAGATTTTGGTCGCGAACGATAATGATACTTCTTAATGCGCCGGAATAATGCATCCTGCCGGTAGCTTTATGAATACAAATAACAGCAGCATCCATTCCATCATTACTGATCTCGTTGTGATATGTGTTTATGCTTTTATAAAGCTCTCTGTCCATTTCATATAAGATTTGAGATGGCGACGATAATTTTTTATTCAATAATACTTCCTTAATGATAGAGTTAGCTACCATGCTCATCATTGCTCCGGGCACACCATGGCCGGTGCAATCTACTGCGATCACGTATTTATAGGCGCTATCTTCATGAAAGAAATAGTAATCTCCACTCACCATATCCTTTGGTTTGTAGTAAACAAAATGTTCGGCAAACATCTTGTTTATAAAGTCTTTCGACTGAAGAATACTTTTCTGAATTCTTTTTGCATAACGAATGCTGTCTGTTATCTCCAAGTGTTTCTCATGTAGCAAGGCATTTTTCTGATCCAATTCTTTTTCTTTTTTCTTTTTATCGGTAACATCCATGCCAATTCCAACCAACTGCCAATCGCTTAAGTATGAAACATTCCAACTGAACCATTTTTCGTTGCCATATGAAGTTTTTAATAGATGCTCAAAGTGATGCACACTGTTTGATCTGTTCACAAACAACTGCATTAATTTTGATTTCACTTTTTCGCCTTCCGGCATAGAGAACCTGGTTGCCTCCCACCAATTATTTCCTAAAAGTTCGGACGGTTGGTAGCCAAGAATAGTTTGCGCTGAGCGACTTACATATTCAATGTGACCTTGGTTGTTCAATACAACAACTAAAGTGTTCAACTTGTTTAGGACTATGTCCTGTAATTCCATTGTTTCCATGGAGATTTTGGTGTTTTAAGAGAAAATTGTTTAGAAAATTAAAATACTAATGAGTGCACAAAGGGTATTAGCAGACAATAAAATTGCTAATAATAAATCGCGTAGG